>Ga0302233_10000443_pt1 | contig 33770 bp, 29 predicted proteins | sample II_Palsa_N3_1_FD_193516 | JGI IMG/M metagenome (GOLD analysis project Ga0302233, IMG submission 193516) | Peat permafrost microbial communities from Stordalen Mire near Abisko, Sweden - II_Palsa_N3_1 | ecosystem: Environmental > Terrestrial > Soil > Palsa > Peat permafrost | place: Sweden... | reverse complement strand
ACCGACAGCTGGATGCGCGCCGCGTGCGCATCGATCTGCACTGCACGACTGCGCCCCAGCGCAGCTTCCCAGGCATCGCGTTTGCCGCCCCAGAGATCCAGATCCCACGAGAATCCCGCCGTCACCGACTTGGCCCAGGCGAAGGATCCCAGCGCATATTCGGGATAGACCGGATCCTTGCTGGAGAGCCGCGCTCCTACGGCGCTGGCGCTTAGATCCGCCTGCGGATCACGGGCGGCATTAAGGCTGTCGGCCACGGCCTGTGCCTGTCTGGCGCGTGCTTCGGCATCGGCGAGTGTGGGGTTGTTCTTCAACGCCTCGGCGATGAGTGTATTGAGCTGCGAATCGCCGAAGCCGACCCACCAATCTTGCGCTGGCCACGCGGTCGGACTGAGTGGTACCTGGGCCAGGCTACGCTCATTTTTTAGGCTGGCGGAATCAGTCATCGTGCCCGTCGTATGCAGTCCGCCACTACTCACACAGCCGGCTAGTGCAATGCTGAGCACGAGCATTGCGGTGCGGAAAAACTTTCGTGATTTGATGTCATGGACACTCATGGCGATGCCACTACGGCACTGTCGGCGCTATGCGGATGCACGATCAAGGTGGCGGTCATGCCCGCGGCGAGAACGGTTCCCGCCGGCATATGGTCGGTATCGATATCCACGCGCACCGGCACACGCTGAGCGAGTCGCACCCAGTTGAAGGTCGGATTCACATCGGACAGCAGATCAGAACCGGTGGGATTGGCAGCATCGGTAATACCACGGGCAATGCTTTGCACCGTTCCGTGCAGATGCACACCGCCACTCATCAGACGGATATCGACTGAATCGTGGACATGCACCTGCGGTAGCTTGGTTTCCTCGAAATAGCCGTAGACCCAGTAGGAGTGGCTGTCGATCAGTGCGAGGCGCGGCACGCCGACGCTGGCATAGTCGCCGACGCGTATGGCGAGGTTGGTGATGTATCCGTCGGTTGGCGCGCGTACTTCGGTTCGATCCAGGTTGAGCTGCGCGGCAGCCAACGCCACCTTCGCCTGGGTTACTGAGGCCTGCGCCTGCTGCTGACTGGCCAAGGCCTGATCCATGCCAGCTTGCGCGCGGTTGAACCCGGCACGTGCCGTGGCAGCGGCGGATTTGGCATCGGCGCGGTCTTCATCGGATACCACGTCGTTCAACTTTTGCCGACGGTTGGATTGCTCGGACGCCATGTCGTAGCTCGACTTGCTTTGTGCTGCGCCGGCCGATGCCGCCTCCACACCGGCCTGGGCAGCACGCGCCACGGCCTGTGCCGCACCGACGTTGGCATTGGCCAGGTAAAACGCATTCTGATAACGCGCACGGTCGATCACAAACAGCAGCTGGCCCTTCTTGACCGTCTGGTTATCGATGACGTTGACATGCGTCACCAGTCCGGACACGTCGGGCGCTATACGCACGATCTCGGCGCGTACGCGGCCATCGCGCGTCCACGGCGAGTACATATAGTGCTTCCACAGCGCGTGCGCGACGAGTACTGCGACAAGCACGACAACGAAAGTCACAGCAAAACGAATCAGGGTGGCAATTTTCATGGCATCACTCTCAGAACAGGAGCAGCGCAGCGCTGCCAAAGACACAGACAAACAAGGCCAGCCGAAACAGCGGTGGCTGCCAGACCAGGCGATAGAGTCCAAAGTGGCCGGCCAGCCAGTCGAACAGCCAGAGCAGCGCCAGTGAGAACACAAACAGCACCAGCAGGCCCGGCACCAGCGCATCACCCAGGGCAATTTCACGAGGCATCAGCGATCTCCTTGGGAGCCGGTGCAACCGGCCTGATGTGATCGGGCATGTAATCAGCGAGCACGGACTCACCATCCAGCAAGGCAAGCCGGATCAGGTGCAGATGATCGAGCAGCGGACGGGCGCTTGCTTCACTGTCAGCCATGTCGATAGCGGCAGCCACGGCATCGCGCGTGCGTGCATACCCAGCGCTATCCGGATGCTCATAAAAACGGGCCAATGCGTTGATCGCCTGATTGACACATCGATCAACTTCGGCAGGCACGGGATGGCTGCCCATATCCTGGCGCATTTCGATCAGGGCTCGGCCGGTTTCATGCACGGCCAGGGTCCATGCAATCAATGCACGAGAGTCCGTGCTGCCGGGCTCGGTCTGCGCAACAACCTGGCTGAAGAGATCGTGGTTGACGCTCTCAAAGCGATGGCGCAGTCCGGCAAGCGGCGCTTCTGCCGCCAGCGTCACCTGTCGGCGCAACCGTTCAAGCTGGCGTCGACGCAGCCAGTGGCTACCGATCGCCGGAGGGACCACGATGAAAGCGAGCGACGCTGCACTCACACCGATGATTTGCGCAATGGTGTCATTGATGAAGTTGGCGGGGTCGAACACCATCGGATTCTTCAGCGCCAGGATGTAGACAAAGCCCATGGAATAACCCAGCCCATAGCTGGCAATCGACGGCCGCATGAGCATCGCCAAGCCCACCATCAAGAATGGTGCCGAGCCCGCAACAAGCAACATATAGCCTTCCATTTTCGTCAGGACAAAAAACACGCATACAAAGCCCGCAACCATGCCTGTGGCATAGCCCATCAGCACCGATCGGGTGACTCGCGCCGGATTGGGTGCCGTGGCAAACAGGCCGGCAAAAATGGTGGCGATGAGCATGGCGCTCGCACCCATCGGCCATGCCGAGTAGATCCAGAAAGCACCCAGCACCAGCATGGTCAGCGTGGTACGGAATACGGCCAGTCCAGCGCTGGCAAAATCGTTGCCACGTTCAAAACGCACGCGCTCGGGCGAGCGCAGGATCAGGCGCGGCGCCTGCAGCGATGCCGCCGTTTCCACGTAGGCATGCAGTTCATCGGCAAAACGGTTCAACAAGGTGGCGCCGGTATCGAAATCGCGCAACGCGGCAGCGTCGGTCAAACTCTGGCGCAGCGCCGGCGCCTGTTTCTGCATGGTTTGCCGTGCCTCGACCAGACGCGGCAGCAATACGTAGGAAGCGGCACCGGCCTCGATCGGCGCATCGAGCGCCTTTCCAATCGGCGCGTAAAGTGCGATCAGTGCTTTTGCGGACGCCTCATGGCCATTGCGCTGCAGTCGATTGATCAGGTGATGCAGCGACTGAAAGCTTGTCGAGGCAGCCATGAAGCGCTGATTGAACAGTTGCAGGTGGCCACTGCGCGCACGCGCTTCGGCGTCTTCAAAGATTACCGAGCTGCGCAGGTCTTCCAGAGTCACCGCATCACGCACGAAGCGCAGGTGTGCGTTTTCCATGGCATTACGCGCAATGGTGCCGCCAGTGCTGCCCTGGACAAAACCGATGAAGTGCGCGAACTGCGCGCGTGCGCTACGCCGCAGCACGTCGCGCATGCGGCTGGGCAAAACGACATCATTCACCACGCCGCTGACCAGCAGGCCAAGCAATACTTCGCTGATACGCGCCACGGCGGAATCAAACACGGCCGGCGGATTATTGATGACCGGAACGGCAATGATCGCTGCCGTATAACCGCCCAGCACAAACGCATACGACTTGAAGTTGCGATACAGCGTGGCACCGCCTGCGCAAACACCGATCCACAGCGACAGCGCCAACAGAAACAGTTCACGCTGCTGCGGGAACAAGGCCACAATGACAAACGCAGCCACCGCACCGGCCAGCGTGCCGATGCCGCGATAAAAACTCTTGGCCAGTACCATGCCCGACTGCCGGTTGGCGACGATGATCACGGTGAGCATGGCGCTCGACGGCTGCGGCAGCGAAAAGCGCATCGCAAGCCACCCCGTCAGGTAATAAGCCAGCAGCGTCTTGAACACGAACAACCATACGCCGGCTTCGTCGCGCAACGTGTCGACAACGACGGTGCGCGTTGTCGGTGCAGTCATGGTGGCGGGGTTTGCTGACATCCGATGTGCCTTAGCTGGTCAAGCCGTTCAACATCTTTTTCAGCAGCTTCTCCAACTGCTTTTGCTCGATCGCACTCAAATCACGGCCCTGGCGTTCCAGCAGGCCGCAGACATCAGGAAGAAAGCTGTTGATCAAGGCCAGGCCGGCCGGCGTCAGGCTCAACTCGACCTTGCGGCGATCACCAGCACTGCTGGCGCGGGCAATCAGCTCCTTTTCGCAAAGCTCGTTGGTCAGGCGTGTGATATTGGCCGATTTCTCCCCCGCCGCTTCAGCCAGTTCCGACGGTAGCATCGTGCCGCTTTCGGTGCCGTAAATCATCATCAGCAGGTTATATTCGGGGTGATTGATGCCGTAGGGCTTGAGCAGCTCATTGACGTCATCGTGCAAGGCTTTATGAATGTGCTTGATCAGCCGTGCCAGCACGCCAGGCCCCATCGGGAAACGTGGATACCGCTTGCAGGTAATGACAAGCCGCTGTTCGGTCGGTGCAAAGCTGCTCACTGGCGGCATCCTTTATTTCAAGTAAATATAGTTTATATGTGTAATATATGTTTGTAAACATATTCGCCCGCATGAATACTTTATGCCGGATTCGACGAGGCGACGCTGACGCAGGGCACGAAGAAGATGAGTAGCTCGCTGCCTGCGGACATCCGTTGAGCAAACGATATTCCGCGCATGTCGTACCATGTGTGCATATGCAGCAATTCGCGCTGTCGACACGTTTTGCATCGAACAAGGTGACATTCCATGAATGACAAAAAGGTTCCCGGTGTTGGCGAATACGACGGCCCTGCCGGTGGCTGGGGGGCGCTGCGCGCGGTAGCCGGCGCCATCAGCAAGCAGATGGCCGTGGTTCGCGAAACCTCGGCCATGCGCCGGATGAACCAGCCGAACGGTTTTGATTGCCCCGGCTGCGCGTGGCCCGACCCGAAGCACACCTCGTCATTCGAATTTTGCGAAAACGGCGCCAAGGCAGTGAGCTGGGAAGCCACATCAAAGCGTGCGACGCCCGAGTTTTTTGCCAAGCATACGATCAGCGAACTCTGGAACTGGCACGACCACGCGCTGGAAGACGAGGGTCGCCTTACCCATCCGATGGCATACGACAAAGCCAGCGATACCTTCGTCGAAGTTTCATGGGAAGAAGCCATGCAGCGCATCGGCGTCGGCCTGCGTGCCCTGCCCGATCCGAACATGGCCGAGTTCTACACCTCGGGCCGCGCCTCGAATGAGGCGGCGTTTCTGTATCAGTTATTTGCGCGGGAGTACGGCACCAATAATTTTCCCGACTGCTCCAACATGTGCCACGAGGCGACCAGCGTGGGCCTGCCGATGTCGATCGGCGTCGGCAAGGGCACGGTATCGCTGGAAGATTTCGACCACTGCGACGCGCTGTTCTCGATCGGTCACAACCCGGGCACCAACCATCCACGCATGCTGGGTACCTTGCGCGAAGTCGCGCAGCGCGGAGTACCAATCATCGTGTTCAATCCGCTGCCTGAGCGCGGCTTGGAACGTTTCGTCTCGCCACAAAGCCCGGCTGAAATGCTCACGGGCAACGCCACTCAGCTCGCCTCCACCTATTACAAGGTCAAGGTCGGCGGCGACGTGGCCGTGCTCAAGGGCATGATGAAATACGTGCTGGCCGACGATGCTGCCGACCGCGTAGCCGGCGGACCCGGCAAGCTGGACGATGACTTTATCGCGCAGCACACCGTCGGCTTCGACACGCTGGTGGACGATCTCAATGCCACGACATGGGAAACCATTGAGCGCAAGTCGGGTTTATCCCAGGCCGATATCGAAGCAGCCGCATCGGTTTACGTGAATGCCAAACGCGTGATCGTCTGCTACGGCATGGGCATTACCCAGCATAAGCACGGCACCGAGAACGTGCATCACATCGCCAACCTGCTGCTGATGCGCGGCAATATCGGTCGCGAGGGCGCAGGTATCTGTCCGCTGCGCGGGCACTCCAACGTGCAGGGCGATCGCACGGTGGGCATTACTGAAAAACCCAACGACGACTTGCTCAACGGCATCAGGAATCGCTTCGGCTTCACGCCGCCGAGCGCGCATGGGCACGATGCAGTGGATGCGGTCAAGGCGATCCGTGATGGTCGCTCCAAGGTGCTGATCTGCCTTGGTGGCAATCTGGCCGTGGCGATGTCCGATCCCGAGGCCACCTTTGCCGCGATGGCCAAGCTCGATATGGCCGTTCATATCGCAACCAAACTCAACCGCTCGCACCTGATCCTGGCGCGCGAGTCGATCATCCTGCCGTGCCTTGGCCGTACCGAACTCGATCTGCAGGCTGGCGGCTTTCAGTCAGTGACGGTAGAAGATTCGATGTCGATGGTGCACGCCTCGCAAGGGCGACTGAAACCGGCCGGTCAAATGCTGCGCTCCGAGCCTGCCATCATCGCAATGATGGCGAAGGCCACACTGCCGGACACCAGAGTCGACTGGCAGGCAATGGTCGACGACTACGACCTGATTCGCGACGGCATCGAAGCGGTATTCCCGATCTTCAAGAACTTCAATGAACGCGTGCGCAAACCCGGTGGGTTTCGCCTGTATATAGCCGCCTGCGAACGCGTCTGGGCCACACCCGACAAGCGTGCGCACTTCCTTATCGGCAAGGGCCTGGATGAGGACGGTCCAGAACCGAAAGATGCGCTAACGCTCACCACCATCCGTTCGCACGATCAGTACAACACCACGATCTATGGCATGGACGACCGCTACCGCGGCATTACCGGCCGGAGGGATGTGATCTTTATTCACCCCAGCGACCTGGCTGCCCGCGGCCTGCAACACGGCGACCGCATCGACGTCGAAACGGTTGCCAGTCAAGCCAACGGCAGCGACCCGCGGGCGGTGCGCGGCTACACCGCCGTGGCCTACGAAATTGCCAAAGGCTCCGTGGCAATGTACTACCCGGAAGGCAATTCACTGGTTGCGCTGGAAAACCATGACGAGCGTTCCGGTACGCCGTCCTACAAGTCGGTACCGGTGAAAATCGTGGCAGCCAAGCAAGCCGCCTAAAGCCGCCAATCGGCCGAGACCAAGGTCATTCCATTACATCGGCGGCACGGTACCGTTGAGGCCAACGGCAACCAGTCCGGCATTCACCGGGCTACCCGGCTTGCCGACCACGAATACGTGTGCACCTTTGACGATGGCGGTCTTGTCGACCGGCTGGAAGGTCACGACTGGCACGTTGGCCGGCACATTGATGGTTTTTTCGCCCTTGCCGTAATCGACAACCAGGGTGCGTGCTCCGCTGCCGGACGACGTCTTTACGGTGCCGTTGGTCATCGCCGACATGGTGCCGCCATGGTTCATCTTCTTGACGGTGCCATTGGTCATGGCGGAAGCCGTGCCGCCCTTGGCCGGAAGATCCCAGGCATAGTCTCCAAGGCCAGTACCCTTCATCGCATCGGGGAACACCACCACCTCAAGCGCGCGGGCGCCAGAAGCACCCGGGACGTTGGCCGTACCGATGAAGGTGCCCGCCTTGATGGCGTCCAGACTGCTCGGCACGATGCCGGTTACCCTGGTTTCTGCCGCAATGGCAATGGTCTGCGGGCCAGTGGAGGTCTGTACGGTGAAACCGGTGCTGCTCACATCGAGCACGGTGCCGCGAATATGCACCGGTGTAGCCGGCTGATCGGCAGCAACCGCCGGCACGATCGCCACGACCGAAAGACCGGTTGCCATCGCGATAAGCATCGCCTTGCGCTTGAGGGTAATCATGTTCATGTGTCTGTCCTTGGTTGGGAAGTGGATTTGCGATTAACAATCCTGCCAACGGCATTCGTTCCCGACCGCCAAATGGTTACATGCTTGTCGATAGGTATAAGCAACAGCGTGCTTCTTGCCCGGGCATCGTGAATCTTTGAATACAAAGCCGCGTGAATCGCTCTTGTCCAACCGCGCCGATGACGCCCCCCCTTGAAACTCGCGGGCATATCACGCAATTTATTTTCTGCCTACAAGAGTCAGCACCAATGTCCAGGATCGAAATCACGAGCTTGAGCGCGTCGCCGAAGATCGTCGACATGCTCAGCGAAATCATCGTCGAGGTAGTCACTAATGGCGGCTCAGTCAGCTTCATGCATCCGCTCGCCCCCGAAACGGCAAAAGCATTCTGGAACGACTCGCTGGCAGCCGCGGCCATAGGCAAACGCGTTGTGCTGGGTGCCTGGGATGGCGAGATGATCGTTGGCACGGTCACCGTGCTGCTCGACTGTCCGCCCAATCAGCCGCACCGGGCCGAAATCGCCAAGCTGATGACCCGGCTCAGCCATCGGGGTCAAGGAATAGCCGTTGCGCTGATGCATGCGGCCGAAGCCATGGCGATCAAAAACCACCGCACCCTGCTGGTGCTCGATACCGCCGTCGACGGCGGCGCATCAGCGTTGTACGACGGCCTTGGCTTCACTCTCGCAGGTGTAATCCCGGACTACGCTTTGAAACCACACGGCGGACTGACGGGCACGAAGATTTACTGGAAACATATCGGCGATCCGCTTTAGGCCATCGCTCGCGATCAGCCCGCACTAACGCCGATACTTCAACCAGCGATAAAATCAGCCGCCCGCTCGCCAATCATCGCGCTGGGCGCTTGCGTATTGCCCGATATCAGCGATGGCATGATCGACGCATCGGCTACGCGCAGATGGCTGACACCACGCACGCGCAATTGAGGATCGATCGGCGCATTGGCATCGCTACCCATGCGGCACGTGCCGACCGGGTGATAAATCGTATCGGCGTGATCACGAATGCTTTGCCGCAGCAGGTTTTCGTCCGTGCTGTCCGCGTTGTAATACGTCTTGCCCGCATAGCGCGCAAACGCGGGCGCCGCGAGAATGTCCTGGGCGATGCGCACGCCGGCCAGCAGCGTATCCAGATCACCGGGATGCGAGAGATAGCCTGGATCGATCATCGGCGCCTTGCGGATATCGTTTGAGGCCAGGCGCACGACACCGCGGCTTTCCGGCCGCAGATTGCAGACATGCAGGCTCAGACCACGCGTCATGTGCATCTTGCGATTGTGGTTGTCGACAATGCCGATGCAAAGATGCAGCTGGATGTCCGGACGATCCAGTTCCTTGCGCGTTTTCAGAAAGCCGCCCGCCTCGGCCACGTTGCTGGTGAGCATGCCGGTGCCGCTCTTGTACGGCTTGATTGCACGAATCACCTGCGGAATGACCGAGGGCACGATTCCGAGCAACTCTCGATCGTTGATTGCACGGCAGATAGTGAAATCCAGATGGTCCTGCAGATTGCCACCCACCTCGGGGCTGTCATGGAGTACATCGATACCCATCGCACGCAGATGATCGGCCGGCCCGATACCGGACATCATCAGCAACTGTGGCGTGCCGAAAGCGCCCGCGGACAAAACTACTTCAGCGCGTGCGACAAACATCTTGCCATCGACGCAGCGAATGCCGGTGGCGCGCCCCTGCTCGATCAACACCCGTTCCACCTGGGTGGTAGCGATGACCGTGAGATTCTTCGGCGCCAGACCGCCGATATAAGCACGCGCTGCGTTGTAGCGGCTGCCCTGCTTCTGGAAAACCTGATACTGCCCCACGCCTTCCTGCGTCGCGCCGTTGAAATCCGGATTCAACGGATGCCCGCATTGCTCAGCGGCTTTGACAAACAGGCACGCGCATTCACTCGGACTGGCAAGATCGGCGACGTTGAGCGGTCCACCCGTCGCATGCCAGTCACTGGCGCCGCGCTCATTGTTTTCGGCACGCAGAAAATACGGGAACACGTCACGCCACGACCAGCCGGTGGCGCCGGCGTTTGCCCAGTCGTCGTAGTCCTCATGCTGACCGCGCATATAGATCATCGCGTTGATCAGGCTGGAGCCACCGACACCGCGGCCACGCGGCTGTACCCCGCGACGGCCACCAAGGCCCGGTTGCGGCACCGTGCGATAGGAATAATTTCGCGGATTCTGGAACGGCACCAGACCGGCCACACCAAGCGGCACATCCGACAAAACGCCGCTCTTGGCCGGCCCGGTTTCCAGCAGCAGCACCGTGCTGTCCGGGCGGGCTATTGCCAACCTCGCTGCTGTAGCGCAACCCGCCGGTCCCGCACCCACAATGATGTAATCAAACGTGGCAGTAACAGATGACATGGCTGAGCCTTTGATGAGCGCCGCGGCCAATGGCCACGCGACATAATCCGGGTGAGCGGATGTTTGGGTAGGCCGGACGCTAGCACACGCTCCTGGCGATTCCACGCTTCGTTGCAGCATGGAAACAATTGGTGAAAACCGCATGGTTCGGCAGTCCGAAAGAAGGAGCAATGCGCGATATCTGTTGCCTTCTGCTCGTCCATCGGTAGACGGGGACCTGCGCTGACTGGTGAATCGGCACAGCGGCGTTACAATCATGCACTGCGATTTCGCCAAGCCACTCATTCGATCCTCATGCGCAATCCTCTGCAGGAACAATTGCTCAAAGCGGGCCTGGTCAACAAGACCAAGGCGGCGCAGGTCGTGCGCGAGCAGACCAAACAGCGGCACAGCAAGTCACCCATGGCGCCGGTCGATGAGCACGTCGATACCCAAAGGCTGCAGGCCGAGCGCGCCGAACGTGATCGTGCGCTGGCCGCCGAACGCAATGCGCAGACGCGCGCTAGCGAGCAGCGCGCGCAGGTTCGCCAGATCGTCGAGAGCCATAAAGTGAAGCGCGAAGGTGAAATTGCCTACCGCTTCGCCGACGGTGAGGCGATCAAAAGCGTTCTGGTCAACGAGCCTCTACGTGCCCAACTTGCCAGCGGTACGCTGGTGATCGTTCGTCATGACCAGGGTTACGAATTACTGCCTCGCTTGGCGGCGGATAAAGTGTATGCACGCGATGCAGCAATGATCGTGCTTGATCATGACCGTCCAGACACGAGCAATGCCCAAAGCGATGACGATGAGTTCTACAAGAAGTTCGAAGTCCCGGACGATCTGATCTGGTAGTTGATTTCGCTTCATACCGGAAGGGAAATGGCCGAGCGGGTTTTCAGGGCGACCTGCGCCGCCTCACGCTATCGCGCACATCCACGTCAAAAAGCAGCGTCAGCTCATCCTTGCCGTTGTTCGCTGGGAGTGTGAAGCGTAGTCCTTCCCGCGTCGGCAGACGATCGACATGTTCACGCACGGCGACTTGTGGCAACTCGATTCTCCAGGCGCCGGCCTGACCGGCAAACCTTGGCTCATCAGCGTCTATCAGTGCGAGTTCAAAGCCTATCGCAAACGCATCGGCGAAATAGCTGCGTGCATCGACAACGTCGCCGGCGAGCAGCTGCGCCAGCTCATCTTCATCGATACGCACTCGAAGATGCTGGCCCTCAATCTGCAGTTTCATAAAGACACTCCAACATGCGTGCGGTTATGGCGATGATCGGACGCGAGGCGGAGAATGCGCTTCGAGGCTGACAATCTCGACACGCGCTCCAGCAGGGCAATCGCCCGCATCCTCCGGCAAAACCACCCAGACGTCGGCATCGGCAAATGGACGAATCCGGAACGGCTGTTGTTGATTCGATATCGTGGCATGCAATTGGCCGTCCGAACCTTGGTGCAGGTTCGCGCGCAAAAAATGCCGCAGGCCGGCCTTGGGTTGCTGGGGCGTATCGAGTACGGCGAACAAAGCGTGTTCGCTGCCCTGCCCGGTCATGGCACGCATGACCGGCACCACGACGAAACGCATTCCCGCGGCGACAGCCATCGGCGTGCCTGGCAACGCAATGATCAATGGGCCATTCGCCATTGCCGCGCACAGCAGCGGCTTGCCGGGGCGGATCGCGACCTTGTGGAACAACAGCTGCACATTGAAACGACGCAGTGTCTCAGGCACGAAATCATAGCGACCCATCGATACCGCGCCCGTACTGACGACCAGATCAACACTGGCATCGATCGCGCGCTGCAGGGCATCGGCAAAAGTGATCGCTGTGTCGTCCACCGTCTCGCAAAACAGCACCTGCGCACCGGCGGCGGCGAGTGCAGCACAAAGATACGGCCCGTTGGAATTATGGATGCGCTCGGCAGCCAGCGGTTGGGTCGCATCGGCCTGCAGCTCCTTGCCAGTGCAAATGATCGCCACACGCGGGCGCCGGACTACCTCCAGCGTCGAGATGCCCAGCGCAGCCAGCAGCATCACTTGCGCCGCTTCGATACGCGTGCCTGCCGCCATCACTTCCACACCCAGCGCGACATCGGAACCGGTGTAACGCACGTTATCGCCGGCATGCAATGGATCACGCAGGCGAATGCGTGCCGGCTTACCGTCCGCATGAGTGCCAAGACATTCGGTGCGCTCCAGTGCCACCACGGCATCGAGACCCTCATGCAGGCGCGCGCCGGTCATGATCTCGCAAGCATCTTGCTCGCCATCGACATGTTGCGCTTTGCCCGCAACATCACCGGCGGCTTGCGAACCATAGACGGCGTGCTCCGACCCTGCAGGCAACGGCTTGACAGCGAAAAGCGCATAGCCATCCATCGCCGCGTGATCGAAAGAAGGCAGTGCAATGGGGCTTGTGATGGCGCTGGCCAGCACGCGTCCAGTGGCTTCATCGAGCGCACACAATTCGGCGGGCAACCGACAAGTCTGTGCGAGAAGTAGTTCGAGGGCCTTGGTGTAGTCGATCATGAGAAGTGATGTATTGCCTGGCAACACCGTTGAGTAGGCCGCGAGTTTCGCACGGGCAGCAGAAGCGTCACCGCATCATCGACGGATGGAGAGAAGACGAACCGGGCTTTTGACCATCCGGACTCGACAACCTCTGCTCGTGGGCCAGTGGCCGGTTTGCTACCAACGGCACCGCTTATACCAACCGCAGCCATATCACGTGAAATCGTTTTACTGCGTTGCAGCGTGATCCTTGCTACGTCGAACGTGCATGGTATGAGCATGGTGAAAGCAACGCGTTAACCGGTAGGCGCCATTGTTACAAATTGATGTCTGCTGCGGATGCTCATTCTGCAGGCTTCAACTTCAGGCACGGAAGCAGACGATGACGACAAGATTGAGCGCTGAAGCGATTTGGCGGGCTGACGCTGCCTGGAAACCAACCGACATGTGAAACGCGCTGATGTCACCACAATAACGCCCGGCACATTCGCCGGATACTTCAACTCAATGAGAGAACGCTCATGGCAGGGGTACCAGAAGCAGTTGTTTCGTCAGCGGCAGCAGGAGCCAAGCCCGGATTTTTCGCCAGGGAACGCACCATCGCAGGACCGCGCTTCAATCGCTGGCTGGTGCCGCCGGCGGCGCTGGCGATCCACCTTTGCATCGGCATGGCCTACGGCTTCTCGGTGTTCTGGCTGCCGATGTCCAAGCTGCTGACCACCACCGACGTGGCCACCTGCGCCAACCTCGGCTTTTTTGCAGCGCTGACCAGCACCGGCTGCAACTGGACCGTGCCGCAGGTCACCCATATCTTTGAAACGTTTATCGCGATGCTGGGCATTTCGGCCGCGCTGTGGGGTGGTTGGCTGGAACATGCGGGGCCGCGCAAGGCCGGCTTTATCGCAGCGCTGTGCTGGGGCGGCGGCCTGATTGTCGGTGGCATCGGCGTGTCGACGCATCAGCTTTGGTTGGTGTTCCTGGGCTGCGGTGTCCTCGGTGGCGTCGGCCAGGGTCTGGGCTACATCACTCCAGTGTCTTCGCTGATCAAGTGGTTTCCGGATCGCCGCGGTATGGCGACCGGGTTCGCCATCATGGGTTACGGCGGCGGCGCGATGATCGGTGCGCCGCTGGCGGTGGCACTGATGAAGCACTTCTCGGATACCAGCGCGCAAGGTGTCGCATCGACCTTGATGGTGATGGGCGCGATCTATTTCATCGTGATGGCCTGCGGCGCGCTGGGTTTTCGCGTCTCACCCAATGGCTGGTATCCGAAGGGATGGACACCACCGGCCAAGGATGATGGCAAGTCGATGATCACGCGCCGCCATGTGCATCTGAGCCGTGCGTGGAAAACACCACAATTCTGGCTGTTGTGGGGTGTGTTGTTCCTCAACGTCACTGCCGGCATTTCGGTGATCTCGATGGCCAGCCCGATGCTGCAGGACGTGTTCGGCGGCAAGCTGGCGGGTCTGGCTGACGTGGCCGCCACGCTCACAGCAGCACAGAAGGCGGCGGTCGTTGCCTCGGCAGCGGGACTGGTCGGGCTGATCAGCCTGTTCAACAGCCTCGGCCGCCTGTTCTGGGCGTCGCTGTCCGACAAGCTTGGCCGCAAGGGCACGTACTACACGTTCTTCGTGCTGGGTATCGTTTCGTATTGTCTGTTGCCGACGTGGGGGCATCTGGCACTGGCTGGCCTGTTCGTGGCCACGATCTGTCTCATTCTCAGCATGTACGGCGGCGGCTTCGCCACCATCCCGGCATATCTGGCCGACCTGTTCGGCACACAAATGGTGGGTGCGATCCACGGCCGTTTGCTGACGGCATGGTCGGCAGCCGGCGTGATCGGGCCATTCCTGATTGCTGCGATTCGTCAGACGCAGATCGATGCCGGCGTGGCCAAGAACCTCGTCTACGACCACACGCTGTACATCATGGCCGGTCTGTTGCTGCTGGGCCTGATCTGCAATTCGCTGGTGCGGCCGGTCAAGGATTCGGTCTTCATGAGCGATGCAGAACTGGCGCATGAGCGGTCGCTGCAGCACGAGGACCTGATCACGTCCAGCGCCGAAACCTCGGCGCGCGGCAGCTTCGGTGTCATCGGTATGCTGGCGTGGTTGGCGGTTGGCGTGCCATTCCTGATCGGCTTGTACATTGCATTGGCAAAGGCCGCGGCACTGTTCTGATGCATTTGGTCCAAGCAACGCTTTGAAGGTGAAGGAATGAAACGTGCTGCCAATCCAAATGCGCTGCCGGATATCCCAGAAGATGTCCGCGCAGCGGTGTTGGACGTAACCGCTCGGCTCAAGGATCTACCAGGCGCTTTGCTGCCCGTGCTGCACGGCGTGCAACAGGCGCTGGGCTATGTACCGGAGGCATCGGTGCCGCTGATCGCGCGCGAGCTGAACCTCTCTCGCGCCGACGTGCATGGCGTCATCACGTTTTATCACTTCTTTCGCAGCAAGCCGTCCGGGAAGCACGTCATTTATGTCTGCCGCGCGGAATCCTGTCAGGCGATGGGCGCCGTGGCGCTGGAACACCACATCAAGCAGCGCCTCGGCGTAGACTTCCACGAGACCACCGCGGATGGCGCGTATACGTTGGAGCCGGTCTATTGCCTCGGCAACTGCGCCTGCTCGCCAGCGATCATGGTGGATGACGAACTCAAAGGCCGGGTGACAGCGAAGCTGTTCGATGCGTGGCTGGCCGCGGAGGCAACATGAGCATCACGGTTTACGTGCCGCGCGATGCCGGCGCCCTGTCACTGGGGGCCGAAGCGGTAGCCAAGGCCATTACCACCGAAGCGAAACGGCGCGATATCGATATCCGCATCGTGCGCAACGGTTCGCGTGGTCTGTACTGGCTGGAGCCAATGGTCGAAGTGGAAATGTCCCATGGACGCGCGGCCTTCGGTCCGGTGCAAGCTGACGATGTCGCTGGCCTGTTCGAGGCCAATTTCCTGCATAACGGCATGCATGCATTGAGTCTCGGACGAACCGAAGACATTCCCTATCTGAAAAGCCAGCAACGACTCACCTTTACTCGCGTCGGCATCGTCGATCCACGCAGTCTGGATGACTACCGCACACACGGTGGCTATCGCGGATTGCAGGCTGCGCTCGGCATGACCGGCCCCGAGGTGGTGCAGGCCGTCACCGATTCCGGCCTGCGCGGCCGCGGTGGTGCCGCCTTCCCTGCCGGCATCAAGTGGAAGACCTGCATGGATGCGCAGGCGGGACAGAAATACATCGTCTGCAATGCGGATGAGGGTGATTCGGGTACTTATGCCGACCGCATGATCATGGAAGGCGACCCGTTCGTACTCATCGAAGGCATGACCATCGCCGGACTCGCAGTCGGTGCGACGCACGGCTACATCTATCTGCGGGTGGAATACCCGCACGCGCAGCGCGCGCTGGAATCGGCCATCCAGACGGCGGGAACCGAGGGCTATCTCGGCGACAACGTACGTGGCAGCGGCAAGGCGTTTCATCTGGAAGTGCGCATGGCTGCCGGCGCTTACATATGTGGCGAAGAAACCTCGCTGCTGGAAAGCCTTGAAGGCAAGCGCGGCCAGGTGCGTTTCAAGCCACCGCTGCCAGCGATCGAAGGCTTGTTCGGCAAGCCCACGGTGATCAACAATGTGGTGACACTGGCAACGGTACCGACGATTCTGGACAAGGGCGCTGCGTTCTATCGCGACTACGGCATGGGCCGCTCGCGCGGCACGCTGCCGATGCAGCTGGCTGGCAACCTGAAGCGTACGGGTCTGGTCGAGCGCGCGTTTGGCCTGACACTGCGCGAGTTGATCGAGGAATATGGTGGCGGCACGGCCAGTGGCCGAGCGGTGCGCGCAGTGCAGGTGGGCGGTCCGCTGGGCGCGTATATTCCGATCTCCCAACTCGATACACCGATCGACTACGAAGCGTTCATTGCGATCGGCGGCATGCTCGGCCACGGCGGCATCGTGGTATTCGACGACAGCGTCGACATGGCTGCGCAGGCGCGCTATGCGATGGAGTTTTGCGCAATCGAGTCCTGTGGCAAGTGCACACCATGCCGTATCGGCTCGACCCGTGGCGTTGAGGTGATCGACCGTCTCAAAGCCGGCAATGCCGCCGAACGCGACCGCAACGAAGTGCTACTGCGCGATCTCTGCCAGACCATGCTGGGTGGTTCGCTCTGCGCGCTGGGCGGCATGGCACCGTTCCCCGTGCTCAGCGCATTGGATCATTTCCCCGAAGATTTCGCGGGCGCCGCCGAAGCGGCTACGTCCTGAGGAGGTAACGCGTCATGTTGTCCATTGTCGAGATCGACTACGGCACCCCGAAAGCCGTTTCCGCGAACACCGTCATCCTGCAGATCGATGGCAAGAACATCAGCGTGCCCGAGGGCACATCGGTAATGCGCGCCGCTGCACAGGCCGGCATCAATATTCCGAAACTCTGCGCCACCGAGATGCTTGATGCGTTCGGCTCATGCCGCCTCTGCCTGGTCGAGATCGAAGGCCGCAAGGGCTATCCAGCGTCCTGCACCACGCCGGTGGCCGCCGGCATGAAGATCAGCACGCAGACGCCCAAGCTCGCCGAAATCCGTCGCGGCGTGATGGAGCTGTACATCTCCGATCATCCGCTCGACTGCCTCACCTGCCCCGCCAATGGACACTGCGAACTGCAGGATATGGCTGGTGTGGTCGGCCTGCGCGAAGTGCGCTATGGCTACGAGGGCGCCAACCATGTTTTTGCACGCATCCCTGCGAGCAAAGGTCAAAAAGCGGCCATCCATGGCCGCACTCATGAATTAGTGCCGAACCCACTGTTTTCCCCGAAAGACGAATCCAACCCCTACTTCACCTTCGATCCTTCCAAGTGCATCGCCTGCTCACGTTGCGTACGCGCCTGCGATGAGGTACAGGGCACGTTTGCGCTGACGATCCAGGGGCGTGGTTTCGAATCCAAGGTTGCCGCCAGCCAGGACAACCGCTTCCTCGACTCCGAGTGCGTGTCGTGCGGCGCCTGCGTGCAGGCCTGCCCTACCGCCACGCTGTCGGAAAAATCGCTGATCGACAAGGGACAGGCCGAGCACAGCGTCACGACGACCTGCGCCTATTGCGGCGTCGGCTGCAGCTTCCGCGCCGAAATGAAGGGCGAGGAAATCGTGCGCATGGTGCCGAACAAGGACGGCCACGCGAATCACGGCCACTCCTGCGTCAAGGGACGCTTCGCCATCGGCTATGCCAGCCACCCGGACCGCATCACCACCCCGATGATCCGCGCCAGCATCGCCGATCCGTGGAAAGTGGTCAGCTGGGATGAAGCATTCGCTCACGTCGGCAGCGAGTTCAAGCGGCTGCAGGCCACCTATGGCACCCATTCCGTCGGCGGCATCACCTCCTCGCGCTGCACCAACGAGGAAACCTATCTGGTGCAGAAACTGGTCCGCGCCGGCTTCGGCAACAACAACGTCGACACCTGCGCCCGCGTGTGTCATTCGCCGACTGGCTACGGCCTCAAAGCCACGATGGGAGAATCGGCCGGCACGCAGGATTTCGATTCGATCGAAAAGACCGACGTGGTGCTGGTGATTGGTGCCAACCCCACCGACGCGCATCCGGTCTTCGGCTCACAGATGAAGCAGCGACTGCGGGCGGGCGCCAAGCTCATCGTGATCGACCCGCGCCGCATCGACCTTGTACGCACACCGCATATCAAGGCCGACTATCACCTTAAGCTGAAACCCGGTACGAATGTCGCCGTGCTCAATACAATGGCCTATGTCATCGTTTCCGAGGGCCTGGTCGACCATGATTTCGTCGCCAGGCGCTGCGAACCGGAAGCCTTTGCCAAATGGTCCGCGTTCGTATCTCAGGACAAATACAGCCCCGAGGCGATGGAGGCGCAGACTGGTGTCTCCGCTGAGGCAGTTCGCGGCGCCGCACGCTTGTACGCCACTGGTGGCAACGGCGCGATCTATTACGGGCTGGGCGTGACCGAGCACGCACAGGGCTCGACAACGGTAATGGCGATCGCCAATCTCGCCATGGCCACCGGCAATATCGGTCGCGAAGGTGTCGGCGTGAACCCGCTGCGCGGCCAGAACAACGTGCAGGGTTCGTGCGATATGGGTTCGTTCCCGCACGAGTTTCCCGGCTATCGCCACGTCAGCGACGTCGCCACCCGCGAGCTGTTCGAAAAAGCCTGGGGCGTGCCGCTGTACAACGAGCCGGGTCTGCGCATTCCCAACATGTTCGAGGCGGCGCTCGATGGCAGCTTCAAGGGCCTGTATGTCGAGGGTGAGGACATCGCCCAGTCCGATCCGGATACCCAGCACGTGACCGCCGCGCTCAGCGCGATGGAGTGCGTCGTGGTGCAGGACCTGTTCCTCAATGAGACGGCCAAATACGCGCACGTGTTTCTTCCCGGCAGCTCATTCCTGGAAAAGGACGGTACTTTTACCAACGCCGAGCGCCGCGTCTCGCGCGTGCGCAAGGTGATGGCGCCCAAGGCCGGCTATGCGGACTGGGAGATCACCCAGAAACTGGCGCAGGCGATGGGCTATCCGATGAACTACGGTCACGCGTCGGAGATCATGGACGAGATCGCCGCGCTCACGCCGACATTCCACGGCGTCAGCTTCGACCGCATCGACGAGCTGGGTTCGGTCCAGTGGCCGTGCAACGAGGAGCACCCGAACGGTACGCCGGTGATGCACGTCGACGAGTTCGTCCGCGGCAAGGGCCGCTTCATGCTGACCGAATACGTACCGACCCGCGAGAAGGTCAACGCCGAGCATCCGCTGATCCTCACCACCGGGCGCATCCTTAGCCAGTACAACGTGGGTGCACAGACGCGGCGTACGGCCAACGTGATGTGGCACGACGAGGACCGGCTGGAAATCCATCCGCATGACGCGGAGGAACGCGGCATCAACGACGCCGACTGGGTCGGTATTGCCAGCCGCTCGGGCGAAACCGTGCTGCGCGCCATGGTCTCCGAACGCATGCAGCCCGGTGTGGTCTACACGACGTTTCATTTTCCCGAGTCCGGCGCCAACGTCATCACCACCGATAACTCGGACTGGGCGACCAACTGTCCCGAGTACAAGGTCACCGCGGTGCAAGTCACCCGCGTGTCGCAGCCGTCCGAATGGCAGAAGCGTTTTCGCGCCTTCTCCAACGAACAGCAGTCACTACTGGACCAATCGGCTGCGGCTCAACCGGCAGATACGCTTGGGCAACAGTGAGAAAACAGGGCCAGAGGCCGGTTTGCCAAGCGCCGGCTTCGTCGGCCGCCCCGTCGATCGCTGGCGTGATGGCAAGGCGACGCACGAGGACGATTGCGTCGCCGAAGAGATGCCGATCGCGATGCTCTACAACGGCGTGAGTTTTGCCGTGATGATGGCGACACCGCATGATCTCGAAGATTTCGCGCTGGGCTTTTCGCTGAGCGAGGGACTGATCGCATCGCCGGCACAACTGCAGGAGGTCGAAGTCCAGACCTTGCTCGAAGGCATTCAACTTTCGATGACCGTCACTGCCGAAGCTCACGGTGCGCATCTCGCCAATCAGCATGAGCGACTGCTACCCGGTCGCAGTGGCTGCGGCATCTGCGGCACCCGCGATCTGGAGCAGGCGATACGCCAGAGTTCGCCAGTCGGTGCAGGCTGCACCACAACGCGCAGAGCGCTGGAAAACGCGTTGAGCCAGCTGCACTCCCAGCAACCCATGAATGCAGCGACGGGTGCCGTGCATGCCGCGGCATGGGCTGACCATGAAGGAGACATTCTGCTGGTGCGCGAGGACGTTGGCCGCCACAACGCACTGGATAAACTCATTGGCGCGATGCATCGCGCCTCCATCGATCCGCAGACAGGTATGGCGCTGGTCACCAGCCGCGCCAGCTACGAGATGGTGACCAAGGCATCCAGCGCCGGCATCGCCCTGCTCGCCGCCATTTCCGCACCTACCGCGCTGGCGATCGAGCTGGCGCGCAGCGCTGGCATCACCCTGGTCGGCTTCGCCCGACCCGGCAGCCACAACGTCTATACCCATCCGCATCGACTGTTGTCCGATCAGCCGTCCGAACGTTTGCAGGAGCCATGATGCACATCGAACGACTGATCACCATGGCCAACGATATCGCCACGTATTTCACCTCGGAGCCTGACCACGCCACCGCGGTGAATGGCGTGCGCGATCACCTGACCCGCTTCTGGGACCCCGTGATGCGTCGCCAGCTGAAAACTTTTGTCACCGAAGGTGGCGAAGGCCTGTTGCCATTGGCCAACGAGGCAGTCGAAGGCTTGAACGTACCCGCCGTGCTCAACTAAGCGGACTTATCGCGTATAAGCAGACTGCAGCACTGTCGTTGGTCCATACCTTTGACTGACGCTATGTAGTCGACTATATATCGAGCGATTCCATCAATTTCGGGACAAACATGCACAAGACCCGCCCGCGCCACATGGCATTCGCCCTCTCGTTGGCTATGACTTTCTGGGTCGGTTCCGCAGCTGCCGGTGACGTGGTGGTGTCGGCTGCATCGAGTCTTACCAATGCATTCCAGAACGTGGCCACAGCCTACGAGGCAAAGCATCCGGGCACCAAGGTGGTGCTCAACTTTGCGGCGTCGGACGTGCTGTTGCAGCAGATTGCCAATGGTGCGCCGGCCGACGTATTTGCCTCCGCCGACCAGACGGCGATGGACAAGGCGCAAACGCAAGGCGTGCTGCTGAAGGGCTCGCGGAAAAATTTCGCGACCAACCAGCTGGTGCTGATCGTGCCGATGGCGAGTCATTTGAATATCACCAGCCTCAAGGATCTCGACCAGCCTGCCATCAAGCGGATTGCCTACGGTGATCCGGCCTCGGTTCCGGTCGGTCGTTATACGAAGGCAGCGCTGGAGGCAGATGGTTCGTGGCCGGCGGTGTCGGCCAAGGCCGTGCTGGCGCAGAACGTGCGGCAGAGTCTGGATTACGTAGCACGCGACGAGGTCGATGCCGGCTTCGTGTTCGCCACCGATGCCGCCATCATGCCGGACAAGGTCAGGATCACGTTGCGGGTGAGCTCACCCACGCCGATCAGCTATCCGATCGCGGTCGTCTCGCTGGCAAAGCATGTCGACGACGCCAGGGCATTCGAGGACTTCGTGCTTTCGCCGGAAGGTCAGCAACTGCTGGCAAAGTCCGGCTTCCTCAAGCCTTGAACTGAAACGCCCGATGGATATCTGGATGCCGTTGCTACTGTCGCTGAAAGTGGCGATCTGGGCAACGGCGCTGAATCTACTGATCGGAGTCGCGGTGGCCTTCGGTCTGTCGCGGTGGAGTTCGCCGCTGCGTGATCTGCTCGATTCACTGCTGACCCTGCCGCTGGTTCTGCCTCCCACTGTGCTGGGATATTACCTGCTGGTGCTATTGGGCCGGCGCGGCGTTTTTGGTGCGTGGCTTGAACGCTGGGGCATCAATCCAGTGTTTACCTGGGAGGGCGCAGTGATCGCCTCGACCCTGGTTGCCTTTCCGTTGATCCAGAAAGCCGCGCGTGCAGCCTTCGAGAATGTCGATCCGCAGCTGGAAAGCGCCGCGCGTGTGCTTGGCCTGTCCGAATGGGCAGTGTTCTTCCGGATATCGCTACCGCTGGCCTCGAAAGGAATCACCGCCGGCGCCCTGCTCGCCTTTGCCCGCGCCCTGGGTGAATTCGGTGCCACGCTGATGATTGCCGGCAACCTCCCCGGTCGCACGCAGACGCTGTCCGTCGCGATCTACGCCGCTGTCCAGGCTGGCGACGACAGGGGGGCCAACATACTCGTGATCGTGGCCTCGACGACCTGTGTGGTGGTGCTGCTGATCGCCGGCAGGCTCGCACCGGACCGCTCACGACTGCGGCGAGTGTCCTGACGTATGACCGTAGATATTTCATTTCGCCGCGTACTGGCCAACACCGACCGACGCTTCGAGCTGGATGTCGCCTTTCGTTCAACGAGCCGACGTGTCGTTTTGTATGGGCCTTCCGGTTCCGGCAAGAGCATGACGCTGCGCGCGATCGCGGGACTGCTGACGCCGGACGAAGGCCGTATAGCCGTGAATCAACACGTGCTGTTTGACTCGGCGCTCAGTGTGAATCTGGCACCACAGGTGCGCAAGGTCGGCTACCTGTTTCAAGATTACGCGCTGTTCCCGCATCTTTCAGTAGCACAGAACGTGGCGTTCGGCATGCGTACCGGCATCCTCAATCCGCGCAGAGGAGCTATCCCCCAAGTCGCGGCAAGCTGGCTCGAAGCGTTTGAACTCGATGTCGTAGCGACGCACTACCCATCACAGATTTCCGGCGGGCAGAAGCAACGCGTGGCGCTGGCTCGCGCGCTCGCCGCCGAGCCCGACATCCTGCTGTTGGATGAACCCTTTTCGGCACTGGATCCGCCATTGCGTGTGCGCATGCGTCGCGAGCTGGCCGCACTACAGACGCGTCTCGATCTGCAGATGCTGATCATCACGCATGATCCGGCAGATGTGGAGGCGCTGGGCGAGCACGTGCTGGAGATTCGCGATGGGCGCATTTTCAGCGACTCGGCGACTGACTCCGCCAGCGCATAAACTCGGCGACTGGCGTGTGTAAAAACGTTTACGGCAACACCGCTGCCAAGAAATATGGGGGGCATCCGCTGGAACCCTGATCGCTGGCGATGTTGAGGCTGCCCCGGATTAACATGGCTAAACATGAATACACAAAGTCGATCATCATCGAGTCCTTCGGCTACTTATGCCCCAGCTCGGTCGGCTGCAAGGTCAAACTGCCAGCCACAAAGCAGGCATTGTGCAGATTCACACGGGATCGCGTGTTGCAAATATCGAGGGATGCATAACGTAGTGCAGATTGGACATGTCGTCGCAAGCCAGTGTCATTTCCGACAGATATCTTTAGACGAATTTGCACCCAATGACGGCTGACATCTAACGCCCCTGGAAAGCTGTCGCTTGAGTTAGAAATTTTGCGATACGGAAAACGTTAGCCAGTTCGCGATTAATAAGACCCAATACCCCTATCAGCGCAGCGCTGATAGGGGCACGAAATCACTATTTCTAAGGAATCTCGGGGCTACATTCCACAGCGTGCGAGGCGCTAGCAATAACTGCTCCAGTGCTATCTAAGGCGGAAGCCGTCATAGTAATATTTTGTTTGGTTTTACAAAGAAGTGTGCACGAAGACGTATTACCACAGGTGGTACTCGAATATGGCGTACCGAAGGTCCAGCCCCATTGGAAAGAGGCGGTATTCGATGGCACTGAAGTTACATCACATGTGTTCGGTTCGCACGTGAGCGCAATGGTAGAACTTAGAGCGGATGCACGCGTTGGTATAGCCATCCCCAATATTCCTGCACAAACTAGTACTCCGACCACCAACGCTGAACGCAATCCTGATTTAAATTTCATACGAACATCCTTATTGATTTGGTTAGTTAAATGGCCAAGCCGAAGCTTGGCAAAAACAGAATACTCTATGCGGATATTAAAATGCTCAACGCTGAGTTGAACCGCTTCCGCGGTCGGTTTTGGACTTGATTCTCAAGCAGCTTCCAGAGCTCTGTCCGACTTCAAACACTGACTGGATACCTCCGTGTTACATCAAGGACGGTGGATTCAGCTTTCAAGTGCAACACCCGCACCTCAGCTTGCCGGTCATCCGTTCATCCATGAAATCATCCATCGGTGCACTGACGCCTAGCTTGCCGTCGATAACGCATGCACGACGCCTTGCCACAACACTGCCCAGTGCCCGTGCTTGCAAGCGGGCTATGGCCGCTTCATGCTACGGAAGTGCTCGCGGGCATGGCTTGTCAAAGCCGTGTGCCTCATCGCCACCGGGTGGTTTCTTCATGAACACAGGATCGTTTGCCTATGAGCGTCACCAGTCCCGCTGAGCGTGAAGAGCTGAACCGGCTGCTGATACAGACCGGGCGTAACGACCAAAAAGCCTTTGCAGAACTGTACAAGCGCACCTCGTCCAAGTTGTTCGGTGTCTGCCTGCGCATGCTGCGCGATCGCAGCGAAGCCGAAGAGGTGCTGCAGGAAACCTATACGACGGTTTGGCGTCGCGCCGCCGGGTTCGACGCCGCCAAGGCCAGCGCCATTACCTGGCTGATCACCCTGTCACGCAACAAGGCCATCGATCGGTTGCGACAGCACCGCGAGGAGTTGATGGATGACCCGTCCAAACTCGAACAGACGGTAGACGATCAGCCCACGCCGGCAGCCGGCGCCGAAACCAGCCAGGAGTATGGGCGCCTGCAGCATTGCCTCGACGCGCTTGAACCACAACAACGTGATTCGGTACGTGAAGCCTTTTTCACCGGAGCTACGTATAACGAATTAGCGACGCGCTCCAAGGTGCCGCTCGGAACCATGAAAAGCTGGATCCGTCGAAGCTTGATGCAATTACGGGTATGCCTGGAACAATGAATACACCAGCCGACGAGGGTAACGACAATCTGCGCTATGCCGAGTACGTGCTTGGCGTACTTGACGCCGATGCGCGCGCGGCCGTCGCTCAGGAAGTCCAGACGACTGACGAAGCCGCGGCGGCGGTCGCCTTGTGGCAGCGTCGTCTGATGCCGTTGAGCGATGAGATCGCCAGCGTCACACCAGGTGCCTACGTGTGGGTAAGGATTCATGACGACCTGCAGCTCGATGTGCCAGTGGCTGCCACGCGAACCCAGCCGAGCAAGGGGCTATGGAACAACTTGCCGCTGTGGCATTGGCTTGGCATCGGCGCGAGTGCGCTGGCTGTGGCACTGCTGGTGGTCATCGCATTGCCGCATCGCGAAACCGCGCCTGCAGTAACAGCGAGCGCCGGTTATATGGTTTCAACCATCCAGCAGGACAACGGAGTCACCGGCTGGACCGCCACGATGGACCTCGATCGCGCGCGGATGGTCGTGGTACCCGCTGCCCCCGTCGCGCTCGCCAGCGGGCGAGCACCCGAACTGTGGCTGATCCCCCAAGGCGGCAAACCTATCTCGGTCGGCATGATCACGCGTGATGCACCAACAACGATCACGCTGGATTCTTCATTGCTTGCCAAACTTGGCCCGACCGCCTTGCTTGCCGTGTCGGTGGAACCGATGGGTGGGTCACCGACCGGTCAACCCACTGGAGCGGTCATTGCCAAGGGTTCGATCAGCGGCTCACCTGACGCACATGATCACGTGGTGCGGGTAGCGACAACGTTCAATGGCATGGGCGACGGTCGGTCCGTCTGACGCTGTCACGAGTGTCGTTTCGCGCATGAGCACAGCACTGGTTCTGTTTCGGCGCGATCTACGGCTGATCGACAACCCGGCCCTGACCGCCGCGTGCGAGTCGCACGAACATGTGCTGCCGGTCTATATCCATGACCCGGATGAAAGTGGCGCCTGGGCAGCCGGCGGCGCTAGCCGATGGTGGCTGCACCATTCACTGACCTCGCTGCAGACGCGACTACACAGTCACCATGCAGGCCTGCATATCCGTCGAGGTCACAGCCTGGCTATCCTGCAGGAGCTGATAAAGCACAGTGGCGCAGAGGCGGTCTATTGGAACCGCCTGTACGAACCCAGCGCCATCGCAAACGATATCCGCAACAAGGCCGCCTTGCGCGAACAAGGTCTCGCCGTGCACAGCTACAACGCTGCGTTATGGCGGGAGCCATGGCAGATTGCCACGCAACAAGGCGACCCGTATCGGGTATTTACGCCCTACTGGCGCAACCTGCGAGCGCACCTGCAAGTAGTCGCGCCCCTGCCCGAACCCACGCTGCGCGGCTGGAACAAGCTTCCGGGCGGGCTGGAGTTGTCGGCACTAAAGCTGCTGCCGGCCATTCCATGGGACGCGGGCTTCGCTGAAAGCTGGCAACCCGGCGAACACGGTGCCAGGCAGATGCTGGAACTCTTCTGCGATGACGCCGTGAGCGACTACGCGCAGGCGCGCGACCTGCCAGCACGACACGGCACATCGCGCCTTTCGCCATACCTGCATTTCGGCGAGATATCACCGCGGCAAATCCACTTCGCCTTGATCAAGCACGTCAAACGCATGGATGCAAAGCGGCGGCCGGATATCGAGCCGTATCTGCGTGAACTGGGCTGGCGCGAGTTTGCCTATCACCTGCTTTATCACTTTCCGAAAACGCCGACGGAAAACTTCAATCCGCGCTTCGATGGCTTTCACTGGAATCCGCCTGACAAAGCGTTGCTTAAACGCTGGCAGCAGGGGCGCACCGGTATTCCGCTGGTCGATGCCGGCATGCGCGAGCTGTGGCATACGGGATGGATGCATAACCGTGTGCGGATGATCGTGGCCAGCTTTCTGACCAAAAATCTGCGACAACACTGGCACGAAGGCGAGCGCTGGTTCTGGGACACCCTGGTCGATGCCGACCTGGCCAGCAACACGCTGGGCTGGCAATGGGTGGCCGGCTGTGGCGCCGACGCCGCGCCGTATTTCCGGGTATTCAACCCGGTGACACAAGCAAGGAAGTTCGATCCCGACGGCGTCTACTTGCGGCGCTGGTTGCCGGAGTTGGCCGACTTTCCGCTCGATACGCTGCACGAACCATGGAAAGACCCCGAGCGAGCGAGGCAGAGCGGCTATCCCTCGCCCATCGTTGATCTCGCGCAGTCCCGCCAGGACGCTCTCGCGGCGTACCAGACCCGAAAAGACTGACGATTCGTTAGTACGGTTCCGCATGGAACTGCTCGCAACGTAGGCTCGCACCAGGGGCCGCAAGATCAAGCGCCATCGCTGCGAGCGCAATCCCGGCACTCGTAAGGACCGGCGGCGACGAAATGCGGGCAACACCGGCTTGTGCATGCATCCGCATCGAGCGTTGGCTCGTACTTGTAAGCACACGCTAGACAGGCAGACACCATGGCATTCTCCAAACCCGTTTCGATGCCTTGCCCCGGCCGGGTAGAGTCCTCGCTACCCTTCGCAGCGACGCCGGTGGGAAAAGGCTCATGGGTCGCCCGACAATTGCGTGCGTGGTTTGACACCTCGGCAGTAGCGGCGATTGACGACGAGCGCGCCGACCGGATCGACTGGCTGCGCGCCGCGCCGTTTATCGCGATGCATCTGACCTGCATCGCGGTGATCTGGGTCGGCGTGTCGCCGATCGCGCTGATCGTGGCGGGTGCCCTGTATGCGATACGCATGTTTGCGCTCACCGGTTTCTATCATCGCTATTTTTCGCATCGCACATTCCGGACCTCACGCGCGGTGCAATTCATCTTCGCGCTGATCGGTGCGTCATGCGTGCAGCGCGGACCACTGTGGTGGGCCGCGCACCATCGCAATCATCATCGCCATGCCGATACCGAACTCGACCCGCATTCGCCGACCATCTACGGTTTTATCTGGAGCCACGTCGGCTGGTTCCTGACACCGCGCAATTTCCAGACGGATCTTTCGCGCGTGCCGGACCTGGCCAAATTTCCTGAGTTGCGTGTGCTCGATCGCTATGACACGTTGGTGCCGGTCCTGCTCGCTGTCGCGATGTATTTTTTGGGCGTACTGCTGCACCACGTGGCGCCACAGCTGGGCACCAGCGGTGGTCAGATGCTGATCTGGGGCTTCTTTGTTTCGACCGTGGTGTTGTTCCATGCCACCGTCACGATCAACTCGCTGGCGCACCGCTTCGGCTCGCGTCGTTACGAGACCAAGGACAGCAGCCGCAACAACGTCTGGCTGGCATTGATCACCTTTGGCGAGGGCTGGCACAACAATCACCACTACTTCCCTGGTTCAAGCCGTCAGGGCTTTCATTGGTGGGAAATCGACATCACCTGGTACGGCCTCAAGCTGATGTCGGGGCTGGGACTGGTGCAGGGTTTGAAGCCGGTGCCTGCCTGGGTGTACGCCAAGGCGCGGAGCTAAGCCATGCGCATCGCCGTGGTGGGATCAGGTATCGCGGGCCTCGCATCGGCGTGGCTATTGTCGCGCGAGCACGAGGTCACGCTGTTCGAAGCCGGTGATTATCTGGGTGGTCATACGCATACCCACGACATCATGCTGCATGGGCGCAACTACCGGATCGATACCGGCTTCATCGTGCACAACCCGGCGCATTACCCGCTGCTCACACGCATGCTCAGTCAACTCGGTGTGGCGTCGCAGGCCACGACGATGAGTTTTTCGCTGCACAACGAAGCCACCGGACTTGAATACAACGCGGCCACGCTCGACACGCTGTTCTGCCAGCGCCGCAACCTGCTCTCACCGCGCTTCATCGGCATGGTGCGCGACCTGATGCGCTTCTATCGCGAGGCACCCGCTCTGCTGGAGCAGCCGCACGACACCGTCACGCTGGGCGATTACCTCACCCAAAACAGCTACGGCACCGCCTTCCGCGATGAGCATCTGGTGCCAATGGCATCCGCGCTGTGGTCATCGCCACCCGCCCGGATACTCGGCTTCCCTGCCCGCTACCTCGTGCAGTTCATGGCCAATCATCAGATGTTGCAGATCAGCGACCGTCCGCAGTGGCGGGTGGTGAAAGACGGTTCGTCGAGTTATGTGAAAGCGCTGCGCGCCGACTGGTCGGTGCGCGAGCGACTGAATTGCGCGGTGCGTTCGATCTGGCGCCATGCCGAAGGCGTGGAAGTGGAAAGCCTCGCCGGCATCGAGCATTTCGATCAGGTCGTGCTGGCCTGCCATAGCGATCAGGCGCTGGCGCTGCTGGCGGACGCGAATGATCGCGAGCAATCGATCCTCGGCGACATGCCATACCAGGTCAACGACACCGTCCTGCATACCGATGCCAGTTTGCTGCCAGTGCGCCGCAAGGCCTGGGCGGCCTGGAATGCCTGGCTTCCGCGCGATCCGACCGAAGCCTGTACGGTGAGCTACTGCATGAACCTGCTGCAAGGTATCGAATCGCCTGAGCCCTTCGTCGTCACCCTGAACCGTACCGACGCGATCGATCCAGCCAAGGTGCTGCGCCGCATGCATTACGAGCACCCGGTCTACAGCACCACCTCGGTGGCTGCGCAGACTCGCAAGGCCGAGATCCAGGGCCGTCGCCACACATGGTTCGCTGGCGCCTACTGGGGCTGGGGCTTCCATGAGGACGGCATGCGCAGCGCGGTCGAAGTGGCCGAGGCGCTTGGCGTGCGCTGGTCCGCCGATACCAATCCGTTCCATGAAGACGAGCCTCACGAAGAGGCGCTGCCAGCGTGAACGCAAGACTCTCCATCGAGAGTGCACCCGCACCGGCGCCATTGGCTAGCGCCATCTATGAAGGCGTGGTGCGTCATCGTCGGATGGGGCCGCACCCGCACAGCTTCGATTACAAGATGGCGCAGGTCTATCTGGATCTCGACGAGATCAACACGGTTTTCGAGCAGCGCTGGTTGTGGTCCAACGAGAAGCGCAACCTGGCGCAATTTCGCCGCGATGATTATCTGGGCCCCAACGAATTGTCGTTGGCCGATGCCGTGCGTCAACGCGTCGAACAAGCCACCGGTGAACGACCGGCCGGACCGATTCGCCTGCTGACGCATCTGCGTTACTTTGGCTACGCCTTCAATCCAGTGAGCTTCTATTACTGCTACGCCGAAGACGGTGTGACCTTGGTCTGCATCGTTGCGGAAATCACCAATATGCCGTGGCGTGAGCGTCACGCTTATGTGCTCCCCATCGATACCGCCGAAACGCATGGTCGCGCCATGGGCTGGATTTTCCCCAAGATCTTCCACGTCTCGCCGTTCATGCCGATGGCTCGCGACTATGCCTGGCGCTTCACCGCGCCCGGGGACGATCTACGCGTGCATATGGACGTATTACGTGACGGTGAGCGTGAGTTCGACGCCACCCTGACCCTGCATCGGCGCCCTTTGAACAGCGCATCGCTTGCGCGCGTGCTGTGGCGTTATCCGCTGATGACGGCGCAGGTCGTCAGCGTCATCCATTGGCAAGCGCTTCGCCTATGGCTAAAACGCAACCCTGTTTACGATCACCCGCAACCGCTTTGAGGTCCACATGAACGCCGTCGTTAAATCCAACGTCACCCAAACTACCCATGCGTCGACGGTGTCCGCTGGCGCACGTTTCCTGCGCCAGCGCTTGCTCGCACAGATGGCGGGACTCCAGCAGGGGCGACTGGTTCTGACCGATGCACTGGGCAAGATCGAACTGGGCACGCCAGCCAACCAGCCGACCGATATCGTCGTGCATCTCGACGTGCTCGACACGGGTTTCTACCGCGCGGTCGCAGCCAATGGCAGCGTTGGCGCAGGCGAAGCCTATATGGACGGCATGTGGCGCTGCGACAACCTGGTCGGGCTGATCCAGCTGCTGGTGCGCAACCGCGATCTGCTCGACGGCATGGAGACCGGCGTGGCACGGATGGGCGGCATAGCGATGCGCGCGTGGCATGCCCTGCAACGCAATACGCGCACCGGCAGTCGACGCAATATCGCCGCGCATTACGATCTAGGCAACGATTTTTTCGAACTATTCCTATCGTCGGATCTGATGTATTCCTCGGCGATCTGGGACGGCGCCAACGACACGCTGGAAGCCGCCTCTACACGCAAGCTGGAGCGTATCTGCCGCAAGCTCGATCTCAAGCCGACCGACCGCGTGGTCGAGATCGGCACCGGCTGGGGTGGCTTTGCACTTTACGCCACTCAGCATTACGGCTGCCACGTCACTACTACCACGATCTCCAAAGAGCAACACGCGCTGGCCAACGAACGCATCGCTGCTGCCGGCATGAGTGCGCACGTCACCCTGCTGCTGGAGGACTACCGCGACCTCACTGGCACCTACGACAAGCTGGTGTCGATCGAAATGGTCGAAGCGATCGGCGCGCAATATATCGACACGTATTTCGCCAAGCTCGGCTCGCTATTGAAACCCGATGGACTGGCACTGCTGCAGGCCATCACCATCGAGGATCACCGCTACGCAAAGGCCGTAACGGAAGTCGACTTCATCAAGCGGCACGTGTTTCCGGGCAGCTTCATTCCGTCGATCAGCGCGATGCTCGATGCCAAGACGCGCACGACCGATCTGGCGCTGGTGCAACTGGAAGACTTCGGCGAATCCTACGCGCGTACCTTGGAAGCATGGCGTGGTCGATTCATCGCACGGCTGTCGCAAGTTCACGCGCAAGGCTTCGATGATCGTTTTATCCGGATGTGGGAGTTCTATCTCGCTTACTGCGAGGGCGGTTTCCGCGAACGTTCGATCGGCGTCTCCCATCTGTTGCTGGCGAAACCAGACAATCGTCGTCCATCGCTGCTGCCGCCGCTTGAAGCGGTAACCAAGGTCCATGCATGAAATTCTGGGTCTGCCTCATCGGCTATCAGTCGGTCTGGTTCGCTGCCGTGATTGGCGCGGAGCACGGGCTGGCGTGGCCGGGCGTGCTCGGCATGTTGATCTACGCCTCGTTCCAATTGGGTCTGCTGCATAACTACAAGACGCACCTGTCGCTGATGGCTGTAGCACTCGTCATGGGCTGTGTGGTGGATGGTGGCCTGGCTTATACGGGCCTGGCGCGTTTCGGTGCACCGTGGCCGTCAGCCTCGTTTGCGCCGGTGTGGATTCTTGCACTGTGGATGACGTTTTCGCTGACCTTCACCCTATCGCTGGCCTATTTGCAGAAACGTTTGTGGGTTGCCGTTCTGTTCGGCGCCATAGGCGGACCGGTGGCCTATATGAGTGCGAGTCGGGGATTCCATGTCGTGACGTTTGCCGACCCGAGCTGGCGCGGCCTGCTATGGCTGGGCACCGGCTGGGCGCTGGCGACACCGGCGCTGGCCTGGCGGGCAAAACATTCGTCGCCGGCAGAAAGGACCGAGCCGGCGACAGCACTGCAGGGACACGCATCATGAATTCCTGGATTCAGCTCGCATGCCTTTGGGCATTGGCCGCGCTGATGATGACCCTCGGCTGGATGTGGCAGCGCCCGCGATCCAACGCCGGCATCGTCGATGTGCTCTGGTCGTGCGGCGTTGGCGGCAGCGCCGTGCTGTTTGCCACGTTGGGCGATGGCGCTACGTGGCCGCGGCTGACCATGGCCGTACTCGGTAGCTTGTGGGGCATGCGTTTGGCCGCCCATTTGTGGAAGCGCGTCAGCGACGAGCTGGAAGACGGCCGCTACCATCATCTGCGCGAACACTGGAAAGGCAATCAGTTTTACTTCTTTCTGTTCTTTCAGTTTCAGGCGTTTTTGATCGTGCTCTTTTCGCTGCCGTTTCTCGCGGTCGCGCACAACGCCCAGACGCACGGCTCATGGATGCTGGCAGCCATTGTCATCTGGCTGATCAGCGTCATCGGTGAATCGGTTGCCGACCGCCAGCTGGCAACGTTTCGGGCCGGTAAATTGAATCGCGGAATGACTTGTCGCGCTGGCCTGTGGCGCTACTCGCGCCATCCCAACTATTTCTTTGAATGGATCCACTGGTTCGCCTACGTCTGCCTCGCCGTGGGTTCGCCCTGTTTCTGGCTGGTGTGGTCGGGACCGGTGGTCATGTACATCTTTCTACGCTGGATCAGCGGCATTCCCTATACCGAGGCGCATGCGCTGCGCAGTCGCGGTGACGATTACCGCGATTACCAGCGCACCACTCCAATGCTGTTTCCCTGGTTTCCAAAGAGGACCGAACGATGAGTCATCCAGCCGTTGTCACCGCCGAACTGCCGCAGGAGAAGCCTGCTCCCGGCCTGCTGGGCTTGGCCGAGCGCGGCCATTTGCCTGACGCGTTGCTGCGTCAGGGCATACGCCATATGTGCGCACAGCGTCTGCGCGAAGAAATGGCTGGCGGACTCGATGAGCAAGCCGCGCGTTTTGCCGAACGGATCGAGATGCTGCGTCAGAGCCCGGTGGCGATCCACACTGATGCCGCGAACGCTCAGCATTACGAATTGCCGCCTGCGTTCTTCGAGCAATGCCTCGGCAAGCGCCTGAAATATTCCGGTTGCTACTACGCGCGCGGCGACGAAACGCTGGAGCAGGCCGAGGAAGCGATGCTGGCGCTTTACGGTCAGCGCGCCGAGCTGGCCGATGGCCAGAAGATTCTCGAACTCGGCTGCGGCTGGGGTTCGCTCACGCTATGGATGGCCGAACGTTATCCGAATGCACAGATCACCGCTGTCTCCAACTCCAATCCGCAGCGCAAACATATCGAAGCGCAGTGCGTGAAGCGTGGCTTGTCCAACGT
>Ga0302233_10000439_pt1 | contig 34073 bp, 28 predicted proteins | sample II_Palsa_N3_1_FD_193516 | JGI IMG/M metagenome (GOLD analysis project Ga0302233, IMG submission 193516) | Peat permafrost microbial communities from Stordalen Mire near Abisko, Sweden - II_Palsa_N3_1 | ecosystem: Environmental > Terrestrial > Soil > Palsa > Peat permafrost | place: Sweden... | reverse complement strand
AACGCAGAGCGCGTCATCGCCGGCTCGGATCAGCAATAGTGCAGCCGCCTCTGTGGATTCGGCAATTTGATCAAGGCAGGGCCGCCACCGCTGGGTAAGGAAATCTGCGGTGCCCGCCCGACGTGCTATTGCGGTGATCGCCGGGCCGATCCGGTAGCTCCGGGACTTCGGAACGCGTTCTGCGAAAGCTTGGCGAACAAGCGTTGTTAGAAGACGATGAGTTGTCGGCTTTGCTAGTACTGCGCGCGTGGCAATCTCGGCAAGTGTCAGCCCGTCCTCTCCCGCCTCAGAAAGAAAAGTCAGCAGCATCAATGCCTTTTCGACCGTTCCAGAGATAGACTTTTCGATCATACTTTCCACATATCGGAATTGTAGGGGCACTTCCGTTTCTTTATTCTAAACGCTTTTTTTTTGCGGCAGAATAGTTTCCAAGATGTGACGCATCGAAAAGACGGGTGGTGAGAATTGAAACAACGTCTGCGCAGTTCGAGAGTCCGCCGGACGCTGCGCCTAGTTTATCTAATCGGATGCCTATCACGACCTACTTTATGGCAGTCCATTTAATGGTGCAGCGTCGGTTTTCCGCCGTGCACGCGCCCGAATTCTCTTGATTCACAGAATCGAAATTAGTTAGACGTTAGACGAGCGATTGAAGCAGCGTGTCGGCATATGCCGCACGACGCCTTTTATCTGCTCGCGTATCAATCCGCCCGCTGCGGCCGAGCATGTACGGCCATAGGCGTTGCGCCAAAATGAATCGCATTGCATCACGCAGAAAGCTTCCGCTCGTGCCGAACTCCGGCCGCTTACGGAAACGTGTACGGGCGGCTGCGTTTCGAGAGATGCTGCATGGATGGAAATTCTTAAACATTCATTAGGTATCCTATAGGCTACGCAAACGGAGATGATGTTGAACCGACCAGGCATTCAAGGCATTTCAGAAGCGGAGTTGCATCCTGCCGCCCGCCCGCCCGCGACTCTTCTATCCGTACGCGAGCTGTCCGTAAGATTGCCGGCGGGCATGGACCGTTCCCATGCAGTGCAGAACCTCTCATTCGATTTGCATGCCGGCGAAATCTTATGCATCGTTGGTGAGTCTGGCTCTGGAAAGTCTGTAGCGGCCAATTCGATAATGGGTCTGTTGGCCCATGGGATCAAGATCGATCACGGACAGATTTTATTTCGAGGTAAGAATCTTGTTCTTGCTTCGGAGATAGAACTACGTGATATGCGGGGTCGAGCAGCCTCCATCGTTTTCCAAGACCCGATGTCGGCGCTAAATCCACTAATGACAATCGGCGAGCAAATTAGTGAGGCTCTGCAGGCGCACGGCATATGTTCGGCCAAGGAGCTAGTCGCTCGGATTGTGACCCTGCTTAAGGAAGTCGGACTGCCAGAGCCCGAACTGCTTCGCCATCAATACCCATTCCGGCTCTCCGGTGGCCAGCGCCAGAGGGTAATGATCGCCATGGCGCTGGCCCTCGACCCTGATTTATTGATCGCCGACGAGCCAACTACGGCATTGGACGTCACCACCCAAGCCCAGATCCTCTTGCTAATCCGTGATATGCAGCGCAAGAAAAACATGGGCGTGATGTTTATTACGCACGACTTCGGCGTCGTAGCGGAGATTGCCGACCGCGTGCTAGTTATGAAAAAAGGACAGATGGTCGAAGAAGGTTCTGCGGCCCAGATGTTGCAGAGGCCGTGCCACGCCTACACACGCAAGTTGATCGCTGCCGTGCCTAAGATGGGGGGTAATGGGCGGGAAACTCGGGCCGATGCTCCAGTGGTGTTGCAGGTTAAAGATCTTTGCAAGACATACCGAGGTACAAGTCGCCCTTTCTACAAACCTAGAACTGTTACGGCCGTTGATAGCATCAGCTTCAGCATCCGCAAGGGGCACACACTCGGGATCGTCGGCGAGTCGGGGTCGGGCAAGTCGTCGCTAGGACGCGTGCTGATGAAGCTAATACCATGCGACGGCGGCCACATTTTCTTCAACGGAGACGACATTGCAGCAATGACGGAGCGACAGTTTCGCCCGTTGCGCCGATATATTCAGATGATCTTCCAAGACCCCTTCGCTTCACTGAATCCGCGCCACACGATCGGCCAAATACTAACCGCCGGCCCTAGGACACACGGCGTTTCGCTAAAGAACGCCCGCGCAAAGGCGCTGGAATGGTTGCAAATAGTCGGCCTCGATGTGAATGCCTATGATCGATACCCCCACGAATTTTCGGGGGGACAACGCCAACGCGTCGGTATCGCCCGCGCGCTTATGTTGGACCCAGTGCTGTTGATCGCTGACGAAGCCGTTTCTGCACTGGACGTCTCGATTCAGGCCCAGATAATCCAACTTCTAGCGGACGTCCAGGCACGAACCGAGATAGCAATGATTTTCATTACTCACGACCTGCGAGTGGCTAGCCAAATCTGCGACGAAGTAGCTGTCATTCACGAGGGCCGGATAGTCGAAATGGGGCCGCCTGGAGAGGTTTTCAAACATCCGAGCGAATCGTACACCAAGCGTCTTGTGGCGGCGGTTCCGTGGTCCGACTCGGAGGTCAAGCTGGAAGAAGGCACATCTTAAACATCACGATCAGTTTCCGCCAATACCGGTGGAAAAAGTTCTAAGGGAAACGTCTCGATTCACTGCCAAGCCTATTTCTTCGGTTTCTGTTGATATCAACAAGAAGCGCGACGACTTTAGACAAACTGTCCAGTGGAGAACTCTGGCTGCTGTCTCGGAAGCAGCGCTACGGCGATTGGCGCTTTGCGCTTTCGCTGTTACCGCTAAACCCTGCCCTTGGTCAAGAAATTCCGGATAGCTATAAAGGTTCGGTACAGCCATTCTGCACCACGACGCTGATTGAGCTATCAAGCCTGCTGAAAGTTCGTGTGGTTTTTTAGCATATTATTTCGTATTACTTATCTACATACGTTGCTTGCTATGTTGATCGTAAGTACGCACAACGCCGCGTCATTGTTCTTCACCGTTTTGAACGTCTAATACATAAGGAGGGTCGGATGAAACGCGAGCGTGTAGTCATGATTTCCGGCGGAAATCGTGGCATCGGTAAAGGAATTGCCCAAGCTCTTTATCACAATGGTTGGCGACTCGCCTTAGGTATGCGTAAGCCAGCCCTACCGGATTGGGCCAGCGCCGAAGACGTAGACGTAGACGTGCACGCTTATGATGCGAGCACCGGCGCGGATGAGCAGACGTGGGTGCAGGCGACAATGATGCGCTTTGGTCGTATAGATGCGGTGATAGCTAACGCCGGGATCATGATCGCCAAGAACGTAGTCGAAGCGGTTGATGTCGACCTCGACGCAATGTTGGAGGTGAACGTAAAAGCCCCACGTCGCCTAGCCAAGGCAGCTTGGACGGCGTTGGGTCAAAGCGGCCGAGGCAGAGTAATCATCGTTAGTTCGTTGTCGGGAAAACGGGTCAAATCCGCGAACTCCGGACTGTATGCAATAAGCAAATTCGGATCAGTAGCGCTAGCGCACGCTCTTCGACATCATGGTTGGAACGTCGGAATTCGCGTTACCGCTCTGTGTCCCGGCTTCGTCGCGACGGATATGGGGACAAATTTAAGTCTTCGCGACCCCGCGCAGATGACCTCGCCGGCTGATCTGGGGCAAGTGGTAATCACGCTGCTCAATCTTCCCAACGAAGCGAGCGTGGCGGAGCTCACGATTAATTGCCAAATAGAGGAATCCTATTGATAACTCTACACTTAACCACTGCTTAACCGGTTTGCGCGATGGAGCTACTGACCTCGCGATTCGAGCCTCTGGAATATGTCCTCATCCGAGACAGTCGGCGTTGCTCATCGTGAAAAATTGATCACGGAGGGTACGTGTTCACCTCCTGGGCCAGCATTGCATCAAATTTCTAACGAACGCGCATAGACACCATCGCTATAGACGCTTCTCCCTGTGCCTTGAATACTGCATAAATCTCTTTAAAGGATCAATCGCGATGTCCGATAAAAGCAACATTGACGTATTTAACCCAACTCGTCGTCAGGTCCTTGCGCTACTTGGATCGGCTGGCCTAACAACGACTGCTGTCAGTTTAGGCGGGTTGCTTGCGTCGCAGAGCGCGATCGCCGCGACGCCTAAGACAGTGTCAAAGCAAATGGTCATTGGATTTTCTCAAGAACCGACTGTATTTAACCCTCATCTTCTGCATATTGAAGTTGACGAAGGCATCTACTTCGGAGTCTTCGACTCACTCTTCAAGGTCGATCCTCAAGGGAAGTTTATTCCCTCTCTCGCGACGGAGGTTCCTAGTGTTGCCAATGGCGGTATCTCACCGGACGGACTGACCTGGAAAATCAAGCTGCGCGACAACGTGACTTGGCACGATGGCAAACCCTTCACCGCCGCTGACGTAAAGTTCACTTTGGAGTTGCTAGTCGATCCAGCCTTTCGCAGTTGGCGGCGCAGCGGCCATGAGCTTGTCACCAACTTGACAGTCGTTTCGCCGACGGAAATCACTTGGCGCATGAAAACACCCTATGCGCCTTACGCGGCGATCCTGTCTGACACATACATCGTGCCGCAGCACATCCTGGGACCGGCTGCTGACAAAAACAACGCTCCGTTCAATAACGCGCCCGTGGGCACCGGTCCCTTCAAATGGCATCGAAGGGTTGCTGGAGACTTCATTGAGCTAATAGCGAACACAGCTTACTTCGGTGATGGACCTCATCTAGAAAGGGTGATCTTCAAATACATACCTGATTTGACTGTGCTGTACACCCAGTTCAGCACTGGCGACATCGATGTGACCGGGCTGCAGTGGATATCCCTGGATCATTATGAAGCTGCGAAAAAGCTGCCAGGCAAGGTTGTCGAGGCAGTGAACAACTCCACTGTCGAGACCTTCACTTTTAACGTTGGTCGCCCGCAGTTCAAGGAGTCTGTTGTGCGGGAGGCATTGTACATGGCCATAGATAAGGCAACCATCATCGAGGTCCTGTACCACGGGTTACCTAAGCCGACCGAGACCTACATGCCACTGCAATCGTATTACCACAACCCTGGTCTCCCCGCGCACCACTACGACATCGCCCAAGCTAACCAGATGCTAGAAGTGGCTGGCTGGAAGAAAGGTAGTGATGGAATACGAGCTAAGAATGGTGTGCGATTGACGTTCAATAATTCAACGACGTCTGGGAACAATTTGCGTGAACAGATACAGCAGTTCGTTCAGCAATCCTTCATGGAAATCGGCGTGAAAATGAACATTTCCAACTTGCCGCCAGCTGTGATGTGGGGAGACTTTTGGATGCTGTCGCAGTTCGACACAGCAATAGCCGCGTTGGATTTTCTGACTGCGGCCGACCCCGACACCTCGGACTACTTTAAATCTACGGCTATTCCAGCCAAGGGCGGCTCAGGCCAAAACACGTGGCAATACGTAAATCCTGAGGTTGATAGGCTCCTCGCGGAGGGTAATAGAGAACCCGATCCGGAGAAGCGGCGCAAGACCTATTTCGCTTTGCAATCCATCGTCCGAAAGGATTTGCCCTTCCTACCCCTGTTTCCGGTAGTGAGCGTGCGTGGCCATAAGTTCGGCGCGCAAAACATAGTACCTAACGTCAACGTCCGTATAGATTCTTGGAATGTCGGGGATTGGCGTTGGGCCTGACGTACCTTAGGCTTTTACCTTCATCGGGTCGACTTATATTTGATCTGAAATCAAGCCGCAAAAATGAGAGGTGAATCCATGCTGCGTTTTCTAATAGGGCGACTTTGGCAGAGCCTTTTGTTGCTACTTGTGGTATCTGCGATCGGATTTGCTGTGCTCAACTTGGCTCCCGGCGGTCCACTATCGCAATACACGCTTACGCCTGGTATGACTCAAGAAAACCTTAAGCGGATCGCCGAGCAGATGGGTCTCAACCGTCCTCTACCGATTCAATACATAGACTGGCTTTGGCGCATGCTGCGAGGAGATTGGGGCAAATCATACAGAGATAATCAACCGGTGCTGAGTATCATCGGTCAGCATCTGTTCGCCACTCTGCTGTTAATGGGTAGCTCGTTCCTCCTGTCGGTTTCCATCGGCACATATGTTGGCGTAAGAAGTGCTACGCATCGTCGATCCTGGTTCGACTACATCTCGTCTGTGGGATCCATGGTCGCACTTTCAGTCCCGACATTTTGGTTCGGCTTGGTCGCAATCTACATCTTCTCGGTTATATTGGGGTGGCTGCCCGCCGGCAACATGTTCACCGTCGGCAACGAATCATTCAGCGACTATGCGGTACACCTCGTTCTACCCACCGTGGTGCTGGCTCTGGTTAATGTTGCCGTTTGGAGCCCCTATATGCGTACCGCTACATTGGAGGTGGTTAATCAGGACTTCGTCCGGACCGCGAGAGCAAAGGGCCTTCGTCCTCGTAGGATCCTCCGCAAACATATTGTTGGCAACGCGATGCTGCCGATGATTACCCTCGCCGGCCTGCAAATGCCTAGTCTTCTAAGCGGTGCCCTGGTGACTGAAACGGTATTCACATGGCCGGGCATCGGCCGGCTTTTTTTCGATAGCCTCGGTTATAGCGACTACCCGGTAATCATGGGTCTGCTCATTTTTTCCGCCATCCTTGTCTTGATCGGTAACCTGCTTGCGGACCTGATGGTGGCATTCATTGACCCTCGGGTGCGTTTGAATTAGGAGACGTATTATGTCCAGCGTTGCTTCAGCGTCACCTGCGCGGCGTGGCCATTGGTGGCACAACCACACTTTTCGACGCTTCATTCGGCACAGATTGGCCCTGCTCGGAATGATCATGGTCGCATTGCTAGTCCTAGCCTGTATCTTCGGCCCGATGTGCCTTCCCTATAACGAGTTGTCCATCGACTTGCGAGCTCGTTTCGCCGTCCCATTCACTGGTTTTCACATTCTAGGCACCGATCCATTAGGCCGCGACCTAGCCGCACGGGTGCTAATTGCTGGACGGATCTCACTCCTTGTGGGATTTCTTGCGATGCTGCTGAGCACCTTCTTCGGTGCCATGGTGGGAATTGTCGCGGGCTACTACGGTGGTCGCATCGGTGCGCTGCTGATGCGATTGGTCGACGCATTCCTTGCATTTCCAAGCATTTTTTTATTATTGGTGCTCGCCGCTTTCATAAAACCCACGGCACTGATGATCACTCTGATCATCGCGGTTACTAGTTGGATGGAGGTTGCCCGAGTCGTAGAGGCAGAGGTCCGCTCGCTGCGGGAGCGTGAATATATTCAGGCGGCTCGCATGCTTGGCATGCGCAACTTAAACATAATGTTTGGAGAACTGCTCCCAAATGCAGTAGGTCCGATCATTGTAGCCGGCAGCTTGACGGTCGCTCGCGCAATCCTACTGGAAGCCTACGTCAGTTATTTGGGCTACGGTATCCAGCCGCCCTTGCCCAGCTGGGGAAACCTACTGAACGGCGCCCAGCCATATCTTGCGCAAGCGCCATGGCTTGCAATCATTCCAGGTCTCGCAATCATCTTGGCCGTGACAGGCTTCAATTTTATAGGCGATGGATTGCGGGACGCTTTCGACTCGCGTAGCGATTTTCACTAGGAGCAATTCATGAACAAGTTTTCTCCCTTCGATGCGACGCTGTGGTTTGCTACCGCCGCGTCAGCGCCACAAACTTTTCCGCTCGAAGATCGAGTCGTAGCAGACGTATGCATTGTAGGTGCGGGTTTTACTGGCCTGACCACGGCATTGGAATTAGCAAAGAAAGGCGTGAACGTCGCAGTACTCGAGGCTCAGGGGGCAGGCTTCGGCGGATCTGGGCGCAATGCCGGGCACTGCACTCCGACTTTCACCCATTATAGTTTGTCAGAGATACGTCGCATGCTGGGTGAACCCTGGGCAGAACGCCTGATCGCGCGACAGACTCAAGCGTTTCAGAAAGTCACGGAATACATTCAGCGGTACTCAATAGAATGTGAATGGATACATAATGGCTACATCATGGGTGCTTTGCACCCTGGAAAGATCGAGGCCCTCAAGCGTAAGCGTGACGAGTACAACAACGTCGGTGCTAGAACTCGGCTTCTCGACAAGGCTGAAGTTGAAGAAATGACAGGCAGTCCTCGCTTTCTTGGCGCTTGGTACCACCAGGACGGTGGCCACCTTAACCCGCTTGGGTATGCTCGTGGCCTAGCTCGCGCCGCGATTCAAGAAGGCGTAGCGCTGTACACCGATTCGAAAGTAACCGATGTAGTCGCAGAAGCCGGGAAATGGTTGGTCCGCACATCGCGCGGGGGTGTATTAGCAGATAAGGTGATCTTTGCCACAGGCGCCTATACCGTCGAGGGGTGGCCGCGGTTAGAAGAGTCCTTTCGCATCATGAAGGTGTTCGTTGCAGCAACTCAACCGTTAAGCGCACAGGAACGCACTCAAGTGTTACCGCATAACACAACTATGCATGATGGTCGCGGAGATATCTATGTCTACAAGTACAATGCCGAAGGAAGAATAGTTGCGTCAATGTTCCCCATGGGTAAGCGCGGCAAAGACATGACGTACACTCGAATGGTTATGTCTGACCGCTTAAAATGGTTACACCCGCAGATTAGCCAAGAACTACACTGGGACTATTTTTGGTTTGGCGAACTGGACATGCAATATCGCACTATTCCCCGCCTTTACGGCCTTGCCCCTGGGATCGTAGCGCTGACCGGGTTGTCTGGACGTGGAGTGCCCACAGGAAGCATGCTCGGCGGCATCCTTTGCGAGTGGGCGCTTGGGGTGCCGGAGAATCAGCTTTCTTTAAAGGTAGAACCATTGCATATCGCGCCGCTGTACATGCGCTATGGACCGCACGCCAGCCTCCGTTACTATCGCGCTGAGGATTGGGTAAAGGCGAAATTAGGCCGGATCGACCTCCCTCCACATTCTTAACCTTCGATTTTGGCAATATCTCGACTCGAGCTTGTGGCGTATGGGTTGTTGATTGAATTGCGAACGTTTAGACCGCCGGGTCTATGCAAATCTTTCGATCACAGCGCCACAGCTTCGTAGGTGGCGTTCTATTCGCCGAGTCTAAACGCCGCTACGGCTTGTACCAGCTCGTGCGCCTGTGCTTTCATACTCTCCGCTGCTGCTGCACCTTCCTCCACAAGTGCGGCATTTTGTTGGGTTACCTGGTCCATCTGGCTTACGGCTTCGCCCACCTGAACTACACCCGTGCTCTGTTCAGTGCTAGCCGCACTAATTTCTCCCATAATGGTGGTCACATGGTTGATTGATACGACAACTTCATTCATTGTGACGCCCGCCCGATCTACCAACTCAGTACCTTGCGCGACTCTTTCCGCGCTGTCGTCGATCAGAACCTTAATCTGTTTTCCTGCTTCTGCAGAACGTCCCGCAAGGTTACGAACTTCGGATGCTACTACCGCAAAACCTCTGCCCTGCTCGCCTGCTCGTGCTGCTTCCACCGCGGCGTTTAACGCAAGGATGTTAGTCTGAAAAGCAATGCTGTCGATCAGGCCGGTGATATCGGCAATCTTTTGAGCGCCATCGGAGATACCCTTCATCGTTTCAACGACGAGACACATCACATCACCGCCTTTGACCGCGACTGCGCTGGCTCGTTGCGACACTTGATTCGCCCGGCGGGCGTTCTCTGCGTTCTGTGTGACGGTCGAGCTTAACTGCTCCATTGATGCCGCCGTCTCCTGCAAAGCTGATGCTTGTTCCTCGGTCCGAGTCGAAAGGTCGTTGTTGCCCTCGGAGATTTGAGCACTTGCTGCGGCGATAGTGTTTGCCGACTGGCGAACCCGGGACACGGTATCGCGCAGAGATGCCACCATCGTTGAGAGGCCGTGCAACAGGCTACCGGGTGGAGCGCCGGGAATGTCCGCAACCAAATTACCGCGCGAAACCTCCGCCATCACTGAGTGCGCAAGAGCCGGTTCGCCACCGATCTGGCGATGAACGCTGCGCGAAATGGCCAAACCGAATCCGCTCACCAAGAATAGCATTACTAACAATTGAGCGCCATCCATCAAGAACTGGTGTCGAACGGCCGCTGCGACGTCGTCTGTGTATAAGCCGGAAGTGACCATCCAGTTCCATCCACCGACCTTAATCATGTACATCAGTTTGGGTACCGATTCAGTCTGCCCAGGACGAGGGAATGAGACTTCTGTAAATGCCTTGCCGTCAGCACTCGCGGCAAGCGCGTCAAGTTCAGATTTGATGACGTCACGCCCCGCACTGTCCTTTACCTTGCCGACCATCATTTGCCCTTTCCAATCAGGCTTGATTGGATGCACGATATTTACGCCGTCCAGATCGAAGATCGCTGTGTAGTTCGTCTTGCCGTCATCGCCGCCATATCGGGCAAGGGAGACTGCAATGCTCGCATCGGATTTGGCTTGGGCGACCGAGAGCTTTCCAGCTACGGCACTGGCCTGAAACCCGCGTACGATCTCGGCCGCAGACTGCACCGCCGTTACCAGCTGGTCTCTCCTTGAGTCAATTAGGACCTGACGTGTCTGTAGTGCCGATAGTATCGTTCCAACGATGGCGCTGAGCATTGCTACTGCAAGCAGCAAGCGCATCTTGTTCCTGAACGTCACAGATCTCATCTTCTTTTATCCTTGATTCGGTTGGTCGTTGCGTTTTTTCATCGCGTTTTTTTTGGAGATCTGCTTCGGACATTTCAGATTTTCTAGCCGCCATCTTAAAGTCGGGCATGGGGCAAACCAGTCGATATGATGGTATTAACGGCTGGTGGGCGAAGAATCTTAAGTTAAGGAAGGTCGGAACAACGCGTTTTTAAGCACGACATTTTGTTTCAACGACAGTTTGTCGTGGCGAAGGTCGGTAGGATGGGGAGCATTGCCTAGGTAAGCGCGACGAGTCCTGATCCAAGCTCATCGCATGCTGTATTTTTCACGCTTTTCGCAACGACTTACGTGCCATCCACAGATTGCCCAACGCAAACCGCGTCGTGATTTGAGCGGTGTTTTTGGTCAGCCCGCGGTATCGCGTTTTCATGTAGCCGAACTGTCGCTTGAGAACTCGGAACGGATGTTCCACCTTCGCGCGAATGCCTAAAATGGCGGTCGCCCCGTCTTACCTTTCGGGTAATGTGGCTCGATAAAGGCAATCATCTTTGACCACGGCACGACTCGCCTCATCTCGTCGAGAAACTCCCGTTTGCGCGTGCGCTTCGTCGACAAATTCAAGCCAAGATGAAGTTGCGTCATCGCATTACCCCGTTTCGGTCACTGCGTTTAGAGTAGTACACGCCGCTCCCGATTGCAGCAGTTTTGCAGACCTTCCTTAACCATGCACTTTAATTTTCGCTTTTATTATAAATTTAAAAAATCTACTATTTCTCATGTAAACATAAGCGGTGCGAAATAGTTACATCATCAATTTTTTATCACGCGAATCAGTTCTCTCAACATTATCCTCCGGTGTCGTCATCGAAATCTACGGCTTCCTGATAGTGCTTGTACTTTGATGTAAATCCTATACCGGGATTGAAGCAGTTGCACGGATCAAGTTTTTTGTAGAACTTTCTTAGTTGAGCACTCGCTTCGTACAGATGTCCGACGTTGTGCTCCGCCGGGTATTTTGCTCCTCGCTTGTCAAACCGCCGTAGCAGCGCGTGTTCTATTCCTACGCAATCGCTACCCTTTTTTGCAATGTAGTCTTGATGGAAGACATGGCAGAGGAAATGCCCGTAATAAAGTTTTAAGATGAAGCGATTGTCGAGGTCGGCCGGAAGCGTCTCGAACCAGTCGTGATCGTTGCGCCGCAGGGCGACATCGAGCGCAACGATGTCTTCCACTTTATCCGCATGCACGGCGCGATAGCGCACTGCCGCGCTTGCTGCGGCGAAACGATGAAGAAACGCCTTGCTACCCTCATCGGCGGTGCATTCGAAGTATCCACCACTCGCCTTCTCAAAGTAGCCGTCAAGGTAAGCTCGTGCCTCAGCGGCACCTTCGCCCTGCACCTTTAACAACAGGTGATGTTCGTAGAGATCTCGATAAGCGTTCATGCGCGAGGGCAAATGCCTCGGAAATAATCGACCGACCGCTTGCAATATGCGGTCTGAGAGATGCGGGGGCAGAAAGTTGAAGCGGTCGAAAAACGCATCGCACATCAACTTTAGCTTGAAGAAGGCCGGTAGTCTCTGCGTGCCGAAGTGCTGAATCAGTAAGAAAAGATCTCTCCCATATTGGTCGGCGACGTCATAGGCGTCGCGGTGCATGTATTCACCCGCGACAGGGAGATACTGAAAATGTGTCAGCGCGTGGCGGCGAATGTCAGTCAACTCGCTCGTCCGGTTGGTGCCGATGTAGAACACCTTCGCCCCCTGCGATCCCGGAAAGGTATCGAGCCGCACCGCGAACACCATCAGCTTGCCGGCCGACCCCGACGCCTCGAAAAGCCTCAAAGGGTCAGCGTTGAAGCGCGCGGGCGTGGACGCGTCGACGTCACGCACGTGGCTCGCATATTGGTGATCCGACGCGGTCGCGCCGCCGTGCTCGATGTCCGCCGCCGATAGCTCGCCGGCGTCAAGGCGCATAAGTATCTGCTCCGCGCTCCCACCAAGACAAATGCCAAGATGGTTCATCAGTCGTACATCGCCAGCCGAGTCGACGGCGGCGAACAGCGCCATTTCCGTGTAAGCCGGTCCACGATGAACGAGCGAGCCGCCGGAGTTGTTGCAGATGCCCCCTATAACCGACGCGCCGATGCAAGACGAGCCGATCACCGAGTGTGGCTCGCGGCCGATCGGCTTGAGCACGCGTTCGAGCTGGTCGAGCGTCGTTCCCCCAACGCATACCACCTGCCGACCCTCTTCGATGAGATGCACTCCGCGAATACGCGTCGTGCTGACGATGACGATCTCTCGGTCGTAGCCGGCACCGTTAGGGGTCGAGCCGCCCGTGAGACCCGTGTTCGACGCTTGGGTGATGATGACTACATCCGCGCCCACACATTGTTCGAGTACGCGCCATTGCTCCAGGAGCGTGCCAGGCCTTACCACCGCCGCTACCGCTCCGCTGCCGGTGCGGTAACCAGTGCGGTAGCGACGCGTCGCCCGCTCGCTCGTGAGGACATGGCGTTTCCCGACAATGCGCACGAGCGCGTCTGCTAGCGATTCGCCTGGGTTGGCGCGTGCGTTGTTACGCGTAAAGGACAACAATGGTTAGCCGCTCCGTCAGACGATTCGTACGAGACCAGTAACAAACGTCCGGGCGCGATCGCGGTAGTCGATGGCGTTGGCTCGGATGCCTACGATCGCTTCGGCACCTAGCGTACGCACCACCCTCCCCGGCGATCCGACAATCAGACTTCCCGCTTCAAAGACGCGCCCTTCTGCTATCAACGAGCCAGCGCCTATCAAAGAATCTGACGCGATGGTTGCACCGTTCAGCACGACTGCTTGAATGCCAACAAGACAGTTCGCGCCAACCGTGCAGCCGTGCAACATCGCTAGATGACCGACCGATACGCCTGCGCCGATGTCAACGGGAAAACTTTGGTCCGCATGGATCACCGCGCCGTCTTGCACGTTAGCGTTGCGGCCAATGCGAATCTTCGCGTTGTCGCCACGCAGCACGGCGCCCGGCCATACCGACGCACCCTCGGCGATCTCGACGTCACCGATAATCACCGCGTGCTCCGATATGTAGGCGCCAGGATCAATCCGCGGCGTATGACCACCGATTTGATAGATCGCCATCTCAAACGCCCGCAGTTTGCGCAGCAAGCTCGGGGGTCTGCGCCACCAGTCGGGCCCGCACGTCCTTTTTGGTGATTTTCCCGTAAGCCGACTTGGGCAATGCGTCCCAAAACACAAACTGACGCGGCCACTTGTAGCGTGCAAGCCGACCGTCGAGGTGTGCCAGCAAAGCGTCAGCTGACGGCCGCTCGCCATCCTTACAGACCACCACCGCGACGCCGAACTCGCCCCATTTCGGATCGGGCATGCCCAGCACTGCGACTTCGTGCACGCGGTCATGCATTAGCAGCGCCTCTTCTACCTCTCGTGGATAGACGTTCGATCCGCCCGAGATGTACATGTCCGAAGAACGACCGGTGATAAACAGATAGCCTTCGGGGTCGAGGTGGCCGAGGTCGCCGGTATGGAACCAGCCAAATTTGAAGGCCTTCTCGTTCGCTTCCGGATTGCCGTCGTAGCCGATGAATACCGCAGGTCCCCGCACGCAGATCTCGCCGGTCTCGAATGGTGCGAGGCGCCTACCGTCTTCCGATAGGATGACGATATCTATGCCGGTGCGGGCATAACCGCATGTGCCCGCGCGGCAATTCGGCGCGTCGTCATCTTCTTCGTGTAGCGACGGCGGGAGCACCGTAATGTTGCCGGTCACTTCACCGAGGCCGTAATATTGCACCAGCACACGGCCTAATTTTCTGAGCGCATGCTTTTGGTCCGCGCGGTACATCGGCGCCCCTGCATAGACCACGGATTTGAGCGAGCTGTGATCGTAGTAATCGACGGCCTCGTGTTCGGTCAACATCTTAACGATCGTCGGCACAGTGAACATGTTGTCCACACGATGCTCCTGTACGAGTGACCACACTTCGTTGGGGTCAAGTCGGTCGGAGCTCGGCAACACGCTAGCTGCGCCGCGAGCCGTATTGACAATCGCGTGGATGCCCGCGCCATGCGAGAGAGGCGCGACCACCAACGAGCGCGACCGGTACGAGATGCCTGGCAGCAGGTCGGCGAGATGATTGTTCACGACGAACGCCATCTGCCCGTGGGTGAGGGTACCGGCCTTCGGAGAGCCGGTCGTGCCGGATGTATAGAAAAACCAGAGCGGGTCGTCGCGATCCACTTCAGCCGACGAGAACGATACAGCGGGTGCCTCGCTCGCTACGATTCCGTCGTACGACAGCTCGCCCGCACGCGGTTCCCCGAGGGCCACGACGAACTCTAGCGACGGCGAGGCGTCGCGCACCGCGTCCACGTACTGTTCGAAACCGCGGTCGTAGATCATTACGCGCGCCCGGCTCGACATAGCGAAATAAGCCGCTTCGGGGGGGGCCACGCGATAATTTGTCGGCACCCATACCGCGCCGAGCTTGAACGCGATATATGCGCTTTCGAACAGCGGCAGGTTGTTACGCGAGTGAACGAGAATTCGATCGCCTTTCACCACGCCCCGCTCCCGCAGCGCTATGCACACCGCGTCGACGCGTCTATCGATCTCCGACCACGTATGCGTTCGAGTTGACGTGATGAAACCAGGTTCGTCCGGATGGCGACGGGCGACCTGCGTAAGCAGGTCGCCCAAATTCATGACGTTCGTAAGCATGAAGGACCCTTAATGATGTGATAGCGATGTCCGCGCACTAGATGCGCCGCTCTAAAATGGTCAGGTAATTGGTGACCGCTGCACCTCCCATATTGAAAACACCAGCCAGCTTCGCATTCGGGATTTGCATGTCTCCAGCTTCATTCGCGAGCTGCATAGCAGCCATTACGTGCATCGAGACGCCCGTGGCGCCGATCGGATGCCCTTTCGACTTCAGGCCGCCTGACGGGTTAATCGGCAGCCGGCCCCCCTTGGTGGAGACCCCGTCAAGGATCACGCGAGCGCCCTGGCCTCTTTCGGCCAAGCCCATCGCTTCGTATTCAAGCAGTTCTGCAATAGTGAAGCAGTCGTGCGTTTCCACCAGCGACAGATCACCAAGCGTCAGCTTGGCATTGTCGAGACCTTGCGCCCAAGCGCGGCGCGCACCGGTGAAATCGATCGGATCGCGGCGCGACAGCGGCAAAAAGTCACTCACCTGTACCGAAGCGCGGAACTCGATCGCACGGGGCGCGTCGTCTGTGCGGTCCGGTGCGGCGATGATCATCGCCGCAGCACCGTCAGAGATCAACGAACAGTCAGTGCGTTTAAGCGGTCCGGCCACGAACGGGTTTTTCTCCGAAGGATTGCGACAAAAGTCATAGCCGAAGTCGCGGCGCATATGCGCGTACGGGTTTGACACGCCGTTGAAGTGATTCTTCGCCGCGATCGCGGCAAGCGCGTCCGACTGATCGCCGTACTTGTCGAAATAAGCTTGCGCGATTCGACCAAACACGCCAGCAAAGCCGCCCTTGGCGCCTGCTTCTTCCTTAGCATACGAGCACTTCGTCAGAATTTCGCCGACTTCCTTCGTGGGCAGGCCCGTCATCTTTTCGTAGCCGATCACAAGCGCATATTTCGAGCGGCCTGCGCGGATTGCGTCAAGCGCCGAGTAGATCGCAGCTGACCCAGTCGAACATGCGTTTTCGCAACGTACGGTAGACGTGTAGCGCAATTCGGGAATCGCGTTGAACACTAATGCCGACGGAAAGTCCTGATAAACGAACCCGCTGTTAAAAGTGCCGACATGGACCGAGTCGATCGCGCTCGCATCGATGCCGGCATGCTCGATGGCGGCTTTGGCGGTCATTGCGATCATCTCCTCCGGTTCCAGCGCGTCGAGCTTGCCGAAAGGAAGATGATTCCAGCCGATGATTGCAGGTTCCATCAAAAGCTCCTATATTTAGGTGGTCCATCATATGAACCATAAATTAACGCAGACATAGCGAAACGACATAGTATCTGTGACGCTTAAAGCCAGAAGCCAAACTTGGTTGCTCCTCGGGTAAACGATAGATCTATAATATGGACCGTTCATATATGCCAGCGAAAAACGTAAGCGAAGGAATTCCCGGTGCTCAAGCGGTGTCTCGCGCGTTGCGCGTCTTGCGCGCGGTGGCAAAAGGAAGAACTATCGGCATCAACCTAGCCCAGCTTGTTCGCGACACTGAATTAAACAAGCCAACCGTTCACCGACTGCTGTTAGCGTTGATAGCGGACGGGATGGTCGAGCAAGACACGTCATCATTGCGCTACTTCGTCGGGCGGGAATGTTATGTTCTTGGTGGCATCGCGAACGAGCGTTTTGGTCTCGGACGCGATGCCGCTGACATCGTCGCGCGACTTGCACGGACTTCGGGCGACTCGGCATTCTTTTCCATTCGCAGCGACGTATTTGCAGTTTGTGTGCTGCGCGAAGATGGCGACTTCCCGCTAAAGACGCACGTCCTCCAACCGGGCACTCGCCATCCACTCGGAGTCGGAGCGGGCAGCCTCGCTATGCTGGCCGCCATGCGAGACGACGAAGTTGAGCGCTGTCTCAAGGCGAACCGCGAGATACTTAATCGCCATTATGCGAACTTCTCTGCGGCGTTAATACGCGATGAGATCGCCGTTACAAGGCAACACGGGTACTCCGTGAATGAGGGACTGGTGGTTCAAGGATCATGGGGCCTTGGTGCAGCAGTACATTCGCCACAAGGTGAGGTGGTCGGCGCTCTCACTATTGCCGCAGTCGAATCGCGGCTTCCGAAAGCACGCCAAGCCGAACTTGGAGCGGTGCTCCTCGATGCCGCTCAAACTCTCGAAAGACACTTGGTCCGCGCTGCGGCCTTTAGAAGCGACAGCCCGTCGCGCTCTGCAAGAACAAAAAAACATACCATCGGATAGCGGTTTGATTGAAGCATCAACGGTCCACATGATAGCGCCATCGTTTACACCAAGTTCTGTTGGAACAAATTGACGCCTCGGCAGCTAACGCTTCTAATTGCTTAGCGGACTAATTCGGCGAGAACCGATGGTCTACATTATGGATCGTGTGCATCTTTCCTGACCATGTAACGCTCCAGTATTTGAATGTGATTGGAAATCCCGCTATACCGGTCTGACGAGCTTCACCCACACAACGGAAGATGGCCGTAGGCCACTAAGCAAACTGAGCTTTCTCAGGAGACATGAAGTGCAAAGTAAATCCCGCCGCGACTTTTTGAAGACAGTTTCTTCTGTCGCCATGACAGCAGGGATGGGTGCAGTTCCGTTTCAGGCGCACGCCGCTGAATTCACTCTCCGGTATGCAAACAATCTTCCGGCAACGCATCCGATGAACCTACGCGCTAAGGAGATGGCTGCACGTATTGCTTCAGAGTCGAAAGGACGCGTCGACCTGCAGATCTACCCTAGCAGTCAGTTGGGCAGTGATACGGATACACTTTCCCAAATTCGCTCCGGAGCGGTGGACTTCTTCACGCTCTCGCCATTGATTCTGGGTACGTTCATTCCTGCCGCCCAAATCAGCGGTATCGGTTTCGCGTTCAAGGACTACGATCAGGTCTGGAGAGCAATGGATGGTGATCTTGGCGCTTATGTTCGTAAACAAATCGACGCGACACCACTCTTCGCTTTCGAAAAGATCTGGAACGGTGGCTTCCGTCAAATCACGACTAGCACCAAGGTCTTAAGTACTCCTGAGGATATGCAAGGAATGAAGTTGCGCGTGCCACCGAGCTCTTTGTGGACTTCGATGTTTAAGGCGCTAGGTGCAGCACCCGCCAGCGTGAACTTTTCTGAGACTTACTCTGCGCTGCAGACCCATATTGTCGAAGGGCAGGAAAATCCGCTCTCTATTATTTATACGGCAAAGCTATACGAGGTCCAAAAGCATTGCGCTCTTACTAATCACATGTGGGACGGTTTTTGGTTTCTCGGCAACAAAGAATCGTTTGATCGACTCCCAAAAGATATTCAACAAATCGTCCGTAATGCGGTCAATGATTCGGGTGTGAAACAGCGGCAGGACGTGCAAGATTTAGACATGAATTTGCGTGGCAAGCTAACGTCCAACGGACTTTCGTTTAACGAACCGAATGCCGATATATTCCGCAAAAAGTTGGGAGATGGCGGGTTCTATCAAGAATGGCAGAAAAAATTCGGCCCACAGGAGTGGGCGGTTCTCGAAAAGTACACAGGAAAGCTAGGCTAATGGAATCTATTCATCATGCCCTTGGCCCTCAACGAAGCGCAAACGCCGCAAATGCTCTCGCTTTACCGCTGCGTGTGCTAACGACCTTAGTTGAATTGACGGCGGCTGCGCTGCTTGTCGGTGAAGTCGGAGTGCTGCTGACAGGTGTTATCTGGCGTTATTTTCTTGACTCACCGCTGACTTGGACCGACGAACTGGCGTCGACGCTCTTTACGTGGCTCGCAATGTTGGGCGCCGTCCTTGCCCTCAGTCGTGGCGAGCACATGCGCATGACGGCCGTTGTCAAGCGATTTAGCCCGACGACGCAACGTTGGTGCGACATGGTGGCACAACTGCTCGTCGCCTTGTTCGTGGCGGTCATCCTATTGCCCGCTGCGCATCATGCGTCCGAGCAGATGTCGATCACGACTCCCGCGCTAGGCATTCCCGACGGCGTTCGCGCGATCGGTTTGCCGGTGGGCGCTGCCCTCATGTTGTTGATCGCTATCGCCAACATTCTGGTGAGCGGCCGTCGCGCTCTGATCCTGAGCGGGTTTGCGGCGCTGATGGTTATTGCGGTCGCATTATGGTTGCTGCAACCCACTTTCTTAGCAATGGGTAATCTCAATCTGCTCGTTTTCTTCGTGCTGCTCGTGGGTGCCGGGGTGCTGATCGGGGTGCCGATAGGGTTCGCGTTCGGCATGTCGACGGTCGCTTATCTGACATTGGTCACGCATGCGCCGCTTGGAATCGTCGTGAGTCGGATGGATGAGGGTATGTCGCATCTGATCCTACTTGCGGTACCAATTTTCGTGTTGCTTGGCAGCCTGATCGAAATCAGCGGCCTTGCGCGAAATTTGGTGGACTTCATGGCGTCACTCCTTGGGCACGTCCGCGGCGGTCTGCAATACGTCCTGCTCGGCGCCATGTTCCTCGTCTCCGGCATCTCTGGATCGAAAGCGGCCGACATGGCAGCGATCGCGCCAGCGCTGTTTCCCGAGATGAAGGCCCGTGGCGTCAAAGGTGAGGACCTCGCCGCGTTACTCAGCGCGTCTGGCGCGATGACCGAGACGATTCCCCCCAGCCTCGTGCTTATTACGATTGGCGCTGTCTGCAGTGTATCAATCAGCGCTCTGTTTGTGGGGGGTCTACTGCCGGCTTTGATCGCGACAATCGCAATCGCCTTCGTATGTTGGATGAAGGCGCGACGAGCTAATACGCCAACTCTACCGAGGGCGCCAATCCGCACGATCCTGCGCACATTCCTTATCGCCATTCCCGCGCTTGCGCTACCGCTGCTCATCCGCTCTGCTGTGGTCGAAGGGGTGGCTACTGCAACGGAAGTTTCAACGCTTGGTGTGGTCTATACGTTGATCGCGGGAATCTTGGCAAGCCTCTTTGGCAAGCCGTTTGCTTATCGCCAGCTTTACAAGATGCTTGTTGATGCGGCGACACTTTCTGGGGCGATCCTGCTGATAATTGGACTCGCAACTTCAATGGCATGGGCGCTCACACGGTCTGGCTTTTCGATCTATCTCGTGAACCTCATGCAATCAGTCCCCGGCGGAGCGCCTGGCTTTATGGTAGTGACCATCATTTGCTTTGCGATCCTCGGAAGCGTGCTTGAAGGAATTCCGGCGATTGTGCTGTTCGGTCCGCTGCTTTTCCCCGTCGCACGGGCCCTGCATGTCAACGACGTTCACTATTCCATGGTCGTCATCCTTGCGATGGGGCTCGGTCTGTTCGCACCACCGTTCGGTGTTGGCTTTTACGCCGCTTGCGCGATCGGCAAGACATCCCCCGATGGAGTGGGAAAGAAAGTCTGGCCCTACATGCTTGCGTTATTAGTTGCGTTGCTGCTCATCGCCTTCATACCGTGGCTTTCGACCGGATTTCTTCCGTCGACTGCGACGTAGCACACTTGGTATTTAACAAACTTCCGATAGGAGTTGCAATTGACTGAGTTAGCAGAAAGCCACGCCACCAAAGTGGCTTTGTCACCCGGCCAGCGTGTTGCTTTGGTGACTGGCGGGGCCATGGGGATTGGCGAGGCGATCGTGCGGCAACTCTCTGACGATGGGTTTGCCGTTATCATCGCAGACCGAAACGTAGCGGCATCGGCGGCGCTTGCTGAAGCACTCGCAATAAAAAACCGGTGCGCTGTTGCTATGGCGATTGACGTGGGCGACTCGCAATCAATCTCTGCAACGTTCGATAGAATTGAAGCGGAATTCGACCAGTGCGACGTCCTTGTCAACAACGCAGGAATTGCTAAAACGTTTCCGTTTTGGGAATGCCCAGCGGATCATTGGCAAAGCGTCATGGACATTAATCTCACGGGCCCAATGCTGCTTGGGCAACGTGCGGCGCGAATGATGATGAAACGACGCTGGGGTCGAATCATAAATATCGCATCGATCAGCGGCATTCGCGCTAGCTGGGGTAGGACGGCTTATGGAACATCAAAGGCCGCCGTCATCGGCTTGACGCGACAGATGGCGATTGAGCTTGCCCAGTTCGGCATTACCGCGAACGGTATTGCGCCGGGCCCGGTAGATACTCCGATGGTCAACGCCCTTCATTCGCAGGCGTCGCGCGACAACTTTTTACGTCTTGTACCAATGAATCGTTATGGTTCGCCGGATGAGATCGCGTCGGCCGTCGCATTTCTCGCCTCCGCAAAGGCATCGTACATTACGGGTCAAACTATTGCGGTCGACGGTGGTTTCACCGCAGCCGGCGTTCTCGAAATTTGAGCTGCGCAATCCACATTTACTTTAGCCGAGAAGCACGGATCTAGCTGGCGGGCGAAACAGTCGATGCAATATCACTAGACACGCAATCGAAGCGGGCCGCGTGGCCCGCTTTTCTGAGCGAAAAATATTCGGGCCCTACTAACAGGCCTTGAAAGACAGCTGCGCGGGAGGTCTACTGGACGCCGGTCGATCTGCGATAACGAAAACACTCCTTAATTGCGTTCGATTAGGACGGGTGACATGGGAAGGCGAGTTGCGATCGAAGACACTCACTGCGTCGCAACACCACCTTGTAGCGGTCGAGACGCCTGGGTTTTAGCTCGAACCTTGTCTTCCAAGAAGATCATGCAACCGCTACAAGATGTCTTGGGATGGATTCGTCGCTTAGAAACGCCACATTGTCTCGTATATGCGGAATGCCAAGTTCTTTAAGTTTTCTATATACCGACGCACGACACAAACCCAGATCGCGGGCCGCTGCCGCTATGTTCCAACGTCGCTCCACCAGCGCGGCGATCACGCGTTCACGCTCCTGTTGACGGGTCAGGGTCATCAGCTGTGTCCCCGGTATGACCCTCCCTTTTCCAAGCCTGTTTTCACGAGATTTCTTAAATAACTCCGATGGAAGATCATCGACTTCAATTCGGTCTCCGGTTCGCACTGCGCATGCAAACCGCAATGCGGCAGATAGCTGCCGCAAATTTCCGGGCCATCGGTGCATCATCAGAACCTCGCGCGCATTATTGGAAAGAACGACGCCAATGTCCGCCGTACCCAGTTCATCGCTAAGAATTTTATCAATTAACGTCGCGCGGTCGCTGCGCTCGCGAAGCGGCGGCAGGTTCAAAACACCAACCGCGATGCGATAGTGAAGATCTTCACGAAACGTGCCGCTTTCAACACTGCTGGTCAGGTCCTGATGCGTCGCGCAGATAAGTTGAAAATCCACTGGAACCGGCTCCGATCCACCCAAAGGCGTCACTTCCTTCTCCGATAAAACTCTTAAAAAGCGGGTCTGCTGTGAACAAGGCATGTCGCCGATCTCATCGAGAAAGAGCGTGCCTTTGTGCGCCTGCATCAATCGGCCCTTCATCCCTGAAGACAATGCGCCCGAAAATGCGCCACGAGTGTAGCCGTACAACTCACTTTCGATCAGGTTCTCAGGAATTGCAGCGCAGTTGAGCGCGACCAAAGAGGCATTTCTGCGCCGACTGTATGCATGCAGGGCCCGTGCTAGATACTCTTTTCCGGTTCCTGTTTCACCGAGAATCAAGATCGGCAGTTCGCGATCGATCAGGCGCTTTGCTCGCTCTATTAGCGTCTTCACGACCCCATCACCGTCGCTTAGCGCGTCGATTTCAAGGTATGGATCCCGGTAGTTGCGGTCGTTGGCATCGACTGCTTTGTGAGCGGTCATGTTTGTCTCCAGTCTTTTGGTTGGACGGCCCGCAGAAGCAACGAAGAATTTCGCGCTCGTACGTTTTAGCTTTGGGTTTCACTTGTGGTGACCCCTATGCGATTTGCCGCACATAGAAGACTAATTGCTCGGATTGATAATTTCCAATATAAAATAGTGCAACAACTTATACCTTTGAGGTATTGATATGGAGCTTCGTCACCTCCAGTACTTCGTGGTTTTGGCTGACACGCTTCACTTCGGACGCGCCGCCGCAAAACTGCATATCTCGCAGCCTCCGCTGTCTCGGCAAATAGCCTTGCTTGAAGAGGAACTTGGCGTCCAGCTATTTGACCGCTCTACAAGAAATGTGGAGCTCTCGGTGGCTGGCAGGCAGTTTCTTGCCGACGCCACAGACATACTTGCTGCCGTGACTCGCGCTCGACGCAATGCCCTTGCGGCAAGCGCGGGCAGGCATGGCGAGTTGTCAGTCGGTTTCATGTTTGCGGCAGCATACAGTGTTGTACCTGGCCTTACGCGCGCCTACACTTCGAAATTCCCTGACGTAGAGTTAAAGCTCAGTGAATCAATTCCAACGCTTTTGACCGACGACATTCGCGGTGGCAAGATCGACGTCGCCATCATGTACCCGCCCGAGAACAGTGACGGGCTTGTCGTGCGAGAAGTGTATCGTGAGCCTCTCGTTGTGGCGCTTCCGACCGGCCACGCGCTTACTTCGCGTAAAGTAGTCGCGGTGGATGACCTGCGACATGAGAGCTTTTTGATTTCGCCGCGCAGCGCTTCGGCCTATATCTACGATACGATCGTTGGGCACTGCAAGCGCTCGGGCTTTACACCCAAAATTCGTCTCGAGACAAACTTCCAGCAAACCATCGTCAATCTTGTGGGACAACATCTTGGAGTTGCACTCGTGCATAGGTCCATTCAGACAGCGCGGCCGGCACACGTTATTTTCAGACCCCTCGACTCAGCGCCAATAGTCAAGATTGCTCTCGTTTGGGTATGCGGAAACCGTAACCCTTGCATCGACACTTTCTCGCAAAGCGCAGAACAGATGTGGATCCCCGCGGATACTTGAAGTGTCGCAGACAGCTGCGACACCTGGCGCATCTCATTTAACATGTGTCACATTGAGCGTTCTAACTGCGCTCTTTCTCTACTAATAGGGTGCTTGAGGCGCATTCACAAACTGGCATTATTCTTGCCTCTTACGTTCGTATCAGCTACTAACATTAAAGGGAACGTACGTGTCTTATGAGAATATGCTGCTATCTGGTCGCTTTGCTCATCCAGGCGTACCTACCTTACCTCGCCTAATAAAAAGCGAGTCGATATCGCGAAGCACAGAGCTTCGAATTGCGATTCCTGCTTACGCCAATGTCGGAGCGTCGCTACGGAATGCCCTGTTAGCCTGGGGTCCCGTTAGCGGGTGTGGACGTATCACAGCGGGATCTCTCAGCTCACTCCAGTACCACGTGATCATCAAAGCCTCAGACGGTATCAAGCCATTCGTGTACGGCTCGCCTATCAAATGCGACGGCGACCTTACCTTGGTCACTGCAGCAATAACGCTCGGACGCAGCGCTGCGGGTGTTCAAGTTTTGCATTGTCATGGCGGGTTCATCGATAAGGCTGGGGGTCAACACGGCGGGCACCTGGCTCTTGATGCATCCTTTGCTGGCGAGGATGGTCTTGTGATTCGCGTTTGTCTTTTCCATGAGATCGAATACGTCATTACTCCGGATCCCGAGACAAATTTTGATTTGCTAACACCTACTCAAAAAAATGAAGGGGCGGCTACGTGACCAATGACGTAAGCATTGAATCAGGAGTTTATGGGCGGTTGATCGTAGCGAGAATGAAGCCAAACGAGGATCTGATTGAATCAATCGAGAGTATGTGTGTTCAGTACGAGATTAAGCATGCCGTCGTTAGGGGCGTTGTTGGCAGCCTTACCACAGCGACGCTACTGCATGGTGACGAATCCACGGCGCAAGAGCAGGTCGTTACGGGACCAGGCGTTGAGATTCTCAATGTATTCGGCGAAGTTAACGTCGTTGATGGTATGCCGTCGACCAGACTCAGCGGTGTTGTCGCCGACACAACCGGCCATCTCTATGCTGGGCGATTCAAGAAAGGCGGTAATCGCTCGTTCATTACCATCGAGGCTTCTGTACAAGAATGGTTGCCTTCGTGAAACGCGCCCATTACGCTTAACTACAATTTGGCAATATTGCCAAAGATAAGGGATGGGGGTTAAACACGATCAAAAGGCGGCTGAGTACTTCTTTCGGGAAACTATCAGCGGCTATCGGCATGGCGGTGCGATGACGTGTATGCGGTTCAACAGATCCCGCGAGCATGCCAGCGCCAAAATGAGACGTGATCTATGGCAACCGGGACCGACAACGCCAGGCGGGAAAGGGATTTCCGAGAGGGATTTTGAACAACCGCTAGCGGCAGAATCGAACGTCTGTTGAGGGTTCGACAAGAGGCATTCGCTCTTCCCATAACGGCCGTTCGCCAGTTTCTCCTCGCGCTGAAAAACGGAGTTGCTGTTGGAGCCCGTTAATAACGCTAGCCATGTCCATACGGACGCCAATCCTGTCCATTAATTCTGCTAGCGCTTGGCTCCGGTGGCTAGTGCAACACAGCGTGGGGATAAGTGATGCAATGCCGTGCTCGTTCGAAAATACAATCTGCACTGAAACAAGATATTTTTTCATCGTTTTATTACTTCCTACTTCGGATAACTACGTAAAACGGAACCGCACAAAAATTTAATTAATAAAATTGATGGGTATAGCCAACGCGCTAGCAGAAAATGAACATATTGCCTTCGTGCCGGATGCCGGAACGGAACTTCATCTGAAGCGGTGGCTTCCCTGAAACCCTCGTTGGACAAGTTTCAAATCTGTTTCCCGCTATCATCTCAATGGACAAGCTAGCGCAGCTAATGGACAACAACAGTTTCTCCGCTGCGCGAGCAAAATGGAGTTCTTCGACACATAGAAAACAGCGAAGACGACGAAATTCCATAATTCTTCCTCCGTTTGCGCAAACGAAGTCCGCTTCGACCACGTATCGGTGCATCCGAGCCATCCAGCGTTTTAGATTGGATGGCTGCTCCATTCCGAGCAGACGACGCGGCGTCGACACACACTATCGCCCAGCCGATTCTTGTGTCGCCGCGTAGGGCGAGTTGGTGAACAACGGCCGGCGCAACGTCTGGGCCAGCAACACCCCAATGAGCGCCGCCCCTCCGCCGAGGAGGTGGTACACGTGAAGATGTTCACCAAACCATCCGACAGCAATTGCAGCCGTTGCGACCGGCAGCAGGTTCATGAACATGCTGCAATGATTGGGGCCGAGATGTTTAATCCCCTGCATCCATAGAAACGGCAGGACAACTGATGCGAGCGTTCCCGCATAGGCAATCAGCGGCCAACTCGCCCGGTTCGGGAGGGCTGCATGTAGCGGCAGGCGTAATTCAAGAAACAGCATGAAGACCAATGCAGCGATGGCTTGTAAATACGTTGACTGCCACGACGGCAATCCAACGTGCCATCGGCGTACAAGTATTCCGTACAACGCATAGGCAAACGCTGCCGCTAGCATCAGCAAATCACCGACGTGCACACCGCCGGCAAGCAAGGCGGCAGGGTTTCCCGAGCTGATTAGATAAATCAAGCCGCCGAATGACAGAACTCCGCCGCACAACATCCCAACAGTTGGCACCTCCCGCAGTAGTGGGACAGAAAGAAGCATCGTCAGCAACGGCACGAGCGAGGTCATGATGGCCATGTTCGTTGCAGTAGTGGTCTTTGCTGCCTCATACGACAGGCACTGAAACAGCGCCATCGCTAGAAAGCCGAGGAATGAGAGCTTCGGAAGTTGCGGCCAGATAGCAACGCGATTTCGCCACACTGGTTTCAGGACGAACAAAGTCATCAATGCAACAGCAAGCACCAGCCGCCAGAAGGTGATGGTCGTTGGATCAATCGTGTGTGCAGATAGCTTCGACACCATTACATTGCCGGCCCAAAGCAATATCGCGGCAAGGGGGACCAGAGAGTAAAGACTAGGCATGACGAAGCGCTCCTTAAATTAAACGAAGCTAGATCATGCCTGGTAGGCACATGGTCCGTCTCGCGCTAAAATGACAGCACCTATCGCGAAAAAGCCAGGATATGATCTCGTGCCCGTCTCATGACATCCATGTCCCTTTTGAACGCACGCCAATGCCAGTCGCGGCGTTGGCCGCTGATTATCCGCATGGCGCTTTTGTGGCATCGCACAAGCATCGTCGTGCACAATTGCTTTATGCGATCGAAGGAGTAATGTTGATCGAGGCGGACGCGGGGCGCTGGGTCGTACCGCCCACGCGCGCCGTGTGGCTAGACGCGGGACTTGATCATACAGTCCGCATGAGTGGTAACGTGAGAATGCGTACGGTATTTGTCGAGCCCGGTACTGTCGACCACTTACCGAGCAGCAGTTGCGTGGTAGAGGTTAATCCACTTCTGCGGGAACTGATACTCGCCGCTGTCGACGTGCCGTTGGATTACGCTCGTGGTAGCCGCCATGAACTGTTGATGCGGCTGCTACTTGCGGAGTTGGCTGTGATCCCTCGGCTACCGCTGTATTTAGCATGGCCGACCGATGCGAAACTTCGCTCGATATGTGACTCGATCATGGCCTCCCCGGACCACCGCCATGCCGCCGCAGACTGGGCTAACGCGGTCGGTATCGCGGAAAAGACGCTACATCGCATGTTTCATCGCGAAACAGGTACGACATTCGGGCGTTGGCGTCAACACGCGCGACTCTTCCTGGCGCTGGAACAACTGGCCCACGGAGAGAAAATCGTTGATGTCGCGCTTGAGCATGGGTATACGAGTCAAAGCGCGTTCGCGGCGATGTTCAAGCGGCACTTTGGTGTTTCGCCTTCCGCGTTCTATAGCTAATCCTACTAACTCAGTTTGCGTCCGATTGTCGGTTTTGAGGTCGATCATGGCCCAAACACACATTTATTTTCTCTGCTATCGCAGCGGAGAAACCATTTTTAGCTTTCCCGCAAGGTGCAATCACGGAGACTCCGGGCTACCTATCGGTTGAATCCGTTCGAAAAGTACTGCCCCGGAGTTCTCCCCAATGCCTTGCGGAACATTTCGATGAAGGCGCTCGTGCTATCGTAGCCAAGTTCATTGGCTACCGCCGACACCGAGCGTCCTTCAGCGAGCCGTTGCAGCGCTTCGCGCAGGCGCACGTGGCGACGCCATTCGTCGAACGTCGTCTTCAGTTCCTGGCGGAACAGTCGCCCGAGCGTCCGCGAGCTCGCGCCCACCAGTTCACCCCATTCCTCGAGTGACCGGCAATCGGCGGGCGTGTCGAGCAATTGCGCGCATAGCCGCGCCAGCCGCCGGTCACGAGGCAGCGTGAATGTCAGGGGTCGCTCGTCGGTAAGCGTGAACTCGTCGCGGATCAGATCGAGATAAGTGTCGATCCGGTCAGGCTTGCGCTGTCTCACGCGCGCCGCAACGATCCGCATGATCAGCTCGCGCATCAGGCCGGAAACGGCAAGCGGCTCGCACTGGTTCGGCAATCCGTTTGCATGATGCGGCGCTATAAGCACGTTGTGCATGGCGAACGACGAACGCAGACGTACCTCGTGCAGCGTAAAGGCGGGTACCCAGACAGCGCCATGTGGCGGCACGACCCATGCGCCTCGTGGCGTATCGACACACATGATGCCTTCACCGCCGAACACGATCTGGCCGTACGGATGAACATGCGGCTCGACGCTGCCGCCCGATGGGAACTCGAAGGCGAGACCAATTACGGACTGCGGCGCGAGCCGCGACTCGTAATCGCGAACGTCGGCGGCGGTGATGATTCTAGTGGTCATGAGGCAGGTGCTCGGGACGCTATGGATCGCCCATGGTCCAACGTCGACCCGTCGGCACACATCAGGACTTCCCCTAGGTCCAGCGCTTCTGGCGTCGGCGCGAAGAGTGCGTGACGCACTCATCCGAGCGAGCGGCCACGGGTCTCCGGCATTTGAAGGACGGCGATAACCGTCAGCAGATTCAGCGCGATGAGGTAGCCGGCGAACCACTGCATATGGCCCTCGCCAGCCAGTCGGCTTTGCAGATAAGGCGCTGTGCCGCCGAAAATGGCGACCGTCAGCGAGTACGGAATCGCCACGCCGGTCGCGCGGATAGACGTAGGAAACAGCTCCGCATACACCGCCGGCGCAATAGACGTCCACGCCGCGAGCACGACCAGGCCTCCGCAGATTGCGCCGGTCAGGTTCCAGAAGCCGTTGTCGATCATCATGAGCAGCGGCACGATCACGAGAGCCGAGCCTAGCGCGCCTATCAGCAGATTCGGCTTGCGGCCGATCCGGTCGGACAGCGCGCCCCACGCGGGCTGCACGGCAGCGAATACGATGCAGCCAGTCATCAGCGCCATCAGCGCGGCGCGCGCGTCGAGCCCGCGGGAATGCGTTGCATAGGTGATTGCGCCGGACATCCACGTGTTGAAGGTTAGCGTGGGTCCGGCGGTCAACATGATGACGATGCATACGGCTCGTCTGTTCTCGACGATCGACGCGAGCATTCCGCGCGCCACGTTCTTGCGCGCGCCGGCCTGCTCCTCTTCGAACGCAGCGGTTTCCTCCAAACGTCCGCGTAGCACCAGCGCATACACGCCGAGCAACGCCCCGAGCAAAAACGGGATGCGCCACGCATAGCGCTGCATGTCGGCATCGTTGAAGAACTGGGTCAACACGAGTCCGACGATCGTGGCGAGCAGCGAGCCAGCGGTGATTGCGATAAACATTGTGCTCGCCCACAGTCCACGTCGCGGCGTCGGCGCACTTTCGACTAGATAGGTGAATGACGCGCCAATCTCGCCGCCAAGGCCGAAGCCCTGCGCGAGCCGCCCGGCGACCAGCAGCAGCGGCGCGGCCAGCCCGATCGACGAATAGGTCGGCGCGATGCCAATCACAAGACACCCCGCCGCCGTCACGCTCATCGACGCCAGCATCGCAAACCGCCGGCCGCGCCGGTCGGACAGCAAGCCAAAATAGACGCCGCCGAGCGGTCTGAGCAGGAATCCGACGGCGAAGACCGCGAGCGTCGATAGCAGCGCGGCGGTCGCATCGGCCGCGTGGAAGTACTGCATGGAGAAATAACGCGAAAACAGCACGAACGACGCGAAGTCGTACCACTCGAGCGCATTGCCGATGCCCGCGCCGAGAATTACCGCTCGTGCGGGTGATCGCGTTTTCGTGCCGCCTGCCGTGGCCAGTGTGACGGTCATTCTGGTCTCCTCGATATTCTTGAACGATAGGCCAAAGCATCGCGTAAGGCACTCTTCGCAGATGCGGTGACGCGGACATGTGATGCGGCGAAGCCGACAAAACCGTGGGCGGGAATATACGCTTGCCGCACGCTGTCACATTCGCGGGATGACCTGTCGGACATGCCGTACCGCTGTAGCGCGTTCGAACGCAAAGTCCAGGTATCGGCCGCGACGGCGGCCTCACCTGAAGATGACCGGCGAAATATGAAGACTCTTGATTGCGACGTCGTGGTGATCGGCGGCGGCGGTGCGGGAACGTACGCGGCATTGAATCTTAAACGTCTCGGGCTCAAGCCAATGCTGATCTCGAAAGGTTTGACCGGCAAGAGCGGCGCTTCGATCATGGCGGGCGCTGTGATCGTCGGCTCGAAGATGCTGGGCGGAGACGAACGCAACGCGGCCGCGTCGCTGGAATTTTTTGCGCGCTATTACAGCCACTATCTCGTCGATCAGTCGTACCTTGCGGCGGCTGGTCAGTGGATCGAAAACATCTTTTATCCAGAGCTCGAATCGCTCGGCCTGCTGTTCGCCCGTCACGACGATGGCACGATAGCCATGAGCCAGTCGCCGGTTCGCTGGGCCGTCGCGCCGACGCAAGGCCAGACCGGCATCCTGCTGATGGATATCCGCCGCAAGCAGATCCAGCGTGAAGGCATTCCGATGAGGGAAGAGTGCGCGATCACGTCGCTGCTGCGTAACGCGCACGGCGAGGTGTGCGGCGTGCTAGCGTTTGACTTCGCGAAAGGAGAACTGTTCGCGGTGCGCTCGCGTGCGGTGATTCTCGCGACCGGTCACGCCGACCGTCTGGTACGCCGCTCGACGGGTACACGTGAACAGAGCGGCGACGGCATCGCACTCGCATTGCGCGCAGGCGCCGAACTGACGAATCTGGAAATGCAGTTCTGGCACATCAGCGATTTCGCGAATCCACCGACGTGGCAGCGCCTGCATCTGTATCCGAACCCGCTGGTGGGCACAGCGCACAGCTCGCGGCTCTACAACGCGGTCGGCGAATGCTTCTTCGAACAGGCGAGTGACGTTCCCGTCGCGCTGGCTCCTTACACGATGCAGGTCAAGCGCCTGACGCAGCAGGTGATCGCAGGCAAGGCGAACTTCGACGGTGGCTATTTCAGTTCGTACAATCATATCGATGGCGACGTGCTGCGCCGTTACCAGTATTCGAACGCCGCATACGAAAAGCTCGGTCTCGACATCGCGCGCGACAAGGTGGAAGCGCGCACAACGATGCACTACCGGCAAGGCGGCGTCGAATCCGATCCGCATTCGATGCGCACCAGCGTCAATGGCCTGTGGGTCGCCGGCGGTATCGGGGCGCACGTGACTGGAAGCCTTGCCGTGGCGATCTACGATGGCAGTCTCGCCGCAGAATCCGTGGCGGGGGCGTTGCCCGGCAACGGCGCCTACGATCAGCACGCCGAGGAGCAGGCGCGGCGCGACGCCGCCGAACTCGAAGCATGGCTGCAACGCAAGCCCGATCCGAAACACGCGCCAATGCGTGTGCGCGACGCGATCTGGGACGCGATGGGTGACGCCTACGGCATCATCAAGAGCGGCGACGGGATGAGCCGCGGACTCGACCGGCTCGCCGCGATTCGCGCTCAACGCATACCTGCGATGGCGCCCGCCAGCCGTTCGCGCCGCTACAACACCGGCTGGCTTGACGCGCTCGATGTAACGAACCTGCTCGACGTCTGCGAAGTCACCCTGCATGCCGCGTTGCGCCGCGAAGAAAGCCGCGGCAGCTTCTATCGAACCGATTTCCCCGACGTCGACAACGCGCGCTGGCTTTGTAAGAACATCGTCGCGCGCGACGGCGAGACGTTGCGCTTTCGCACCGAGCGTTATCCGCGGGGGCCATTGGCGCCGGACTTCGACAAGGCGCCCTACTTCTCCGTGCCCTGGTGAAGCCGCCGCGCATCGCGAACCCCGACCATCGCATTGAAACAACCGAGGGAGCCATGCATTTGGACACAAAAGCGCACGGACCGGCAATCGCCGGCGATGCGTCGCCAGCCACACGCGCGGATGCGACAGTCACGCTGCACATCCACCGCTTCGATCCGACGATCGACCCTGTGGCGCGCTTCGATACATTCGTCGTGCCACAAGTGAAAGACATGCGCGTGATTGACGCGCTCCACTACGTGTACGAAACGCTTGCGATCGATATCGGCTATCGCTGGTATTGCGGCACCAAGAAGTGCGGCACCTGTGCGGTGCGCGTCAACGGCCGCGAGACGCTCGCATGCTGGGAAGCGGCTGAGCTGGAGATGCGGATCGAACCGCTGCGACATCTGCCCATCGTGCGCGACCTGTGCGTCGACCGGCAACCAGTGGAGGACAAGCTTGTCGCGCTCGAAACTTGGCTCGTGCGCAAACAGCCGTATCAGGTGTTTCCCGAGCCGATCGACATAAACAATGCCGAAATGCTGAGGCCGACGTTGGACTGTATCAGTTGCCTCGCCTGCTATTCGGCGTGCCCGGTACTTGATTTCAACGAAACGATTCCCTTCGCCGGACCCGCGGCCCTCGTGCATCTGGCGCGTGTTGCACTCGACGCACGCGACGCCGGCGGCCGGATCGCAACCATCGTTAACGAGGCGCACGTGCATCACTGCGTGTCCTGCTACAAGTGCGAAGAAGTCTGCCCTGCGCATATTCCGATCGTGTCGCGCGCGATCGAACCGCTCAAGCAACTCGCATACACACAGTCGCCGGAGACATCGCGGCACGCGAGCGCGTTCATCGACATCATCCGACGGCGTGGACGCATCGAGCCGATGCTCCTAGTGCTGAAAACGCAGGGGCTCGCGGCGCTCCGTCGTCCGCGCCGCGCCTTTCGGCTGATCGCGCGCGGCAAGGTTGCCCCGCTCGCCGCGTTCTTGCGCCGACCCATTGCCGGTATCGTCAACCTTCGTCACTACTTCGACCAGAAATCATGACAAGCATAGCGTTTTACCCTGGCTGCAGTGCTTCGACCACTTGCACCGAACTCGGCCAGTCCACGCGCGCAGTTGCGGCACGGCTCGACATTAACCTGCACACGCTGCATTCGGCCAGTTGCACCGGAAGCCGCGAGGTTCGCGCCGCCGATCCCGAGCTATTCGTGACGCTGAACGTGCGCATCATCGCGCTCGCCGAAGCGGAAGGCCTTGATCTGATGACGATCTGCAACACGTGCACTCTAAATCTGCTCGACGCGAAACGGCGCGTGGACACCGACGCGGGATTGCGCGAGCGCGTGAACGCACGGCTCGCAAGCGAAAAGCTGGTCTATCGCGGCGTCGCGCGGATCACTCATTTCCTGTGGTATCTGCTCGACGATTATGGCGAAGCGCATTTGCGGCAGCAGATCACGACGCCGTTGACGGGCCAGCGCGTCGCTGCGTTCTACGGATGCCACATCGTTCGTCCGCCTGAGCATTTTGGCTTCGTCGACTCTCGCAATGTGCGCTCGATCGAACGACTGGCAGACATACTCGGATGCGAAACGATTGATTATTCGGGGCGAACCGAATGCTGTGGATTCCACTGCTCGGCCGAAAACGAAACTGTGCCGATCAAGCTGAGCGGCCGTCATATCGCGTCGGCGCAAGATGCGGGCGCGCAGGCGCTCGTCACCCCCTGCCCGCTATGTCATACAGTGCTCGACACGTTCCAGGATGACATGGCAAC
>Ga0302233_10000438_pt1 | contig 34158 bp, 28 predicted proteins | sample II_Palsa_N3_1_FD_193516 | JGI IMG/M metagenome (GOLD analysis project Ga0302233, IMG submission 193516) | Peat permafrost microbial communities from Stordalen Mire near Abisko, Sweden - II_Palsa_N3_1 | ecosystem: Environmental > Terrestrial > Soil > Palsa > Peat permafrost | place: Sweden... | reverse complement strand
CGTTTACCATCAACGTTAAAAACCAAAGCCCTAAAAATGTATATATCCAAAAGATTCTGTTAAATGGCAAGCCATTGGATGGATATTTCATCTCCCATGCTGATATTATGAATGGCGGCGAGATCACCTTTTTTATGGGCAGCAGACATAAATAATCTTTTTAACTTAACTATTAGCGCTGAATAATAAATATGAGAAAAATACTAACAATTGCTTTACTAATAATATCAACAATAACTGCTTTTGCACAGGTAAAACCAACCAAAGGGTACATTCAATATGTAAATCCTTTTATTGGTACCGGTGCTGTGGATACCAATAGCCTTTCAGGTAGTAATTTCCCGGGGCCAACTACACCATTTGCCTTTGTACAATTAAGTCCGGATACACGTGATGCGCCGGATGATCCGGCATCAGGCTACGATCATAACGATAAAACTATAGTTGGTTTTAGCCATACACATTTAAGTGGAACAGGCGTAGCCGATTTATTTGATGTTTTATTAATGCCAACTACAGGCGATGTAAAGCTTAATCCCGGAAACGCGAAAATTAAAGGCAGTGGCTATCGTTCAGCATTTTTACATGACCAAGAATCCGCATGGCCGGGCTATTACCAGGTAATGCTGCAGGATTACGACATTAATGTGGAACTTACTTCCACATCACACACCGGCATGCAACGTTACACTTTCCCTGAAAGTACACAATCACACATCGTTATAGATCTGGATCATTCGCTTGATAAAAAACGTAGTTATTGGGAATGTAGGATAATTGGTGCTGAAATAAAAGTAGTTAATAACCATACAATAGAAGGCTATCGCATTATAACAGGATGGGCAAGATTGCGTAAGGTATATTTTCATGCGGAGTTCTCTAAACCATTTGATAGCGTAATGATGGCTAATGGGAATCAAAAACCGCACGCAACAACTTTGTTGAACGGTACTGCTTTAAAAGCAGCTTTAAATTTCAGCACCATAGATAAAGAACAAGTACTGGTAAAAGTAGCCATATCATCGGTAAGCGTTGAAAATGCCCGTATGAATATGGTTGCCGAAATACCCGATTGGGATTTTAACAAGGTGAGCCAACAAAGTGCTGATGAATGGGAAAAGGAACTTAGTAAGATAAAGGTAGAAGGCACTTTGGAGCAGAAACAAATATTTTATACAGGGCTTTACCATGCTTTTACCCAACCCAATAATACGGCCGACGTAAATGGCGACTATCAGGCAACAGATATGACTATTCGTAATGCGCCGGATAAGGTTCAATATTCAACTTTTTCTTTGTGGGACACTTATCGTGCAGCACATCCATTATACACATTAATACAGCCGGAGAAGACAGCAGACTTTATCAATAGTATGCTTAGGCAATATGATACTTACGGCTATTTACCCATCTGGCAATTGTGGAATGACGAGAACTATTGTATGATCGGTAATCATGCAATACCTGTTATAGTAGATGCGATATTAAAAGGTATCCCCGGCATCGATGCAGAGAAAGCTTATGCCGCAGTAAAAGCATCCTCTACTACAGATCATCCCGGTTCACCATTTAGTGAATGGGAAAAATATGGTTACATACCTGAAAATATAGAATCTCAGTCGGTATCTATTACTGTAGAAATGGCCTATGATGATTGGTGCGTTGCGCAATTGGCTAAAAAATTAGGTAAAACAGCCGATTACGAACGTTTTATGAAACGGTCTACGTTTTATAAGAATCTATATAATCCAAAAACCGGATTCTTCCAGGCAAGAAATAAGGATGGCAACTGGCTTACACCGTTTGACCCATTAAATTATGGCGGTAACGGTGGCAGTCCTTATACCGAAGCAAACGCCTGGCAATACTCATGGTATGTACCGCAAAATGTGCCAGATCTGATCAACCTTATGGGTGGTAATAAATCATTCACTGCTAAGCTTGATACATTTTTCACACTAGCCAACAAACCCGGCGATGTAAACGGAAATGCTTCAGGCTTTATAGGTCAATATGCACATGGTAATGAGCCAAGTCATCACATTGCTTATTTGTACGATTATGCAAGCCAGCCCTGGAAAACGCAATTTTATGTTTCAAAGGTGCTGAATGAATTATATAACAATTCATTTTCCGGGTATGCAGGAAATGAAGACTGTGGGCAAATGTCGTCCTGGTATATTTTTAGTTCGATGGGCTTTTATCCTGTAAATCCGGCAAACGGCATTTACGCAATAGGCTCACCAATATTAAAAAGCGCTGAAATTAGTTTATCAAATGGCAAAGTATTCCACATGGGCATTAAAAATGCCGGTAAAGCAAATATTTACATTCAGTCAGTAAGACTTAATGGTAAACCCTATGATAAAGTTTATATTACTCAAGATGAATTAATGGCAGGAGGGAATCTGGAATTTATAATGGGCGCAAAGCCCAATAAAAATTGGGGGGCAAAACCGGGGAACCAGCCACCTTTATGGGGATATAAGGAATAAGAAATTTTTTATCTCAATGTAAAACTGGAGTAGGCACATATTGCTTCGAAAACCCCAAAGACTTTCACCGCAATAATTAAATGAGAAATTATAAAAAAATTAAAAAGTTTAAATTTATGTCATTTATAATCGGTTCGAAATTCGTACCATAAACGCCTTCAAATGCGCGCTATTTTCTGCAAATCTGCTATAAACTGGTTCGAAATTTGAACCACCACCGACCCGGAATGCCTTTCAGGAAACTGAAGGGTGTTTTTTGTTTATAAGGCAGTTAGATTTTTTTTAGTGTAGTCGCAGACTACAAACATAGTCGTCCGAAGTTTTCAAACTTCGGACAGCAGACAAAAAACGAACTGATCGAAGTCCACTGATCGTGTAACTATAATTTTCATGAATTTATTTTTTTATCGGACTAAACTTCTTTAACTTCCGATTTGGCTAAAAACTTTAACCAGGCTAATTCAGGGCCTCATTTAACTGATTAGGATTATGACTGAATTAGAACAATATGTTAATGGTTATTTCGGAGTGACCGGTGAGACTTTGTCGGTGATCGCTTCTCTTTTCAAACCAGAAGCGCTTAAGAAAGGAGCATATTATTCAGTAAGCGGGGGGCCTTGCAATAAACTGAGTTTCATTCAGTCTGGCTTTTTAAGGTTGTATGCTTTAGTTGATGATAAGGAGGTGACACAATGGATTGGTTCGAAAGGTTCATTTATGGGCGACATGGCCAGTCTCACTTTTAATATTCCTTCGCGTTGGAACATCAAAGCATTGTCTGACGTTCAGCTTTTTACCATTCAGAAGGTACAATACAACAGCATAATTGAATCCGTACCCAAGTGGCCTGAGATCGAAAAACATTTTATCGTTAACTGTTTCACAATTATGGAAAGCCGGATATTTGGGTTCTTGTCCATGAGCGCAGAAGAACGTTATACTGCATTTTACAACCAGAATAAAGAATTATTTAACCAGGTGCCCCTGCATTATATTGCATCTATGCTTGGGATGACGCCGGAGACTTTTAGCCGCATTCGAAAAAAGCTGCTGTAGTGAAAATGTTGATTTTTGTCAAGGTGAGTTTCATTTTTCTTTATTCATTTTTGTGATAACACAATTATTCACTAAAACCTCAACACTGTGTTTATTGGACATTTCGGACTATCCTTTGCTGCTAAAAAGCCGGCACCACGGGTTTCATTGGGAACTCTTTTTATTGCCACTCAATTCGTTGATATTCTTTGGCCTTTTTTGCTCGTATTCCATGTCGAGAAAGTTGCTGTTGTTCCTGGCTATACAAAGACGAACGCTTTGGAGTTTCTTTATTTTCCGTATACACATAGCTTGCTGATGGGTGTGGTATGGGGTTTGATTGTGGGTGTCATATACTGGTTATTTAAAAAAGACAAACAAGGTTCCATCATTGTCGGACTTTGCGTTTTAAGTCATTGGTTCCTCGATTTAATTGTACACACAGCAGATCTGCCCTTAACACCTTTCAGTGATAATAAAGTGGGATTTGGACTATGGAACAATGTAGCGGTCGCGCAAATCATAGAAATAGCACTATTTTTAACGGGTTTATATATTTATGCCACCTTGACAAAAGCCAAAAACAAGACCGGGAAATGGGCTTTGTGGGGATTAGTTTTTTTTCTTTTACTATTTAATTTTGCAAATACATTCGGCCCGCCTCCCCCTAATTCAATAATGACACTGTTTGTTTCCTCTGTCGTCCTGATGGCGATCATAATTGGGCTTGCTTATTGGGTGGATAAAAACCGAGAGGTTGCTTAAAACTGACGAATGTTCTTTCCTTGACTTTTATCAAGGGCAAAACCGTGCCTTGATTTGCATCTTTGCTCTTGACAAAAGTCAATTTAATGGAAGATCAAAACAAAAAACAAATGCCATTCACCAAACAAATGGCCTTAACCCTGCAGGCCGAGGAGTTTGCAATTACCGCTGTGGCCATTTATTTCCTAACTCAACACACCCTGGGTTTGTCATTCTGGCTTTGGATACCAATGTTCTTAATTCCTGACCTATCCATGTTTGGTTATATGCTGGGGACTCGTATTGGCGCTTACAGTTATAATTTATTTCACCATCGGGGCTTGGCTTTATTGGTAGTGGCGTCAGGCGTTTATTTTCACCAGGAAGTGATGATCGCTTCCGGAATTCTTTTATTCGCGCATTCTTCTTTCGACCGTATGTTTGGCTACGGATTAAAATACGAGGATAGTTTTAACCATACTAGTCATGGCTGGACGGGCAAAAATGCACCGCCTTTATAATTGAAAGAGGTTTGAACACAACATTCGACTTTTCGGATAATGGTGCTGTTGGGCAACAACCTGAATTGATTGCCGCGAAAAGTAAAATAGCTGAAAAAAAACTTCAAAACCTGCATTGAGCGGTTCGGTATTTACACTATCAAGGATTGTTTGAAAAACGGGTAATTCTCTGTAAATCAGTAACAAAGGTGTTCGTTATTTGTACCAGCAATGACCCCAAAGCCTCTCATGAAAATGAGAGGCTTTCTTGTTTATATTGATACTGTGATAATACCCGCCCAAGCTGAATACCAATTAACGCACAACACTGCATTAATACCGCTAACTAACCGTCGTAAATAGTCCCTTAAATCGTCTTTTTTTCTTGATTATAATATGATAACTTTACTGTATAACAGTCTGTTATCATAATCCTATAATCATGAATAATTCAATCAATTTGCCAAAGAAAAGTCGAAGGATTTTTTTTCTTCTCGTCGTTTTATTGATGACTTCCCAGTGCTTATTAGTACCCATAAAAGGTTTTGGCCAAAAAATAGCGGATTCGAAGCTTGAAAAAATACCAATAAGCCTGGAAAGGGATTATGCATTAAGCGCATTACCTCCCCATTTGCGTAAGGAGGCTACCGTTTATTTATTAGATCCTACAAAAGGCTATTATATGGATAAAAAGGGAACGAATGGATTTATCTGTTTTATTTCAAGGATGGAATGGGAGTGGGGAGAATTTAGAAACGACTATACAATGCCTATTAGCTTCGATGCCGTAGGAGCCAAAGCGATTTTTACTGTTTACCAGGATGTGGCGGCCATGCGTGCATCTGGAAAATTTACGGCCAGGCAGATCAAAGATATAGTGATAGGCAGGATCAGGAAAGGTATATACAAAGCCCCGGCAAGCCCCGGGATATCTTATATGCTGGAGCCGGTTATGCGTGGATACCCAGGAGACCCGACTAGCAATAAGATAATGACCATGAGCATGCCTCATTATATGTTTTATGCTCCTTATATGAATAATACCGATATTGGTGCTGATACAGACCATGGCCCATTTATAGGTAACCCCGATAATACTGTTTTGGGAGATAAGAAAGGACCTTATGGCTATATCATTATGCCTGCCGGTGAGGCAGAAGCAGTGCAAATAGTAAAATCCAATAGCGACTTATTGAAACGGCTTGTTGCCTACAAATCGTATTATAAAATAAAGGCCATGGGTATGTAGAACTCATAATCTTTATTTGTTGTAGATCGGTAACAAGTGGTTTAAGATTTCTGCCATCATTGACTCAAAGACCTCTCATGAAAACAGGCCATTTTTAAGCTTTATTTATGGTTGGTGGAAGCACCAACCATAAACTGAACAGCCAATTACTGAGTAAATTCAATCGGCAAGTCAATAAAAAACGTTGTGCCATTGCCTTGTTTGCTTTCAAACCAAATTTTTCCTCTATGTGCTTCTACGATCTGTTTCGAAATAGCTAAACCTAATCCGAAAGACTGTTCACCGGCTGTCCCCGATCTTTTGGCCTCGGTAAACATGTCAAATATTTTGTCTTTCATTTCAGGTGGTATTCCAATGCCATGGTCGTTTACAGCAATCCTTACGCTTTGTGCATCATGGTCCATTTTAACATCAATAACTGCACCAGACGGGCTGAATTTAATCGCATTGGTAATTAGATTGCTAATAACCCGCCATAGCTTTTCACGGCTTACAGACAAGGTGAATGGCTGGGCCTGCAGGTTAATTTGCTGGCCTTTGGCCTCTGCTTTATTCAGCAGCAAAGAGACACAATAATTCAGCATTTCACCGATATCGACCGGATCCTTTTTGAGTTCTTCTGTCTTGAATTGGACTTGTAGCAGGTCACTGACCAGTTCAAGGGAATTTCCGGCAGATGTTTTGATCAGTTCCAGCATCATCCTGTCGTTATCTGAACGATCAGGTTCATCCAATAGTAAACCGGCAATAGAATACATGCCACCTATCGGGTTACGCAGGTCATGCGCGGCGATCTTCATCATCCGTGTATTATCCGCCTGGCTTTGCTCCAGCGCATCAAGGGTTTTCGTCATTTGTACATTCAACCGCTTGGTCCGCTTCAGGTTTTGCCGGATGATTAGCATAACAGCTATGGCCAGCAAGCAGACGATGACCGCCAGGATCAATAAGGCGGTTTGATAGCGTGACCGGGTCTCCAATGATTTGACTTGCTGATCCTTCAGCGCGTAGTCAAGATAATCAACCCCCGAGGCATTGTTGAGTTTTTCCTGTTCGTCATGTAAAGCCACCAATTGGCTGCTGTAAGCTGCTGCCCTCAGGCTGTCGTGGCGCGCGATATAAAAGTCAAATAACTTCCTGGCCATGAGTTGGCTGTAGAACATGTAACCGTTTTTAGCGGAAATCGCCAATCCCTGCTTATAATAGACTGCAGCTCGCATTGGGTCGGCCAAAGCGAGCTGATCACCCATATCAGCCAGCATATCCATGCTGACATAGTACAATTTTTTGCTGATAGAGGTGGCAATAGTCTGATCGAGAAAGGTTAATCCCTGTTCACGCTTGCCGTGAGCGATCAAATCATCAGCGGTCAGTTGCCCGATGGCTACTAATGTTCGATCATCTTTATAGCTGGCTGCAATGCGCCTGGCTTTGCCGATATAATAACTTATCGAATCGCGGCTGAACCGGGCGGGGTATTCCAGTAGATAGTTATAGATGGCTAGTGACATGATTGAATCCCTGCTTAATTTTTTCCCCATAGTCAAAGCCGCGTCAAATCGCTGGATAGCCCGCCGATCTTTGCCAATCTCGTTATAAACCATCGCGATGTTCATGAGTGTTTGTACGCGATTAACTGAGTCATTTAATTGAGTGTAAGCCGAGTAGGCTTCATCATAATAACGCAAAGCCAGTTGCAAATTTCCTTTGATGTCAAAAAAAACGCCCAGGTTGTTCAGAGCATCAGCCTTACCCTTGTCATAATGCTGCCGTTCCGCTATTTCCCGGGCTTGTTTAGTATAATAAAAAGTACTGTCTATGTTTTTTTCATAAAGTAACATCGCCAGTCGGTTCAGGGCGTCTACGTAACGCGCACTGTCTTTAGTATGTGTAAGGGATTTTCTGATATTAGTCAGTTCACGCGATTGCGCATTGCAACATACGTTAAAGAAAAATACCGTAAAGAGAAATAGTAAAGTTTTCCTCATAAACATTAAGTTACGAGCAGGTTATTATATTCTAAAGTTATCAATAATATTTTTTGAAATCAGCTGTCAAAAAAGTTAAAAAAATTAATTAAGCTCATTTACAGAAACGAATTCTTGTATAAAGCACTACTAAATTTCATGTTGCGCTATCATAAGTGAGAAAAGTACACCGTTAGAGAACAAAATGATCAAGGAAAGCATTTTAATTTACCCTTTAAATCGTGTCGACTCATTAAATTTCAGGTGCTACAATAATCTCATTTATCATCTGCTGTAATAATGGCACCGTTGCTAACTCAAACCAAGGATTCCTCTTTTGCCATATTTTGTTACGTGGAGATGGATGTACAAGCGGTAAGTAGGTTGGTAAATAATCATTGAAACTTTTTACAGTCTCTGTTAGTGTAGTTTTTTTTAAATTTTTCAGATAATAGTTTTGCGCATACTGCCCAATGAGTATGATTAATTTAACCTCGGGTATATTGCTTAACAACTGCCGGTGCCACAGCGGTGCACATTCCGGGCGTGGCGGCAAATCACCGGATGTGCCTTTACCGGGGTAACAGAAACCCATAGGTATCAAGGCAAATAATTGCTCGTTGTAAAACTGTTCCTTATTAACACCAAGCCACCTTCTCAACTCGTTTCCACTCTGATCATCCCACGGGATCCCGCTATTCTGAACTTTTTGTCCCGGTGCTTGACCTATTATAACAATTTTAGACGTGAGACTGGCCCGTACTACAGGCTTTGGCGGATTAGGCAAATAGTTAGCACAAACCACACATGATCTTATCTCATTCAAAAGTTTGTCCACTATCAAAAAATTAACCAGGAAATTATTATTAACCAGAATGTCTATTTATAATAAAAATATGAATTATTACCCTCAAACATTGTGTGAACCTGAAAATGATTTAAAATAATTTTTTTTTTAATATTAAAAATACTACTTTTGAATTCATCTGATGTTATAATCATTATGAATAATTTAATAGTAAAACAATCACTTGCGGAGGTAATCGCGGATAAGCTGAAGGAACAAATATCCTCCGGCTATTACCAGCTTGGTGAAAAAATGCCCACTGAGCCGGAGTTAATGAAAAACTTTGGGGTAGGGCGTTCTACTATCAGAGAAGCTACTAAACGACTGGTGCAGTCGGGCTTGTTACGTATTCAGCAGGGCGCAGGGACATTTGTTGAGCAAACGGAGAGTATTGGTGAGTCGTTGGATCGCCGGATTAATCGCGCCAACTTTCAGGAGTTGGATGAAGTTCGACAGCTGTTGGAAATGAAAATAGCGGAGAAAGCTGCTATTAATCGTTCGGAAATGGATATTGTTGTTCTCAAAAAGCATCTTGCTGCCCGGAAGCAAGCAGGTATTGACAATTTAATAGAAGCTTGTATCGAGGCCGATATACAATTCCATATCGCGATAGCGGAAGCTGCTAAAAGTGAGATATTGTTCGATTTGTATAAAGCAACGGCAATCCACTTGCGAAAATGGTTCCTCAGTATTTACCCTGACACGCAAATTTTTATAGAAACCCAGGATTCACACGAGCGATTACTGGCTGATATTGTCGCTTGTGATTCCAGGCAGGCTTGGAATACTGCCGCCAAAATTATCGGCCGTGTTTATCAATAATTTTTTTATTAACAAATTCATCTGATGTTATGATGTTTATTATTTATTTTACCTATTATGGAAACTAAATCTGCTACTTTTACCACTGAATCCAAACAGCTTGCGCAGCGCACTGTATTTTCAATTCTTTTCACTATCAGCTTTGCGCATTTGATTAATGATATGCTGCAATCGGTGATTCCATCTATCTACCCTTTGATTAAGGACCGCTACCATTTAAGTTTTACTCAAATTGGCTTTATCACGTTTACTTATCAAATCACTGCTTCTATTTTACAACCGTTTGTCGGATTTTATACCGACCGTAAACCCCGCCCTTATTCATTGACTATCGGAATGGGATTTACACTAATTGGGCTGCTTGCGGCTTCACAGGCATCAAGTTTTTTTTACATATTGTTATCCGTGGCTTTGATTGGGATAGGTTCATCTATATTTCACCCGGAATCTTCCAGGGTCGCGCATCTGGCATCCGGTGGTAAAAGAGGGCTAGCACAATCTATTTTTCAATTAGGCGGAAATGCGGGAAGCGCGATTGGCCCTTTACTCGCTGCGCTAATCGTTATTCCTTACGGACAATCTAATATCATTTGGTTTTGTTTGATCGCATTCATCGGAATAGCTGTATTGTTCCGGATAGCTCAATGGTACCAGGGGCATTTAAACAGCGCGGCAATGAATAAAAAAGCAGCAAAGGAGGAGTTTTATCATAATCTCTCCCGCAAAAAAGTGATTCTTTCACTAAGTATTCTCATGATACTTATTTTCTCCAAATACTTTTATCTGGCTAGTATTACAAGTTATTATACTTTCTTTCTTATCGGTAAATTCCATGTTTCCATTGAACAATCGCAGGTTTACTTATTCGCATTTTTAGGCGCAGTGGCCCTGGGCACGCTTATCGGTGGCCCATTAGGAGATCGTTTTGGCCGTAAGTATGTTATATGGATATCTATATTAGGGGTGGCGCCATTCACTTTGTTATTGCCTTATGCCTCTTTATTCTGGACTGGTGTTTTGTCCGTTACAATTGGCTTGATTATTTCATCGGCATTCTCTGCAATACTGGTTTATGCCACGGAATTAGTACCCGGGAAGCTCGGGCTGATATCCGGTTTGTTTTTTGGACTTGCCTTTGGTATGGGCGGGCTGGGATCTGCTGTTTTGGGTAAACTGGCTGATATGACCAGTATTACGCTGGTTTTTAAAATATGCGCTTTCCTACCGTTAATTGGTATACTAACTGCATTCCTTCCTGATCTTGATGGAAAAAAATTGAACCACTGATATAAAATGAATTAGATACTTTTAATGGGACAAAATCTTCAGAAGGTTTTGTCCCATTTTAATATAATTGGTGGCCCGTGCGGTACCTTCCATAGGATAGGGGAAGGCCTTAAAATTGATTTCTCTGTTACATTCATCCTGTATATGCAACAAATAAAATAAACCATTACCTTAGGAATAATTTATACGCTTTTTAACCTTATTACAATTATGGACAGAACACTGAAAGTCTATACAAAAACCGACCATCTATTTGTTGAAATTATTTTTAATTACGATCGCGAAAGGCAAGCAGGTGCACATTATATTCTATACCGGCGATTGTATAGCGATGATGAAGAAGATGAAGGTAAAGCTGTTTTCGCACTTTATGATTCAGATTTATATTTAACATTCAAACAGTTTGACTCGATAGAACAGATCAAGGCGCATGATATTGAATTGGTGAAAAAAGAATTTGGCCGTGATATGCCTGATCCTGCCAATACATACAAATATGTATATGATTCAACCCCGGTTTATTTACGTTATATCGCCGGGACTGACCGGCGTTTTGTGGGGATTGTTAATATAATATTCAGCTTTATTGACAATACTAAAGAGGTAAAATTCCTTTCAGGTACAAACCCGAGGTTTGACCAAGAGTTATCTTCCAACAGCCTGGAGACTAATATAAGCTGCATATTGCGAATTCCTGTATACACCGATAGAGATATTACCCAGATATATAGCAGCGATTTAAAAAGGTTACCACCCTGGTATTAGGGTTTGGTAAATATTATCAATAATCAAAAATTATAGGAGCTATCTTTAAAAAGATATACGGATCTGAGTATGTTAATTGATCTAAATAATATTTATTTCTTGTTTTTTATCCGTTGAAATACTTCCTCAATTTTTGAGCAACGTTCACTAACTTTTTTGGCCGATACATCAAGTGTATAGCCTTCGTCCAAAAGTTCCTGTATTAAAACAATTTTCTTAATATTTAAATAATCATATTGCCGATAGGTAGATGTTTTATCTACGGGCTCAATTATTCCTTTTTCATCCCAATAGCGAATCTTTCTTTGCGGTACACCGGTAATATTAGCCACTTCGCCAATAGCAACAATTACAGATACCAAAAAGTCAACATCCATTAAGATGTTGACATCTGCTGTGCTAATCTTTTTCTCTTCCATTTTTCTATAAAAATTGTAATTATATGACAATCAACGTAACGTGGCTACAATTTATTATATAACTTTGTCACGAAGTTACAATTGTTATCACTTAATAACAAATAGTCTGGCAAACTTATATGGAAACAGGTTTTAGAAAATGGATCATCGTAGTTACAATTATCACCTCAACCATAATTGAGTTGATTGATACAACTATTGTGAATGTTTCCATAAACACCATGAGTGGTAATTTAGGAGCCTCGCTAGAGGATACTGCATGGGTGATTACTTCGTATGCCATAGCCAATGTGATCATCATACCCATGACCAGTTTTTTGGCTGAGAAGATCGGTAGAAAGCAATATTACATTGGCTCCATACTTTTATTCACCTTAGCATCAGCCATGTGCGGGTTCTCGCATAATTTATGGGAGTTGGTAGCATTCCGGTTTTTCCAGGGAATTGGCGGCGGTGCGCTGTTATCTACTTCACAATCTATTTTATTTGAAACGTTCCCGGTTAAAGAGCGTGGTACCGCCAGCGGGATTTTTAGTCTTGGAATTATTATCGGCCCATCTATCGGTCCGGTTTTGGGTGGGTACATTGTAGATAACTTAAGCTGGCAGTGGATATTTTATGTAAACATTCCTATCGGGATGATGGCGGCGATATTATCATACATCTATCTTAAACCCACAAAACGATCCGTTGATAAGCGGCGAATAGACTGGCTGGGAATTGCGTTATTAGCAGTCGGGATAGGATCATTACAGGTTATATTAGAACGCGGGCAAACCGACGATTGGTTTTCTGCCGGGTATATTATCGTTTTGAGTATTGTTGCTACATTATGTTTAAGCTTCCTGATTTGGTGGGAGTTGAATATTGAATTTCCTGTTATAAACTTGCGGGTATTAAAAAGTACTACTTTATCCATATCAGCCATCATGACCTTTGTGTTAGGTTTTGGTTTATTCAGCGCGGTATTCGTCTTTCCGCTGTATGCACAACGTATTATTGGTTATTCTGCCTTTCAAACCGGAACCATGTTATTGCCGGGAACGCTAATGGCCGCAATGATATCACCATTTTTAGGAAAAATGCTGCAAAGCGGTCTACGGCCTCAGTATCTTATCATTTTAGGTTTTTTATTCTCGGCCATATTCGGTTTTATGATGTCAGGTTCGAACCTCGAAACTGGGGGCGCTTATTTTTTCATCCCTTTACTATTCCGTGGGGTAGGTGCGGCATTGCTTATTGTACCTCTAACAGCGCTGGCGGTGTCAGAGCTTAAACCATCCGACATTCCGCAGGGGGCAGCATTAAATAATATGATGCGGCAAATGGGCGGGTCTTTTGGTATAGCTTTAATTAATACCTATATCGCTCATCGCGCAGCAAACAATCGAACATCTCTAATAACGCACATTACTGCGAGCGATAGTGCTACCCACCAGCGTATGCAAGGCTTTATTGCCAATTTTATGGCACATGGTGCAAATTATCTTCGGGCGGTGCAGCAAGCACTTGGCGCATTGGAAGCAACCGTTGTAAGGCAAACCTTTTTAATGAGTTATATGGATGCATTTTTGCTGTTGGCAATTTTAAATGCTCTATGCATACCATTGGTAATAATTACCATTAAAAAGAAGACCGCCAATAAAGCCCCAGCAAAAATGACAATTCCAGATCATTGAATTTCGGTATTTCAACCAATTCTTCCATATTTGAATCCTGAATTCCAATTATAAACTTAGAAGATGGCTCAAGACAAAAAGAACAATCTTATCCCTCTAATTACCCTTACCTCATTGTTTTTTATGTGGGGATTTATAACCAGCATGAACGACATCCTGATCCCGCATCTTCGGTCGCTGTTTAAGTTAAGTTATACCCAATCAATGCTGGTGCAATTTTGTTTCTTCGGTGCATATTTCATTGGTTCGGTTATCTACTTCTTGATCTCCTACTTTAAAGGCGACCCGATAAATAAGATCGGGTATAAAAACGGTATTTTGTTAGGCTTGCTAATTTCGGCAATTGGTTGCGGCTTGTTCTACCCGGCAGCCAGCCTTTCGGTATATGGCGTGTTCCTTGTGGCATTATTTACGCTTGGTTTAGGCTTTACATTGTTACAAATTGCTGCTAACGCTTACGTTTCCTTATTAGGTTCCGAAGAAACAGCATCAAGCCGCTTAAATTTAACACAAGGGTTTAACTCATTTGGTACCACTATAGCCCCGGTTTTGGGTGGCTATATGATCCTGGAATTTTTTGCCGATAAGGGCCATATCTCAGCAAACTCAACCAAAATCCCTTACCTCATATTCGCGGTGCTGTTTTTATTGCTTGGGCTAATTATTTATAAAGTAAAACTACCCGTTTTTACAAATGATGATACAGCAGAAAAAGGTTTAGGTGCATTAAAGTTTCCACAGCTTAAACGGGGTATATTCGGCATATTTTTTTATGTGGGAGCTGAAGTAGCTATTGGTAGTTTCATCATTATCTTTCTAAAACAAAATAATATTGCTGGCTTGTCCGAGTCTATCAGTAAAAACTTCCTGGCGCTTTACTGGGGTGGGGCCATGATTGGTAGATTTATAGGCGCTATATCCCTAAGCCAAGGGTTGCCACCGCTGAAAAAAGGCTTTTACATGATAGCTACATCAGTGTTAGTTTTTGCTTTGATCTTAAGCATCGTTAATTTAACCTTTGCCGATATTTATCCCTACCTGATCTTTATGCTTCTTAACCTTATCGGGTTTTTATTAGGTAAATCAGCCGCGGCGCGTACATTGTTCATTTTCGCTATTATAAATATTGTACTTGTTGGTACAGCGATCCTCTTTATGGGGCATATTGCCATGTGGGCAATTATAGGTGTAGGTATATTTAACTCCATCATGTATTCCAATATCTATACGCTTTCTATATCTGGTTTGGGTAAGTATACCAGCCAAGGGTCATCATTATTGGTAATGGCTATACTTGGCGGTGCGTTGGTGCCGGTTTTGCAGGGCGCCATTGCAGATATGATAGGTATACAAAAAGCAATGGTAATACCTTTAGTATGCTACCTGTACATAGCCTATTTTGGATACTATTGCTGGAAAAATATTGATCTTAGCTTAATTACTCATAAAAAAGCTGCCGGGCATTAGAATCAATCCATCGAAACAATAAAAACTTCAGAATTTCTACTGATTTCGAATGCTATATTTGTTTAAAAAAAACAATTGAAACTACTTGTAATAGAGGACGAGCAGGGGCTTCGCGAAAATATCATGTCATATTTTAATGATGGTAATGTTTGTGAAAGCTGTGCTACGCTGGCTGATGCCATATATAAGCTATCTAACTATGATTATGATTGTGTTTTGTTAGATATTGGCTTGCCTGATGGGGATGGTTTCGCTGTGTTGGACTTTCTAAAGAAGAACAAGAAAGATGAAGCCGTGTTGATTATTTCAGCACGTAATTCTCTGGATGATAAAATCAGGGGCCTGAATATTGGCGCCGATGATTATCTGACTAAACCCTTTCACCTGTCTGAGCTTAAAGCAAGGGTAACATCTGTTTATAGGCGAAAAACCACCAATGGTAGCAATGTGCTGGTTTTTAACGAAATAAATATTGATTTGCCGGGCAGGGTGGTATCTATAAAGGGATCGCCAATTGTTTTAACCCGCAAAGAATATGATATGTTATTATATTTTATTGCCAACAAAGGGAAAGTAATTGCTAAAAATGCCATTGCTGAGCATTTGTGGGGCGATGAAATGGATATGCACAATAACTTCGATTTTATTTACACACACGTTAAAAATTTGAGAAAGAAAATTTTAGATGCCGATTGTAAAGATTACCTAAAATCAGTTTATGGTATAGGCTACAAATTTTTAGCAGAATGAAGCTTTCAGAACAGTACACTAGGGCCAGTATAATTATCGCGGTAACTGTATTGATTATTGGGAGCATAATTTATTTTTTCACCATAAATTACATTGCCAGAACGCAACTTGATAATGATTTGGGTGAAGAAATTGAAGAAGTAACAGCTTATATCAATACCAATCATCATCTACCCAAACAATTGGATTTTGACGAGGATATAACAGTATTTATAAAAACCAATAAAATAGAGTTACCGGTTAGGTATTTTGATACCACGTATATTAATCCAAAAGAAGATGAGAGCCAACCAGGCCGGGCGGTATCGGGGCTTGTTTCATTAGGTAATCAGCATTATGAAGTTGTAATTACTGAATCCAGAGAGGCGACTGAGTACCTTATACAATTCATCAGCTTAATTACTATAGGCTTAATGGTTGTACTGGTATTTATACTGTTTTTAACCAATCGTTTTATTTTAAACGGTTTGTGGAAACCATTCTATAAAACCCTGATTGAAATAAAATCATTTAATATTTCAGATGATAAGAACCTTGAACTCATTGACACTAAAGTTGATGAGTTTAATGAGTTAAATACGGCAGTGCTTACCATGTCATCAAACGTAAAGAGTGATTTTCAAAATCTTAAACAATATACTGATAATGCATCGCACGAGATGCAAACACCTTTGGCTGTAATTACCTCAAAGCTGGATATGCTTATTCAGGATGAAACGTTGAAGCCTGAACAGTATACGCAGATTAATGATATTTACGCGGCTACCAATAAATTAGCAAGGCTTAACCAATCATTATTACTATTGGTTAAAATTGAAAATAATTTGATTGATGATATTGATACCTTTAACTTAAAAACCTTAGTTGAGGATAAAATAAAGCAATTTAACGAGCTCATTACCAATAAAAAAATCGAGCTGGAAGTAAATCTTTCACCTAAAGAGATTACAGCAAGCAAGTACCTGATTGATATATTACTAAATAACTTATTTAGTAACGCGATAAGGCATAACCTAACCGGTGGTAAACTAATTATTACATTAACCGAAGATAAGCTTGTATTCAAAAACAACGGTCTGCCGCAAATAATGAATACCGATACGATTTTTGAGCGTTTCCAGAAAAGTAATAAATCAGAAGGTACAGGTTTAGGTTTGGCTATCGTGAAAAACATTTGCAGCCGTTATAAATGGAAGATATGCTATTCAATGGATAATGAATTACACATCTTCCATGTTGATTTTAGTTAATACTTATGCATAATAGCAGATGTAAGCCGCATCTGTATCACACACAATATCAAATTTTGAATTAGCGGGTACCTCAAACTGTTCCTGCTCCGCGTACTTGGTCCATTCGCCATCAGCCAATTTAATATTCATTATACCCGAAACCACTATAATAGTTTCAACGGTAGATGTTGAGAATTGGTAGGTTCCTTTTTTCATTACACCTACTGTTGCATGTCCTTTTTCAGTATCCAGGCCAAGGCTTTGTACTGTGCCTTCAAAATAACTATTGTGTTTTACAGTATTGTTTAAGTTGCTCATTGGGTTTATATAAAATTTAGGCAAATATATTATTTGAAGAGATTTTAACAGTTATTATAGGTTATATAAATATAATAAACATTACAATTTTTGAGTTGTTGTAGCAGTGTTGATCATAAATGGTTTATGATTAGTCGTTAATTACTCACAATTATGAAAATTAAAATAATGTTACCGTTACTGCTTGTTGTAGTGGCAGCGTTAACCCAGGGTTGTGTCAGCAATAAAAAATATGCTGAACTGCAAACCAATTACAACAGATTACAGGATACAAACCGCAACTTGATGCAAAGTTACCAGGTTACACAACAGGAACTATCGGGTTCCAGAAGTCGTGTTACTAGCTTAGAAGAACAAATTGAGGCTGCAAAAGCAAATGCCGCCGCATTACAGAGCGCATTGAGCCAATGTTTGGCAGGTAATAATCAGGGCAATGTGAATATTGCAAAACTGGCCGACCAAATAAGTGCATCAAGCAGATACATCCAGCATTTAGTTAACTTGAAAAACAAGAGCGATTCGCTTAATATGGTACTTACCAATAACTTAACCCGCTCCTTAACGCCGGATGAAACTAGAGATGTAGATATAAAAGTGCTTAAAGGCGTAGTTTATATCTCACTGGCTGATAATATGCTTTATAAATCAGGTAGCTATGATATTTTACCTCAGGCAGGCGAAACTTTGAGTAAAATAGCCAAGATCATCAATGATTATGCTACCTATGATGTGCTGGTTGAAGGTAATACAGATAATGTACCTATTTCACAGCCTAACATTCGTAATAATTGGGATTTAAGTGATTTACGTGCGTCATCAGTAGTGCAGTCCTTACAAAACACCTATGGTGTCGATCCTAAACGATTAACCGCCGGTGGCCGTGGTGAATATAATCCAATTGCTGATAACAGCACTCCGGGTGGTAGATCATTAAACAGGCGTACAGAAATTATTATTACCCCTAAGTTAGACCAGTTTATGACATTGATTGGTAAAGATCCGAATACACCGGTTCAGTAATTAATAAGTTTATAATAGAATAGGCCTTAGCATTTTGCTGAGGCCTTTTTTATGTTACGGTACAATTGTTGCGCTATAGTTGGCATACACTTAAAATGTATTTATTATGAAAGCACAGGATTCAAAAAACAACAGAAATGAGCAGGGTAAACCAACATTTGATCGTGCGTTTACTAATCAAAATGAAAGGCTTAGAGAGCAAGGCATCGGCAATTCGGGCGGCCAACGCTCTGATGTAACATCAAACAGAAACAGCGCTCACAAGCCGGAGCATAAAAAAAGATAAATATGAAGCCTCTTAAGAAATTAAGAGGCTTTATTGCTTGTTTTATAATACCAATTGGTATATTTGTATATGGAAAATAAACTGTCAAAGGCCGACCGCACACGCCAGTTCATTATTGAAACAACTGCCGGCATATTTAATACTAAAGGATATGCAGGTACATCCATGTCCGATCTTACAGAAGCCACAGGTTTAACCAAAGGCAGTATATATGGCAATTTTGGTAATAAGGAAGATGTGGCCCTTGCCGTGTTTGATCATAATTACGCTAAGGTTAGCGGCTTAATCCAGCAACGTATCCAATCCGCTAAAACCTATCATGATAAATTAATGGTTTATGCCCAAGTATATGACCAGTTTACCCGTGGTAGTTTTCCAGTAGGGGGCTGTCCTATATTAAATACCGCTGTTGAGGCTGATGATACCAATAACTTATTGAAGGATCGCGCAGCTAAAGCCATTTTAAAATGGAAAAAAGGTGTGCAGGACTTAATACAAAGCGGTGTAGATGCAGGTGAATTTAAACAAGGACTGGATCATTCACGCATTGCCTTATCCATAATAGCTTTGGTTGAAGGTGGTATAATGATCAGTAAAGTAACTAATAGTCAGGCTTGCTTGGATAAGATAATGATTACGGTGGAATCAATAATAAGCGAAATGAAAATTTAAAAAATTTGACATAAAATATACCAATCGGTATATTTTATGTTTTAATATTGTGCTGTTATATTAACAACAACATTAAAATGAATATCACCAACAAAACCATACTAATAACCGGCGGAGGATCGGGTATTGGTTTCGCTATCGCGAAATTATTAAGCGAAAAAAACAACCATGTAATCATTACCGGCAGGACGGAAGCCAAGCTAAAAGAAGCTGCCGCCAAATTAACCAACGTAAGCTATTTTACTACTGATGTTACCAAAGCAGATGATATAAACAAACTAGTTGCTTATCTGCAACAAAATCATCCTAACCTGAGTGTTGTGATAAACAATGCAGGCCAGGCTTTTATGTACGAATTGGATAATGCTCCAGCCTTTGAAAATGCCGGTGCGGAGATAAACACCAACTACTTATCGATTATTCGTATAATTGATAAATTATTGCCCGAGCTTAAAACTCAGCCCGAAGCAGCTATTGTAAACGTTACATCTGTATTAGCAATAGCGCCATCGCATGATGTGCCTACTTATTCTGCAAGTAAAGCCGCTTTGCATTCTTACACACAGGCGTTAAGGTTTGGCTTGGAGAAAACATCAAATGTTAAAGTATTTGAATTGATGCCACCTTTGGTTGATACCGACTTCTCTGCCGAAATTGGAGGTAGCAATGGCATCCCGCCACAACAGGTTGCCGAAGAATTTCTACAGGCTTTTGAATCTGATACCTTTGAAATTCATGTTGGTTTTACCGCGCAATTTCATGAGGCTTATTTAAAATCGCCTGCTGATGCATTTGCAATGCTGAATGCGAGGAGGTAATTATTGAAATAATACAGGCAATCGCAGATATATGCTGTTGCCTGTATTATTTTAATATGGTATCCCTTATTATACCTAAACCAACCTTCAAATCTTTGTCAATAATATTGCCATCGCTATCAATCTTGGCTCTGATAAAAGGCACTAACAGATCAGCAATCATATTGGTATTTAAAGCTCCCAGTGTTTTTAATAAAGACGCGTGCGCGCTGTCGCCTACAGATGAAGCGGTAATTAGCGCCACCTGTTTATCAACCAACGTACTGTTTGATACTGTCCAATCTAATGCGTTTTTTAGCTGACCGGGTACACCAAAAGCATACTCAGGCGTACAGATAATTACAACATCAGCGTTGTTTATTTTATGGCGGAAATCAACTACAGGTTGTGGCGGGTGCTCATTATCCAGTCCCGGGTCAAATGGCGGTATTTGCGCTAAATCTTCATAAATACTATAATTAATCTCAGCAGGCATTAATCCGCCTAAAAAGCGTAAAATATTATGATTGGATGAGCCTGATCTCAGACTGCCAGAGATAGCGAATATGGTTTTACCTGACATCAAACAAAGAAATGGATTTGCAACCTAATTTGGAAACTGCATCACAAAAGATGACCCTACGCCTTCAGAACTTTGCACCTGTATATTTCCTTTGTGCAACAGCATGATCTGCTTACACAAGCTTAAACCGATGCCACTGCCTGTTTTACGGGTACTGAAGAAGGGGATAAATATCTTATCCAATAATTCCGGTGGCATGCCTAGGCCGTTATCGGTTACTTTAACCAATGTCTTATTATTCTGAATTTCGGCCGAAAGAATAATGTTTGGTGCTTCGCGATCTTTTACTGCTTCAATAGCATTTACTACTAAGTTTATCAGCACTTGCTCAATCAGGTTAATATCCGCTTCAATGGCGAGGGTAGGATCACGCAGAATGATTTCTAATTCGATGTTCTTTTTCTCCAGGGTAGGGCGCATCAGGCTATTTAAATCTTCAAACATATTGCGTACCAATATTTTGGTCAAATCAAGTTTGGTGATTTTATTCAGGCTGCGATAACTCTCAGTAAACTTAAGTAAACCCTCGCTGCGGCGTTTAATGGTATCAATACCTAATTCCAGATCCTCTAAATGTACACTCACCGGACTATTAGCAATCTCCGGGCTTTGTAAACGGTTTTTTAATGTATCAGCCAATGATGAGATCGGTGCTACCGAATTCATGATCTCATGCGTCATTACATTCAAAAGCTTTTGCCATGCCTTTGATTCGGTCTCGTCTAAAGCCTCGCTTACATTTTGAAAGGCCACCAATTTTGATACTTTACCGTCGCTACGCAAAACGCTGGCGGTGATGAGTATTTTAACTAATTGCTGGTTACGGGTCATGCTGACCAGTTTGCTGTCGCCAGGTTTAATTGTCGATATTTCACTGTATAGTTCTGGTTCCCTTTTTTCGAGTGAATTAATGGTTTTTAGGTAGGGTACGCCAAGCAGTTTTTTAAAAGCTTCGTTTATCCAACCTGTTTCACCGGTTTCTATTTCGTAAGACAGGATACCGGTATCCACCAGCTCCAATATCTTTTGCAGGTATTGGTATTGCGTTTCCCGCTCGCGACTGATGTTTTTAAATGTGGAGTTGATATCATTAAATCCCTCGCGAAGCGGTTTCAACTCTGCGGGCGCTCTCCGCACATCAAAATGGCGCGAAAAATCACGATATTGTATCGATTCAACAAACTGGTTAACCTCATCCTGTGCCTTCTTCTGGAATTGAATCAGGTCTAAAACCTCGTACACCAACAAAGGAACAGTTATAGCCAGATACAAATACCATGTGGAACCATTAACAACTATAAAAGAGGTGGCCATTAAGGTGACAAACAAAAAAAGTACCCGCAGCAACAGCCGCCATTCGTAACGTTTAAATATCATATTTGCTTAATCTGCGGTATAGCGCGGTACGCGTTAAGCCAAGTTCTTTGGCGGCACGGGTAATATTACCGCTATGTTTCTCAATCACCTTTAAAATAGCATTCTTCTCCATCGTACTTAAGGGCACATTATCCATGTCGATGGTCGAATTATCTGAAGGGCTCTCCAATATCGAAAAGATCAGGTCATCGGCACGCATTATGTGGTCATCGGCCATAATTACAGCACGCTCAATAGTATATTGTAGTTCGCGCACATTGCCGGGGTAGTTGTACATCCTAAGCTTTTGCAAAGCTGCCGGTTCAAAATCCATCGCTGGTTTCAAGTATTTGGTGGCGTACAATTTGGCGAAGTGTTTAGCCAAAATCACAATATCCTCGCTGCGGCGGCGTAAAGGTGGCATATTTATTTCAACCGTGTTTATGCGGTATATTAAATCTTTACGGAAGCGATTTTCATTAGCCAGTTCGCTCAATGGCAGGTTGGTAGCGCATATCAACCTGATGTCAATATCAACAGCCTTGTTAGTCCCTAAACGAGTTACCTGCCTGTTTTGTAATACGGTAAGTAGCTTTGCTTGTTGCTGTAAGGTGATATTGCCAATTTCATCCAAAAACAAAGTTCCACCCTGAGCATCCTCAAAGCGACCAGTCCGGTCTTCTCGCGCATCCGTAAAAGCGCCTTTTTTATGGCCGAATAACTCACTTTCAAACAAAGTATCAGTCAATGCACCAACATCAACCTTAACAAAAGGCTTATCAGCCCGTAATGACCGCTCATGAATCGCTTTTGCCATCAAATCCTTACCGGTACCATTTTCACCTAACAACAAAATATTCGCATCAGTAGGGGCTATCTTATTTACTTTATGAAATATATCCTGCATTACGTCAGATTCACCTAATATAGATGTCTCGCCTGTCGAGCTTTTACCTGTCGCTTTTTTGGGAGTTGATCCCTCTTTTTTATCAAGCAGATCTTTGATAGTCTCAATCAGTTTTTCATTATGCCATGGTTTAACCACAAAATCATTCGCGCCTTCTTTTAATGAACGCACTGCAAGGTCAATATCGCCATAAGCGGTAATCATAATCACACAAACGTTGGGTTTCCACTCTTTAACTTTTCTAAGCCAGTATAGGCCCTCGTTGCCGGTATTAATGGCACTGTTAAAGTTCATATCCAGTAAAACCAAATCAATCTGATTGCGCTGTAAAAGCGAATTCAGGTTTTCCGGATTTTTTTCCGTGATGATTTCCTGTGCTTCAGTTTTGAGCAGCAGTTTAACAGCGGTTAACACATCTGTATCGTCATCAACAATTAATATGGTAGCTTTTTTTAAAATCATTTTCTTTTGTTTGCTTCGCGGATGTTAGGTCGTATATTCTTACGAATAGTTTATGCTCAAATTAGCTTTTCATTTTTTTAAATGCAAATAATAAGTACGGTTAACTATTATTTTAAATGTATGGCTTATCATCTTATGCCAAACAAGCAAAAAGCCTGCACCAAATCCAAATACCTGTAAAACAGCTTTTTTACATATTTTGCTTAAATTACACTGTATCATAACCGAACACTTGCTGTAACAATAGCGTACGGTCTGTTTTGATATTTTGCTTGTAAGGTGCTGTAATACAGTATTTTAATTTGTGGCATGTGATTGTATTAGCAATAGTAAAATATATTATAACCGTGGATAGAATTATAGAAAAAAAGAAGTGGAACAGTAAGCGCATTATGCTTATAACCGGTATTACGGCGCTTGTTGTATTAATCACTTTATGTATTGTTTTTGGTTCAGGTAAAAGCAAATTAACGGTTGATCCTGAACGCATCACTATTAGCGAGGTTACTAAAGGCGCTTTTCAGGAGTTTATCCCGGTTAACGGTGTGGTGCTCCCAATAACAACTATTTATTTAGATGCCGTTGAAGGCGGTAGAGTTGAAAAGCTTTATGTAGAGGATGGTACAGATATGAAAAAAGGCGACCCGATTATGAAGCTATCTGATTTGGACCTGGAATTGAGCCTTGCCAACCAGCAAACACAAGTATTTAACGTGTTAACACAAATGCAAATATCACGCGATCAGGCGCAGCAAAACACTATCGGTAAATTACAAAACCTGGAAGATGCCGATAATACCTTAAAAGAAGCTACCCGTTTGTATACGCTTGATAAAAAACTATATGCTCAAAAAGCTATCGGCTTTCAGGAATATCAGATCGCTTTAAATGCATACGATTACGCGGTAAGCAAAAGAAAGCTAAACGCGCAGATATTAAAACAAGATTCGGTATCTGTAAAAACACAGGCCCAGCAGTCGCAGGAATCATATACTAATATGAAAAATACGCTCGACCTGATGAAACAGAAAGTTGGTGACCTAATAGTTAAAGCGCCGGTTGACGGACAGTTAACCGCGATGGATGCCGAAGTTGGACAAAATATAAATAAAGGGGAACGTTTGGGTGAAATTGACGTCCTATCAGGATATAAAGTGAGGGTGAATATTGATGAGCATTATATATCACGGGTTTACAACGGATTGATGGGCGATTTTTCATTTGCTGATAAAACTTATAAGCTGAAAATAAAGAAGGTGTTTACTCAGGTTACCAATGGACAGTTCCAGGTAGATATGGAGTTTATAGGGTCAGTGCCTACGGGTATCAGGAGAGGCCAAACGTTACAGATCAGGTTAGCATTGAGTGATGAAACGCAGGCAATATTAGTACCTAAAGGGGGGTTCTATCAAACTACTGGTGGCAACTGGATATTTAAACTAAGTGCCGATGGTAAAACCGCTTATAAGGTTGATATACAATTAAATAGACAAAATCCTGATTATTATGAAGTAACCAATGGCTTGCAACCTGGTGATAAAGTAGTAACATCAAGTTATGATACTTATGGCGATATGCAGGAACTGGTATTAAGTAAATAAACGAATTAAAAAAATAGATAGAAAACACACGCCCATTGGGTATATAAAAAATACGGAAATGATAAAAATTACCAATCTCGAAAAATTTTACCGTACCGAAGAGGTAGAAACCATTGCATTAAACAAACTATCCATGCATGTGGATACAGGCGAATTCGTAGCCATTATGGGCCCATCGGGTTGCGGAAAATCAACTTTGCTTAATATTTTAGGCATGCTTGATGACCCCGATGAAGGCAGCTATGTTTTTAACGACATTGAAGTTGCGCATTTTAACGAGCGTAAACGTGCAGATCTGCGCAAGCATAACATAGGCTTCGTTTTCCAGAGTTTTAACCTGATTGATGAGCTTACTGTGTTTGAAAACGTAGAATTGCCATTGATCTATACTGGCGTACCATCAGCAGAGCGTGTGAAAAGAGTAGAGGAAGTGCTGGACAAGATGCAGATCATGCATCGCCGAAACCACTATCCGCAACAATTATCAGGTGGTCAGCAACAGCGTGTGGCTATTGCCCGTGCTGTAGTAAATAAACCAAAGCTGATCCTTGCGGATGAGCCCACCGGTAACCTGGATAGCAGCAACGGTAATGATGTAATGGAACTATTAACCGACCTGAACGAACAAGGTACAACTATCATCATGGTAACACACTCTGAGCATGATGCCCGTTACAGCCACCGCATCATCCGCTTGCTGGATGGCCAAACCGTGATGGAAAACATCATGATATAAAAAGAAAAATTGGTTTTTAGTTTATATATAGTTAATAAATGTCTCCGTCGCCCCTCTGTAAAAGGAGGGGCATGGTGGAGAAAGTCAACGAAATCAAGGAAAGTCTTATGATCAAGAATTACTTCAAAATTGCGCTGAGAAATATGTGGAAGCATAAAACTTTTACATTTATTAATATCACAGGTATGGCTGTTGCTTTCGGGGCAGCGCTGTTGCTTACCTTAACTGCTTTTTTTGAACTATCATTTGATACTTTCCACCAAAATAAAAATGATGTATACCAGCTATACATCGAGCAACATCATGCGAACAGTGTTGATGAAGGTTCTGCAATGCCAATCCCCATTACCCCGGCATTAAAAGCAGAGTTTCCGGATGTTGTACATATAACGCGTTACGGTGATTTCGGTGGTAGCGCGTTGCGTTATGGCGATAAGATATTTAATTATAATGTTAGATGTGTTGATGCTGATTTTTTCAAGATGTTTACATTCCCTATTGTAAATGGAAGTAACACAAATCCATTAGCTGATAAAAATGATATTGTTATATCGGCAACTATTGCCAAAAACATATTTGGCAATCAAAATCCCGTAGGTAAACTTATAGAGCTAAAGGTATATAACGGCTGGAAAAGCATGAATATAACTGCAGTTGCCGCTGATGCGCCAAGAAATTCGAGCCTCGATTTTGACTTACTTTGCCGATTTGAACAATTCCCAGGCTATGACCAAAATATAAACGAATGGAACGATCAGTCGCATAATGTTTTTTTACAATTACCTGCCGGCGAGAAGCAAAAAGTATTTGAGCAAAAACTCAAAACGTTTGTTCAAAAGCATTACGACGGTACCATTAAACAATTAATACATGACGGCGCAAAGCCGGGTAATGATGGCCAGGTATTAAGCCTGCATTTAATACCGTTGACTGATATTCACTTTAGTGCAATAAGTTCGCAATCAAAGGCGATAAGTAAATTTTATCCTTACCTGGTGCTATTAATAAGCTTGTTTATCATGTTTATAGCCTGTACCAATTTTATCAATCTTTCATTAGGCCGTGCCTTTACACGGGCAAAAGAAATTGGTGTTCGAAAAGTGATCGGCGCTACAAAAACGCAATTAATCGTTCAATTTTGTAGCGAGTCGTTTGTTATTTGTGGCATATCATTAATACTGGGTGTTGCTGTCGCTTGCATCTTTTTGCCGCAATATAAATTAGCGTTTAACCAGCAGGTTTCCTTAAATATTTTAAGCTCTCCAGCAATTATAGGTTACATTCTGGGTGGTTTTGTGTTGATAAGCTTGTTGGCCGGCGGTTATCCTGCATGGCTTATGTCTGTTCGTAAAACGGCTCAAACGGTTAAAGGTAAAGTAGGTGCCGGGCAGTCTAATGGTTTGCGCAACAGTTTAATGGTGGTGCAATTTGCGCTATCAATCTTGCTTATTATTTGTACCGCTATTACCTGGCAACAGCTTAATTATATGCGTACAAAACCACTTGGTTATAATAAGAGCGAGGTTGTAAGTATCCCTATCGGTAGTAATATCGACCCTGAAAAAGCGCTTACGCAAATGAGGTCGAAGCTATCGTCAAATCCACAAGTAGTAAGTGTTACCGGTACTGATATGAATTTGGGTAAGGGGCTTGATAATAATGCGTCTACCTCAATAATGTCATTTAATTATAAGGGTAAAACGGTAAGTACAAATTGGCTAAGGGTTGATTACGATTATGTGAAAACACTTGGACTGCAAATTATTAACGGGCGCGATCTTTCCCGTTCATTCGGTGCTGACTCCACAATGGTGCTTATCAATCAAAAAATGGCTGAAGAGTTAGGTGAGAAAAATCCAATCGGAGATTTATTGCCTACAGATGGAGCTAAACTGCAAGTCGCAGGTATCGTAAAAGATTTTAATTTTAAATCGCTGCATCATGAAATTGGGCCATTAACAATGGTTATCCGCACTGGCTGGCCTATTAATTACATATTGGTAAGGGTAAAATCGGGTAACCTGGCGTCTAGTATGGCTCTTATTAATAAAGTATGGAAGGATACAAATCCACATACCGAAATTGGGGCATCTTTTCTGGATGAAAACACCGAGCGGCAATACAATAAAGAGACTGATCTTTCAAAAATATTCGTTACCGGGGCTATCATATCTATAGTCATCTCTTGCATGGGCTTGTTCGCTATAGTTATTTTAATAATTACCCAACGCACCAAAGAAATAGGCATACGCAAAGTGCTTGGGGCAAGTGTAAATAACATTTTGTTCCTGATAAGTAAAGACTTTTTGAAACTGGTTTTAATTTCAATCTGTATCGCGTCGCCAATAGCCTGGTATGCCATGAATAATTGGTTACAAGCTTTTGCATACCGCATACAAATACAGTGGTGGGTATTTGTTGTAACCGGCGCTATTGCGTTAATTATAGCATTTATAACCATCAGTTTTCAATCAATAAAGGCAGCGGTATTAAACCCTGTTAAAAGTTTACGAAGCGAATAAGTATTAATTATAGCATTAAAAATCATTATGATAAAGAATTACTTCAAAATAGCCTTCCGCAACTTGTGGAGACACAAAAGTTTTTCACTGATCAATATTATAGGTTTGGCGGTTGGTATGACTGCCTGCTTCCTGATATTTATGTATGTAAGATTTGAATTGAGCTATGATAAGTTCAATAAGAATTTTGACCATGTTTATCGCCTGAATACTGATATAAAATCACCTAACGAGGTATTGCACTGGGGCAGTGCATCAGCTCCTATGGGCCCTGCATTAAAAGCTGATTATCCGCAGGTAAAGGAATTTGCCCGTGTTTTTGGTTACAGCTATTTGATCGAAAGTAATAATCACAAGTTCCAGGAGAATAATATTTCATTTGCCGATCCGGCCATATTTAAAATTTTCACGTTGCCGTTTGTACAGGGTAACCCTGCAACTGCGCTAAACGCCCCTTTTAGTATTGTAATGACTGAAACTACCGCCAAAAAATATTTTGGTAATGGTAATGCAATGGGTAAATCAGTTTTACTTGATGGGAAGATCCCCGCCACAATTACCGGCGTAATGAAGGATGTGCCCGATAATTCCCACATTAGTTTCGACATGCTGATCTCCGAATCAACAATGGAGAAAAAGAAAATGATTGATCCAACCGAATGGGGCAATTTTAGTAACTACACTTATTTATTATTAGACAAAAGCGCGGATGTTAATAAGCTGCAAGCGCAATTACCAGCTTTCCTTGTAAAGCATATAAGCGAAGATAAACGCCGCAAGGGTTATAACTACGAGTTGTTTTTGGGTCCTTTAAGTGGAGTTTATATGGATGCAGTGCGAGGTGCTCCTGTAAATGGCAGTATTAGTAATGTGTATATATTTTCTGTTGTGGCCATTTTTATATTGGTTATTGCCTGTATAAATTTCATAAACCTTACCACTGCACGTGCTTCTGAAAGGGCGAAGGAAGTGGGCATCCGTAAAGTAATAGGCGCGGCAAAAAGCCAGCTCACCAAGCAGTTTTTAGGCGAATCTATTATCATATGTGTTATTTCATTCCTGTTTGCCGTATTACTCAGCATGTTGTTCCTGCCGATGTTTAATCAACTATCAGGCAAAACCATCAGTGATAATGTTTTTTCGCACGGGTACATTTTAATACTGCTTTTTACGGCTGTTGCAATTGGCTTTATCGCTGGTATTTACCCAGCATTAGTATTAACCAGTTTTAACATCACATCGGTATTAAAAGGTCGATTCAGCAATTCGGTTAAAGGTATTGTATTGCGAAAGGGGCTTGTGGTAGTGCAGTTTACGGTTTCCATTGTACTTATTGTAGGTACTATAGTAGTATATAATCAGCTAAACTATATGCGCAACCAGTCGCTTGGGTTTAACAAAGACCAGATGATGGTACTCGATTTTAGTGGAGACTCCGCCGTAGAAACCCGTGCCGAAAGTATTAAATATGAGTTAAAACAAATACCCGGTGTATTATCAGCCTCAGCGTCATCAAGTACGCCTGGTAATGGCAACCCAATGGCCTACACACAGGTCGAAGGAAAATCCGGAGCAATGGAGTCGCTGAATGCAAACTTGTACGATGTTGATTATGATTTTATACCTCAGTATGGCATACAGGTACTTGCCGGCCGTACTTTTTCTACCGACTATCCAACTGATTCAACAAAATCATTTGTTATAAATGAGGCTACTTTACAAAACTTAGGCTATACATCACCTAACCAGGCTATTGGCAAGCATTTTTTACAATGGGGCCGGGATGGTAAAATAATTGGTGTTATAAAGAATTTTCACTTTGCATCGCTGCAGCAAACTATAAAGCCATTAGCATTACGCATCAATCCCCATAATACTAATGTGTTCACTGTAAAAATAGCCGGTGGAAACATTCCGGCTACCATAGCATCTATACAAAACAAATGGAAAAGTCTGGTACCCGAAAGGCCATTCAGTTATACATTTTTAGATGAAAATTTTAATAAACAATACAAGGGCGAAGAAACGTTTGGAATGTTGTTCCTGTACTTTGCTGTACTGGCCATATTTATTTCATGCCTGGGTTTATTAGGGCTGGCATCTTACAGCACCTTACAGCGCACCCGTGAAATAGGCATACGTAAGGTGCTTGGTGCAAGTGTTCCGGTTATCGTCAATATGCTGTCCAAAGAGTTTTTACAACTGGTATTAATAGCAGCCCTTATTGCATTTCCGCTGGCGTGGTGGGGGATGCATACATGGCTTCAGGATTTTGCTTACCAAATAAATATAGGCTGGTGGATATTCGTGGTAGCAGGCCTACTAGCATTTATGATAGCAATAACCACTGTTAGTTTCCAGGCTATTAGAGCGGCTTTGGCTAACCCTGTTAAAAGTCTACGAAGTGAATAAAACATTAAATTAACCATGATAAAAAATAATATAAAAACCGCCTGGCGAAGTTTGTTACGTAATAAAAGCTATGCATTTATTAACGTTGTTGGGTTGGCTATTGGCATAGCAGCATGCTTGCTCATATTTTTGATTGTCAATTTTGAAACTAGTTTTGATAACTTTCATAAAAATAAAAGCCAGATCTATCGTGTAATATCGGCTATACATACCCCGCAAGGTATTAATCTTGGTAGTGGTGTTCCCCTGCCAACAGCCGAAAGTATAAGATTGGATTTTCCACAACTTAAACAGGTTGCCGCTATAATGCTGGAATTTGGCGCTCATTTTACCATAGGGGATAATAGCCAAGGACAAACAGCTAAAATTTTTAAAGAGGATGACACTTTTTATGCGGAGCCTCAATTCTTCGACATATTTAATTTTGGATGGCTTGCAGGTGATAAAAAAACAGCTTTAACCGAACCTTACACCGTTGCCTTAACCCAAGACGAAGCCGATAAGTTTTTTGGCGATTGGCATAATGCGATGGGCAAGGTTATTAAGTTAGAAGATAAGAAAGGCTACAAAGTAACCGGCATATTAAAAAACATGCCTGCCAATACTGATTTTCCGCTTAAGGTAGTTATGTCTTATTCCTCTATACGAGCCAAGGGGAGCGATTATTATGATAATTTTAAAGATTGGGTGAGTATTTATGGTTCTAATAATTGCTTTATTGTATTACCCGAAGGTCAAAATATCGCCCAATTTAATATTCAGCTTACCGCTTTTGTTAAAAAGCACAAACCCGCTGATTATGCTAAGGACGGTATGCAATTACAGGCTTTGGGCAATATGCATTACGATAGCGAGGTTCAACTTTTTAGAACAGATGCTTTTAGTAAAAGCCTTATTCGTTCCATCAGCTTAGTTGGTTTGTTTCTTTTGATCATTGCGTGTGTAAACTTTATTAACCTGGCCACAGCACAGGCGGTAAACCGCTCAAAAGAAGTTGGGATACGTAAGGTTTTAGGTAGCAACCGCGAGCAATTAGTTATACAGTTTATCAGCGAAACGCTAATAGTTACCGTTTTTGCAGTATTGTTGTCCATTTTAATAGCGGAAGCCGTGCTGCCATATTTAAACCATTTATTAGATATACACTTAAGTAATGACTTTATTTTAGCACCACCAGTAATATTATTCCTTGTTTTAGTAATAGCAGGTGTTACGCTTTTGGCTGGCTTGTATCCTGCAATGATATTATCCGGTTTCAATCCTATCGCGGCGCTCAAAAATAAATTTGTTTCAACTAAATCAAGCGGTGTATCATTACGCAGAGGCTTAGTGATATTGCAGTTTTGTATTGCGCAGGTATTAGTAATTGGTACTTTGGTAATTATTAAACAGGTAGATTATTTTAGGAATAAACCACTTGGTTTTGCTAAAGATGCTGTTGTTACCGTTCCTTTCCAGAATGATAGCGTAAGTTTAACCCGAATAAACACCCTGCGCGATCAGCTTTTGCAGCAACCAGGTATCAATAAAGTGAGTTTTAGCTCCGCAAGTCCATCTGATAATATGGGATGGTCTACCGATTTCAAGTACAACAACTCATCTAAACAAACAGATTTTAATGCCGATTTAAAATGGGCCGATGTAGATTATTTCAGTCTGTATAAACTACAATTAGTTGCGGGCCATATTTATGCTAAAACTGATACTGTACACGAGTATGTAGTAAATGAAGCTTTATTGAAAAAATTAGGCATTACTAATCCTAACGATGCTATTGGTAAGAACCTGGAATTGTTTAACGATAAAACTAAGAATGCCCGTATTGTGGGCGTTGTGAAAGATTTCAACGTCAGATCATTGAAGCACGATATACCACCTGTTATAATGGCTGCATATAAATCCACTTATCAGGTTATCAATATAAAAATACAACCAACAAATATTAAAGAATCACTGGCATCCATCGAACATTTATGGAATAATACCTTCCCTAATAATTTATATGAATACCAGTTTTTGGATACCAAGATAGCCGCCTATTACAAAAGCGAAGAGCGGCAGTCCGATCTTTGTAAGATATTCGCCGGGATAGCCATATTTATCTCCTGCCTGGGTTTGTACGGTCTAATATCATTCATGGCGCTTCAGCGTACCCGCGAAGTGGGTATACGAAAAACGCTCGGTGCATCGGTAAGCAGTATAGTTTACTTGTTTTCTAAAGAGTTTACGGTTCTTATTCTTTTATCATTTGCCATCTCGGCACCATTGGGGTGGTATTTTATGAACAAATGGCTGATGGATATTACTTACAGGATAACATTAGGCCCCGGGATATTTTTACTGGCGATAGCGGTTTCAATAGCCATAGCCTGGTTAACAGTTGGTTACAAAGCGATTTCTGCAGCGTTGGCAAATCCAGTTAATAGTTTACGAAGCGAATAATATTAAAAAAGTTATAAGGTTAACAGCGATTAAGATCAAAATATAAAACATATTAAATATCAAGAATATGGTACAGAACTATTTTAAAATAGCGTGGCGAAACATTAAAAAACATAAAGCTTTTTCATTTATCAATGGAGGGGGGCTAACATTGGGAATAGCAAGCTGTCTGCTGTTGTTATTGTATGTATCATATCATTTAAGTTTCGATCATCAGTTTAAAAACCTTGATAATATTTATGTAGTAGAAAACAATCAGCATGGCGATGGCCAGATATATACCTTTGCGTCGACACCCGGTGTGGCCGCAGCTGCTATAAAAGCTGAGGTGCCGGGCGTTGTGCAGTCGGTTCGTGTTGATACTTACGGTGATGGAAACCTTATCAGCTACAAAAACAACAGTTTTAAAAAGGTAGGCCTGTATGCGGACTCTGCTTTCTTCTCAATGTTTTCCTATCATTTTATTAAAGGTAACCAGCTTGCTTCTTTAACACAACCTAACTCGATAGTAATTACGGCCGACTTCGCAAAAACGCTTTTTGGCGATGCTGATCCTATGAATAAGATGGTGACTCGCAACAATAGTGTGCCGATGATAGTTACGGGTGTTATTGATAATATACCCGCCAACGAATCGTACCAGTTCGATTTTGTAATGCCGTATGCACAATTTGAGAATGATAATGCCTGGGCTAAAAACTCAAATTGGGGACATAACTTTTGCCAAACCTATGTTCAGTTAAAAGATGCCGGATCATTAAACAGGGCTAATTCAATTTTAAAATC
>Ga0302233_10000432_pt1 | contig 34546 bp, 46 predicted proteins | sample II_Palsa_N3_1_FD_193516 | JGI IMG/M metagenome (GOLD analysis project Ga0302233, IMG submission 193516) | Peat permafrost microbial communities from Stordalen Mire near Abisko, Sweden - II_Palsa_N3_1 | ecosystem: Environmental > Terrestrial > Soil > Palsa > Peat permafrost | place: Sweden... | reverse complement strand
ATCGACTAAGCCGAATCCAGCATCAACTTTGGTTGCAGGCTTCGCGGCATCGGTCTGCTTCGAAACAGGGCCCGGGTTGCCGAATATCAGCCTGCCAATCTTAGGCGCGACTTCAGTAATTGCCGCGGTCTCGCGGGACCTTATAAGCCTGAGAGCGCCTTCTTTGTCTTTGCGGGCCCAGAGTGCGTTGAGAGATTTCTGATAGCCCTGGTCCGCGCTGAGACGCTTGATAACTTCGGACTTCACATTCGATACTGCAAGGTCTTTGGCCTCAGTGTCGTTGGGCCTGCGCTTAAAGAAGGTGTCAAGCTCCTTGCTAATCAGCGGTTCACGAAACGAATCGACACTGCGCTCCATATCAGATCGGAATGCCTGCTCCTCGCGCTGATTGAGAGCCTGTTCACGCTCCGTGAACTTAGCGTTTGGTTGAGCGGTGCCAGCCTTTCCCTGGACCTGCGCCTTGGCAGCAAATGAACCCTCCCATTCTTTCAATTGCTGGACTTGAGTTTTTACTTCATCCAGCTTTCCATATTCCAAATTCAGAGCAAGCCGCTCGAGGAATAGAGGAATCCTATTGCTCTGCAATGTCGCGGCCATCACGCCCGACATTGCAGCAGACCAACCTTCAGGGTCGGCTTGCTTCCACTGCTCAACCATTACTGGGGCAAGCTTAGAGATGGTTTCAGGTGGCAGGTCGGTAACAAGTGAGGCGTCCCCAGCCTCGATCTTCTGCGACAGCGCCTCATATTCGGAAGCCTTGGATTGCAGGTCAGTCAGAGCCGTCGTCAAGCCATCCTTGCCGCCATGCTCCTCGAGGAAGCCTAGAATCTCTTTAGCCTGCTTTACACCTTCAGGAAGCAGCTCCTTGTAAGCATTGCGCTCAAACCATGCATCCTTTGCGCCCTTGCCTGCGGGAGTTTTGAAGAACTCCTTCAGCTCAGCAGGGACCTTGCGCCAGTCGGTGATGTCTTTTACTTCGGTCGTCTCGGTCTGCGCAGGGGCAGGATCAGCGGCAGGGTCTATCTGTATATCTACATCCTGGCCCTGATTGCCTATCTCTACATCTACTTCGGGAGTATCAATTACTGCTCCGAGATCATCGGGCATCTTTTACCTCTTCAATTTTCTGCAATCCAAGTTTCTTGCGCCAATATTCCTTGGCCTTTTCGGGAACTTCTTTGTATTCCTGCCCCTCAACCTTGGGGCCGATGTCGTATCCATCGAATCCGATCATTCTCATTTGGCTTTGTCCTTGGCGTTAGATTTCTTCGCCTCAAGCTGCTGTTCGGGTGTCATTGGCTTCTGAATCGGGGTAATCGCTTCCTTGGCTGCAAGTACTGCCTTGTGCTGGGCTCCTGCTGCCTTCAATTGCGTATCCGCCGCCTGGTTCTGCTCCTCGGGTACATTCGAGGCTTCAATGTTCTCTGGTGTCGTCTGTGCGCCTGCAATGCCCAAAAGTTCTGAGATTGCAACTGGGTCGGTGATCTGTGCAGTGAGAGTTACGTTTGGCGGCTTGATCGCTGGCGGTGGTGCCTGTGCCTGAATCGCTGCAGCATGTGCATCGGCATGAAGCGTTACATTCTGCACGCCCTGCTGATTGCCCTTTTGCATCTCTTCATAGCAAGCCGTCGAACTGAGCCACTCAATGCACTTATCGAGTTCGGCTTGGTTGTAGTCGTATTTGCCAACCGGAACTGAGGTCGTAAGCGGAATCTCGGGCGGTGGCTGGCCCTGAAGCTGTGCTTGCTGCGATGCCTGCTGCCACTGCGGGATCTTCGTTTGATCTGGCACGGGTGGTTCCTGCAACATCTGCTCAATCTCACGGAGCTGCTTGTCTCTCGCCTCGGCGCCAGGAATTATTAAGTCTTCCAAACCTGAGTATTGCTTGATGAGCTTCAGGTTGTCAGGGTGAAACACTATTGCCTGCCCCTGCTCGCCTTCGCCCAACTGACTCAGCACGGCCTGAAGGCTGGCTCGCTTATCCGCCATCGTTTCAGGGAAGCTCGAGTCTGTATCTGGGTAGCAGCCCCAATTGCCATCGAGAATCGATGCAGGGTTGAATCTCTGCTGCCCGTTTGCGCCCGGTACCGCAATCAAAGGCTTGTCGGCAACCATCTCGGCGGCACGCATCACGCCGATCTGGTAGGTGATTGCAAACAGCCATTGCAAACCACCCCAAGCTGGTGATAGCTGCCCCTTAGCCTGATCAGAAAGCATCTTCTGCCCGCTTGCAGTCTCTTGGTCTGGAGTTCCGTCACCAAATAGGGCCGGTAGGTCGCCTGTCGTGAACTGTGCAAGGCTCAAAAGCCTGTCGATGTTTGCAACTAACTCGGGCGGAAGCTGCGCAACCTCTTCCTGCATCACCAAGTCGTTGATTGAAGCCCCATTGGGCACCGTAATCTGGTGAATCACGCCTGGTGCAGCTCTTTGCTCTGCGATCGCCTCTGAATCCACCGTATCCGTAATCCAACGAGCAGGAATTGAGAAGTCAATGTGCTCCCGCAGCATGTTAAGGTTGTCATTGAATGCCTGCTGGATAGGAACTAGATCGTGCAGCAACGAAGGCCTTGCAGATCCCTGACCCGGCGCAGGCCATTCCACCATCAGCGCGTCTTCCATCACTTCAGGAATGCAGTCCACGACTTTATTGCTGATCATCGTGGCCCTGAAGCCTTCGGGATAGAGCGCTTTTAGCTCTGCTTTAGCATCATCCGAGGCCTTCGCATAGCGGCTAGGGCGGATCCACGCAACGTGCTCGGTGGTTAGATTCTTGAGCGCTTCGGCGTTGCCCGCGGCACCCTTCTTGTTAGCAAGGATGCCAAGCCGCGCATACCGCTCGTAAGACATCTCGCTATTGTCCGCATCAGCCTTAATGTCATCGGCAAAGTCCGGGTAATTCTCTTTTGCTTCCCATAAATCTACTTCTTCACTGAGTACGCAATAACCCCAGCGCTCCATCTTGCGTGCGAAAATCGGTACTTTTGATTCAAGAACACCGTGAACCGTGCACCGTAGCTTGCCTTTGCTATCGATGTACGTGTGCGTGACCGTTCTGCCATCGGTGCAGAAGTGTCCTGCCGCTTCGGCCTGTCGGTCTTTCATGTGGACTAGACGGTCAAACCTGTGCCGCATCTTCTCTGCACTCGCAGCGCCCATTACATCCAGCGATACCTGCAAGTCTTCAGGAACAAAGTTCACACCCGTTGGGTTCTGGCTAAGAATCGAGACCAGAGAGCGCCAGTGCGGTGTGTAGATGTTGTAGACATCCATGAACCGCGGGAGTTCATTGCCGCTAGCCTCAGGCTGCATATAGCAGTTCGAAGCGTTATCCCACCACAAATACTGATTTCCATTGCGGAAGTTACGTTGCTGCCCCGCCTTGCGGACTTCTGCACGCCTAGCTGACTTCTCTTCCTGCAAGACTCCAGTAATCAGCGTGGCAATAGCTGTGCGCGTGTCGTCTGAAAGCTGTTGCTGCTGGACATCAGGCATTGCCGGGGTAATACTCACTCAGCCTGCCCGACATTCTCATTCCACGTGCGAAGTGTGCGCTTGCCTACGCCTGCGGGCTTGTCTGCGCTCACAGCAGCCTCAGTCAGCAATGCCTTGCGCTTCTCAAGCACTTCAACACGCTTTTCGACAGCCACAAGTGCTTCGATAATCACCGGGTACTTTTGGCGCACAAACCAGATAAGGCCCGCAGTGACGACAATCAGCATTCCAACCAATACAGCTATCGTCCCGTCCATCTGGCCTTACCTTTCCGCTCAGAGAGCATCTTCATGTGCCGCATGTGAGCGACGTTAATGTTTGGTGCAGAAGCGATAGCCTCAGATAGCGATACTTCGAATGGTTTGCGGTGAGTTCTTGAACCCAACTCGGACTGCAATCCATAACGCAGATCATCAGCCACGTCCATCGCAAGTACAGCCTGACTCATATCCGTCTTCACTACGTCATCCAAATCCTTTGGATTTCGCATGAGAATCGGTATCGTTTCAAGCGCCTCTGGACATTCAGAAGACATAATCCACACTGTGTCGCCCGCGTCTGCTTCCATCTCTGCAGTTCGCTGGTCAACTGGCGTAGCCCATATCCTCGTGTTATTGAGAAGCGTATACATCAGCTCCCAGCCAGGTTTGCGGCTGTTATCCGCATGCTCCGGTTGGGGCATTCCATACTTACTAAGCTCTCGACCGATGATTATCGGCACCGTATCTTCTGAATCGCGCTCCCCGAATTGCTCAGGGCTGAAGGGGTATCTCTTGATTCGCTCTCGCTCTATCTTTGGCGTAGCCTCAACAATCCCACGCGCCACCTGAATCGAGGTTTGCTCGTTCACGATCATGCGACGGTAAGTAGTAACCACCGTCAGCGGTCTGGGAACTATCCAGCCGAACCAGTGCTCTATTTCTTTGGGGCTCATCAGCGTCTTGCCATGCCAATGCGTAGAACAGTAGTGCGTCTTGCCCCAGTCAGTTGACAGCCATCTGGCATCCCACGACTTGAGGATGCCTTCAGCGACCTCAGCCGGCTTCATTGTTGCCTTGTAATCGAAGACCCTGCCGAAGTAAGCGCCTTCGAGTGATTCCCAAGATCCAAGCAGGTCGCGCGCCCTAGTTGCGTCATCCAAGGCATTCAGCTTCTTGCCATAGGGAGCGCGGGTGGTGAAGTAGTCGAAGCGCTGCTTATCAGTCCAAGAATAGTAGTCTTCTTCAGTTAGGCCGTCGCGCTCAAGTTCTCCCCTAGACCATTCCACATTGTCCTGCGGGAATACATGCAGAAATGTGTACTGGTTGGGATCTTCATTATCATTGAACTTCTTTACCGGCCCAAACCTGTTACGCAAATCCAATATGCCGATTCCGCCCATATTGAATAGGAGAACAAGCTTCGCGACCCAATTGCCTTTCGATCGGATCGCCAGATTTAGCTCTGATATCTCTTCCCATGTCCACTGCTCAGCCTGGTCGAGGAAGATATATCTAAAGTTTCCTGAACGAAATCTACGCTTTACGTCTTCAAGGTTCTCTGCATAACTGCAACTAATCTCAGATTTTGCGGAGCCGGCGGGAATCTTGTAGACCATATTGGAGATGTTTGAATAATTCTCCAACACCGGAAAGTCGCGCTTTATTTGCTCGTAATGAAACTTGCGGATCTGGTCTGAGTTCCGCATTACGATGCATATTTGAACACCTGGCTGGTCGATAGCCAAGATTAGTGCGATTCTGTCTGCGCCACCGGACTTTGCGGCCCCTCGACCGCCGCCGACCCCTATAACCGTGGCCGCAGAGCGCTCGATTAGATCTAGAAGCTGCCCCTGCTTGGGCTGAAGATGAATGTCGTGGATATTACTGCTTTGCGCCTGCACGCGTTACAACGAACTGGATAGGTCCACCATCCGCCCCCGTATGTTCCAGTTTGTCTCCGTACTTTTTAGGAGCCAACTTGCCAAGCAACCATTTTCGCGCCTCAATCTGAAGCCTGCGGTGCTCAATCATGTCGCCGGTTGTCGTCTCAGTTCCGGTTGGCTTATCGACGGTCTTTGTGCCAATTTTCACGGTATCGGCAATCGGTATGATCTGGTCCGCAAGCAATTGCGTTTGCAACTCTTTCGCGCGCGCGTATCTCTGAAGAAAGTCCTCATGCTTGATTAGCCATGAATAAACCGTTCTAGCAGAAGGAAATCGCTCTTCCTCGCAAATGGCTTCCATGCCCTTATCGGTGGTTGCTACTTCTAGACAAATCTCTTCGCCAATCTCTAGTGAGTATTCAGATGGTCTCCCCACTTACCACCATCCCAACGCATGTCCAATTTTGTCGCTGCAGGCAAAGCCAAAGAGAAAGAAGATCACAAACACAAGGATTGCCTGTTCGTAACTCTTCAGTCCTCTCATGCCGTCTCTCTCTTGGGTTCTCATTTCGTATTGCTCATCACGCCCTGCCTGAATCCTTCATTGCGTGCAGATTCAATCTCGAGCTTTCCGATGCGGGGCTCTACATCATCCAGGCGCTTGCCGTGATCTCCTACTTTGGCGTAAAGCATCCCTAAGCCAACGAGGCTGCTAGCTAAGGCTACGAGTGCTGGGGCCCATGCTGAGAGTCCCACTTACGCTGCCGGAGCCGCAGGCTTGAATACATTCAGGAAGGTGACGAGTGCAGATGCTGCAGTCGTAATGTCTTGGGTGGTTGGTGCGGCAAGTCCATTCGCAACAGCGGTCGCAACCACGGAGGGTGTAACGTTTGCCACAACTGTAGCAAGCTTCTGTGCACCGGTGCCGCCCTGTGCATTGGCCGCAGCAGATGCCGCTTCAACTACACCAGCTTCACTGACGATCGAGTTATAAATCAATGCAATGCCAGGGAAAAGGGTATCAACCAACGGCTCTTCTGCGGCCGCAACCGCTTCTGTCTTAGAGAACACCTTCTCAAATCCCTTGACGACATCGGAAAGAATTGTTTTCACGCTCATATGCTGCTCCTTTATGAATCTTTTGGGCTTACCGGTGGGGTCACCACGGGTGCAGCCGTGAGTCGGGTATTCGTGATGTTTAGAAATTGGTGGGAGAAGTCATATGCCCACGTATAGAGATCGAACTTGGTACCAGGTGGGGGAGCAGTCTTTACCGCAGCGCCTACAATCAAACTCAGTGCAGAGATAATCGGTAGCCTGTTTGCATATAGGTAGGCCCAGCTCATGCCGCCGCCACCATTGCAGCAATGTCTGAATCAATCACTTCCGCAGAAGGGTCGTAGAAGCTTCTCTTGACCAGCGTCGTAATCAGCACTTGCGTATCGGGCGAATAGGACCATGAGAGCGTTATTCCCTTTGCAGAGCCAGAACCGATGAGCGAGTTAATGCCTATGCCGGCCTTGTTGAGCACAGCTTCTTTAATCCTCAGCCATTTATCCGCGTCGATGCCTTGGAAGGTCTGCGAGTCTGCCATGGTGTCTCCAATGGGTGCGTGGGTTTGCATGGGTCTTTGTGACTACCATGCCCGAATGCGTCCCTCGGTTGTCGGGGCTACACCGCTAGTGCTGCCCCAAATGAATGTCGTTTACCGCGTAGAAGTTGAATCACCCCCACCCTATCTATCGTTCTCATACCATCTAGCAAAGAGCAGGAAGCCTATGATTGCAGCAATAGCGGCCCAGTAAATTAGGCTGCCCACGCAAATCGGGGCCTATAGGCTTCAATAATTGCAACGTCTCTTGGCTCGCCCATCACATATCCATCCATCACGGATAATCCGGGCTTCAGCGAACGCGCTGCGGGAGTTATGCCCGCTTCAGTCTTAGTGAGGTTGATGAAGGTCGCCTTCTTGTTCCATACCGCAAGGCCCGCCTCTACCATCTCTCGCGCAGAATCAACACTTACGAAGCACGCAGCTTGCCCGCGCCCAGACTTATTGGCGTGGTGAACCGCAATCATTTTCAGGATTGTGGGCATGGATGATCCTCAATTGGGGTTGGGACTCGCGTTTTTAAACTGACGCTAAACAGTTTCGCCGGGGAGGGCTGAAGCAAGATTAAGGGTTCGGTTGCTCAACTACAAGAAGAATTTGCAACTTGTAGTGATTGCTGTCTGCGTTCACGTCTAGAATACTCTCGCTCTATCAGCGTTTCTACCATCTCGCCCAGGCCAATCGGACCCGCCATCTTGTCCAGCTTGTCACGTGCATCCTTCGAAACTAGAACATTCACAGGCTTAGTCTCTATGCCCACCAACTTGCGCTTCTTGCTGCTTCGCATCTACTTGATTCCTCCGACGTGACAGTCATTTTCAACGAATGCTTTAGCGGTTTCTTCCGTGGCAAAAGTTCGACCGCCCCAATGAGTGTCTGTTTGTGCCGTCCAATATGTATTTCCTATGTGATTTCGATAATAGCTTCCGCAAAGCATCCCACTGTCTACGCGGAAGTAATTTGTATGGTCGTTGCCGTGGTCAATATCCACATAGCAGAGAGGAGATGCGCACCCTACCAACAGAAGTAGAGCTAAAAGGGTGGGCTTATAAGTCAATGGGTGCCTCCGGTTTCTTGTGTTTCTTTATATAATGGCTTTGGCAAATTGAAGTCACTAGAGGCCCGACAATCATTGCCCCGAACAGCATGTAGATTCCAGTGTGAGGAGCTAAACCCGACAGCGCGTAACCCATCACCATTCCGTACATGACACCAAGCCAGCCGAATAGTAAATATCTAACGTGCGGATTGTCGCTCATTTCGCCGCCTTTTCTGATTCCAACTTCGCTATAGTCTGTTGCGCTTCAGATAGCTTGGATTCAGCAAGTTCGGCTCGCTTCTCTGAGGCATTCATTGCGTTCGTTCTGCTCTCTATCACCTTGAATAAAGTGGACATTCTCCGGTTTGCGGCAGCTAAGGAGGTTACAGCTTGGGTTAGCTCGGCCGATATTTCTTCATATCGTGCGTACCAAACTACCGCTCCGTCTTCGCTGGGATGGTAGACAGCTCCTGCCACATAAGTTTCAGGGTCTATTTTGACCACCGCGTCATAGCGAATTAATGGAACTGCTGGCTCATCTTGCCCCAGTAGAGGAGTGGAAATGGGTTCAGCCACGAATCCGTAAGTTCCATTTACACAGAAAGCGTTGCTAGTGTCGATATGCCACCACTCGCCGGGTATGACCCTGCATTTGATCGGCTTAGAACAATGACGGCAGGTGGATTCGAATCTGCTTTTTATGGCTGTCTCCTCCTGTTGCGGTAGAGCGGGTGGTTTTGGATTCATTTCTGGCTCCTTTGAATACGGTCGATTTCTGCTGCAATTAGTGCCCCGGCTTTGACAAGGTTGCGGATAGGATCGTCTGAGGGTTTGTACCAACTCCAATCCCAAGGCCACCAGTTGGCCACGCTGTAAATGTTGACCACTGAGAATGCGTAGCTTACTGCTGCGCGGGTGAGTTCGAATGTGGTGTGCTTATCGTCATGTGCGGGCGTCCAATGTTCAGACTCGATTTGCCGAAGCCTCTCCTCTTTAATAAGATCTATCCCATCCCTAGGCGATGCAGTACGATCGTCTATGCAATATCCGCAGAACGTGGGATCTAAGTCGTGCTCACATCCCTGTTGCGGTAGAGGAGTGCTCTGCTTGTGCACATATAGGCGTTCGCTTCCTCCACATTCATCGCACAACGGGATTCCAGTATTGCCTGCGGTTATACCCGAATCAACAAATGCGTGCGTAACCTTTGGCGCAGTGCTTACCGCTTCAACTGGTTCCAACCTTTTTAGGTGCACATGCTTTATCGGCTTGGTGCCAGCGTGATTCACGCATGGACTACCCGCAGGCGAGCCACAATAACCGCATGGATTAGTCCAATGGCCACCTTTAGGCTGTCCGGCGCGGTATTTGGGAACATGCTTGCCATCATCTGCGGTGCCGCAAGAGAAGCCGTCAACAGCCACCCATGTCCCATCTACAGATTGATGGATGTTGTGGCTGCATTCAGAGCACGTCACATCTCCCGTTAGTAGTGGATGGACTGGATCACGCCCCGGTGGAAGCGGAGGAGCTTCGCATATGAGCTTGAACCCGAAGTCTGCCTTTGGATCAGCCACGCGCTTGCACTGGCAATCGGGATAGCGGCATTCAGTGTGATACTCGGCTTGCTCATCACTTATTTGTGCTGGGGAGGGCTGCGATAATAGCTCGTCAAACGGTTCATCTTCTCCGTTATTAGCCATCCACTTTCTTATTTTGTCTTTATTGGACATATTTCTGTCGGTGGGCCGTGCTGGGGAGGCTGGAACTGGTTCTAGTCGGGAGCGTGCGTCGGCCCAGCTAACTTGACCTAAACGGTGGAATCCAGCATGCCCCTCCTCAAGATCGCATTCTTGTGTGCCGTAGCCGAATCCTTGTCCAGAAACCTTGTGAGATACGTTCACTGACGCTGAGCATTTCATCGAATACCTCCAAAAATTAGTGCGGCTACGAAGAATCCAACTACGAATCCGCCGAACAGCGTGCACAAGCACAAGAAACTTATAGTCTCATCACTTATTTGTGCTAGGGATACTGGAACTGGTTTATTCATGGGATGCCTGCTTCCCATACTGGTAAACCTGCATGCTTATAGTCCTGTTGCCCAAAGCGGTTGCGGACTCGCATTCTTCTTTAGAGAGTTCGCAAACAAACTCTCCCTCGTTTGGTCCATCCTCTTCGATAAGTCCGTAAAGCTCATATATCAGTTGCATATATTTCTCCTTTTTGGGTGTGCTGGGGATAGGGGTTTAGTCATGGACAGCCTCGATTCCTGCTGCGGTAATTCCATACGAGAAGCTTCCTCGGCAGCGGTGACCGAACATAGCTTCAGGTCCAACCTTGCAGCTGCAGTCGCCGAAGAACACATGCTTGCGGCGGGTAGCCAAGCCCTTCTTGCATAACTGAGCCAGCGTTGCGGAGTGGTGAGATCCGTCTTGCCCACCTAAATCAATCGGAGCTATCCTGCGGCCCTGATTGTTGCGCACGGCAGATTCCAGATCCCGCAAAACTTCCAATTGCAAATCTGACAGTTCGCTGGCTGGGGATACTGAGGGGATAGGATCGGTCACTAGTTGCCTCCCTTGGGAGCCGAGTAGGGTGCAAGGGCGCTTCTAGCTTCACTGAGGAAAGCATGTACGGCGCGACATTCCTCGCTGTGTTGATAGACTCCGCGCTCAGTCGAGTAGAGTTCCTCTATCGCCTTCACCGCCTTGCGCAAAGCTTTCACTATGGCTGCGGCACTCTCTGTTGGCTGGGTGGCACTCTCTTCCCTAGATAGGCGGCTGCGATACGAGATGAAGTCGCGTACAGCTTTAGGCACTCGCCATGAGCAGTAGCTTCCAAATTCACACTTCTGCATATCTCCGGACGGTATCTTCTTGCCACACTCAACACAGGTTGAATGGGGGAATTCCAGCTCGCGTTCAGGGCTAGAGACGCTAGTCTCGGCAACGGGTGCAAAAGGCTTTACTTCGTCGCTCACGACTTCCCTTTCGTGGCTGTCTCGGTGGATAGAGGGGATGGTTCAGGTGGATCTTCGGCCTTCTTGTGCAGCACATCGGTTCCGTTGCAATGAAACCCTCGGGCCTTTGCTGATAGAAGAACGTCATTGAAGAAGTCCCAATTGTCTTTATCCCTAAGATTGAATTCTATTTTTATTACCATTTCCGTTCCCCTTTCCCATCATTGGTAGTGAGCTAAAGCGTTTCTTCGTGATTCATTTGGGTGCACTCGACTGTCGCCGTATGCCCGTAATAGCCGTTGTGGGAGTTATAGGCAACGAACTGTAACTTGCCGCGATCGGTTTCTAAATTGACGAACATAATTCCACCCTCATCGCGGGAATCGGCTTCATGGTCTGCGATGATCTTGGTGTTTAGTGCTTCGTCGGTGAGCGATACAGCCATTAGTTGGGCACCAATGAAGTCCTCGGGCTTGTCGTTGCACCAAAACCATCCCCACGACTCGCAGCAATCTTGATGATTGTCGATGTGCAGTTTGATAGATTGCAGGTTAGTTACAACTTCGTAGCCTGCGGATCGCCCTGAATCCAAATCCTTGATGTTTAGAATTGTCTCGGTCACATCGTCTCCTTGCCCATATAGGCTCCAGATCTGTTGTAGAGGGTTTCCAAATCAGCTGAGGTTTGGTCGAGTTCGCGATTTTCTATTGCAGAGAGTGCCGGCCTTTTGTAATGCAGGCGGTTAGATTCTGACCTGCACGCATGGTCGAGCTGGTCATTCATCCAGGGCTTAGCTTCTGTCTCTGGCATAGATTGTAGGGTCATGCAGCCTCCTTCATAGCTCTGTGCTTCATGCATCGCCCAGTTGTGTTTACCTTCCGCAGTTCTTGATTGCAGAAGATGCACTTTTTCTTAGCCACTCTCTTAGCTCCGCACTTGCGGCAGCACCCCGATTTCGACATGCGGCTTATCTTCGCGGGACATTGCCTGCATACCAGATAGGGCCTATTTGGTGGAACCCTTGTCATCTCTGGCTGGTAGGTTATTAGACTGCTTCTTTCTTCCGCTCTGCGCCTTTCCTGATCTACCCTCCAGGGCGACTTCCAGCCCTGCTCTCGTATCTCTCCGCGGATGAACATTTGCAATTCTCTGTCTGTGTGCATTAGGTTTCCCTCACTTTTATGCCGTGAATGTAAAGCATCAATTTCCTGCGAATCACATACTGCTGGGTCTTCATGCCCTTCGAATCCTCAACTACTGTCTGGCCGTTTTCCTTGTAGCGGAAGTCCGCCGTGTAGGTCACTGCACGCTCACCGTCTTGCTTGGGTACCAACTCGAATTTCACCTGGTACTCCAAATCGGATATAAGTCCTAGCTTCTGCTGCAGCTCCAGATCGCCAGCTCTATTTGCTTCGCGCTTGGAGGCGAAGGCACCCGATCGCTTAGCGTGGTACTTGCTCATGCGGCCTCCAGTGCTTGCTTTATGCGCGTTGCTATCATCTCGGGGATCTGAGGAACTACTGCATTGCCTAGTCCTTGGACACACCTTCGAACCAGTCCAACGGATAGCCCATCGATTTCAGGTAGGCCGGCAGCAAAGTCTTCCAGTCCCTTCCAGTGGTCAAAACCTGCGTTGCTATGCTTGGCGAATGGCGATTTATTTGACTCAAGAACACCTTCCCACGGGATATGTCCTTGCTGTCCCTCGCACATGGGGTAGGCAAGAATCCAGATCCTCTCCCGGAGGTGACCGGCCCCCACCGCCGCCGCGGATATAACCTCCCACTCCGCATCAAACCCGTTGGCGGCAAGGTCACAAAGCACTCGTTCCAGTCCGAATGCAACGAGAGCTGAGACGTTCTCAATAAGCACAAGCTTGGGTCGTAACTCGCAAACGATTCGAAGCATTTCTGCCCATAGTCCGGAGCGCTTACCATCGATTCCAGCTTTTCGGCCGGCGTTGCTGATGTCCTGACAGGGGAATCCTCCGCAGATAACGTCAACGGGCTTGAGGTTGTGACTGCCGCACTCTCTGATGTCTCCAAAACGTTCTGCCTCCGGAAAGTTCTTTGCCAACACTTTCTGGCAATAAGGGTCTATTTCTACTTCCCAAGTAACGTCGAAACCCGCCCTCGTGAAGCCCAAATCAAAGCCGCCTATCCCCGCAAAGAGAGAACCCATTGTGTAGCTCATGCAACCATCCTTCTAAGGCGATAAAGACGATCTGCTATTTCCATCAAATCTTCTGGTGTCGTAGGTTTACGCTTCGGCCCACGCTTCTTGAATATTTTGTACCGACTAATCAAGGGCCCTCCATTCTTAGAAACACATATCGAGCATTGCGTCTTGCCTTCCCTTGAGGGTTGCCTTCCACATTGCTCACATAAACCCTTCAGCCTTCGCCTTTCCCGTCGCCTGCGCTGGTTAGCCAAATCTTGCTCAGTCCACGCCATTACTCCACTCCCACCTTTGCAATAACTTCACAGAGCAGTTGCCCCACATCTGTAACTTGACCACCCTCAGCCTTGAACTTTTCGAGGTATTCCAGCCACCGCCTGCCGGGATCATTTGAAGCCGCCTTACGTGCGCGGATCTTGATCTCAATGGCCTGGATGATCGTGCCTACTGCAGGCCAGAGCTGCTTGAAGTCTTGCGGGGCTTCCTTGCCTATTTCATCAAGGACTGCCTCGATGTCACCCAGCTCGTAGGTCGATAGATCCTGTGCGTAGATGGCGAAGGTCTCCGCTGTCACCGCCGATCCCTTCCTCATGCTGCACTTCAGCAATAGGTTCACTATTTCTTTCTGCTTGTTCAAAATAAGCGATGGCCTGCGCACCTGCATCGAGGTTTCCGCCTGTTTTGCTATGCTGTCTTCCACTTGTCATCTCCGTTCGGTGCCAATTTGCTTGATCGTCGTCGTAACGCTTCTGGTGAAACCATGTTGCAGGGTGCGGGATCTTAGTCTTGTCCGATTGGCTCCCAACCGGACTCCGCGCATACTCGAGAACTCTTCGCATGAGGTATCTCTGCGCCTCCAACTTAGTCATGGCGGCATGTGGTGCCTCACCCTTCGCCAGCCTTGCAACGGCCCTGTTGATCTCCGTCATCGCCGCTCCCTTTCCTTCTTTGCGGGGGTAGGCGTTGTAAATCTCCAAATCCGGATGAACGGTTGCGACCGCACCGAGCGGAGCGATGGTGGAAGTAGTTGCTTGTTTCTTCTCTGGCACTGGCTCTGGCAAAGGCTCTGGCAGTGGTGTTTTGTTGTTTTCTGTCGGAACTTGTCCCACACATTCCGACCTTGTAGCAGCTTTTCTCTTCATGGCGAGTTTTGTAGCGTCATCTGCATGCTCGTGCCAGTCATGAATAACCAGCCTGTTATCTGTGTCGTGGTCTATCCATCCTGCAGTTACCAATGCTGCAATCAAGTCGTCTGAATCGCACTCCCAATCAATCCAGGCCGCTATGTCTTCGTTCGATAGCTTGCCTATGTTGCCTTCAGGGGCCTCTCGTGCGGTGAGGTGCCAAAGTGATTCAAGAATGCCCACAGCGGCGTACTGTGGAACCTTCAAGGCCCTAACCAATCTCTTCAGTTTCGTGTGCTGCATCGCCGTTCGCTTCAATTTCTACCCCTTGGGCTTGTTCACTACTACTACGGTTGCAATCGGTTTGTTATTCAGAGCTGAGGGCGGGGAGGGCCTGGGCTTTCCTGTCTTGCGGGTGTTGTCTATGTAACCCACTAGGTGCTTACCTTCTTCGCCTGCCTGCGCCGCCAGTTAGACAGCAAATCGATTAGTTCTGCACTTGGGTGAACAGTTACGTCCTGCGGACGGTTAGCTGCTACTACCCTCTGCAAGGAATCTAGGGCGATGCTTATGCGGTGGATGTCGTCAAAGAAGCGTCTTATGGCTGCAATCATCAGGTTCCCTCGAAATGTGTGCTTAATTGATCACTTCTGTTTTGCGACAAAAAAATAGGTTGGTATTCTCCGTTGATCCAAGCAAATCGCTTGCTGGCCTTGAAGGTATTGCAAGTTGGGCACAGCGCCGCGTTACGCCAAGTTCCGTCTTCATGCAGCAATCTATCGTCACGGTGTTTAGCATTGCTTCCCCTCCCAGCTTCGTGGTCGAACTGCATTACCAGAAAAACCCCGTTGCAAATAGCACATTTGAATCTCTGCCTAAGCTCCATCGCCTCTCTGCGGCGGTGATATTCTTTTTGGCCGGCCTTAGTTGGTGCACAGACTTCACGTCCATCGCGGTAAATCGTTACAGGTGGTGCAGGCTTACGGCGCTTCTTGTAGCAGGCAAGCAAGGTCTACTCCTCTGCGGACAACATGCGTTCAATAAGGGCTGGAATAGTCGCTTGCAGTGCATCAACGGTGGGCTTGAGTTTTGCCCCAGCAGCGGCCCTAGCAGCGTCCCCAGTAGCGGCCCCAGCAGCGGCCCAAGCAGCGGCCCAAGCAGCGTCCCCAGTAGCGGCCCAAGCAGCGGCCCAAGCAGCGGCCCCATGAGCGGCCCAAGCAGCGGCCCAAGCAGCGTCCCCAGCAGCGGCCCAAGGAGCGGCCCAAGCAGCGGCCCAAGCAGCGGCCCCAGCAGCGGCCGCTGCTTCTCGCGCGGCCTTAATTGGACCCTTGATTGAAGGAACCTGCTTCATAGAAGCAATCTCCGGCAGAGACTCCAGCGCCTCAGCCTGGACCTTCAATCCTGCAAGACGAAGCCAAGCTGGGGTATGAGTACGAACCAGCCAATCAGCAGCAATCAGCGACCTACGCTCTTCTAGCGCATCACTTCCACGCGTTCCGATAAGGCGGGGAATGTACTGCTTCAATGACTGACGAACTTCATCGTTTACCGAATCGTTGTATGTGCGGAGGAATGCCGCGATTACGGGCGAGGCGCACCGTGGTGAATCTGACCAAGGCTCGCCAGCGATGAATGAAACAGCTTCCATCACGCACATCTGAGTTTCGTTCTGCTCGTGTGAGCCCTTCTTGAGTTCAAGTTTTTCCAGATCTAAAACCATGTCACTTCTCCTTTGCAAATCGGTTAGGGAACAATCTCCATTAGGTCAGCAAGGGCCTCGCACTGCTCCTCTGCGGAACGAGTGTCTACCACTCGTGCAGGCGGGTTGTATACGCGGAGTCCGAGTCTTTCGATAACTGCGGCCACTTCTGAGTCCAGAGAAGCAACCTGCTCCTCTATCTCCGCAATGCGCTGGTCGTCACGCTCTAGGCGCTTGATGAATATCTTTCGTTCGATCTGGCGGGGATCGAAACTCATAAAGTCCCACCAGGCGCGTTCACCGCAAAGCATGTTCATGTACATCTGGTCGCGGTGCTCTTCGGGTACAACATCGTCTTCCATCCACTTGATATGCGTGGTAGATAGGGGGCATTTGATCTCCAGCCCTCCATCCTTGCCAACGAGAGAATCGGGCGATGCGCCGGCACAGTCTAGAAATGGGTGAAGTATGAATCCAACCTTCTCTACCATCACGCCAGCAGCAATCTCATAGGCGTCACGCGCTCGACCTTCGTACTCGTGGCCCCAAGCCATTGCAGGGCTAACGAAGTGGTCTGGGACTCTGCCAGTGGTGCGTTCTGCGACAAGCTCACGGCGGTAAGTGATACGTCCAGCGGCGGCCTCACCTGGTGCACCATTCTTGCTCTTCCTGGTTAGTACGGCCATCACATCGCAGATGCGGGATGCGGTTATCTTCCCCCGGCGAATCTCCAGCCATTCCGCCGTGTTTTGCTCACAGTGAATTACTCTCATGCCAGCTCCTTCTTGCGCTTCTCTTTGGCCTCGCCAAACTGCCTGGATGCGCTCTGGTCATTGATCTTTTGCGCTGCAACGTAGGCCGCCTTGAAGATCGTGAAAAGGTTGGTTATCTCCTTCGCTGTCTCAATCCGCTGAAGATGGTAATCAAACTCATCCGTGTCCATCTGCCCGGCAGGGGTGACCGATTCAGCACCGTTGCCGTCGTTGTCGTCTTCACCCACTGCAACGTTGAATATCATCTTCACCAGGTAGCGCATGCCGTACTGGGTTGCTGCACCAGTGGCGTGCGTCTTGGTCATGACGTCGCCACCCTTAGCGCCCTTGCCATCCGCTGGCATGTCGATCTGATAGTGCTTTGTGTAGCCACCGCGTGAAACATCGCAGAGAACCCGTACGCATTCAGCCACAGGGGAATCGCCAGTATTGAACGACAGCGAGAAACCCTCTTCTGCGTATATCGGGCGTAGCACACTGTCCAACTTGGCATAACTGGCATAGCGGCTCTTGGTTTGAGGGTTGTGCGCATCCGCAGATATCCGGCGCATCTTGTGTTGCACGCGCTGCATGGCTTCGTTGAACTCGACCTTTGCTTGGTACTCAACCATCTCGCGCTGCAACGCCGCCAGCCGTTCAATAGTGTCGATTGATGAACCCTGCGCGATGGCAGACTGGATGAGCTGCATCGCGTTCGGGGTGGGCGCTTCCAACTCGCCCGACTTCACGCGCTCGAGGGCTACCGATCCTTCCAGTTGCTTCGTAAGTGTGCTCATTTGCCTTCCGCCTTTGCAATTGCAGCGTCAGCGAACCCAATGAGATTTCTTTCTGCTTGCGTGTAATATTCGGGATTCTTTCCCCACTCTTTAGCCAGAGAAAGTATTTCCTTGAGTGCTTCTAGGAGTTCAGGGGCTGCGGCTATTAGTTCCGCATCGTACTTCCAGCGCTGAATTGTTGCCGCCATATCGTCATGCTTCGCAACGTTTAGGAATATGTAGACGCCCTCGGAAGCGCTCTCTACTGCAGCGCACCGCTGCCTGCTGCCGGGACGGTAAACAGATCTCCAAGGTGCTTGCGTATATAGGCTCATGCGATCACCAGTATGGCCACAGTAAGGAGGGCCACCGCCCAAGCCAGAGAGAATCCAAGGAGTGCGGAGAGATGAGATTCTTGCTTATTCGTCGTCATACAGGCCTCCATCGGAATCGTCTTCGTTGTCTGGTTGTCCCCAAGTTGGCTCTATTGGGTCGTAGTCGTCATCTGTGCAGCCGGGAGGAAGGTTATTCATGCAACCTCCCGCATGGCGCGTAGCAGGTGACTTCTTGCACTCATCAGATGGGCGGTGAAGTCTGATATCGTTGCGCCCTCATGCGGGATGCGCTCATCAATCAACGAGTCAACCAGCTTCACAATGACTTCCAGTTCAAGCTCGGTTGGCATTTTGGGGTCTACTGTTACCCGAAGGCCTCGGCATGTCTCCTGAATATGCTGCGTCATGCGACCTCCCGAAGTTCTGGGTGAGCACGAAAGGCGCATTGCGCTAATACAACAGCCTGAACCGCAGCACTATTTGCGTTTCTGCGAAGGATGTCGTCGCACATGAAGTCGAAGGCGTACTCCATGCCCATATACAGGGAGTGAAGCTCCTTTGAGCTGGCTATCAGGTGGGTCATCGCGTCACCGCCACGATGAAGTGAAATACCCGCACAGTAAGGTAGCCCAGGGCGTACCAGGCGGCTGTAGCTACAATGAGGGCTCCGATGATCGCAGTGTGCACGCGCCATCCGAATGTGGGACGCGGATCGGTTTCTAGGTCGCTGCTTTGGTCACATTCATTGCCGCCCAGCCCTGTGGCGTCTCGATCGGCTCGAAAGTCACCCTCTGCCCAGGTGTCATTGCTTCGGGTTCCCTGAAGCTCTTCTTGTGGGCAAAATATTGAATTTGGGAAGGAGTCTTCAGAAAGCAAAAAGCCCCCTTCCCGCGGATTCGATCCACAGTTCCGGTCATATAGCCCTCTAGTTGTCGGTGGGATGTTGCTATGCTGAATGCTGCCAGCGGCTGGATACTTCAGGTAGTGTCCGAACATCGATGTAACCCCATAGTTGGGGGTCAAACCATCGGCTCAACTATCGGCTTATTCGGAACAATGAGCCATGAGATTAGAAGGCTCGTGCTCTATAAATACAGGCTGATGATCTAATCTGTATTCCGATACTTTGCTTCGGGGGTGACCGCTGAAATAAGTACAGAACAAATATGAGCCATAAGCCGAAACGCGTCAAGCGAAATCGGATGATTTCCTAAAAATATTTTATTTCGGGGCAACCAAAAAGAAAAGACTCCCATTTCTGGGAGTCTAAGGTGGTGCGAGCGGCAGGAATCGAACCTGCGACCCTCTGCTTAGAAGGCAGATGCTCTATCCGACTGAGCTACGCCCGCCTTCTGAACGAGTCTATTTTATTCAATGCGTCAAGGGAAGCAGAGAATCGAGTACTGCAGTAGTGCCGCATCATCTGGTCGGAGACGTGGCCAGAGATTGCCTTCACTACTTCGGGCGCAGTGCCGTTCTCCAGCATCTTCGTGATGGATTGGTGCCTAAGACAGTGCGGAGTGAGCCAGGGCAGGTCTGCAGCGTCCCGCAGGGCATTGAATGAGCACCGCAGCCATGAGGTAGAAGCAGGCTGGTAGGGGTCCCATCGGTTACGGGTAAGGCGCTTTGGGAAGATGTAGTGTTCGGGCATAAAGGAGCCAAGAGTCTTTGCACGTTTGAAGCAGCGCTGCATTGCATCCAGAGCTGTAGTATTCAGCGGAATCGTCCGCGCCCGATACTGGTTTTTAGTCTGTTCGGGGTTCACGGTGAAGCGGCCAGAATCTAGCGATACATGCTCTAACCGCAGGTGCCTCAGCTCCGATCCGCAGGCCGTAGTGTTGACTGAAAGACTCGCCACTAGATAAGCAAGCTCAAAATCAGCATTGGTTTCAGCCACTTTGAAGAGGCGGTACTCCTCTTTCTGGGACATTACCTTGGGCTTTTGGGATGGTGGCAACGGCAATGGTCTGTAGTGTTCACGAAAGTCTCCCCATCTGCCGCAGCGCTTTAGGATCTGCTGCATTACGGAGCCTTCATGATTGATGATAGAAGCCTGAACGGGACCACTCCACAATCCCGTCTCGTTGGTTGTCCGCTCCCGTTGGTATCTGCGTAGATGCCCTATGTGGATCTCTGCGGGGGTTAGCTCAGAGTAAAAACGCCCCAATTGCTTGACGCACTGCGCCTTCTGGAGGAATGTGGTTTCTTTCAGAAAGGGCTTGCACGTCTCTAACCATATAACCGCGGCAGTAGGAAATAGCAGGTGTGACAGTGAATCTGGATCGTGGCCCATGACATCGATTCTTGAAGATATACACGCTGGGCAATTTATGTGGCCAAACGTGTGCTGGAGTTGTGGAATAGAAACCGCATTGGTTTCCCCTCGCAACTCAGGGTCTGGGAGTAGTTCAGCAGTGGTCATCGATATTGGTCCTTGCTGGAGACAAGTGGCCTTGATATCAATACCGTATACATAATGTGGTCATATTGCTATACGAAATAGGTACGAATTACTTGATTTTCACATGGTCAAAAAGTACTCCTCCTTACTCAATAGCACCGTAGCACAAACGTAGTACCTTTGGCATACTTTAATAATACAATAGTAATTAAATATGCCATTGTCTCCGTAAGCGTTGATAATCAACAACATGGCTAAGGCGAGGGACAAGATAATCCCGGTGCGCGTGAACGTCGCAGAGAATGATGTTCTGGAAGAGATCGCGCGGAGGACCGGGCAAGCGGTGTCGGCAGTGTTACGTGGTGCAATGCTGGAAAAGGGGGAGAAGATGGGAATCCACCTTAACGAAGTAAAGCCCCCAACCAAAGGCAGGGGGCGGTAAGTGATTATCAAGTTCTATCGAATTTGGCGAGATTTCTTCTTGTGTCCCCGCTGTGAGTATTGTTTTAAGAGGGTGCAGCAGGGGAAGCGTTTTTGCAATTCAGAATGTGCTGATGAAGCGCTCGAAAGACAGACTTTTTCGTTTTGATACCTAAATCAATTCGTCCGCTGCGGCGTCAATCCCCTCTTTCACTACCTTGGGATCATTCGTAGTCGGGGAACTCATCGCCGCTGCATCCTCGATTCTCTGGGCATGAGTGAAGGGCGCCGGCTTTCCAGTTTCCAAAATGCAAACCTCGTAGGGCTGAGAGGCGCACTGCCTGCAGGCGATCTCGATAGCGGTCATAGGGTCATCCAGTCTCTTGCAGAAAGATCTAACCAGTCGCAAAGGTGTACCGTTTCCATCTGCCTGCGGAGAGGAGACAAGCCTCCACTGTGGGCAAAAACGAGGATGTTGTGTTCGTTCACTCGGATATAGCAACCGTCCGTCCATCCCTTCCGCCTGACTTTTCCGCCAGCCTTTAGTGTGTCCAAGGCCCACTTGAACGCATGGGTTTGCGTTACAGGCTTGCCCCAAATATCCAGCTCTTCCAAAACCATCACCAGATTCCTTTGTAGATTCCGAGAGCTGCAATCCTCTTCAGTTCGTTATCGAAGATTGGGCCGTGTCCGTTGTAGGGCTTGACTGCTATATGCCCCATTTCATGAATGAGCCAGAACTTTGCTATGCGGTCGTCGTGCACCCATCTGTGGTCAATGCAGATCTCCAGGCCTTCGACCTTTTCGTCTTCATAGTCTTCGCAGAATCCGTAGAGTCCGTGGTCCTCTTCGCAGGCACCGAAATAGACGTCTACTTCATCAAGTCCTGGGAGTCTTCCATTCCAGCCCTTGCGGTTGAAGTGGGTGTACCAGCGTCGCAGGCGTCGATCGTCCGCATTCATGCGAACCGTTTTTGGTAATAGGCGAGATCGTAGAAGGGGAACCATTCAGGGCTAAACCGCGTGATAGTGCCGTTATCGGCCTGATTGATATTGATTACAAGGAAGCCCACGTGCGCCTGTAGTTTCTTCTTGCGCATAAACATCGTCTGGTCACAGGTGCAGCCTGTTTGAACGGTGTGTACTTCGCGGGGATAGCCGTAATTGAACTTGTGGTAGTGGCCAGCAAGCTCTACTTGCGGCTTCTCGCCTCCCTGGTAGCTCTCTACGCGCTTCTGGTCTGTGTATGAAATCGCATAACTCGAGCCGCCACCAGGATGCACCACACGCATACACGCTGAACCCGATCCATGCTCGAGTTTGACATCGCATTCTCCATAGCCAAGATACTTAAGATCATTTCTGCCTTGAGCTTCCGCCTGCATCTGGAGGTACTTTCCGACTTCAATACCTTCCCGTTGCTGGTACCAACCTTCATGGTCATCTCCTGCGATGTAGTGGGTTGTGATTCCTTTGCGCTGCGGGAACTTGTCGATCATGTAGTTGATCTGCGAATCGAGGCCCGGCGCCGTAACCAATTCTGTCTTGTTGAACCTCGCCTCGCCGTCGATCCAGTTTCCCGTATTGAAGACTTCAGTGATGCCCTCGCGCTCGAAGTGGTCATAGGCCGCGTTGAGGACATCGAGCCGGGAGTGTTTATTGCAGAGATGGTTGTCTCCGGTAACTCCGAATCGTCGCGTTCCGTTGGTTGACTTAATGACGGATTGGCCCGGCTCGATATGGATGCTGTCTTTCAGGTCGTACTTGCCGTTCAGCTCGAGCAGCATTACGCCTTTGGCCTTCATCTCTAGGATGGTGGCCTTGACGCGCTTAGGGGCGCAGTCAAGGGCGTCGGCAAGCTCTTCCTCGCTCAGCGGTCCTTTCTTGAGCAACTTGCGGATATCCTGGTGGGTAAGTGGTTCAGCAGCAGGCTCCATGAACTCTGAAGCCGTCTTAGGCTTACCCATGAAAGTTCCTCGAGCAATCCTACCTACCGTCGTAGATCCGCACCCAACTTTTGCAGCGATCTTTTCGTGCGGCATCCCTATTTCAAGAAATGCTTCTACTTGCTGAATCTGTTCCAGGGTCAGGGGGGGTGAGAACAAAGGGGGATCTCCTAGTGCTACAGGGTGGCGAAACTGTTCCAGACTTCAATGGAGTTTTCAACGTAAGACTCCAAGGCTTCGTGGTTCATCAAAGCCGTCGTGTGGTCGGCAAGGTGCATCTTTTGGGCAATCGCTTGTGCGGAGTCAGTGACTGCACGCGAACGCTTTGGAAGCCATCGTATTGCCGCAGAGCCAATCAGGGGCACGCCGAGGCTCACGGCATCAGCCGCAACGATGTTGAAGCTCTCTGACAGGCTTACCTGTAGGCAGAAATCCATCTCCTTGATGACTTCAAGGAAGGCCTCGTGGTCCAGCCATCCATGCAGGATGAGTTTGTTTCCTGTGGCCTCGACTGCGGCCTTGATTGACTTGAGGTTGTTGTCGCCGCCCTGCTCTTTGCGGGTGCCGTTCATGTGGAAGTGGAGAGTCTTGCCGGTCGAACGTGCGTAGAGGATTGCGCCAAGCGCCTGCTCGAGCTGATTCTTCAGCGGCCTGACTGCACCAAAGCACCCGACATGCAGGCTATTGCCGCGCTTGTGCTCATAGCGCATCTTCCGCAGCGGGTAGGAATTGGGGAGATAGAGGCTTTCACCGATCGCCTCAAAGTCTTGTTTAGCCTGACGAGAGTTAAACGCAACTTTAACGCCACTTTTTAGATACTCGGATAGCCACTCCATGCTGATGCCTTCGTTCGCAAGGAAGGGCATCTCAGAATGGATGCGGACAACGAACTCCACCGAGGGATGCAGTCGGCGCAGCTCTTTCAGCTTCAAAGGCGTTACCCATAGCGCTTCAAGGATGCAGATGCGCGGCCTAAACTCCGTAACTAACCTATCAATACAATTACCGTCTATTGCTTCTACTAGCTTGGCCCGATGCCCTTCCATCTTCAGCATGTCAACAACGAACGTGGCAGAGGTTCTGAGGCCGTTGCTGATCTGCTCATAGCCGTTATAGCTGTAGAACCGTTTGATAATGAAGAGGACCATGCTACTCCTGGACTAGGTTGTCGATGATGTCGGTTGGCTTGCAGCCTACCCAGCCACAAACTGAAGATATGTAGTGATTTGTGTTGTTCTCAACAGGGGGTGCCCAACGATTCAGGGCCGCGGCAACCGTGAGGCCCTTATATGACGGAGCTTCGAACAGAGCGCGCATAGCAGAATAGCCCGCAGCAAGTGTGGGAAAAATAGCAAAACGCCCATCACTACCAGTCGCACCGTGCGCCGCCGCGAACTTCCCATATTCGATATCTCCCGGATTATTATTCCGCTGTGGCCTGCTGCCAGACGCATTGACGCCTTCCATCCTGCCGATGGCTTCTAGAAAAGTCATGATTACTCCTTATTGTGTTTGGTAGAAGACCATCTTCAGGCCGTACTGACGTGTCGGATTGATGGTGTAGGGCTGAGAGATAATCGCGCTATTGGTGGCGCCAGAGGCCGCAGAGATTGCCTTCAAGGTCACCGTGGATGCAATAGCTATCGAGGTGCAGACAGGGCTGCTTGTAGTCGGTGCCGCGCCATTGATAGTGCAGTAAGTTGTAGAGCCTGATGTCGTGCTGGAACACGTAACAGTTTGCGCAGAGGTATAGGTTCCGGCGGTTGGGGTGCACGACGGAGTGGCAACGAGGGGAATCACAGTAAAGGTGCCGGTGAATAGCGAAGAATTTGTGTCGCCCGATAGTGTTCCGATCGCGTTGAGGGTGGTCGTGGAGGAGAGGCTTATCGCTGAAGAGTACGGTGTTCCATGGCTGCAGGTTCCGGCCGTGGTTGCTGTTGGCGTCGTTCCATCAGTTGTGTAACAAATGGTCGCGCCTGGTGTAGTCGTCGCAAGAGTTACGCTCACCGATCCCGTAAATGATCCTGCTGGTGGGGTGGATGTTGGTGTTGCAACAGTGGGTGTGCCGCCGACCAGTTCAAATGCACCTATAGAAGGACTGGAAGGCCGTGAGTTGCCGTTATAGTCGTTCGTAACTCCAGAGATCGCTACTCCCGCTCCGATCATCGGTGAGCCTGATTGAAGGTTCGGGTTGATGGCGTTGATGGCAGTGCTGGTGATCAGAGGATTGGTGCAGACCGTCCCAGTCTCACTCGGATACTGGCTGTCCGGGCATCCCTGTTTATTCAGGTAGTAACCGTTATTGCTGGCTGAACCACCTGGATTCGTAAAGGGATTGCCGTTGCCAAAGAACAAGTCCGAGGAGTAGACGCCAGCATTGCCCGGGTCAGGATAGTTGTAGCTCATGTTGTTTTTGAAGATGGCATAAGCGCCGCCGGTTGAGACGCAGGTAGAGGGCGAACTCTCAGAGCAGCCCCAGTTCCACATCGTGGTCGAGTAGCCGATAGAGGTGTTGTTGAGTACCGTTACCACCGTCCCAGCCTTCATCGCAAACACCCACGCTCCTCCAGATGCGCGGCAGAAGTCGCTTAGTTCCGCGTTCCATCCAGTGGGATTCGAGGGGAAATTGGAGGCTGTTGCCATCACGCGGCAGTTGCTGATGGAGACGTTATTGATCGCGGTGTTCGTCGCTCCGGCTCCTTCCTTGAAGGTCTGCCCCATGTTCCCTTCAGCCCATGAATCCGTCACGGTGACGTTTGGATTCGTAGATAAGTCATCCCCCAGATGGAGTGAGTCGAAGCCATCCTGTGCGCCCCACCTGAAAAAGGAGTGGTCAACATTGACCGTCTCGTTGCCGGTGGCTATTAGGACGAAGTTGTCTCCATCGCCACCCGAGTCATCGTCGTGGCAGTAGTTGTAGGTGTTCGCTGAAGAGGATGCGTTGAAGTTATAAGGTTTCACGGCAACACATCCCGACCAGTCGAAGGTTGAGTAGTGCACGTTGAAGGTGCCTTGCCCTTCGCATGACGTGTCGCAGCCGCCCGAATCGGAGTTGTACCCATCCCCACCATTCCCAGCCAGGTGAACATCGTTGAATGTCTTAACACCACTGGAAGAGAGAGAGTTATCGGTTGATCCTTCGATACCATCCCCGGAAATACCGAAGACTCCGAAGTCGGTCAAGGTTAGGTTGGTAGCTCCTGCAGATCCGCTATATGCTTGAATCAACCCACCAACTTTTACGTAGTTATTGGTTGAACTGCACTGGCCGCTACCCCCTGTGGAGTTGGTGCAGGTATCAGGCTGAGTGATCGCGATACAACTGATCGTTACGTAATTCGTCGCCCTGGTGTCCATCACAGAGAATGCGCCGCCAATGCCGGAGAGGATGGTCGGATTGACGAGATGCTGGTGCGTTGCGTCATGACACGAGCCCGCGTTCTGGCCAATGACCTGCGTCGGGTTTCCGGAGGTTCCTGAAGGCAGCGCGGGAAGAATACAGGAGGCTCCCCCGGGGTAACCCGAGTTGGCAGCGGGGCAAATTCCGCCAAGTTGCGTGTGCCAGTCGGTTCCCACACCGCTGTTCTGCTCGCCCAGGAAGTAGGTGTCAGAAGTTCCTGAGGTGTTCACGAATTGAATCGTGTCGCCACCTGCAAGGGCTGTCCATGCGCCCGAATAACTGAGCATCTGGAAAGGATGGTTGAAGGCGCAGGCCTGGGCTGACCCAGTGCCCGGGTAAGCCGCATTCGTTTTTCCTGTACATTGCGTGTTGGTCCCACCGTCGGGACGGATATACCATGTGGCGGCATGCAGCGAAGGAACTAATAGGAGGAGTGCAAAGAGTAGCTTCTTCATTGCGACACCGTGCAACTTCCAACGCTCAAGGCGTTCGCTGAATTGATCTCAAGCACACAGTTGACGGTGCCGATTGGGACGCCGGGGTTTACTGGTGCGGTCGCTGCCACGGGCACAGTCACAGGAATGCCCGCAACAGTGATCGTCTGCACCAGCGGTGTCTGCCATACATCAAGCTCGTAGGGCGCCGCTGGAATGGCCAAGCCGGGATATTCTCCGGGCCCGACAATGAAACTCTTGGTCGAGGTGTAGTCCTTCATCACCCATGTAGTTCCCGTGCCATAGCGAACGATGGTTCCGATGGGGATGGAAGTAATCGCCTGTCCGGTAGTAGCTACCTTCGTCCATTGGGCATAGAGCGGCGAGGCTGCGAGAAGCAGCATGATAATAAATTTCATTGGGGTTACCTCAGAGTCGTTTGTGGTGGCCCGACAACTTTCGGCCAAAGGGATTCGTGGCGGACGCGCCGAAGGAGTAGTACATGGGCAACTGGCTTGAAGATCCCGAGGTCGGATTCGTCAGGTTTAGCGTCGTTCCCGACTGCGTCTCGGTGATGAAGTCTGGAAGCCCGTTTGCCGAAGAGTCTACTTTCGACCAACCAACGGCAAACAGGCTTGAATCGGTAATGGTCATTGGGGCAGAGATCGGGCTTGTCGGCGTCTGGTTGAAGTAGTACCAATAGCCGAAGATTTCAGCCTTCGCTTGGCTGGTAAGAACAACGCTATAAGTGTGCTGCTGCTCGGTCTTGTAGCCCAAAATCCATAGTGTGCAGCCGATGCAATCAAACTTGTTAGCACCATTCTGTTCGTTGTTGAGTTGTCGTGCCCAGACACTTTGTCCTGCTTGAAAGACTGGTGTCGTAATAGATGGATAGCCAAATCCACCGTCTTCGATGAAGAGATTACCAGTCCCTGGAGAAGACGTGTATATGTTTACCCCTTCATCAACGAGAGACACTGTCCGTGATCCACTGTGAATGAGGTTGCAGGATTCATAAATGCAACCAGTGATGGTCAAGGGAGTTGAGGATGATCCCGCAACGGTAATGTTGATCGTGTAGGACACAGAGCTTCTGCCGCTCTGATAGAACTGCAAGACATTGCAGGTGTCTGGAACGGTAATATTCACAACTGTTCCTGAAGACAAAACATACTGGCCAGGGGCTGCGTAAGCCGCCCCCGTACAGGATGCGATCTGCGATGGCCAGTTGGTTGCGACAGCACTGAGTTGCGTTCCTCCAACAATGGATGGAATCGCAGGCGTCTCCTGAACGGTAAGATGAAGCGAATCAGGGGTGCTGCCGGAGTTGAAGAGGCTATGAGCTGTTCCACTCCAGTATTGGGCGATGTTCCCCGAAGTGTTGACGACGGTTCCCGTATAGCCATCCGAGATCGAGGGGCTGTAGCCTGTCACCGTGACGTTCTTAGCGTAGATGGTGCTGTTGGTCGCAGTGAGGATTGCTGCCGTGCTGCCATTGCCATTCAGCAAGGTCGAGTCTAAGAGAACCGCGCTGCACTCGCCCGATCCGTAGCAGTGAAGAAACTGTCCTGCGTTGTCACTGAGCATGTGACGCCACTGGATCTTCATGTACTGCGCATCGTTGACTACTGTCCCGGTCTGGCCCTCTTCTGTGCCACTCTCCCAGACGAGGTTGTATTCGCCCATCACAGAACTGATCGCATTCACGCAGCCATAGACGGAAACATTCTTAAACAGCATTGGGCCGGGATAAGCTCTCTGCCAGTCCACCCCGAATTGACACCGCGAATCTTCTGCCCAGAAGACGGCGTTCCTTACCGAACCGATGTTGTTTTGAACGGTGGTGTAGGGAATGGCCAGCGGATTACCCACGCCAACATCAATGCCAAGACTGTTGAAGAACTCGTGGAAGTTGTCGTTACCGCCTTCGCTACTTGGTTCCCAGAATTCGTTCGTCTGCGGAAGGACTTGCGTTACATTCCCAATGATCGAGTTAGGAAGAAGCTTGATGTAGGAGGTCTGCGGATTCGTACCCCACATGGCCCAGAAAGCACCCGGCATCCTCACGTTTTGACTTGTCGCATAGACTCCAGCAGGCCAGTACATCGAGACTTCCTGTGGTCCGTAGTTGGCTGATCCGGAGGCTCCAAGGAAGCCGTCCACGCCCGTCAGTGTCGCTCCATTCAACTGCGGCGCGGGATTCACCAGAGCCAGATGAGAGGCATCGGTGACTGTGATGTAAGTGGCCACGCCCGCGACGATAAACCCGGCTCCCGGTGAACCCGAGCTTGTATATAAATAGCTTGACGGTATCGAAGTGAATGGAACTCCACTCACCAAGGTCACGACATTACCCGATAGGCTTACCTTCCACCACGGAAGAAACATGGTGTAGGTGCCGTTGGTGACGGAAGTACCCAGCGTAAGGACCGTGGCACTCGTCACTGAAGCAATCGTGTTCGGAATTCCGCCGAGAGCCACGATGGAGCCATTAGCGATTCCTGTAAAGGGCCATGCTCCAGAGGTTGTTACGGTTGTCCCGCCTGTCACCGTAACCGTCTCGAAAGGAGTGCCGCGTCCGAAATCCAGTAGCCGAAGCATATTCACGGCGTTATCTGTCGTCCCATCGCCTACCAGATTCGCGATTGCGTTAGAAGTGACATTGAATGCAGGGAAGGCTGGGCCAGTAGTAAATCCGGACGGGTAGGTTGAGGTCGTTATGTTCGCGCCAGTTCCATCCGGAGCCAGAACCACCATTGAGCCCGCAACGAAGGTCAGAGAGTCCCCTCCGCTCACCGGGCTCATCGAACCCGCTGTGACTGTGATTGGGTAGGTCCCGGCTACCGAGGAAGACGTTGCCGTGGTGCTTAGCGTAGGCTGGCCGTTGAACACGCTGGCGTAGGTTCCGCTATACGTGGAAACGGTGAAGATCAGCGGTGGCACCTGATCACCGGCATGCATGGTTAAATGCGTAGCCGTGACGGTATAGGTTGCGCCAAACATGCGCAGCGGTAAAAGCAAGAGGAGAAGAAGTAGTCTCTTCATTGGTTGATCTCGCTGGAAAGCTGAATCCAGCCAGGCCCGCCATTGCTGGTATTCGCGGTGTACTCTAGCGTGTAGATACTTCTCTTGCCAGCGGTAACAGTGATCGTGCTGGATGCGAGGCTGCTAGGCGAGATGATGTTGCTTGGAAGAACTGCAGTGAATGTGTTTGATCCGGTCTGCGAATAGACGAGAGTTACTGTCATCCCCGCTCCGGTTCCAGGCGCGGCCAGAGTTGTTCCCGTCACATTGCCGGTAATCTGGCAGCTCCACATGGAGAATCCTGCCGTTACGGTTTCAGCACCGGTGCAAGCAGGTACATTGCTCTCCTGCGCATAAATAGGAACGCTGTTGACCTTCAATGAATTCCCGGCGAAAGACCACCCTCCAGTGATAGAACAGCTTCCCGAGATAACACATAGGCTTCCTGAAGTAGTTGGGAAGGTGTAGGTAAGGCTGTCTGTTCCGGCCAGCGTCATCGTATTGTTTATCGTGAGTGTCTTTGAGGTCGTCCCCGCGGCAATTGAGAAGCCAGTCGTGTTCGGCGTGAAGGTGAATCCAGCCACAGTAGCCGAATTCGCTACGCAATCGTTCCCCTGCGGCGTGAAGACGTATCCAGCAGTGGTGCAACCAGTAAGGCCGGAGATGAGCGTTGCAGCTTGTGTGGCCGTAGCTGCTGTCGGGGCTGCTGAAGTGCTGAAATAGCCGAACCCGGTAAATGGCGTAGTTCCAGAGACGGCCGTTCCGGTCGCAGGATAATAAGTTGGAGAGAAGGCAGTTCCTGAGTTGACCGTGCCCGAACCGCTACCGCCGCCCGTAGCTGCGATTGTCAGACCCGTCGAGGAAGGCGTGAGCGTGATATTCGCCCCAGCAATCACATTCGCGGCAGTAAGATAAGGCGAGAACGCGCCTGAGTTCACCGAAGCCACAGAGACGACTGGCACGCCACCCTTGATGCAGTTATTGAATGTTCCTGTTGTCGTAGTGACGACACAGGTTGAATCCCCACCGCTGCCTGTGAAATATTCGTCCGCTGCATTGTTCACTGTGTCGCTGAGTTGCATGTGGTATGCAGAAAGAGTTCCCGCTCCATCTGTGGTGATTTGGGAATCTCCTGTCAACGCGCTTCCTGACCCGCCCGCAGAGTAGTAGGGCAATTGGAATTGCGGGGATGGAACAACTGAACTCGTCGTGCAGTTAGTCCCATCCGCAAGACAGATTAACTCGGGAACACCCGAGGTGTTGTTTACTGTGCTGCCCGTGCCCATTGCCATCGGCAGGCCGAGAGTGGAGTCTCCGGTATCTGTTGCTGCAAAAACGCTAATGTTGGTCTGTTGGTCTGCTATTACAAAAGAGCCCGCTGCTACGCCGGTGGGTCCCCCAAAATTTCCTGTCTGCCACAGGTCCCATCCCTGTAGGGCTGATGTAGTCTGCTCTGTGCTCTGGATGTTGAGGGCCGCACCATAAAACCCTGAAGATATTACATTGAGGCCCGAGAAGGCGTTAGTAGAAATGGTCTGAATCTGTCCAAACGTGTTGGCTGTATCCGTTCGAGCGAAATAACTTGGGAGCGTCACCGTGCCCGAAAGGTTTACAGTTCCGCCGATGTTTACAGTTCCGCTCGAAGTAAAGTTCTGCGTGTAAAGAGTGGCATTCGTTCCTCCACCGAAGAAAGAAAACGTATTCGTAACGGGATCATATTGAGTCTGGAGATAGCTGTTATAGCCTGCAAAACTGTAGAAGCTATAGGCTGGAGAGTTTGCTGTGCAGACCGCATTTCCGCCCACTGTGTAAGGGCAACCGATCGAGCCATAAGTTCCGCCGTTCAGCGGCGCGTAGGTCGCACTAAACATGCTTTGATAGGGAACCCTGACCTCAGCAAAGCTGAACAGTCCGTTATTGGTTCCTCCTGAGCCAATAAGCTCCTCTCCAAAGTTCTCGTTATCAAGCTCAATGTAGCTGGCGTTATAGAGTCCGAATCCCCCCAGTTCCGACTCGTGGATCACGTTCCCACCAGTTGGACTCTGCGTCAAAACGTTGACCTCTTCGCCCTTCGAGTTGACCTGAGTCGCATAATGATTCATTTGGTAGATAGCCTGGCCTGCAGCAAACCCAGCGTTGTTTGCCTCTACAGTCACCGTTCCGTCGGGGTTGACAGCGGTCGTTTCCGCTGCGGGATACATGGCGAAGTTGTTCATGTTCGTCATCTGAAGAGAGCCACCTGTACCGGTGGTGCAAGTGCCAGCCATGGTCCAACTCGAGCCATTGCGATTCGTGGTGATAGCCCCGGTGATCGTGCCGTTAAGATCACTGCAGCTATTCCCGGTGACGGTGATGGGGGATGCAGAAGACACTTGACTAAAGCCGTTGTAGATTGGAGGAATTTGGCAGGATGTGCTCACGGTCGAACCCGATCGATTCAGTGTGCAGCCAGACAGCGATCCCGCATTGTTAGAAGGTATCGGCAACTCCTCGTTGTTCAACTGGTTCCCCAGCACGTTCATCACGACATAGGTCGTGCTTGCAGAAGGAGAACCACCACCCATATAGGGAATAGGGTCTGCGAGTCCGGTATAGGCCGTTTCACCCTGCAACAGAATCGCCGCAAGGCCGCAAGTCCCGCCATACATTACAGGAGTTCCCGCCGAGTGGGTGTAGCGTACTTTTACCGTCAAGGTCGATCCGCTAAGACTTACAACTGCAGCCTGTTCAAACCTGGAGGGATCTGCAAAGCACACGACACTGCCAGCAGTGGGCGCGGTCGTGTTTACAGTCACGCTCACGGTGCAGGCAGCGGAGGCCGGCTCATCCGACTGCGTAATCGCTCCGCATCCGGAACTTACTGTCGCTTGCCAAGGGGACGGGGTTAGAGTGACAGTCGAGTTATAGAGTGATGGAACAACAGTTCCACCAGCGGTATTCAAACTGATGTTTCCGCCTGTGTAGGTCGGCGCAGTGGTGTTGACCACAAACTCGCCATCGCCCACATTAGCGCCAAGGCTCGTCCAGTTCGGGGCGATCCGAAGAGTTGAAGAGTTGTAACTCGTCACCGTGCCAGACGGTCCCAAAACCTCAACCATATGGCTACTTTCTTCCTTGATGCATTCGCCGCTCGAATCAGTGCAAGCTGCCCTAAAGGTCCCTTCATTCTCGGAACGAATTTGATCGCCTCCGCCGAAGAAGTGGCTAATTGTGGTTTGCATGTACTTCTGACCACGAGTCTGGAAAGTGCCAACCAGGGAGAACTGCTGAACATTCGTCCAAGAGTCCTCAAGGTTGACTCCGCCGCCCTGCTTAACCATCACGCTAGGGGCGCATTGATAGAAGCCGTATCCGGCGGTGAGCAGTGCGCCAAACTGACAGTTGATGCCGTGGCCCACGTTCGTGCTGTTTCCCGGCGATGCCGTGCCTGGATTGACGTGGTACTCCCAAGTCGAGTTGAGGCGGTAGTCATAAAAGTTGATGGGCGCGAATCCAGGTGTAACGGGGAGCCCACCAAGGGAGTAGGTGTCAGAGCTGTTCGGGGGAACCATCAAGGCTGAAGCGGTGGGCGAGGAAAGATTTGCTGCAATCCCTCCAGTCAGATCTGTGTTGCCCATACCGTTTGTCGTGTAGGCCCCAAGCGCACCGGGTACCGTGAGGGGGTTTCCGGTTGCATCCGTAAAGGAGTTCGTCTGCCCAAGGGCTGTGCTTGATCCCGAGCCAGAGCCAGTAAATCCAGAGATGCGGTACTGCTGCCCTAGAACCGAACCGCCATTCGTGGAGCAGCCGCCAGCCCCATTGAGAATCTGGGTAGATGTGCAGCCAAACAAGCCCGCCACGCCCGAAGCGGAAGCCGCTACACCAGCACCGCTTGAATTACTGGCGAGCACTGGAATTGAGGGAGTGATCGAAGCACCAGAACCGCCCAAAGTGATCGGAAAGATGCCTTGAATGGTGCCCGAGGGGAGCTGCACTTGATAGAAGTAGGAGCCCGATGAGGCATAGAAACCAAACTTTCCCTGCCCATCAGTTTTAAGGGAAGAACCAATCGAAACCGTCAAAGCCTGGTTGCTATAGACGATGGTTGGATCTTGGCAGGCACCGTCTGAGCAAATCGTAACCGTGGCATTGGGCACAGCCATCAAGGGCACATTAGCATTTACGGGTGCGTTGGTGCCTGCAACAGTGACACGCCCGTCATATCTCACGCCAGTCTGCGCGTATAACGCCGAATTTAGGCACAGAGCCGCGACCGCGATGAGAATGCGTTTCATTGATGCTCCTTAAGGTTGGTTTAGAAAGAAACGGAGGCTATTCTGCGCCAAGTGTTAGTGGCAACACATGTGTAGAGGTAGGCAGCGTCATATGAGAATTGGGGAACAGTACAGGCCGCAGAAGACGTTGCGGGCGTAGCGAACGGGATGGCACCGCAAGGTTGACCAATCCCACTCATCACGCCGAAGGTATTGACCTGCAGACACTGCTGTACGCCGGTGATTCCGATAAGGGTAGGGTTGCCACCAAGAAACAGGTTTCCCCCTAAAGGCTGCAGGGCTAGAACTCCAGAGTTACCCGATCCAATCTGCTGAGTCTGCAGGGTGTATTGCCTCAGGGAAGCCGTCGCGTTGCCCGTAAGGAATACGTTTAGGCTAAATGGGTTTGCAGCGTCGTTGGTCTGCGCCAGAGTACCTACCTGCTGATAGGCCGTCGTTGTTAGCTGGCTTTGATTGATGCCGAAGCGATACTGCGGGCAACCAAAGGAGGCTACACCGATAGTCTGGGAGTAGCAGTTAGTAAGCGAAGCGGAGTAATTGAAATAGCTTGAGTTAAAGCCTAGATTGCTGAAGAACGCCAATGCAGCGTTTGTGATATAGCCTTCGCCTAGTGGGGTAGGGTGGATGCCGTCTGGAGAAAGGACCCCAGCGTAATTCTGCAATCCCGCGTCGAAGATGTTCGCGGCGGGGTAGGTCGCCTGAATAAATGCCGTCAGCGGGGCCTGATTTACTACCGTCTCGTAGATCGGAAGTAAGTGGTAAACAGTAATTCCTGCGGCCTGTAATTGACTTACGATGCTCGCATAGTTTGCCGA
>Ga0302233_10000427_pt1 | contig 34703 bp, 19 predicted proteins | sample II_Palsa_N3_1_FD_193516 | JGI IMG/M metagenome (GOLD analysis project Ga0302233, IMG submission 193516) | Peat permafrost microbial communities from Stordalen Mire near Abisko, Sweden - II_Palsa_N3_1 | ecosystem: Environmental > Terrestrial > Soil > Palsa > Peat permafrost | place: Sweden... | reverse complement strand
GCTTCAGACGAAGCTGCCGAACGCAAAGATTGATTTCGATCCGGGAACAGATCCGAAGTCGGCTGCGAACCTCGCGAGGTCTGCTGATCTTGCGATTGTCTTTGCATATCAATGGCTGGCAGAAGACATGGACGTGCCGAGTCTTTCGCTTCCGAATAACCAGGATGCATTGATCGAGCAGGTGGCGGCAGCGAATCCTCATACCATCGTCGTGCTCGAAACTGGCACCGCCGTCACGATGCCGTGGATCGACAAAGTAGCGGGCGTAGTCGAGGCCTGGTACGCCGGAAGTTCAGGACACAAGGCGCTGGCAAACGTGCTCGTTGGAGACGTCAATCCGACGGGCAAGCTCCCGCTGTCTTTCCCGAAAAGCGAAGCGGATCTTCCGCATCCTGATGCGCCTAAGATTCCATCTGAGAGCCAGGTACGCACTGGAGATGTTGCCGACAACGGTGCGCCTACAGCGAATGCTTCATCTCACGCTGGTTACGCTGTCCACTACGATGAGGGGCCTGAGGTCGGCTACAAGTGGTATGAAGCACAGAATAAGAAGCCGCTGTTTCCCTTCGGCTTCGGTTTGTCTTACACCACCTACGCATACTCCGGCCTGTCTGTCGATTCAACCGCCAGGACTGCGCGCTTCACTGTCAAGAACACCGGCAAGCGAACCGGCACCGAGATTGCTCAGGTCTATGGGCGTCTTCCGAAAGGTTCAGACGAATCCTTCAAGCGGCTTATCGGGTGGAAGCGAATCACGCTTGCTCCTGGCGAATCTCAGACCGTTACGGTTGCGATCGATGACCGGGTGTTAAAGACCTTTGATGAAGAGAAGAACGTTTGGAACCTGCCCACGGGCGAATATCAAGTGCTGGCCGGGAGTTCTTCGGACAACACGCCTCTGACCGCAAGTCTTGTGGTTCGCTGAAATATCCGTCGCTGCAAGGCGCGCATAGAGAAAGGCGCGGAGCCTGAATCGTGGAGAACTGTCCGATGAATGTTGCTATTACTGTCGACCGTACGAGTAGTGGAAAAGAACACTTTGAAGTGCTGGATGGCCTGAGAGGAAGCGCGGCCTTTCTGATCGTGCTCTTTCATATATTCAACTACCCATTTGGCTTTAGGCCACCTCTTCACTTAATGCATCACGCCTATTTGGCGGTCGACTTTTTCTTCGGGCTGTCCGGCTTTGTAGTCGCGTATGCATACGACGATCGCTGGACACAGATGACGGTGCTTCAATTCTTCCGCATCCGGCTCATCCGGCTTCACCCTCTGGTTCTGATCGGAGCCACTCTGGGCCTGCTGGGTTACATCTTCGATCCCTTCAGCAAGGCGATGAATCATACTGCCACTCCGATGTTGCTGCTCGCATATATCACCTCATTGCTTCTGCTGCCGTCACCCCCGGTTGGGGGGAGATTACACGAGACTCAGGCACTCAATGGGCCTGCCTGGTCACTGATACAGGAGTACCTCGGGAACATCGCATATGCTCTGATTCTTCGCAGGCTGCGCACAATCACTCTGGCGATTATCTTTGGATTGTCAGGACTGCTTCTCATTTGGACCGCGAATACGAAAGGATCGCTTGACGGAGGTTGGGATTATCCGGAGATCTGGATGGCGCCGCTACGCCTCACGGTCTCCTTCGTGATGGGTCTCTGGCTTTATCGAATTCATGACCGCATTCGGGTCCCCAGGATTGGACTGCTCCTGCTTTCGATTGTTCTTGTGGTGTGCTTTCAGATGCCACAGTTCTCGAACGTGAGTGGTCTCTCGCTAAACGGTCTTTATGACGCGGCATGCGTGATCTTCCTGTTCCCGCTCGTCATCCTTTGTGGGGCGCACTCGAATGCAGGCACAGGCATGATCAGGCTCTGCAAGTTCAGCGGCCGACTTTCCTATCCCCTCTATATCACTCACATTCCGTTCGTATATGTCCTTACCGGCTACTCGGAGACGAGGCATCCGAGCATGGATGTGAAGCTGATATGGATTTTCCTGCTTATTCCATTTGTGATCTTTGTGGCCTGGATTGCTCTAAAGTACTTCGACGAGCCCGTTCGCGCCTGGCTGACCCGTCGTTACGGCATCAAGCGGAGTTCCAGCATCAAGCCAGTGACTACTTAATCACAGGGCAGAAAGGCTATTGGAAACACGATGGGTCGGACTTCTAAAAGAACTCGATGCTCTGGTCAGCCGGAAGCTTTCTGGACGGCCAACCAGCCGCCGTCTGCGACCATTTTCTATCCGCTACAATTTGGTCATCCGCTCGCAAATGTTTCCCTGGCGGCGGAAATGAAAGTTCACTGAGACCAAAAGGAGTCCCTATTTGTTCCGTCTTTTGATCATCGCGTTTTTGATGAGCCTGACGATTGGCGCAGGTCGGGCAGGGGCCCAGGCACCGCCAACGCCGCCAGTGGCAGGCGGCGCCGTTCGCCCGACTCCTCCCACACGCGATCCCCACACTTCTGGTTATGCCGCGGCCAGGGAGCTGCCCGACGGCACCAATGCTCCGATGAATGTCGATGGAAACTTTATCATTGGCCCCACTCACAACCCGGCCCCGGAGATGATTGTGCACGAAGGTGTGCCGCAGGGAATGGTGTATGAGTTCTCTATTAATTCAGCGGACAGCAAGATCTATCCCGGCATCGCGCGGGAGGCCAATACCTTTGGTACGGTAGATCCCACCGACCCCGGCAAACTGAAGGTCACCACCAGCCACCCGGCTCCGTACACTCGTCGAGTGACGGTTTACGTTCCCAAACAATACGCCCCGGGTACTGTCGCGCCATTTATGGTCGGGGCGGACGGACCCGACCATGCGCTCTTCGTGGCACTCGATAATCTGATCGCCGACCGTCGGGTGCCTGCGATGATCGCCATCTCCATAAGCAATGGCGGGGGCGATGCCCAGGGCAGTGAGCGCGGCCTGGAATACGACACCATGTCAGGCTTGTATGCGGAGTTCGTCGAAAGAGAAGTGCTGCCTCTGGTCGAGAGGCGATACAACGTGAAACTGACCAAAGACCCCGACGGCCGCGCGACGATGGGCGGCAGCTCCGGCGGCTCGTGCGCACTGATCATGGCCTGGTATCACCCCGAGCTATACCACCGTGTTCTCACCTATTCGGGCACATACGTGAACCAGCAATGGCCCTATAACGGGGAAACTCCTCACGGCGCGTGGGAATTTCATGAGCACCTCGTCCCGAATTCTGTGGGCAAACCGTTACGAATCTGGATGGAAGTGGGCGACAGAGACCTTCTCAATCCAAATGTCATGCGTGACAACATGCATGACTGGGTCGTCGCCAATGAGGACATGGCCAAGGTGCTGGCCGCAAAGGGCTACCAATATCAGTTTGTCTTTGCCCGCAACGCCGGGCATGTCGACCATGCCGTGAAACAACAGACTCTGCCCGAGGCTTTGGAATACTTATGGCAGGGTTACCCCATCGCAGGGGCAAAGAACTAATTGGAGTCTCGTAGGGAACCCAAGCGGTCGATAAGCTGACGCCTGGCTTGATGTCAGATGTTGCTGCGGAAGATCGACTTCTAATGATCAGACTGTCCACGGTCAGTTCTCCGATGGATAGCTTTTCGATTCGCCCTCGCCGAATAGCAAGCCTGCCGAGGGCGAGAGCTCCAATCGCCATCGTTCCCATTGCTGTTGCTCCGACTGCCAGCCCAATGAGCGCTAGTCCTGTCAACGTGGAAGAGATGTCGGTTCCTTTTGTGGCCTGATCATGGCGTCGCTTGTAGCCCTCGATCGTTTCTACCAACGCAAACGATTAGGACGCGAACGGCTTTGTTCGGTGGGTGCCTGTATAGTCCGCTGTGGAAACGATCAGAAGGAGAAACGACCACCGACTGTCGGAGCAAAGTTACTGTTGTGGAGATAGGGAACGCCCGGACCATGAGGAATGGCGATGGCCATGCCGCCGGTGACGAAGGAATACGCAAGTCCTGCAAAACCATCGAAACGCTTGGTGAAGTGATGATCAGTATAGAGCGAACCCTCGTTGAGCTCGCCCGCGCAGGAGCTGCGGAAACCCGCTGCGACCGAACAGGTCTGCGGAACACGGAAGTTGTTCTGCAACTGCCCATACCAGGCGAACGTGATGTCGGTTTTGCTGTCGTAAGCGTACTTCACGCCCGTCCACCAGATCCTCAAGATCTTTTCAGAATCAAGATTGTTGTCTTCTACCCCGCTCATGAAATAGCCGCCCTGGTCCGAGGCGCCAACGCCCAACGGGTCATGCGGATTATTCTGCCAGATGTATTCGAAGCCGCCAAAAAGCTTGACCTGATCCCACGTATACTTCGCAGCGCCCATGATGGCGTTGTTGTCGGTCACGATGCCATATACGGTGTCGTCCGTTGAGATCAGATTGGTCCCGGTGATTGGGTTTGTATTGATGCTGTTCGTGGTCGACTGATAGGACTGCGTCACACTCTGAGGCCCCAGCAAGGGGTTCAACACGCTGATCGCCTGATTGTAGTGTTGGTAGACGATGTCGGCCGACAACCTGTGGTATTCCCCACCGAGGTCGCCTCCATAGGCGTTGTTATGCGCAGTCTCCGGCGTACAGTTGGCAGCAGTCCAGGTTGCTGAGGCCGAAAAGCAGCCACCATTTCCATCGGCGAATTTATACATCGCGCCGAGATGGGTGGGGCCAAAGTTGAGGCGATATTTCACGGCGGAGTCCCAACGGCTGTCCTCGGTGTCGCCGCCGCCGGCCATCGTGCCGTTATACCCAATATACGAAAAGGCATAGGCTCCGCCAGCCGGATCGTAAAGGAGCATCGCATCAGTGCCGAGAGAGCGCTGACGACCGAAGGTCAACGTGCCGAACCTCTCAGACGATATACCGCCATAGTATTCGTCATTGAAGGGTTGGCCCGCGCGCGCACCGTCGATGGCGTAAGAATAGCTGCTCCTGGGAAGGCCGTTGTTGACGATGTCGGTTTTTGATGCGTTGGCGAGCAGGCCAGACTGCGGATTGACGCCCGTTGAAGCGTTGAACACAACGGCCCAGCCAGGCGCAAACTCTTCCTTGCCCCTGATGCCGAAACCCGTCTGTTGCAGGTTGTTCGGTGCAATGAGGAATCGATGTTCATAGCCGTTTCGGTTCACCAGAGATGCGCCTTCATAGTTGTAGCCGTTTTCGGGTAAGCCATGGCTGACCCAGCCGACGCCGATGTCATACGCACCGTACACCGTGATGCCGTGCCAGGTCAGCGCGCAATCGGCAGTGGCGAATTCGTGGCCCGTCGCGCAGGGGTCGGGAGTCTTCCGCTCCATCTTAATGTCGACCGCGACGTCCTCGCCAGCCGCCAGGCTGATTCCTGCGCGCGTTTCATCGGCGAACCCTTCTTTTGCCGCTCGAATCTCGAAGCGCCCCGCAGGCAGGCCGGACGTCTGATAGTGACCCGCATCATCGGTCGCGACCGTGCGCGATGCATTTGCGTCGACGTTTTTGATTGTCACCGCGACATCGCGAAGGGTTGCGCCGGTTTGGTCCCTCACCACGCCGGAAAGGCTCGTTCCCGTTTGGGCCCACGCCGGGAACGCCCCCATCGCAAGCCACAAAAGCAGCAAGAAGGGTTGGGCGAGCAGCAGTGAGGCAGCCGTTGCAATGTAGCCGGCACGCGTCAAAGTTTTCCATCGCCTCCCGTACCGGAAGTGGATCTGCGAGCGGTCAGAGCGTTTCACGATGGACCACCTTTCCTGAGAATCCGTATCACCTTAATTGCAATAGCCCATGTTTGAGTTAAGAAAGCGCTGAAGATGAATTGCAGATCCTTTCCTGACCAGGAGAGGGCAGAAAGGAGCTTTGGCCTCCGCGCAGGCGGAACGTTCTGCGATTTAAACGAATTAAACCGTTATTGTCAACCGAATTTAGTCGGGTAGAACGATCATGACTTCGGTTGATTTGACGAGAGCAATAGCGATCTGTCCAGTCTTCAGGCGCAGTTCACGCGCCGCATCCGCTGTGATAATGGAGGTAATACGCTGACCTCCAACTGACATTGTGACCTGTGCGAGCAAGCCGCTCATCTTTATGTCGGTTATTCGTCCCGTCAACTGGTTTCGCCCGCTTACGCGCCGAAGCATCCGGCGTGTCTTCTCCGGCTTGTCTTTGACGGAAAACCGAGGCAGCAGACGGTCGATTTCCGACTCTGGAATCCGATGATGACCACCTGGTGTTTGGACACTCTTTAGCTTTCCACTGTAGATCCACTGCTTCAGAGAAGCGTAGCTGACGCCTAGCACTTGAGCTGCGTCGCGAGGAGTGAAGAGCCTGGACATAGATAGTAGTCTTCAGCAGAGCATAATTGCGTCGGGAGGCCGCAGCAAGTCATAAGTTCATAAGTCTGTGGAGCAAGAAATATTATTCGCAGGATTTGATGTTTGCCCTGGAAACGAGAGTCAATTGGCGATAACAGGGCTTATCAATCCGTAAGACGCAATATTGATCTTTTGTTTTTGGGTTCCGGGCGGGGGGGGGTGGCAATCCGGAAGTAATCCTGCGGTTAATCGCTTGCGAAGCGCTTTGGAGCCGGGAGGCATAAGATTGGAGGCAGAGGTATTCCGATGCGATACAAGAAAATCAACGTGGAAGTGATCGTCGTTGCCGATGATGCCGAGGCCGTTGTCGCAGAGCTGAACGCCGCACTCGATCGGCTGGAAGAGAGCCACACACTTTTCGGTGGTGGGATCGAGGCCGTCGCTTTCGAGCATCCGGGAAAACGACGGAGATCAGCACTCGCGCACACGGTCGCCGCCGCTGAGACGGTCGCTGGTGCTCTCAAGACCGCACGGGCAGGCATGACGGTTGCCCTCCGCGCAGTCATCTGATGCAGGCCGTCCCGGCAGACCGAAGGGCCATAGAACACATTGAGAAGCTCGGAGCAGGCGGCCCGCATGGAGATCGCCCCCGACCGGTTGGCCGAATTTTCGGAAAACGGGGTTATCGGAAACTACGGATTACCGAATCGCGTCGCTGAGTGAAAGTACCGAAAATGCGACCTTGCGGGCACTACGGGATTACTTCAGGTTTGCCCGTTATTCGGGAGCAATCCATCATCTTCCGGACGCCGTTTTCGAAACGCCAACGCAAACGCTCTATCAGTTCTATTCGAAAGCTCTTGCGGCAGAGTCACTGCTCGAAGCAGGGTACTGTGGCCTCGATTACATGCTACCTATCTGTCTATCGTCCGCGCAGTTCTCCAGAAACCAGCCTCTTCTATTTAGGCTTCCCCGAAGGCTCGATGCATGGTAAAGTTATGGCCTTGCTCACGGTGATTTAGCCTCCCCCTCGCTTCCGAGGGATTGCATCGTCTGCTTCAATCGAAATGGGCCTTCTCGAACAAAAATCCTATCTGACTAATTTCTGGTTTAGCAGTTGTTCTTGCGAGTGGCTTGCATTGCAGATTCCCTGATGAGGTCCTGCTGTGAAGAAATGGTCTATTGCGATTCCGATAGTGGTACTGGCGGTAGCCATCTTTCTCTTTTTTGCCATCCAGGGCCATTGGGATTCGTGGAAGAGTGACACTGTGCTTCAGAAGACAAACGACGCCTATGTGACAGGCGATCAGATTCCTCTCAGTACACGTGTGAGCGGCACCGTGCAGCGAGTGAGTGTGCAGGACTATCAATCGGTCAAAGCTGGACAGTCAATCGTTGAACTGGAACACTCGGATTATGAGGCAAACGTCGATGAGGCGCGAGCTGCGATTAGCTCCGCACATGCCGAACTCAGCGCAAACCAGGACGCAAAGCGCGCCGCTGACGCGAGCATTGACGCCGCAAAGGCTTCCGTTGAGCAGGCACAGGCTGCTGCCGATGCAGCACAATCGGGGATCGACGCCTCACAAGCTCAGGTCACACAGGCAGTCAGTGAATATCAACGACAGGAGACGTTGCTGGCGAGCCGGGCCGCGACCCGCCAGCAGTTCGAGCAGGTTCAGGAGGCCCGCGACGCTGCTCAAGCTGCCCTGCAAAGCCGTCGAGCCGATCTCGTGCGCGCCAAGGCAGCAGTAGCAAACAGCCGAGCCGCGCTAGCTGGGGCTCTTCAACAGAGAGCCGCTCTTGACGCAAAAGATGCGGGACTGCGGGCTCAGATCGCAGCCAGGACCGCAGGCGTGACGATTGCACAAGTGAGCCTTGCTTACACAAAGATCGTGGCGCCTGCCGACGGTCGAGTTGGCCGACTACGGGTTCATCCGGGGCAGCTTGTCGGAGCGGGCGTCCAGGTTGTTGATTTCGTTCAGGACGGTGCCTGGGTCGAAGCCAACTTCCTCGAGACACAGCTTGCTCATGTTCGTGTTGGCGATACCGCGGACATCAGGATAGACGCCTATCCCTCCCAAATCCTTCACGGCCACGTGAGCGAGATAGCGCCCGCAAGCGGGTCGGCGACAGCACTCCTGCCGCCCGATAACGCTACCGGCAATTTTACGAAGGTCATTCAGCGGGTCCCGGTCAAGATTCTTATCGATGGGAACCCCTCTGGCGACATTCTCCGTCCAGGACTGTCTGCGGAGGTCACGGTTCATACCGATCGGCAGGAAACAACAGAAGCAACTCCTCCGGCGACAGCCCGCTAATGGAAGACATGACGACAGGTACTCAGACCGAATCTGTCCAACGCATCCGGCCTATCCTTGGGATTCTGGGCGTGTTGTTGGGCGCCTCGCTGGCTACTTTTTTCGGGAGGCTTCTGAGTGTCGGCGCGCCCGATCTGCGGGGAGCATTGCAACTCGACGTGGACTCAGCTTCATGGATCGGCACCGCCTACAACATGGGAATGATGTTCATCGGCCCCTTCTCTGTCTACCTCGGCGGCCTACTCGGACCGAGACGGGTCCTGCTTGCCTCCGCGACGATCTTCACCTTGTTGTGTATCGTAATGCCGTTTGCCGGGCATCTTCCCGTACTGTTGTTTTTGCTGGTATCAGCTGGGATGACAGCTGGGACGTTTTATCCCCTCACACTGTCGTTCATTCTGCGTAATCTCCCCCAAAGCTATCTGCACCTGGGAATTGCCGCCTATGCGGCGGACATCGTCATTACAACCCATATGGCGCATTCCTACGAGGGTTGGTTGATGGATGCACTCTCGTGGCACTGGATTTTCTGGACGACTGCGCTGCTCACACCCCTCATGATCGGCTTGATTGTCTTCGGCATTTCACCGCAGCCGATGCCCAAGCCCAAGCCGGGAGAGCCTTCGCCAAGCTGGCGTGGCTTCCTATACTTTAGCCTCGGGGCAGCCCTGCTTTACGGGGCGATGGACCAGGGACAGCGACTCGACTGGTGGCGTTCGGGCACCTTTGTCGCTATGGTCGTGTCTGGTTCCTTCCTCATTTTGGCAACAGCTGTCCGGCACTTCAGTAAGCCGAATCCCCTGATCAATTTTCCTTTCCTTCGGCGGAGAAACACCGTTCTACTTGCGATGATCATCATGATCTTCCGCTTTGTTCTGTTATCCGCGGTTGTGTTAGTCCCCAGTTATCTCACAGCAATACGTGGATACAGGCCGGAGCAGGTCGGCCCTGTGCTCCTTTGGCTGGCGATTCCCCAGCTCCTCGCTGGCCTTCTCGCAATCTACCTGCTCGGGCGGGTCGACTCGCGTCTCATTATGGCGGCGGGATTCGCCACGATTGCCGTTGCCGCACTGATGGATTCACATATTACTTCTGTCTGGTCCGGGAACAGCTTTGAGCTTAGCCAGATAGCTCTTGCAATGGGAGAAGGCTTCGCATTCAACGGGATGGTCGGCACCATCGTACTCGACCTCATCAACTCAGGGTCCATGAATAAAGGTCCCGATGTTCTCAGCTTCGGCGGCTTCTTTCAGACCATACGACTCTTCGGCGGAGAACTCGGCGCCTCATTTATCCAGTTTTTCCTCCACAGCAGACAGGTTTTTCATGGGGATTCACTGTCAGCTGACATTCAGGGAGGTTCGACTCCCGTTATCGAGCGCGCCCACATACTGACAGCTGGAATGCACGCGCAGTCGGCGACTCAGGATATCGCCGTGGGCCGGGCGGCCACTTTATTTGCTGGAAGTATTCGCCAGCAGGCTTTCACTCTGTCGATCATGGATGCCTTCACCCTCATTGCCTATGTCGCAACAGCCTGTCTCTTGATTGTCGCGTGTCTCCGAGGTCTGAAGGTTGGTTTCCGCCAAATCATCGCCACTTCGGCAAAATCTGCTTCATAGAACGTTTGCTTCAGAGGATCATTTGTATGGTGATAGAAAAGACATCTTTGCGTGGAGCAACATGCCGCATAGGTAAGAAACTACTAGTGATTGTCTCTGTGGTGCCGGTCGTGCTTGTCTCGCCGCTATTACTCCTTGCTCAACAGTCTGAGACTGCTGCCGCAGCGGGAGATTTGTCCAGCTCGGCCAGTGTGCGACTTACACTCCCAACCGCGGTGGAGATGGCGCTCGCGCACAACCGCCATATTATGCTGGCCCATCTGGCGGTAACGGATAGCCAAGCGCAGAAGAAAGAGGCCGAGTCGCACTTCTATCCGATCATCAAGAACCAGTCCGCCGTATTGCACATTACCGAACTTGAGGGAGTAAGAATTCCTGCTGGATCCCTTGGGGAAACCTCTACGGGCCTCCTGCCAGCAGAGACTCTAACGATCGGCCAGGGTGCTGATACAAGCTATACGAGCGGGACGGAGCTTGCCCAACCTATAACGCAAATCTTCAAAATTCGAGCGGGCGTAAAGGCGGCCGATGCCGATCTAAATTCGGCACACATTCAGTCCGACGACGCCGAGAATGGAGTCGCCCTTCTTGTCCACAAGCTTTACTACGGAATCCTTATTGAACAGCTACGTGGGACGGCCGCAAAGGACGCCGTCGACGCCGCAACAGTGCTTGAGCATGAGACAAAGCGCGCTGTCGATGAGGGGAAGCTCCTGGCCGACGCCGAACTGACGAGTCGCACAGATTTACTCGATAAGCAGCAAGCTGCCCTGGTCTCGCGCCTCAACCTCGATGACCTTACGTTGCAACTCGACGACGCGCTCGGCTTGCCGCTTGGCACTCACCTTATCCTGGACTCGGACTCACTCGGTGTTGCCTCAGTGCTTCCCACGCGTGCTGAGGCAATTGCACTTCTGCTCAACAAGAGTCCTGCAATATTGTCGGCCACGCAGACGGTAGAAAAGGCGAAGGCTGGTGTCGCCGCGGCGCGAGACGAATACATCCCCGATCTAACAGGAGTGGCGCGCTCCAGCTATCAGAGTGGTCTGCCTTTTTTAGCTCATAATTTTGGAACCTTTGGAGCTATTTTCACTTATACCTTGTTCGATGGCGGTGAACGTGAAGCCAAGCTCCAGGACGCACGCATCAAGCTGACGATGGCACAGACGCAACTGAAGCAGATCGAAGCAGACGTCAGCATTGAATTGTCATCTGCATATGACAAAGTAGAACAGCTTGAGCAACTGGTAGGAGTGACAACTCAAGCTCTCGAGGCTCGCGAAGAAAGCTTCCGTATTCAGAGTGAGCGAGCAAAAGTTGACGCTCAACTCGCCTCTGGAGTGGCTGCAGCCCATGCAGCGTTGACCTCCGCTCATATGAACGTACTGAACTCTCAACTGAACCTCTCTCTCGCCCGAAACAGTATTCGGCGACTCCTGGGATCGCGACCGGAATGATCAGACGGATTCATGATGGTCCCAGTCCCCGGCCGGGGTGACACGGGAAACCACATTCTGGTTGGGTTGCGGTTTCGGAGGGTCCCGTTCGATTCGATAAAGGCGGAGAGTATAGACGACGGCACCTACCAGCAGGACAATCGTCGAGGTGCGTATTTCTCTTAGAAAATTGGCACGCGAGAACAGGATAAACAGGAATCCGATGAGCGCCAGAAGAACGGGGATGGGATAGAGCATCATTTTGAAGGTTCCGGTGCGACGAGCGTGACGATGGCGTGGAAGGAGCACTCCGACTCCCTGGATGAGAAATTGAAAAAGAATGCGGATAACAACGAGGGTGGAGATGACCTCCTGCAGGCGGAACAGGCAGCAGAAGAGAGTCATGCAGGTGAGGGTAACAAGAGATACGTGTGGGATGCGGAAGCGAGGATGAAGGCGGCCAAAGATCGCCGGGAAGTTGCCGTCGCGAGCCGCAGCGTAAGGGATGCGTGAGTAGCCGAGCAGGAGCGCAAGCACAGAGGCAGCTGCGGCAAGGGAGATGAGAAGAACGATAGCGACGGCGGCGGTATGTCCGTAGATGCGCTGCATGAGGATAGCCATGATGTACATGCGAGCGTTGCCTGTGGTCGCGCTGGTGAGTTCGCGCCAGGGGATGACGCCGAGCACGCTGATGTTCATCAGAAGATAGAACGTGCCGACGATGGTAACGGAACCGAGGACTGCGCGAGGAATGGAGCGCTGCGGATCGCGCACTTCCCCACCGAGGAAACAGATGTTGTAGTAGCCCCAGTAGTCGTAGGCTGAGATGAGCATACCTGCGCCAAGGCCAGCGAAGAAACCGGAGTTGAGACGGAAGGCACCGGCGGGGAAGTCGAAGGCCTGATGGGCGTTGAAATGAGTGAAACCAGCGAAGATGATCCACAGCAGAGCAAGCACAACGACGATGCCGAGAGCTTTGACGACGCGTTCGATGGAGTGGATTTTGCGATAGAGCGCAATGAGGGCGAGCAGGCAGACCGTCATCGCGATCAGGGATTGCTGACTGAGGATGAAAGGAACGTGGAGGATGGTGATGGAAAAGAGGGTTCTACCAGAGTGAGGTAGAAGGTATGACATGTATTGTGAGAAGCCGATGCAGCCGGAAGCGATGGATAGTGGAGCGCTGAAGAGGAGTTGCCAGGCGTACAGGAAGGAGATGGCGCGGCCGAGGCCTTGTCCTCCGTAGAGATGTTTAAGGTAGACGTAGGAGCCGCCCGCTTCGGGATAGGCGGAGCCGAGTTCGCTCCAGATGAGGCCATCGCAAAGGGAGAGAAGCGCGCCCAGGAGCCAGCCAAGCATAGCCTGGGGGCCGCCCATGGTGGTGACGATGAGAGGAAGAGTGACGAAGGGACCGACGCCCACCATGTCGATGATGTTGACGCCAAGGGCGGAGGTAGTGGAGAGACCGCGCTGCAGGCCTGCGTTCTCGGAGGAGGATGTGACGGCGAGGAAGTTATTGCTGGGGGGCATTCTGACTTCGCAGTAGATCCTCGCACTGTTGGCGTAGCAGCACATGCGCGTTCTGCCGATGTGTCATGGCTGCTTCGAGCCAGAACTGATCCGAGGCGATCTGGCTGCGGGCGCGGAGGATCTCAGGTTCGAGCACGATCGCAGAGGGGCCACCGGGGATTGTGCGGACGTCGACGAAGTTCTGCGCGCGTAAAGAGTCGCGAATCTGATCGTGGGTGATAGAGGGCGAAGCGGTGGTGATAGAGGAGAGTTCGCGCTCAACGATCCCGGTCATCGAGTCGGGATCGAAGCCGATGCCGATGGCAATGAGTTCCTTGACTGCATTGCTGACCAGATGATGGGCGGCATGGAAGCTGATGCCGATAGAGCGGACGAGGGTATCGGCGAGTTCAGTGACGGGAAGGAAGTTGGCTTCGGCTGCGGCGGCCATGCGGTCGGTGTTGAACTCAGCCTCGGACAGAATGCCGGCAAGGAGGCGAAGGCTCCGATCGGCATCTTCAAAGGCGGCGTAGACAAGGGGCTGGAGATCGTCTTCGGCGTCGTTCATGTCGGCAAAAGGAGTGTTGTGGAGGCAGCCGAGAATACTTTGTGACTGGTTGAGAGCGCGGCTGGCGAGAATTCGGACGTGCTCAAGGGGAACGGGGTTGCGCTTCTGCGGCATAATGCTACTGATCTGAACGTAGGCATCGGAGAGGCGAAGGAAATTGAACTCAGCAGTGCTCCATAGTATGAGGTCCTGGGCGAAGCGGCCGAGGTTGACCATAGAAACGGCGAGGACGGAGCTGCTTTCGGTGAGGTAATCGACGGCAGCGATGGCCCCATAGGAGTTCATCTGGAGTCCGTCGAAGCCGAGGAGTTGTTCGGTCAGATGACGATCGATCGGGAAGCCGGTGGTGGTAATCGCGCACGCGCCGAGGGGATTACGGTTGACGCGGGTGTAGGCGGCAATGAGTCGCTCGGAATCGCGTTCGAGGGTTTCAATAAAGGCCATGAGGTAGTGGCCCAGTGTCGTTGGCTGCGCTGGCTGGTTGTGCGTGTAGGCAGGGATGAGTGCGGCACGGTGCTGCCATGCGAGGTCAACCAGGATTGTGCGCAGATCAATGATTGCCGCAAGGATTTCCGTCATGAGATCGCGCAGCACCATGCGATACATTGTGAGGTCGATATCATTGCGGCTGCGGGCGGTGTGCATCTTGCCGGCGATTTCGGCACCACAGATGGAACCCAGAGTATTCTCGATGAGAAAGAAGAGATCCTCGAAGGAGCCGTCGTACCGGGCGTCGCGTATCTCGGTAAGATCGAGCGCGTCGAGGGCACGAATGCACACTGCGGCTTCTCCGGAGGGCATGATGCGCTGGCGCGCCAGCATCAAAGTGTGGGCGTATTCGATCTCAAGCAGCGGGTTGAGGAAGTATCGTTGAGCGTCGGCAAATACCCGCTCCAGTACCGTCTTGCGATAGGTCGGCGCGGGGAACGCCGACGCGCTCGTGAGGGGATGGGTGGTTTGTTTTGCGACGGTCATTAGTCCTTATGCTAGTCGATGGCGGCTAGAAATCGATCTTCAACCCAAACTGCAGGATGCGAGCTTCAAGAAGCGTGCTAGTTGGCAGAAAGGTCGGCTGGGTAGTGATGGTACCGATAGGCACGGTCGTTCCTGTTGTTGCAACCGTTGCCGTGGTATTGAGGGAGGTAACATTGGAATGGTTGAAGATGTTGTTGCCTTCGATGATCAGCTTGGGGCTGACGCGTTCAAAGAAGGTGCCAAGGGTACGAGTGTAGCGCATGTCGTACTGGTAGATAGAGGGACCACGCACCGTGTTGCGGCCGACGAAAAGTGGACGACTGGTGGCGGTTGCATCCCCATTGAGCTTGGGGCTTACGGTGATGTTCTGTTCGTCTCCGGAAGACATGTTGCCGAGGATGGCGAAGTTGTTATTTGCGATGGCGCCGTTAAGGAAGCGATTTTCAAAGTGGGTATTCGGTTGATAGACAATGCTCATTGTGAGCGAGTTCGGCCGATTGATGCCGCTGTTGCCACGGTCGCGGAGCGGATCGGTGGGGTCTTCAACAGGCGTGCTGAACTCGTATGAGTTGCCCTCCGGCGTGTTGGAGATGGCGTGGGACCACGTGTAAGAGATGCTCGCTGAGAGGCCTGCCGACATGCGGTGCTCGTAGGTGGCGGTGAACGCGTTGTAGGACGAGTTCGAACCGGTGTCGATCAGGGTGATGTTGTTGAGGCCTACACCGTTGGAAAGGACAGGATAAAGACGTGTGTTGGCGTTTACCGCTGTCGAGAAGACCGGCCTTCCGTCTGCAAGCACACTGATGGGATTGATGAGATTCATGTTGCTCAGGAATTGCATGTTGCGACCGTTGGTCAAGATGTAGCCGAGGGTCAGGGAGTCGTTCTTGGCAAGCTGCTGCTGCACCTGCAGGTTCGCGTTCCAGACATACTCGTTCTTGAACTTCGGCGTTAAGGCGTAGATGCTTTGAGTGGGCAGGCAGCTTATTGGAACGTTCTGTGGACCATTGGGAAAAGAAGGCTGGCAGGATGTTGGAGTCGTGGTGCCTGCGATGCTGGCGATGAAGTTTCCTGTGCCGGCAGCGCCGTTATTGTAGAGAGGGTCGAACCAGGTATTGGTCGGTGTAGCCTCGTAGAAGATACCCGCGTTCAATCGGACGACCGTTGTGGGGTTTGGGCTGTAGGTCATTCCACCACGTGGTGCTATGTTCCCGACCGGAGTGCGAAAGCTCTGGGTATAGACGAACGGCTCACCTGCCGGGGGAGTCGGGGCGCGGTACTGGTCGTAGCGAACGCCGTAGGTGAGTAGTAGATTCTTGCGGAACTGCCAGGTATCCTGGGCAAAGAAGTTGAAGAAAATGGAGTGGTAGGCTGCTCCAGGCTGACCGATGCTGGCGCTGAGGCTGGAATACACCTGTGGGGTGATGCCGTCTTTCGCAGATTGATACTGTGCAATGGAGGCGAAGGTGTACTGCGTATAGACGTTCGCAAGTTGCGTATCGAGGTTTTTCTGGAAGCCAACTCCGAACTTGACGGAATGGGCGCCCTTAATCCAGGTGACGTTGTCGTTGAAGCTGGGGATCTTCTCCTGGAACTTGGCGCCCGCAGCGTTCGAGCCGCCGAAGTTAGCAAGACCGGTGATGGTGACCATAGGGCCCGGTCCGGTGAGAGGGTCGACGATGTGATGTTCATTGCGATACGGCCACGATCCGCGGAACTCATTCAGCAGGGTAGGCGAAAAGGTAGTGACCAGTTGAGCGCCGATGATATGGGCACGGTCCTGGAAGTCTGCTCCTGCGCTGATGGCATAGAGGCCACCGATGTCGCTGTTGAAAGGGTAGCGGTTGCGAAAGTAGTTATACCGGACGAAGAATTGATTCTTGCGGTTGATGCTCCAGTCGCCGCGAACGTCAACCCACTGCGCATACTGAACCGTACCGGCGGTACCGAAGTCGGATGGACTGACTCCAAGCCCCTCGAGAGCAGTCTGAGTGGCGGGGGTGATTGTGTTCGCGGTGGGGTTGGCGCGCTTGAGGTGTTCGTAAGCAACGAAGAAGAATAGTTTGTCTTTGAGGACCGGGCCGCCGACATTGCCGACGAAGTCGTCGACATGCAGGCTGGGTTTTATGACGCCGCCGGGTACATTCGGATCGCAGTTATTGAGGATAGGGCAGGAGCTTGCCGCCTTAGGACGCCAGATGTACTGGGCCAGACCGTGAAACGTGTTTGTGCCGGAGTTGGTGATGCTGTTGTAGATGACGCCGGCAGTGTTGCCGAACTCCGGGGCAAAGCTGTTGGAGATGGTATCGATCTCTTTGACATAAGAGTCAGAGATGGCAAAGAGACGAAGGCCATATTGGTCTGTCTCGGTGTCTACCATGCCGTCGAGCTGGAAGTTGACGCGATCGACGAGGCCATTGGTATTGAGCGTGCGCGGAATGCCGTTTTCAGGATTGGGATGGCCGCTGACGCCAGGCTGAAAGAGGATGAAGTTGTACGGGTTGCGCGAGGTGAGCGGAAGGTTCTGCGTCTCCTCCGAGGTGATGGTGCGGCCGAGATCGAAGCGGGATGGTTCGATGATGGGAGCGTCATCGGTGACCTTGATCTCAGTGGCAACCGAGCCGACCGCGAGATGCTCGTCGACGTTGAGATCTGTACCTGCGCTAAGGTGAATTCCGATCTGTGTGAGAGGCGCGAAGCCAGTCGATAAAGCGGAGAGAGAGTAGTTGCCAATTGGCAGGGCGGGGGCGAGATAGAGGCCGCCTTCGTCTGTCCTGACCTCACGCACGTAGCCTGTATCAACATTCCTGATCGTCACGGCTGCTCCGGCGATAGGAGCTCCGGTCGTGTCGGTCACCACACCCCGGATACTTCCATTGATCGATTGCGCCTGACCAAATGCAAGCGAGGAGGAAGCAGCCATCAGCGGGAGCGTTATAGCAAGGGAGAATGCAGACCTGCGGAGAATGGCTAGCATAGACATGAACTCCTCAAACGAATTTGTGGGGCCAGAAACTTAGTAATATTTCATAAGTAAGTAGCGAATTGGGCTGAGCATAAGGATTTGTTGCGGCAAAGTCAATAAGAAAATTTGGCAGAACTTTACTGGAGGAGAAAAGCCTCGGTGGCGTTCACGCTTAGTGACAGGGCGCCGAAGAGTTGCGCCTGGGTGCCGAGCGCACTGGAGCGGAGTTGCGGTTGTGCCAATTCATGCTGCTGAATGATAGTTTGCGTGAGTCGACAAAGCTCCGGATGCGAGCCGACGCCTCCACCGAGGACAACGATCTCGGGGTTGAGCAGAAGAGCAACGTCAGCAACCGTGTCCGCCAGGAGGGTCGCAGCGTCTGTGATCACCTCGACGGCCAGAGGGTCGCCATCGCGAGCGAGATCGAAGATCTGGGTGGCGTGAAGACCGACGAGGTCATTATCCGGTGCACCACTTGAGCGCTGCAGCACTCGTCTCCAATGTTCTTCGATGCCAACTCCACCAATGATGCTCTCCAGCTGACCTGTGTGTTGCATCTTCATTGCATCTCTTTTTTCGCCGCGAACACCAAAGTATCCGATCTCTCCGGCACACCACTGAGCGCCATGATGCAGTTGGCCGCGAAGAAAGATTCCGGCGCCCACGCCAGTACCAAGAGCGATAAACACAAAGTTGTCGATACCTTTGGCAGCGCCGCGCCAGCGCTCACCGACGGCCGCGAGATTAGTGTCGTTCTCCACGATGACAGGGATTCCGGTCTTGCGTTGCAGCATATCGCGGAGCGGAACCTGAACCCAGTCCGCGAGGTTTGGAGCGGAAAGAACCAGGCCTTCGGCCACGTTTGTGATTCCAGGTGCGCCGGCAGTAAGGTGCAGGATCTTTTTGGTGGAAGCACCGGTCTCGCCGCACATGATTCGCAGTCCCTCGTCGATCAGGGCGCAGACAGCTTCCGGGGTCTTCTGCTGCTTAAGCAGAATAGTGGACCAGGTGGACAGGACGGTACCGTTGAGATCGGCAAGCATCATGCGAAGGCGCGTACCACCGATATCGGCGGCAGCGATCAATCCGTGGCTTGCATTGAAACGCAGTAGCTCCGGCGGACGGCCGCCGCTGGATTCGCCATCACCGATGGATTCGACGAGGCCGAGACTTTCGAGATGAGAGACCGCACTGGAGACGGTTGGCGCACTGAGACCGGAGAGTCGTACGAGGTCGGCTTTGGAGCACGGGTTATGTCCTCGCAGCAACAGGAGCAGGCCTCGAGCGTTCGCCTGCCGCAGGTGCGAGGGGCGCGAGGGTGAAGGCTGCAGCAGTGTTGTGAAGGTTTCAGACATTCAATCCTCTAGACGTCTCTGCGAGTCTCTCATAGCAAGACCATGATATCCGAAGTAATTAAAGTTTCTTTACAAAGAATTGCAGGCATGGTATCCCTCTACGAGTACACCGAAATCGTTTGCAGATGCGCGACCTCTAATAGGAGCACTTCAATGAGACCGTACCCGGTTCTGAACTTTGCGCTGACTTTAAGTGTGTTGGCTTCTCTTCTGACAACGACCGTGGCAGCCACGGCACAGTCTCCTGCTTCCTACCCTTCCGCATTCTCTGAGCCGCTGGCCGTCGATCGCGGTGCGGGTGCGGTGTGGCAGAGCCTTAAGAAGCTGCAGACACGTGCGAGCATCATGATGGTGGTGGCCCATCCTGATGATGAAGACGGTGGCATGCTTACTTATGAGAGCCGCCGGCAAGGTGTCGATACAACACTGCTGACGTTGAACCGCGGCGAAGGCGGACAGAACGTGATGTCGTCGGACTATTGGGATCAGCTCGGTCTGGTTCGCACTCAGGAGTTACTCGCAGCGGGCGATGCGTATGGAGTGCACCAATACTGGACGCGAGTTGCCGATTTTGGATTTTCGAAGAGCATTGAAGAGGCGCTGAAGACGTGGGGGCATGACCGGGTGCTGTATGACTGTGTGCGGGTGGTGCGTATGACGCGACCTCTGGTGGTAACTTCGGTGTTCGCAGGGAATGTCTCCGATGGTCATGGACATCATCAGGTGGCGGGGCTCATGGCCCAGGAGGTCTACAAGGCTGCGGGTGATCCCAACGTGTTTCCAGATCAGATCAAGGCTGGACTGCGACCGTGGTTGCCTTTGAAGGTGTATGCGCGTGTACCTTTCGCGCGTGTGACGGAAAAGGGTATTTACGACTATGCCACCGGACATTGGGAGCCGGTGCGCTTTCGTAACTATGTGACAGGAACATGGATTGAGGGCATACCTTCGGCTACGCTCGAGGTTCCTGAGGGCGAGTACAGTGCGCTGCTGGCACGGTCGTATCTGACGCTGGCACGTGAAGGGCTGGCGCAACAGAAATCGCAGAATGGCGGAACCGCTGCGCCGCCACCACAGCCGTTCGATTCTCCGTATCATCTTTATGCTTCGCGGGTGACAAAGACATTGCCTGAGCATGAGTCGGACTTTTTTGAGGGCATCGACATCTCTCTGGCCGGAATCGCAGGCTATGCACCAGCGAGTGAGCAAAAGGCGTGGCGGGACAAGCTGACGGAGCTAAATGCAACGGTAAACCAGGCAATTGCGGCGTTCGATGGAACCGATCCGGCAAAGACGGCGCCTGCGCTGGCAAAGGGCCTTGCACAGACGAAACAACTGCTCGCAGATGTGACGGCAAGCGGGCTGCCGGAGGATGCAAAGTACAACATGCAGCATGAGCTTGACATCAAGCAAGTGCAGTTTAATGATGCCCTCGGGCAGGCGCTGGGAGTGAACCTGATAGCGACGGTGTTGAATTCGAATGAGCCGATGCGTTCAGGCCCAATGGGTATGATGTCCAGCGAGACAGGGACGTTTCAAACGGTCATCCCGGGGCAGAGCTTCAGCATGGACGTGCATGTTGCAAACCAGGGGAGTCAGCCAATAAGCATTGTGAAAGCCCAGGTGGTTTCGCATGCCGGATCCAACTGGACGATTACGGCAAAGAATTCGATCGATGGAATGGTGAGGCCAGGGGACGCCAAAAATCTGATGGTATCGGCGACGGTTGCTACGGATGCGGCTTTGACAGCGCCTTACTTCAGCAGGCCCGATCTGGAGCAGCCGTACTACGACATTTTGAACACGAAGTTTCTGAATCTGCCTACGATGCCCTATCCACTCTCGGCTGAGGTGACCTATAGCTATAACGGTGTTGAAGCGCATACAAGCGGAGTAGTGCAGACAATCCATCGCTTTACGGGGCCGGGGCCGCTGAAGGAGCCACTGCTGGTTGCGCCTGCTATTTCCCTGACGGTTTCACCAGAGGCGGGTATTGTGCCGATCGGCAACGCAATACTACAGTTGCAGGTGACGGTGCATAACAATGTGAATGGGCCGGCGAAAGGAACAGTCAGGCTCGATCTTCCTGCGGGCTGGACGTCGCAGCCTGGGGTCGCGGAGTTTGCGACCACGATGGACGGGGACGAACGCATTGTTAGCTTTCATGTGACACCTAAGTCCGTGGAGGCAAAGCCATACTCGATTACGGCTGTAGCCGAGTACGATGGAAAGCAGTACAGGCAGGGCTTTCATGATGTTGGGTATGTCGGCCTGCGGCCTTATCCGTATTATCGGGATGCGGCGATGCGGACTACTGGCGTTGACGTGAAGGTAGCTCCGGGGTTGAAGGTGGGTTACATCATGGGAACGGGAGATGACATTCCATCTTCGCTACAGGATGTCGACGTTCACGTCATCCAGCTTTCACCCCGGGATGTTGCGACGGCGGATTTGTCGTCTTACGATGCGATTGTGCTGGGCATCCGCGCCTATGCGGCACGACCGGAGCTGAAGACGTCCAACAGTCGCTTGCTGGAGTACGTGAAGAAGGGAGGCGTGGTGATCGTTCAGTATCAGACGGGCGAGTATGACCATGATTATGGACCTTATCCGCTTTCGCTCTCGGGTGATCCAGAAAAGGTGGTTGAAGAGGACTCGAAGGTGACATTGCTTGCGCCGACCGATCCCCTGCTGAACTGGCCCAACAAGATTACGGAAGGAGACTTCAATGGTTGGGTCGAAGAACGAGGGCATGGTTTTATACGCACATGGGATCCACACTATATCGCGTTGACGGAGATGCATGATGTGGATCAGGCCCCGCAAAAGGGCGGCCTGCTGTACGCGCATTATGGCAGCGGAGCGTATATCTATACGGCATATGCGTTCTTTCGGCAGATGCCAGAGGGGGTGCCGGGCTCGTTCCGCATCATGTCCAATCTGATCAGCTTGCGAAAAAATCCTGGCTTTTGAGGAGGTTGCGATGCTTGACATGATTTTCCGTCAGGGTGATATCTTCCCATGACTGGAAGACCATAGATCTCGTCTGGAAGAGTGTACGGGCCGCCAATGGCCATATGAACATACTCCCAGCCGATGCCCTGGACCGTGTCGCGCCGCTCGCCGGTGACACGGTGGGAGGAGCGTGCGATGCGGGCCCAGCTTCTTGATGTCCAGATGCAACAGATTGCCCGTAGCCGCGATGGGCGCGAGCTGCGGTCCCCCGTCCGTTCATATTGTTTGATGCCCTCGGATCAACCTACGTACTTATTTGCACCCCTAAGGGACATCGAGATTAAGCGTGTAAAGATTCCCTGTGCGCGTTCGCGATCGCACGATTGGGACGTTGTCGGGTGTCAGGCCGCAGAAGAAATAGTCCTCTGTATCGCCCCCACTGAAGCTGGCGAGATTCGCAATCTGCTCCAGTTTCCCGTCGGAGATGGATGCTCGATAAATCGGCTGCATCGCCGCCGAAGAAGCGTGGAAGAAGATCGCTTTGCTGTCTGATGACCAAACGGGATCCGCCACCGTCGTCTCAGCAATGGTCCGCCAGATATGCGTGACGGTATCGAAGAGCAGAAGCTTCCTCTGATCGAGTGAGATCGCCGCGATATACCGTCCGTCCGGCGACCAACGCGGACTGAACAACCCCTCCGACTCCGGAACGATCGATAGAGTTTTCGTCCGCAGATCGAGTATCTGCAACGCACGTGGGCCGTCCTCCTTGCCCATAATGTCGGTGATCCGTCCAAAGACAATCTGCTGTCCATCGGCCGACCAGGATGGGTCCGCCGCGTTCCGGCTCTCCTGGAGCAAGCGGTCCGGAACTCCACCGTCCGCGCTGATCGTATAGAGCTGCCATGCCTTGCCCGCCTCGCGCGCCATCAAGGCGAGCCTCTTACCATCCGGAGACCAGTGACCAAGAAAGACCTGCAGCGAGTCGGGCGTGACCTGAATCTTCTCCGACCCGTCTGCCTTCGCTCGCCATAGCCTGCCCTGCGCATCCGTCCACGCCACCCAGTCCAGGTCGCGGGAATAGTCTACCCGGTTGGCGTCCGCCAGGAATCCAGGATATGGCACGAACTCTCGGCGTCCGGCGTCATAGCGCTGCAGCACGGATTGAGTTTCGAGGCCAAGAAAGAAGATGCGGTGCCCGGTCCGCGATGTCACCGGACCGACGAAGCTTAATGGCCCGTTCGTCACCCGCATGGGCTCGTCAACACTCGTTCCGTCCATCCTCCAAAGATCGCTGCTGCCGCCTCGATCCGATTGGAATACGAAGTACTTCCCGTCGCCTGTCCAGATCCCGCAGCACTCCGACGCGGGTTTCGTCCAGCCGTTCAGGATGGGCCGCATCTGCTTGCCGTCACGCCCTGCCTCCCAAAGTCCCAGAGTGTGATCGATGGGATCCATCAGAGTGAACCGGAGCAGCTTTCCGTCCGGCGACCAGCGCAGCCAGAACGCGCGTCCCGGCAGCGTGGCGAATACAGTTGAGGTGCCATCCTGCGGCCTGTTCACGATCAGCTGATTTCCTGCTGCGTAAAGCACACTCTTGCCATCGGGCATCCAGGTGGCATCGTGAGCCACAATATTGGCAAGCCGCAGCGCGCTTCCCCCACCGATCGATACCATCCACAGGGGCTGCTCCGACTCTGGAGACAAATGGGTCCGCAACAGCAACGTGGATCCGTCGGGAGACAGATCCCCGAGCATCGGAGAGGCGATCTCGCTCGGCAGCGGAAGGTCCTTCACTTCACCCGTATGCACGTCCACCTGCCCCAGCACCGGCCTGCCACCTGCAATTACCGGAACAAAGATGCGCAACCCGTCGGTCGCCGAGGCCGGCAGGCTTTCCATCGCCTGCACTCCTGGCGCAATCCGCCCTGTATGCGTTAATTGTTCGATCCGAGGCAACGGTCTCCCATGTCTCGACCCACCGTAGAAGCCTGCAACTCCAGCCAGACTCGCGACCGCACAGAGCATCGCGGTCCCCTTCCAGTAGGCTGATCGCGAACGATTGGCTAAATGTTCATTCGTTGCACTGCGAACCCTGGCTACTTCGACGGCTGGAGCCGACACCAACAGCTCTGCCGCATCCGCGAACGCCCCCTCGGCCGGAGCTGGTCCTGCCACGGGCTCAGGCTGCGGCACGGGGGCCGAAGATTCAGCCAGTACAGTCACGGGCGCGATAAACCGGTATCCCCGCTTTGCCAGTGTCTCAATAAAGCGCGGATTCTCCGCCGTATCACCCAGCGCATCCCGAATCTTATTAATAGCAGTGCCGAGCGAGTGGTCAAAGTCGACCACCGTATCCCTGCCCCAGACCCTGAGCTGCAACTCTTCCCGAGTGACCACTTCACCGGGTCTCTCTATAAGAACAGTCAGAACCTTGAAGGGCTGGCTCTGCAGCTTGATCTTCCGGCCAGCCTTCCAGATCTCGCCGGTCTGCAGGTCTGCTTCATAGAGTCCAAAACCGACCTTCGACGCATTTTCAGCATGAGACAACATAGGCAAAACCTTGATTTTAGACTCTATCACGCGAATGCTATGTATTTCACCCTGCCTCAATATGTTGATGACCATTCGATATACCCATAAGAATGAGCAACTTGCCAGTTGAACAAAAGATGTTTAAAAAAGGACACGCAGAGTATGGCGATGACAACCCAAAACTGACCAATGTTCATTCCGCAACCATAAACAAATAGGGATTCCCGCGTTTTCAGGTTGCACCTTTGGAGGCTTGTCATGCACGTCGCTATTAAACGTCGATACTCGAGCGTTATCAGAAACATACTGCCACTCCTCGTCTGCCTGCTGCTCCTCTCAGCCACGAGCCTGCTCGCACAATCGGACAACGGCCGGGTCACCGGCATAGTCATGGACCCATCCGGCGCGCTTGTACCGGGCAGCACCATCCTTCTCACCAATACCGACACAAACGCCACTCAGACCGTGACCGCCGGAAGTGATGGCAACTTTACCTTCGCCACCGTCCCCCGCGGCAACTATCGTATCGAAGCCAGCCAGACCGGCTTCCAGAGCACAGCGCAGAATTTCACCCTACAGATCTCACAGGTTCAGACTGTTGAATTCCATCTGCCCATCGGCGTCTCGAGTCAGACGGTCGAAGTTACCGATGCCGCGCCGATTGTTAATCTCGCCACTTCCTCCACCGGAGCAGTCATTGAAGGCAAACAGGTCACCGATCTCCCCCTCAATGGCCGCAACTTCACCTCACTCGCCAATCTCATCCCCGGCGTCACCCGCGGGGCCTACAACTCCGATGCCAGCGGACGTAACGGTAACGTCGAGACCTTCCGATATTCCGATTCAGGCGGCGGTGCGCTCTCAGCAAATGGACTTCGCCAGCAGTCAAATAACTTTATTCTTGACGGTGTCGACAACAACGAATCGCTCGTCAACTCGATCGTCTTCTTCTCTCCTCCCGAGGCCATCCAGGAGTTCCGCGTCACCACCTCCGTTGCCTCCGCCGAGTTTGGCCGTGCGGGTGGCGCCATTGTGCAGAACTCCATTAAGTCCGGCACCAACAGCATCCACGGCTCCGCCTTCGGCTACTTCCGCGATCAGATCTTCGACGCCAATCCGCTGTACTTCAATCCTGGCACCCCAGCTCCCGCCTTCCAGCGCAAACAGTTCGGCTTTGCTGCGGGTGGTCCCCTTTGGAAGAACAAAGTGTTTATCTTCGGCGACTACCAGGCGATGCGTCAGAAGCAACCCAAAGACACCGGCTTCTATACCGTCCCAACCGCCCTCATGCGTCAGGGCAATTTTTCGGAACTGCTCGGCCAGAATGTTACCAGCAACCCCGGCAGCTTCGCTGAAACCGGCTGCCCTGCGCCCGCTGCAAATGCGCCTGTCGTCGTCGGCGCGATCTACGATCCAACGACCTGTCAGCCTTTCGCCGGTAACATCATCCCGTCCAACCGTATCAACTCCGCCGGTCTCAAATACCTCAACGCCTTTGATGCTCCTACTCGCTCCGGTATCCTGAACAACTACTTCGCGGTGCGGAAGTCCATCCAGAACTTCAACGACTTCGACGTTCGTCTTGACTTCCACATCTCGCAGAAGGATTCAGTCTTCGTCCGCTATAGCTACGGTCAGGACAATCTGAACGTCAACAGCCTCTTCACCAACCTGCCCGCCGGGTTTGGTTCCGGCTTCAATGTCAACCACCCCCGCGGCGGAGCCGTTGGATATACCCGCACCTTCACCCCAAACCTCGTCAACGAGTTTCGGTTCGGCTACATCCGACCCGAGTTTGCCTATATCAATCCTGACGAAGGCACTCCCATCTCCGCCAATCTCGGCATCGTCAACGCCAACCGTAGCTCCCTGCTCGGCGGCGGCGCGCTGATCGGCGGCAGCAATACCCAGATCGAATACACCGGTGATGGAGGCCCATACTCGGTACCGGAAAAAACCTTCCAGTATCTGGACAGCCTCACTTGGGTCCATGGCAACCATACTCTGAAGACCGGAGCGGACGTCATACGTCGGAACGTCGACTTCTTTCAAGGCAATGACTCCAAGGGTTACTTCGTCCTTGGTGGCGTCAACTTCCCTGGAACCGGACGTTTTACCGGGTACGAAACCTCCGAGATCCTCGCCGGCTTTTCCGACTACGAGATCGGCGCAGCCAGCAGTTACTTCAATACGTACAACTACGAAACCGGCTATTTCATTCAGGACGATTGGAAGGTCTCGCGCCGCCTCACCCTCAACCTTGGCGTCCGTTATGACCTCTATACCTATCCCTATGAACAGCACAACAACCAGGCAAACTATGACTTCGCTACCGGCACACTTCTGGTCGCAGGAGTGAATGGGAACTCTCGCTCGCTTATCAATACCGACAAGAACAACTTCGCACCCCGCATCGGCTTTGCCTACGATCTCTATGGCAACGGTAAGACCTCGATCCGTGGCGGCTTCGGCATGTTCTACTTCCTCGATCGCGGCGGCGTTGGTAATCAACTCTCCAATCAGCCAGGCTTCAACGGCGTCACGCAGTACACTGCATCAAATGGCTATCGCATCGCCTTCACTGGGCAAAGCCCAACCATTCCGAACGATGCAGCTACAGCAACGGCTGCTCTTCCACTACCGCCTTTCGGAGCGGGCGCTGTCGCAGGAATCAACCTTGCCAACGCATCCGTTATCGCTGAACCGCAGAACAACCAGAATGGCACCGTTACTCAGTACAACCTGCAGGTGCAACAGCAGCTTGACCACGCGACATCTTTGAATATCGCGTACGTCGGCAACAAGAGCGATCATCTGATGACCTGGTATAATGCCAACGCTCCCTTCCTCGGTGGCACTGGTGCGGGTCTCTATCCTAATCGCGGCACAATCACCGAAGGTCTCGCAGGCGGCTCCGCCAAGTACGATGGCCTTCAGATCTACCTCGACCGTCATGTGAGTTCAAGCCTGCTCGCGACAGTGGCTTACACGTGGTCTCACTCTCGCGACAACTCGAACGGCGCCTTCAGTTCAGGCACCGGCGCAAGCACCAGCGGACGCATCTTCATCACGCCCTCCGGTGTGGATCTTCCCGCTAACTACGGTAACTCCGATCAGGACCAACGTAACGTCTTTGTCGCGAGTGCCGTTTACTCGCTTCCCATCGGCCGTGGCAAGATGCTCGGCAAAAACATGAACCGCGCACTGGATGAGGTCGTTGGCGGATGGCAGCTCAACACCATCATTAACCTTGACAGCGGCACACCTGTCGACTTCAGCACCGACGGCGTCCCAAATACCACCATCGATAACCGGCCGGATCTCATCAGCTTCCAGAAGGTTCGACGTCAGTTTCTTGGTGGCAACTCCAACGCCAACAACGTCACCTTCTTTACTGGTGTCTTTGGAATCCCGCCAGTCAACTCATCCGGGATGTTCACCCGGCCCGGAAACCTCCAGCGCAATGCCTTCTCCGGTCCGGGTTACAAGACCATGGACCTTGGCCTCTTCAAGGGGTTCCATATCACCGAACGGGTCAACGCAGAATTCCGCGCCCAGGCTTATAACCTGTGGAATACGCCACAATTCGATAACCCCGACATGGATCTCAAAGATGGAATTAACGTTCCCGGCTCCTCGACCACCTGGACCACCGGCGCTAACTCCTCCGGCACAAACAATGGCTTTGGCAGCATCAGCAGCACGAGGCTCAACACCAACCGCCAGCTTGAGCTCGCGGCCCACATCAACTTCTAAACCGCCTGACGTCACAGCGGCACCATTGAGTAAATCGCTTTGGTGCCGCTTTCTGTCCATCCAATTCATGATCGCTTAACCAGTTGGTATCTCTGTCCTCCCTGGAAATCTATCTATGCGCCGCCTCCTCCTGGTCTTCGTGCTCACCGTCTTGGCCCTTGTAACATCTGCTCAGGCTCAATCTCCCAAAATCGAGAAGATCGACCCACCGAACTGGTGGGCCACCATGCCTGCTCCCATGCTCCTCGTCAAAGGCGAGAACCTTGCCGGAGCCCAGTTCGTTCTAAGTGACGCAGCCCTGCACATCGACAGGACAACGATCTCCACCAACGGACACTACGCTCAGCTCTGGCTCACCGCCTCGCCCTCGAATGCAGAAACCGTCCGCATCACGGCTCACACACAAACCGGTGAAATCACCGCGCCCTACACCTTTGCATCCCGGCACAATCCCTCCGGCAACTTCGCCGGCTTCTCTTCAAAAGATGTGATGTACCTCATCATGACCGACCGCTTCGCCGACGGCGACCCCGCCAACGACGGTCCCGACCATACCACCGAACTCGCCGCTCCACGCGGCTGGCACGGCGGAGATCTGCGCGGCATCGTCCAGCACCTGGACTACCTGCAGCAGCTCGGCATCACCACCGTTTGGATCACCCCTGTCTATCAGAACCACGGAAGCCAGAGCTACCATGGATACGGCGCGACCGACATGTATGCCGTGGACGAGCACTTCGGAACACTCGCCGATTTCAACGATCTCGCGGCTGCGCTGCATGCCCGCCACATGAAGCTCGTCCTCGACACCGTTCCAAACCACGTCGGTCCCGCTCACCCGTGGGTCCACGACAGTCCAGACCCAACCTGGTTTCACGGAACCCTCGAACATCACACCATCGCTCAGGAAGACTTCGCTCCTCTCACAGACCCCCATGCCCCGTGGCGCGATCAACGCAACGTGACCGAGGGCTGGTTCGCCAACACGCTGCCCGATCTCAACCAGGAAGATCCTGCCGTCTCCCGATATCTGACGCAAAACGTCATCTGGTGGATTGAAGAGGCAGGTCTCGACGGTCTCCGCATCGACACCTTTCCCTACGTCGACCGCGCCTTCTGGCACAGCTTCCATCAGCAGATTCACGAGCTCTACCCAAACCTGACCACAGTCGGCGAGATCTTCAACCCCGACCCGTCCATCACCTCTACCTTCGCTGGCGGCGTCACCCGCACTGGCATCGACACCGGCCTCGACACTCCCTTCGACTTCCCAACTTACTTCGCCCTTCGCGATGTCTTTTTTAAAGATGCACCCATGACGAAGCTCGCCGACGTCCTGCGTCTCGACAACCTGTTTCCTCATCCCGAACGCCTCGTTCCCTTCCTCGGCAACCATGACACCAGCCGCTTTCTCAACGACGCTGCAGCCACGCCGCGCACGCTTGAGCTGGCGTTCACCATCCTCACCACAATGCGTGGTATGCCCCAGATCTACTCCGGCGATGAGATCGCCATGCGCGGCGGCGAAGACCCTGACAACCGCCGCGACTTTCCCGGCGGCTTCGGCCCAACCCAGAACGACGCCTTCACCCCGCAGGGCCGCACCCCCGAGCAACAGCAGGTATTCACCTCGCTCCAACACCTTCTTGCCATCCGTCGCTCGCATCCGGCTCTACAATCCGGGGCCGAACAACTTCTTTATGCCGACTCCAATCTTCTGGTCTACGTTCGAACGCTCCAGACATCGACGCAGGCAAATCAGCGTATCCTGATCGCGGTCAATAAAGGCAAGGAAGCCAAAAGCGCCGTGATCAAAACCAATGGAACGTCGCTCGAAGGAATAAAGCAGTCAAGCGTTCTCTTCGGTTCTCCCAATGCGGTCTCTGTGACTGCTGACACTCTCACCGTTCAACTGACTCCACAAGCAGCAACGATTCTCGATCTCAACCAGCAGTAAGCCGATGACCTTCAACCTGCCACGCCGCGCAGCCTCAATCCGGCGAAAGGGATCTCTTCCGTGCAACCCCGTATCCTCCCCTCTGCTCTTCTCGCCTGCCTCATTCTCTCCGGTTCTGCGATGGCGCAGACACCAGGCATCGATCCCGCCGCCGTCCGCACAGCCGCAACCCTCACAACCGATACCACCTGGTGGAAGCACGCCGTCATCTACGAGATTTACCCGCGTTCCTTTCAGGACTCCAACGGAGACGGTATCGGCGATCTCAACGGCATCACCCAGCGTCTCAACTATCTGCAGCACCTCGGTATCGACGCCATCTGGATCGCGCCCTTATACCCCTCCCCGCAGGTTGACTTCGGCTACGACATCTCCGACTACGAAAACGTAGACCCCCAGTACGGCACCCTGGCCGACTTCGATCGTCTCGTCGCCGAAGCAAAGAAGCGCAATATTCGTATCATCCTCGACATGGTCTTGAACCACACCTCCGATCAGCACAAGTGGTTCCTCGAGGCCGCCAGCTCCCAAACTAATCCCAAGCACGACTGGTATGTCTGGAACGACGGCCTCCCCGCAAACGCGCCCAACGTCACCGACTACCAGAAGCGTTTCGAACACGATGGCCGCGTCCCCCCCAACAACTGGGTCAGCCTCTTTGGCGGCTCCGCCTGGGAGTGGGTTCCCGCCGTCCATCAGTTCTACTACCACCGCTTCTACAAGCAGCAGCCCGACCTCAACTGGCGCAACCCCGCCGTCGAAAAGGCTATGTTCGCCTCCATGCAGTTCTGGCTGGACCGCGGCGTAGCCGGCTACCGTCTCGACGCCATTCCCTCGCTCTTCGAGGACCCCCAGCTACGCAACGAGCCGGCCACCAGCGGCACCAACTCCCAGGGCGACCCCAATGTCAAGACCATCTACACCGACAACCTCCCCGAGGTCCACGACGTCATCCGCCGTATGCGCGCCATGGTTGCCAAATACCCCGGCGACCGCGTCCTCATCGGCGAAACCTATCTCCCCAACACCGCCGAGCTCGACAAGTGGTACGGCGGTGCCCAGCACAATGAGCTTCAGCTCCCCATGGACATGCTCATCGGCTTCTCCAGCAACAAGCTCGACGCCAACACCTTCCGCCAGCACATCACCGAGGTCGAAACCCAGATCCACGGCTCCCAGCCCCTGATCGTCTTCAGCAACCACGATCAGCCCCGCGATTGGGACCGCTACGGCGACGACGAACACAACCCTCAGATCGCTCGAGTTCTCGCTACCCTCCTCTTCACCACCAGAGCCACCCCCCTCATGTACTACGGCGAAGAGCTCGGCATGCCGACCGCGACTCCTACCCGCGTCGAAGACGTAAAAGACCCAATCGGCATCACCGGATGGCCCAAAGAGAAGGGTCGTGACGGCGAACGCACGCCAATGCAGTGGGACAGCGCTACTCCCCAGGCTGGCTTCAGCACCGCCAGCAAAACCTGGCTGCCTGTCCCTCCGGATTACAAAACCAGCAACGTGCAGACCGAGAGCGCCGATCCGAACTCGCTGCTCAACTGGTACAAGCAGCTGATCCACATGCGTCGCGATCTCCCCGCGCTCCACGAAGGAGGCATCGTCATGCTGGACACCACGAACAGCAACGTACTCTCGTATCTCCGAACGTCGCCATCAGGGGGCGCAGCGGTCGTCATCTCGCTGAACATGTCCAGTCAGCCCCAGACAATCAACCTGGATGTTGCGGCAGTCGGAGTGAAAAAACAGCATGTAAAAACCATATTGACCAATGAGCCCTCGCTCTCCACAACCACCAGTCTGAGCGGCATCACACTGCCACCCTTTTCTTCATGGATCGCAACCGTCGAATAGCACAGAAGGCATATACATCAGAAGCGCTGTATGCAGTGCCGATTCAAGACGCACGATGAGGCTCCGGCTGGACATGATTCTGAAGCATCTGCTTTCCATAAACTTCAGTGGGCGTTCCTGGAAAACAAATGCTCGTGCCAATTGGAACATTCCGCTTTATCATTCGTATTTACCCGCATGAGTGCAAACACGCCAGCGGCTGTCGCCGCAAGAGAGACCCGGAAGCCATCTCCCTTCACATCCGGGGCAGCCATCATTGCGTATGTCGCCTTCGCGCGAATCGTTCTCTACTGCTTCGCCGGCCCGCGCTACGGATACTTTCGCGATGAACTTTACTATCTCGCGTGCGGGGAACACCCCGCCCTGGGATATGTGGATCAGCCACCGCTGATCGGATGGATAGCGTGGGTTCTGCAGCATACGGTAGGTACATCGCTCTGGGCATTGCGGCTGCTGCCAGCACTTGCCGGCACTGCGACCATCCTTCTTGCGGGTCTGCTCGCGCGCGAGTTAGGAGGCCGTCGCTGGGCGATGTTTCTTGCCTCGCTGGCGGCCCTGATGGCGCCCGTCTCGCTTGCCCTGTCGCACCTGTTCACCATGAATGCCTTTGATCCTCTGCTCTGGATGGCAATCGCCTACCTCGTTGTGCGCATTGCCAAAAGTGGTCGGGAAACTCTTTGGCTTGCCCTCGGCGCATTGGCGGGAGTTACGATTCTGAACAAGTACGGAGTCATCTTCTGGCTCTCCGGAGTAGTCATCGGGGTGTGCCTCACTCCGCTTCGTCAAAGCCTGCGTCATCGCTGGTTCTGGTTCGGCTGCATCCTCGCAGCGGCAGTCGCGTTGCCCAACTTCGTCTGGCAATGGCAGCATCAGTTTCCATTTCTCCAGTTGATGCACAATGTTCGACAGAGTGGCCGCGACATTGCGCTTCCACCGCTATCCTATCTCCAGGCCCAGATGCTCGGCTTTATTGCTGCTCTTCTCGTACCCTTTGCGCTCCTGTTCTTCTTTTCGAAACAAGGACGTCCGTTTCGTGCTCTCGGTTACGCTTACCTCGTCTTTCTCGCGGAGATGATGATCCTTCGCGGTAAGATGTATTACGTTGCGCCCGTCTACCCCATTATGTTCGCCGCAGGGGCGGTATGGATCGAAGGCGCGACAGAACGCAGGCTCTGGATCTGGGCGAGGCCAGCCCTCGCCCTTGCGATTATCGCCGTCGGCGGCATCTACGCTCCCACAATCCTGCCGATTCTCAGTGTCCCTGCCTTCCTTGCCTACGAACACAAAATGGGCATCGAGCAGCAAAAGTTCGAGCACACGCCGCCAGGAGTGCTTCCGCAGTTGTACGCCGACATGTTTGGTTGGGAGGAGATTGCGCAGCGCGTGGCGGCGTACTATCACACGCTTTCGCCGGAGGAGCAGCGGAAAACCGCGATCTTTGCGAATAACTATGGTGATGCCGGTGCCATCGACTTCTTTGGGCCGAGGTACGGTCTCCCGAAATCCATCGGAAGCCACCAGAATTACTGGATCTGGGGACCGCGTGAATACACCGGCGAGAGCCTCATTGTCCTGGGCGAAGGCGACGAGCACAACATGCAGACGAAATGTATAAGCTATTCGATCATTGGCAGTACGAAACACCCACTCTCCCGCCCCGACGAATGGCTCCCCATCTATCACTGCCGTGGAGTCAAGTGGAACTTACAAACGATCTGGCCGGAAATGAAGCGTTGGAATTGAGCCACGCTTCTTCCCTGGCGCACAGTGAAGAGATTACCGCTCCCACATCTTCGATGACATACTGATGCCCTGTTGCAGAGAGACAGCCTGCTGTCTGTGAAAATAGGTGTGGCAGGCAACGACTCTCAGGAAGCCCCCTGAGCTCAGCGTGCGTCTTATTTTCATCATGCACTTCACCCTACATGACCGCCTTTTCGTCCTCACTGGTGCCGGTATCTCCGCCGAGAGCGGTCTTGCCACCTTCCGGGGCTCAGGAGGGCTCTGGAACGGCTATCGTGTCGAGGAGGTAGCAACGCCCGAAGCATGGCACGCCAATCCCGAACTCGTCTGGCACTTCTACTCCATGCGTCGCCGCGATGCTCTCGCCGCGCAGCCGAATTCTGCCCACATTGCTCTCGCAGAGATAGAACGGAAGCTGGGCGACCGATTCTATCTCTGCACCCAAAACGTCGATGACCTGCACGAGCGCGCTGGTTCACGCCGCGTCCATCACATGCATGGAAGCCTCTTCCAGTCACGTTGCGTTCAATGCAATGAACCCTTTCCAGACCAAGCTCTGTACGAAACGGCTGCCACCCTTCCAATATGTTCAGAATGTAGTGCGCCAGTCCGTCCCAACATCGTCTGGTTCGGCGAGGTCCCGTTCGATATCGAAGACATCTACCACGAACTCGAACGATCCACGATTCTCCTCGTTGTCGGCACCTCAGGTTCCGTCTATCCCGCCGCGGGATTTGTACATGTCGCCAACCAACAGGACATTCGCACCATATGTCGGTCCGGAGGAACCTCTCAACGCCGACGCCTTCGATGAGGTTACCCTGGGCTCTGCCACAGTC
>Ga0302233_10000423_pt1 | contig 35134 bp, 56 predicted proteins | sample II_Palsa_N3_1_FD_193516 | JGI IMG/M metagenome (GOLD analysis project Ga0302233, IMG submission 193516) | Peat permafrost microbial communities from Stordalen Mire near Abisko, Sweden - II_Palsa_N3_1 | ecosystem: Environmental > Terrestrial > Soil > Palsa > Peat permafrost | place: Sweden... | reverse complement strand
TGCCATTGGACCTTCAGCCGGGACGTGAATGCTGCGCGTAACATCTCGATGATCTTCACGTGGAAAATGCAGGGCTATGAGCGTCCGCAAGCGCTGCGCGTGCAGCCTCGTCTCTGAGCAAGAACAATGTGGGTTATTCTGGTCTTCAAGCACGCACGGAGGTCCGTGGTCACCAGAAGGGTGTTGAAATATGCCCATAACCGAGAGGTACGCCTTGTGTTCCTATGGTTTGTCTAACTGTACTGTTCGCATGCACGTGTGCCGTCAATCTGCACTCTCGCCTTCATACATCTATTTCTGCACTCTTTTCTGGCTTTCCTACATACTTTTCTTGCTTTATCTCTACCGCTACTTTCGCATGTGTTGTGCACCCTAGATTATGTGTCTTCGTTGCAGTGTTCTTGCTGACAAGACTTTTCAAAAAAAAAAAAAAAAAGGGAAAAAGGAAAAGGAATATGCTCCTGTGGTGGCTGCTGGCACTTGTCCTCGTTTTTCTGGGCAACATGGGCAGCGCGTCATCCAGTGACCAGTGCGATGTGTGGCGTGCCGAGCTGCGTCAACTGCTGGTCAACCACACGTACGTGATGGACCCGACGGCGATGGCGAGCGACCGGGCGATGCGTGCGCAGACACACGAGAGGTTACCCCTGCTGCTGCAGTCGTTGACGCAGGACGAGTGCGGCGGTGTCCTGCCCGAGACAATCCTGCACGACGCTGTGCGGGCCGTGTACCGCGCGCACAACCACATCGCCAAGGACATGCTGGCGAGCAGTCGCAAGATTGACGTGACCTGGGCCGACATGGAGGCGTTTGCGGCCGAATGGGTGTACGAACCGTGGACAGCGCTGGTCGCTGCGACACAGAGACCCATCGCCGCACGGACCGATGCAAAGGGTTACACGATCCTGCACCTCGCCACGCTCTTCCGCGAGATGCGCCTCGTCCGCGACATCCTACAGCTGCAAGGCGGGGCGGCCGTCGTCAACGCCGTGACCCGGGACAAGTACCGCCAGACCGCCCTGCACATCGCCGTAGCCCACGCCGACGTGGACGCCGCAGAGCTCTTGCTGGAGCACGGTGCGGACGCGTTCTCGATCAAGGACGCCTACGGACGAACGGCGCTCGACCTAGCCGTACACATTGTCTACTACGTCCCTGCCCTGCAGGAGCTCCTGCTCGCCAATGGCCCTGCCGATGCCACGGCGTGTCCTCTGCACCCCTCGCTCAGTGTTTTGTCCAAGCCATCAGCCCCAATAGCATCCTGTCCGTTTGCAAGGATGCCCGCGTCTCAGCTGGACGTGGTTACGTTTGAGCGCGACTTTATCTCTGTGCGCCAACCGCTCATCCTCACCGGGGCGACAGACTCGTGGAGGGTGCAAGAGACCTGGCAACCGCGCCATCTGGCCGACCGGAACGGCTTTGGCTCGCTGCGCGTCCGCCTGGGCCCGATCCCTTACGCCAATGTAATCATCTGTGATGAGCATCTGGAAAGTGCAAAACTAATATCGATCTGTGGAAGGTCTTTGGGGAGCCCAGCGCCGATGCGACACTCACAGAGTACATGGCCTACATGGCGTCAAGCTCGGCAGCGTCCAAGCATCACCTGCCCAAGAAGCCTCCTGCATACGTCTTTGATGGTCAAGTGATGGGGAATGCAGGGGGCGCCTTCTTTGATGCCGAGGCCAATCCCCTACCAACCCCTGTTGCTCTTTTGCTGATGAACCAGACCGCGGACTCGACCGACACTGTCGGACCTAACGGCGGTACTTTTTTTTTTTTTCTCTCGTTCGTTTGTTTACCTTTTTTCCCTTTTTCCCTTTTTTCCCTTTTTCCCTTTTTTCCCTTTTTCCCTTTTTCCCTTTTTTTCCAAATTAAACCTTGGCAGATGTCACGGTGACAACAGATGACACTCGTGTGAGGGTGCAAGAGCAATTTATCCTCGGTCCTCGGTACACAGGGGCACCTTTGCACTACCACTGCGACGCCGTGAACGCGCTTCTGTGGGGCCGCAAGCACTGGCTCCTCGTGCCGCCAGCCCACTCGGTCTACTCGAAGAATCACCCACTCAACTACATCAAACAATTTGGTAGCGCCGACAGAAGCGCAAACTACCGGTGCGAACAAAACGCCCATGACCTCGTTTACGTCCCTGGTAACCAAGGGCTTTTTGATCGTAGGGTTCCTTCCTGCTGATCCTTTTTTCATTTTTTTTTCAGCATTCTGGACCCACGCAACTCTCAACATGGAAGACTCACTCTGCATCGCCTTCGAGTTTGACCGAGGAGACTGCTGACATAACGAACAGCTCGCAGCACGGCCGGGTTGCAATTAGGAAAATTTTTCGGTGGGATGGAATTCTCTTTTAGCCCACATCATTTAAACAAACTTCCTCACAAACATTTTCCGCTGCTCCTCGCACCGCCTCCTCTCCCTTCTGCGCTGTGCGGTCAGTGTGCCGTGGGCCCACTCAGTTTTTGTCCATGCTACCCTACCCCACCTAGCGCCCTGTGGTCCTTCCCTCCTGTGCGCACACAGAGCCTTCTATCTTCCACACATTCTACTTGCTTGCCACTCCGGGTTGCAAAACGTGTCGGGTTTGTGGTGGCGGATCACCCTGTTTGTTTTTTTGCGCCCGCTTCTCCGTCTGGTTTTTTCTTCCCTCGTTGCATTCAGGTGGGCTCGCACGTTGAAAGGTCGGGCAGGCAGTGCATTTTTCAAATATGTTATCGAAGGTCGCCGCCATGTGGTCATTTTTTTTTTTTTTGGTGCGCGCGCGACCCGCGTTTCAAGTTGTTGTTTTCTCCCCCCCTCCTCCTCCCTCCCCCCCTCACTCACTGGCTTGTCGGCTTTCTCTTTGTGACTGACCTTGGTTTTTTGCTCTTTGTTTTGTTGCACAGTTTTTTTTTTGCTGCCAAAGGAAAACACACGACGCAAAACATGAAGAAGTCCAACAGCGCAGGGTTCAGCGACTTCCACGACAACCTCTCCAACGAGTGGTACCTCAAGGCCTTCAAGGAATTCTGCCTCAAGGAGTTCAACATTGAGAACCTTCTCTTCTGGCTCGACGTCGAGATTTACCGGTCGTCTTCACCCAACAAGGTACACGAAAAAGAAAGGACAGAAAACCTATGCCAGTGTCTCGCTTTCCCTCTTTGCTGTGCTGTTTACCTTCTTATTGTTTGTTCAAACCACTAACACTTCCTGTTTACTCTTTTTTATTATTATACTTTTTACTCGCTGCAGCACAAGGACTTGGCACAGCGCATCCACGACACCTACATCTCGCGAGAGGGTCCTCTCCAAATCAACGTGAGCCAAAAGCAGGTACACCCCACTCACCCCGTCTCTTGCCGACCCCCTTTTGCTGACCGCATTATGCTAGGCTGATATGATCGGATGGCCGCAGGCGAACCCGTCCGTGACTATCTTTGACGAGCTCCAAGCACACGTCTTCACCATGATGAAGGACGACTCGCTCCCTCGCTTTGTCCAGAGCCAGCACTATTCCGACCTAGTCGCTAAGAAGGACGCAGGTATGCGTTTACTTGAGGTGTCGTGCTTGTGCTGATTCAACCCCCGTTGTAGAACCCAAAAAGTACGAGGCCGCACATATCTCAAACTTTGCACAGGTAGGACATTCCTTAACGCCATGCGTCTGTGAAACATTGATTAATCACAAAAAAAAATTCCTTCGTTGCAGTTCTTCGAAAAGGCCATCGAGCAGAAGAAGTAAAGAAAAGTCGCGCAGAGAGCTTCAAATCATCATCATCCATCCAAAACACATAAGTCAGTAGTCTCGTTCTTCATCCGTTTCTTTCCCCACTATATACACCTCCCACCCTACCTTTTCAGCCATCATATTCAAGTACTTTAATAAATCATTTGCTCGGCGACCTTTCTTTCCTTTCCTTTCCTTTCCTTTGCTTTCCTTTCCTTTGCTTTTGATGTGAGCCTCGATTCTCCTGTTTACAGTGAGAAAAAGTTCAAGCCCCGATCTTCTTTCCTTTACCTTCATCATATACTTCATTTGTAAACTATCGTCACATTGAACTCGGCGTCCTTACATTGATGGTAACCCGGGAGCGCACAACCAGTGCGAGAAACAGTCAATGCTGGGGGGGAAAAGTGTGACCAAAATTCAGTTTGCGCGCCAAATCACGGCTTGAACGATGAGCACGACTAACGGCCGGCCATCGCCTCAGCAGCACCACCCCCTGCATCCCCCACAGCAGCAGCAGCAACCGGAACACGCAAAGAAGCGGTTGCGGGGGACCAAGGTGGACCCGCTCAGGAGCATTGCGACAAAGTACAACATGTCGTGGCAAAATTTTCGCAGCGTCGTGCACGTACGTTTGACGCTTGCCTGTTTGGTCGCGTAAAGAGAGATGAGAACAGGCGGTAGTCTCCGATTCGTCTGCTCTCGACTTTGCCAAGAGTTTCGACGAGACAGCAGAGCTGCCGACGTTTGTGCGAGTGCGTCTTTGTTTTCTTTTTGGCTGCATAACGAACGAACGATTCAAACAGGACCAGCACATCCAATCGTTCAACACCCTGCAAAAGATTGAACCGAGTAAGTGGGACGCCAGCACAGCTTGATTTGCTGAAGAAAACTGTGTGTGGATGTAGCGTTGTTTGATGTGCCGTTCCTCGAGCAGAATTGGAGCGAGGACGACGACACCGATGGCGAGTACGCCCCACCGAAAAAAGTCAGAGACGACGTTATTCCTTTCAGGCGACGTATTCCCAAGGATGCTGTACGTCCCACCTCCTGCCTGCATAAGAATAACAAAATAAATCAAGTTGGCAACACGCACGCGGGCTAAGAATCCAAGCATCGGCGATCCCTTCATGGACGGCGGCGGCGAGGACGACGACGACGACGACGACGACGACGACGATGATATGCTCATGAATGAGCTAGGTGGCAGTGGTGGCGCAGATGTGGAAGATGGAGCAGTGGATAACACGTACCAACTCTTTCTGAACGCAGTCAACGGCGTTGGTATGCACAATTAAATGCTATGTCGTACTCGTTCATAAAAAAAAATAAAAATAAAAAAACGAGCGTAGGCGACATCGACGAAGAGGACGACGACGACGACGAGTACAAGCCTCCAGAAGTATCTGAGGACATGCCGAGTTCGCCCACGGTGGCATCGTCTCCGCTGAGGCAAATCACACAGACAACAGCGAAAAATTCCGCTGCACTCTCCTCTCATCTCGACGACATGGGTCTGTTTGGGATCGGTCTACCGCCTTCTAATCCCAGCACTATCTTCGTACCCAATGTTGTGGACAATGTGGCTTCAGAGGTTAACCTCCTACAGGCACTCAGTGCCACAACCGAGCGAAGGCACTTGCGTTCCAAGTACCTTTTTTCTTTCAAAAAATAATCTCGGTTACTAAATCTTCCTTTTTAAAAATAAAATAAAAAAACAGGCGCGAAACTTTTGATAGCACACCCGTTCAGCGTGCACGCTTGATAACTCAAGTGACCAGGGTATTTTTCTTATTTCTTCTACTTTTCAGTTTCCTTTTTTTAAAAAAAGGGTCATAATAGCTGGTCCAGTCTCTCGCCGTCACACATGTCCTCTCGCGCGAGTTCAACTGTTTTCCTGTTACCATTGGCAAGGATGCGATCCAGATGGCTGTACGCACGCTGCAAATCCTCCTCCGAATTCAACAATTTTTGATACACAGGAGCAATTGAAATCTTGGACAAGCAAGAAGAAACAATCAATTGCTGTCAACGTACCCGAGATTGACGAACTTTGCAAATTGAAAGGTTTTGCACCCGAGACCCTCCTTTGGTAAAAATTAACGCTCTACCAAAACTTAGACATTCCACATCCTCCTGGGAAACGATCGTTGTTGTCCGAAGTCGAGAATATGTTGATGGCGTACAAGCGATCCAGGAACGTCCACAAACCCACTGGGAAGCCAACGCTTTTTCTGTCGCCCGAGACGATCGATATGCTATCAAAAATGCCACGTCTCTTCCCGTCCCCCGAAAGTATTATGTTCACCCCTGACCGAGTTGCAAAAGTGCGTTTCTTTGTGAGCGAAGAAAGGTACCAACACTGCATTGCTCGAAAACCACTCAGTATTCCTTCAAACTAGATTGATTGTTGCGGGCATCACACGATTTGGTCTGAGCAACTGGGACAAAGTGAGTCGCTTCTACTTGCCCATAAAGGATCGCAAGCAACTCCACATCAAGTATAAAAACTCGATCACTTCCAAGCCATCCACCTCTCGAAGACCATTGCGGGTACGATGTGTGCGTTTTATTCCTTGTTAAAAATAAATGCATGTTGCTTAGGACTTTAATGTGTCAAGCCGACTGCCTCTTACGGAGGCTGAACGCGAAGCTTTGGAAGAGGTATTACAGGAAACTAGGTTATCTTGCTGAAATAAAAAAAAAATAATTTCTATAAAGAATCTCCCCTTGTACAACAACGACTATTTCATCCTTTGGCAAGTCGGTGGCACGCAAAGGCCGCCAAGTTGTAAGCCATCAGTCATTATTATTATTATTTTTTTTTTTTTTCATTTCACTCAATATTTTTTTTTATGGTGGTGTAGTCCTCAAGGATCTCTTACGGGACAGGGAGCACCGTGGCCTCCAGATCGACGTGGATGTGTCCAGGGCCACCCCTGCTGCTGCCTCGTCCGCCGCCTCAGCAGTGTCGGCGGTCAGTTCGCGGCCTCCTGCCACGCCTGCGACCTCGCGATCACTGTTTGGCAATGTCGCCTTTGATGATGAGGACTTTGAAAACGAGTCCCTGTCGTCGTCTGGTGGCGAGGAGGAAAACTTTGCCGAGATGGAGCTGTCTTCGTCCGAAGACGAGGAGGAAGCTGGGCGAATTGCCACCCGATCGCGCACACAGCTCCTGCCAGACACCCCGGCCCCCGAAATGGACGAGCTCACCGAGTCAGAAGAAGAGGACTTTGAACAAGAGGTATTAAGGGTCAGCAACAGTCAAAATGCTAAAACGAAATATTTTCCTATAGGAACTGACAGATGAAGATGAAGATGGATGAACAGAAATCTGATTCCCTGGACATGGTCAAACGTTTCGGCGAGAAATCAAAGTGCAACCCCGATCTCTTCACTCTTCACTTTTTACTGGACTTTGTACTTGGACTTTGTACTTTGTACTGAATGCATTGACTTGATTTCGCAGCAGTTGTGCACTCGAGGTTACATGAACTTCATCAATGGCTCAGCAAAAGTACGATTAATCGCTGCCTCCGAGTCTGCCAAACTAAGGGCATATAAACAAGTAGCATCGTCAAGGACTTGCTATCGGCCCCCCTTCGCCTTTGCGTGGTGCACAGGTCGCTTTTTCCTTTGAGTACGAGATGTACTAACTTTGGGAGTCGGAACTGACAACATGATGTGTGTGTGTGTGTGCAGCCTTTCTACTACGGTTTGTCCCTGTACGCGATCCCCAGGACGGCAGCGTGTGGTACGTGCCGGATGTCAAGAAGTCGCGGGTAGGTAAGGCCGTCTACATCAAGGCCAGCAGGTGGGCTCTCGAGAAGGCGCTGAAGGACGGTAAGCTGGAGCCCCCGTGTGGTTGCTGGAAAATTCAAGGCGCGATCTTTCTAGGCCAAATCCAGCGGGTAAGTATGTATCCTGGGCGCGTCCTCGTTCGTCCCGACATTGCCGACTACTACCAAAAGGTGCTACGGGAGCACGCGTGTAAGCTGCTGGAGAAAGAGCTCGCTGAAAAACCACGTCATGTGAAAGTGCTCTCCTTGGACACCTTGCCAGAGATGAAGACGATGAAGCACCAGCCTGTTCTGCTTGTGGGCCTTGATGCATCCGAGAAGGGGACTCATTTCGACACAGACACTGTCCTGCCCGCCGCCTGGAGGCCCGTGCCTCTGCTCCGCATCGGGGACGCAGTCGTTCGAGAGGCCGTAACTCTGCTCGCAAACAAACTCTGCAGGATGCCCGCAGGACCAACCACTGATGCCTCTGTCCTGTGCGTTTCCTCTGGGTTGACAAAGACCGCCACGCTCTTTGCATCTGCTGCCCTCAAACTGCGCAACTTGTAGAGACGTTTGTAACAAACTCACGTAATGATAGTTTTTTTCTTTTAAGACCCAAGACCACGACGTCGGGCAAGGATGGTCGCCTCAATGGGCTGGGTGATCCCAGAATTGGACGATCCTAAAAATTGAGGAAGAAGGAAAATAATTTAGAAAACATTCGTTGTTTTTACTGTTTTAAAAATTGGATTGTACCGAGGCTCATGCCGGGCTGCCATCCCATACCACGGAGGAGGCGATTGCCAATGTTGCTTTCGTCGATTGCGGGGGCGTTACTTCCAACCACGGTACCAGCGGCAAGCGAATGGAAAGATGATGAAGAACGGTTGCCTTCGTATTGGCCTGTACCGTTGCGACCAGCGACACCTCGTGCTCCTTGACTCTTTGGTTGCTTCTTGGGCTTGCTGGTTTTGCTATAGCATTAACGGACGGTTATTTCTCTTCCACCTCAAAAAAAAAAGAAATTTTTTTTTTTATCACGCACAAGAAGCCATCCTCTTGATCTTGAACGCGTCGGACAAACCGCAAAACAGACTCTTGCGTGGGGAGGCAAGTCGAGCTGGTCTTTGTAGCGAGAAAGTACTGCTTGCGCCCAGAACCCATTGCGGAAATGACAAGGCCGTGAAGAGAAGCGACGTCGTTGAGCTGGGGCCGGAAACGGGGATTCCGACGATCCGACATGAATGCACATTCGAGGCGGCGCTCATCACTCACAAACGACTCCATCTCGCTGGCCACGTTTAGCATGCACTGCACCACGCTCACCCGAGATTTGGTGTGTTGCTTTTCATAGGCCTCTGTCTGCTTGCGCTTGGCTTCCTTTTTCCTAGAAGCACAATTAAATTTTCAATGGGAAAAAAAGGGTACTTGTGTTTTGGCGTCGTTTTCTTGGCCTTATTTTTTTCACGCTTGCGATCAGTCCGCGTGCCCAAGGGAATGAAGGACGGCTGTGGCGAGGATCGGTTGCGTTTCGGAACATACTCATCCTCCTCGGATTCGTCCACCAGCAGGTTCCCAAAGGAATCTAGCATTGGGCGGCCACGGCGCCGATTTGACAGCGGAGAGACACCCTCCACTATGTGAAAATAATTCAATAAAATGAAAAAAAAAAAAAAAAATAACAAAGCGTTATCCCACATACTACGAGTGTAGATCGGAAACAAGGCCTCGTCGGCGGATGGGCTCTGCTTGCCCCGGTCTTCCAAAAATCCGACAAACTCTTCCTCTGAGTCACTGACGACCTCGTCGTCATCTTCGTCGTCATCCTCGTCATCGTCTCCCTCGTCGTCTTCTTCATCTTCGTCATCCTCGTCGTCATCCTCGTTGTCGTCCTCCTCTTCATCGTCATCGTCGTCTTCGTCGTCGTCATCGTCCTCCTCTTCACTCGAGATAACGTAGGTCAATCCTATTGCGATTTCCTCATCGTCGTCTTCATCGTTGTCCTCGTAGAAAGAACGGGCCAAGCGTTGTTTGAAAGAAGGTGGAGTGGACCCGAGCATTGCCTGAAAAAAAAAAAAAGAGAAAGCACATTCGGTTTCAAAACGAAAAAATAAAAATAAAAATAAAAATAAAAAATTACCCTCTTTACGGCACTGGACATTTGAATTTCGTCAACGTCGTCCAGGTCATCGTCGGCAGTAAGCAACTATGTACAAAAAAAAAATTTTTTTTTTATAAATGTAAAAAAAAAAAAAAAGATGAAAAACAGTACATTCTGGATATCCATAATGAGGTCGTTGTAAGGTAGGACTTCTACGTCAGCATGAGAAGACAAGACGCTTTTCTCTGCTCGGCGCTTCTGCTTGTGTGCCAGCTGCCGTTTTGCTTTGGTTTGAACCGGATTTGGACGTTCATCTATAAGATAAAATTAAACGAAATAAATGCACTCGAGTATTTTCTCGTACCAAAATCAACATCTAGCTGTGTGTTCAAGCTTGGCAATACCGATGGCGATGCTTGGTCAAGTTGGATCCCGTAGACGTTCTGAGAGTGAGATAATAAGATAAAAAGGGTCCGAGTGAACAAAGCGTACCTCCATGTAGTCGCGCACAGCCTCGTCGTCCACATCCATCGCGTTGTCGTCCTCGTCCACAACAGGCTTTGGCTGCCTTCCCCGTCCTCTTCCACGGCTGCCCTGTCGCGAGCGTCGAAAGGCAAAGGCCGAGTTGTCGTCGCTGTCTACCTCATCAGCAGAAGCGTTGTCGTTGTCCAAGTCCTTGGCGAGGTCCCCGAAGAACGACGCCATCGGTGCCATCTCGGGCTTGGGCTGCTGCATGTGTTGCTGCTGCTTCCGCTGCGGTTGTTTCGGCTGCTGTTGCGGAGGTGACGTTTGCTGGCTAGCCTTGGTTTGCTGCACCAATACGGGCATGACTAGGGGTGTGGCGGGCGCAGGAATCTTGAACGGTGACGGCGACGGCAACAAGAGAGGTGCGGGCATGGCCATCGCTGCAGGGGAGGGCGCAATCTGAGGCGGAGGCGTACCTGGCTCTGCCAATGTGACTCCACGGACCCACGTTCGTCCAGCCACGCTCACTCGCGACCCAGGGTCGATCGATGCCTTTGCGGCCTGCTCGTTTTGCTGCGACGACGACGACAGACGACGACCGCCCGCTGAGGGCGCATTCTCGTCGTCGTCCTGAAGCAGCATCCTGCGACGCAACGACTCGTACGCCTCAGAGCCATCGTGCGCACGTTGTGGGCCAGGGCTGTGATGTGCGCGCTGTCCGTGCTTCGGCGTTTGCCTCTGCTGTTGGTGCTGCTGCTGCTTGGGGCTCTTTTTGTGTCCTCCCATGTCGCACGTTGCTGCTGGCGCAATCAAAGTACAGAAAATTTGAGCGGGAAAACAATCGACGCAACACGTACATCAAAGAAAACAATTGACGCAACACGTACATCAACGAAAAACAATTGACGCAACACGTACATCAAAGAAACAATTGACGCAACACATACAAAAGCACAGAGATCGAGCAAGGGTTAGAGGCTGAGGACGCTGCGGACACCGTGCGATGTGCTCTGGACACGGTCCTGAAGATAGGCCGTGGTCGAGTGCATGCGGGTGAGATGCTTGGACATGGACGCGAGCGTCTTGTCGTGGCGGCCGTCCGAGTCACTGCACAAAAAGAAAATTAATTGACAGAGACGGTTTTTGACACGTACCGAAGGTCGTTGCGCATGCCAGCAATCTCAGCAGTACAGAAACGCTCAAACTCTAGAAGAAGCGACGAAAAAGTTTAAATTAATTTCACATTAAAGAAAAAGAGGAAAAAAAAAGTACGCCACCTTGCAGGGCAGCAGTCAGACTGACAACGCCAGCCATCGCGAGCGCAGGCGAATTAGCGGACGCCACCGCACCATTCGTCGTCGCTTGAGCAGGCGCGCCAATAACAACAGCGGTCAATGGAGGGGCCTGAGCAGGAGCGCTGGACGAGATTTCCATCGTCTCTGTCTTGACGACCAACTCTGCCTTGCCAACAGCAGCCGATGCGGTGTCAACAGGATCGGTGACAGACACATCGGTCGAGGACGCGGAGGCGAAGGGGATAGTGGTTGCGACCATCTCGTTCTGGTTGTATAAGAACATAAGTTCAGTGGGTTTTTTTTTATAGGAAATTAAGTACGAAAAAATCATACCTCGTTGTCGCTGTTATTCTCCATTGTTTTGTTTTTGCCTGATGTATTGTTCTTGTTTTTGATATCTGCCCTTGCTGCTCGCGTGTGGGGGGCTCTGTAAGCAACAACAACCAAAAAAAAAAAGTGGGGGAGTCGATCGTCAGTCGCACGAGAAAGGCATTAAAAAAATGATGCAGCACACACCATAAACTTTTCGATTGAGCAAACCGGCGACTGATACCAACATAATCGCCACTTGATGGGCGGCGGCGACGCTGGTAGTCAGAGAAGGCGGTGATGAGGTGGTCCTTTTGGACAGAGACCGTCAGTTCGAGATCGAGCCGACCGCCACCGAGCGATTTGAGGGCAGCAATTGCAGCGTTGCGGTATGCAGAACAAATGTCGGCCGCAGTGAGGCCGTCGGTCGTGTCCAAAATGCTCGACCAGTCGGCTGGGACAAACGCGGTTGTGTTGGTTGGAATGCGAGAGGAGAGGTGGACTAGCAGGGCGCGGCGATCGGGCACAGAAGGGAGATCTAGGTGAACGAGCTGATCGAAACGTCCAGGTCGCAGCAAGGCATCGTCGAGCTTGTCTGGCCGATTCGTGCACGCAAGGACGACAACCTGGCCCAGTTTGCCAATGCCATCCATTTCGTTGAGCAGCTGCGAGAGAACGCGCTCGCCCACGCCTGTTCCTCCACCCTGATGATCCCCAGAGAAATCGCGTTTGACCGCAACACTCTCGAGTTCGTCCAGAAAGAGAATGCTCGGAGCCCGCTGCTGTGCCTCCCGGAAGATTCGTCGCACCATCTCTTCCGACTGCCCCAGGTACTTGGAGAACAGATCAGAGCCCCGCACTCGCATCACGTTCATCCCCATCGTCGAAAGAAGCATATTGGCCAAGTGCGTCTTGCCTGTTCCAGGCGGACCAAACAGGAGAATGCCTTGCAAAAAAACAAATGTAATCAGAATACAAAAAACAAGAAAAATATTACCACGCGGCTGTGATAAACCCATCCGGTCGTAGGCGTCTGGATGCAGCAGAGGCCAGACCAAGAGGCGATGCAGCCTCTCTCGAACGCCATCGTAGCCGATAAACGCTGTCGTTGGCGGACGAATTTCACTGGAACCAACAACCGACGAGCCCGTTGTTCTTTGTTGCTGCCTGGCTCGCACTACAGACACGAGGGTATCTCCAAAAGAATGGCCCCCTTCAAGCTTTAATTTTCCCATGGCCTGAACGATCGAGGGGCCCACTCCTGAGGAGGTGTCTTGAACGAGGGCCGCCTGACGACACACGAGCACGAGATCCTGTCTTGAGAATCCTGCCGTCATCTATTTGAAAGAATAATTAAATATTAATAGTAAAAATAAAAAAAAATTGCCTGTGAGAGCAAATTCAAGTCGGCATCGACGACGGAGCCGAGTGTGTCGGCGAGCAGCTTGCGGCGCTCCTGCAGAGTTGGGCGGTCCAAGAGGATCCGGGCGGAAAACATGGCATCAAGGCCCTGAGGTAACTTGGAGGTTTCCAGGGATTCTGCTACAATGCACGCGTTCTCGATGGCGGCAAGTGCGCGAGCGACGGCTTTAATGGCAGGCTCGACGGCACCATCGCTCGTGCTGTATTGATCAGCGAGGGCCGACAAGTCGTCGATGTGGATAACGACAGCAGGGTTGGCGACAGTAGCCAGCTGGGCGACGGCAACATCGATGCATGGGATACTGACGACAGCCTTGCCGTCCCCTTCATGCACGTGGACTGCTTGCATGGCCTGGGCGATGGCCTTCATCGCCGAGAGATGCACCACGCGGACGTCTTTATGCCTTGCAACGTGGCTGAATGAAACTTTAATGCTCGCTGAAACGAAGAAATAACTTACGCTAGAAGCGACGTTTTCCCGCAGCCTCGTGGCCCTACGAGCAAGATGCCTCGCACAGGTGGCAGGCCGACTGAAACACGTGCGCTGGAGCCCTCGAATGATTGATCTAGGAGGTCGACGAGCTCCTGAGCCTGCAACGTTAAACCGACGAGGGGCCCGGTGGCCGGCTGCTCGTGGCGGGGGCGAAACGACGCACGATATTCCTTGTGGCCGACGCGGATGGCTGGTGTTGTGCGCATGATCTTGACAGTCTCGCTGGCAGTGGCATGAAACAAGCAGGCGTGCCCTTTCAGTGGCAGTACAACGACAACACCAGGGCCCCCGGCGGGGATGGTCCATCCAAGCAAAGTCCTCCTGGCGATTTCCTCCACTTGCCTGGTCGAGCATGCAAACGGATGCTTCTCATCGGGGAGAACCAGGACCGGGTTGTCACCGTACGGCTGGATCGCAATCGTGGCTGCCACGCTTGGTACAGACTCGTTGGCTGGCATCGCCGCATAGTGCACGCTCACATCGTCCTTGGCCGCGAGGCCACGCGAGTAGACCCACTCTGGCAGGGTGCACCCTCCAGAGGCCGGGGACGACGATGGGACAACAAGCATCCCCACAGGCGGATCGTCGTCTGCCGCTCGACCCCACGAGACCCAGGCCTGCAGGCTGGCACCGGCCGGCCTTTGCGCCAATGGTCGAAACAGCATCGTTCAAAAAAAGGGAAGCCATTTTCATCAGTATGGACCCCGGATTTGACGACGACAATCCTTTCGGCGAGCCGACGACGACGACGACGACGGCGCCGGACGCCTCGGACGTGCATGTTGCTGAGGCGGTGGAGACGTACGCAGTGGACCAGGAGGAGGCGAGCGTGGCGACGGCGGTTGTTGTTCCAAATCCCGGCGAGGAGGACGACTTTGTATGATCCAACGTCCTTTCCCCCCCTTGTTGTTTGTCGAGGTTTTTGATTCCCTGGTTTGCTGTTTTTGCTTACAGATCCCTGCGGCGGCTGCCGCTGCTCCCGTGGAGGAGCAGCTGGTGTCGGTCAAGGAGGGTATGCTTTTATCTTCCTCTCGTGCCTTTTTTATTATTTATTATTTATCGTTGCTATCTATCTATGGTATGTCGTCCCTGCAGCTCTGAGCGACCAGTTTGTCGAGGCCAGCATTCCCGTGGCTGCTCCCAAGTCTGCTGCCGCCGCTGCGGTCAAGGTATGGTTTTTTGTTGCTGTTGTTTTTTCCTTGTGTGATTTTAAACGTGCATGCCCAGTCTGTCTCCACGTCCTCTCTGCCCCAGTTTGAGATCTCGGTGTCGGACCCCGTCAAGAAGTCGGAGGGCATGTCGTCCTACATGCTGTACACCGTCAATGTCAAGGTATATACACTGTTTGTGCCTTTGGTTTGCAGCTTTTTTGACCTTGTAAACAAACTTGCCAAAAAAAAAAAAAAAAGACTTCGGCTGCCAACTTCAAGCCCCTGTCTAGCGTCCAGCGCCGCTTCAACCACTTTGTCTGGCTGTTCAACGAGCTCACCAATGCAAACCCGGGCATTATCGTCCCGCCGATCCCCGACAAGCAGGCTATCGGGCGTTTCGACTCGGACCTGGTCGACACTCGCCGGATACAGTTTGAGAGATTCCTCCAGCGCGTGTTTGCAACCCCAGCCCTCTACACTTCAAGCGATCTGAAGATCTTTGTGGAAGCCGACAGCATCGAGCAAGCGGTACAAAAAAAAATTCAACTAGCAAGAAAGGAATGTTTTAAGAAATTATTTTTTATTCCCCTCGCAGATCGCCGCCAAGAAGAAGGAAAAGTCCAAGGGTGGCTTCTTCCAGAGCCTCACGAGCAGTCTTACAGATGCCGTTGCCAACACGGCCCAAACCTTTGCCAAGATCCCCGAGCGTGACGAGTGGTTTGAGAACAAGCTCGGCCAGCTGCAGATGCTCGAATCGCAGTTCAAGGCTCTGTACAAGTGCGTCGACTCGGTCGTCAAGCAGCGCAAGGGTAACAATTTGGATAGCCTGGACGTGTTTTTTTTTTTTGTTTTTTTTTTAAAAAAAGTAAGAAACCCCCGGTAGATCTTGCGGCCGCTTCGGGTGACTTTGGTGAAGCCATGGGCTCGCTCTCGTCGAGCGAGTCAAACAAGCCGCTCTCCAACGCATTTTCGCAGTTGACAAAGGTCCAGCAAAAGATCAAGGACTTGCTCAACGAGCAGGCAACGCAGGACGACCTCGTCTTTGGCAACACGGTCGACGAGTACCTTCGCACGATGGGATCCATCAAGCTTGTCCTGCAAGCCCGTGGCAAGTCTTATGCTGCCGTTCAAGCGGCCGGAAAGTCCCTTGTCTCAAAGCGCGAGACACTCGAGAAGACCCGCCTGCAGCCTGCCAAGGCCAGCAAGGTCGGTGGCCTCGAGAAGGAAGTCGAGGAGGTAAAAAATACATGTAGTATTTTGCTTTTTATTGAGAGCATGTGTGCACAGGCTGAGGAGGCCGAGGTCAAGGCCAAGAAAGATTTCGAGGACATTTCCAAGCTCATTCGCGAGGAGCTGGCCAAGTTTGATGACGAGAAGGTCGCTGATTTCCAAAAGGCCATGCAGCTCTTTGTCGAGTCGATGATGGGCACACAAAAGAAGGTTTGCTTTTTCCTTTCTTTGCAGTCGTTGAATGAACAAAATGTACGGTAGATTATCGAGCTCTGGAAGGAATTCCTCCCCGAAGTCCAAGCCCTTTCTCAAGCAAACCAATAAAAATAAAAAATTTTTTTATTCTTTCCGTTCTTTTTCTTGGTTTCTTTATTTTTTTTGAATTGCTCCTATCGTAGCATGTAGGGACCGAGGAGATCCCAAGGAGATCCGAGTTCCTGTTTTCCTAGAGAATTTCTTTGTTGTTACAGCTGAACTTGACGAAATCATGTGGATGCTAAGGCGCCGAGGTACACACATGTCGAGTATTCCTCAGGGTGCTCTTAAACACAGGACTGGAATAGGCCTGTCGACGATGCGGGCCGTGCGCCTGACCAAGCCTGGAGACATCGGTGAGCTCAAGCTGCAGGCCATGCCCATCCCGGAACCAAACGCCCATCAGGTGCGTGTCAAGGTGTCGGCGTGCGGAGTCTGCCACCGCGATGTCCTCGATCGCAAGGGCGCCTTCCCCTTTATCAAGCACGGCGTCGTTCCTGGGCAGTATGTTGTTCCTCTTACGCGGAGGGAGATTCTCGTGATGCTGAACACACCACACCACACCACACAGTGAAATCGCAGGTGTCGTGGACCAAGTGGGCGCGGCTGTTGGCGGTCTCAAGTTGGGCGATCGCGTTGTCTCTCTACACTGGGTACCTACCCGGCCGTGATTCTTACAACAGACTGAACAATGACTGTACACAACAAAACCAGGCGCCGTGCGGGCACTGCGAGTCGTGTTTGAGCGGCCAATCGTCCTACTGTTCAAACCGGCGCGATTCGTTCCTCGGTCTGACCAATGACGGCGGCTATGCGCAGTACGTAGTGTGTGGATCGACGGCGTTCGTGGGCGTGCCAGAGGGCTTCACGGCGGTGGAGGCTGCGTCGGTCATGTGCACATTTGGCACGGTTTGGCATGCGGCTATCACTCGTGGACGACTCCAAGCAGGCGAGCGACTGGTCATTACTGGTGCTACCGGCGGAGTCGGCAGCGCGGCTGTCCAGATCGCCAAGGCCATGGTACAGTATAAATACAAGGACAAATATATTCATTCTAATACTATGGTTGCAGGGCTGCCATGTGACAGCAATCACATCGAGCGAGAGCAAGCAAGACTACCTGCACGACTTGGGTGCCAACGATATCGTCGTCTCCAAAGACGGCAACTTTCACAAGCACCCGACATTGAAAGCTGGCGTACGTGCAGTCGTCCTTGATAATATTTATCTATTTTTTCTTTTTTATCTCGCCTGTGCAGGTTGACATGGCTTTCGAGGCTGTTGGCGCGCCCACCTTCATGGGATCACTTCGGTCGCTCAAGCCTCGCGGTCGACTTGTCCTGATTGGAAACGTGACCACAGGAACAGCGAACCTGCCAGTTGGCCTGGCTATCATCAACGGCCTCGAGGTGATTGGCAGCGACAGGTACACACTTTTTTTAGGGCACACGTACGCTCATGCGGTATGATGGAGTAGCTGTACCGCACCGGAACTCGATCGATGCTTCAGATTCTTGAAGGAGACAGGCATTCGTCCCAAGATTTCACAGGTTCTCCCCCTCGACAAGTTTGCCGACGCCCAAACCATGCTGGAGAACCGCGTCGTCTCCGGTCGCATTGTCCTCAGCATGAGCGACGCAGCCTGGTAGTCAGGAAAGGAAACAATAAATAAATTTGTTGTCGCGACTGTAACGCTGAGTGCAATGAGAATTTTACAATTCAGGTTCAATCAGTTACAAAACAAGGTTTTATGAATGGAGTGATTGGACAGAGATGGTCGGAAAGAGAGTGCGTATTCAGAATGTTGTGAAAAGCACAAGAGAGGAGAGAATACAGTGGTTGAAAAGAAAGAAGGAACGAAATATAAAAACAAGGTAGAGGAAGAAAGAATATAATAAATTGTAGAACTTCGCTGAGAACAAAATTCACTTTGTATTCATCGTTCACAATCGACATTAACTCGACGAAGAAAGGGAAAAGGAACCCTAGCACTGCGATGGCGGACACACCTCACAGACAACAACTCCTCACAGACAACAACTCGAATTAGTATGCCTTGTCCGACAATATGAAAAGGAAAGAAGAAAACATGCGGTTGAATGTGCGTAAATAGAGATGTAAATTCTCATCAATTGTGCACTCTATAGATATTCGGCCTCAGCTTTGATTTTTTGAACGTGCACACGGAGCCACGATGTCACGGCAGTGACGTTTTCGCCGTTGATCGCGGATACGGGGATCACCGTCAAGTTTGTCTTTCTGCAAAAACATGTCAAAAAAAAAAATGGGGGCATAAAAAATAAAAAAAAGTAAGTCATACTGGCGAAGGATGGCCAGGTTGCGCTCGGTAAGATCGTCGGGACCTTTAATGTCCATCTTGTTGGCGATGACGACAGACGGCTTTTTTGAGAGCCCCGGACGGAACTGCTCGAGCTCTTGCTGCAGGGTCGCGAGATCGTCCCAGGGCTGGCGCTGCGTAGACATAAACTCCTTGGCGTCCTTCCAGTTGCCGAGTGGGTGCTGGCGCGTCCCTTGTTGCTGCTGCTGCTGCTCGAGCTCGAGCGCGTCCCAGTCAACCTGCTCCCTGAGCTCGCCTTCACCGCGATCGCAGTCGTCAATGTACTTGTGCGGGCCGACGACGCCGCCGCTGATGTCGACGACGTACACGAGGACGGACGCACGCTCAATGTGCCGCAGGAACCGGTGGCCGAGGCCGACGTTGAGATGTGCCCCAGCGATCAGGCCGGGGATGTCGGCCATGGTGATCTGGTAGTAGTCGCGAAAGTCAATGGTGCCGATGAAAGGGTTCAGCGTCGTGAACGGGTACGGAGCCACACGAGGATGTGCATTCGATACTGCACGCAGAAACGTCGACTTGCCTGCGTTCGGAAGACCCACCAAGCCCACATCGGCGATCGTCTTCAGCTCCAGTTCCACCTCGCAGGCCACGCCCTCCTCGCCGCGTGTGGCCTTGCGCGGGGCACGCTGGGTTGAGGACGCAAAATGCGGGTTGCCCATGCCGCCCTTGCCGCCGCGACACACCACCACCCGCATCCCAGGTTTGTCCAGGTCGGCCACCATCAACTCTTGTTGCTCCACCGCCTTGTCCTCGTCCTCATCATGGTCTTCATCGTCGTCGTCGTCCTCGTCTTCAGAGTCAGACCCGCTAACGCCAGCCTCAAAGATGATGTCGCCGCCGCCGCCGCTGTTGTCATCGTCTCGCTTGGTGGTGAACAGACGGGAGGACCGGATGACCGTGCCGACGGGGACATCGATGACCACGTCCTTGCCGTCCTTGCCGTGCATCAGCCGCCCCTTGCCATTCTCGCCCTTGCCCGCCGTGTAGTGCTGCAATACACTGCCCAGCATCGACATTGACTTGACCGACTGGAACACGACGTCGCCACCCTTGCCTCCGTCCCCGCCATCTGGCCCGCCCCTTTCGACGTACTTTTCGCGCCGGAAGCTCGAGCAGCCGTTGCCCCCATGGCCCGCCACGACCTTGATCTTGGCGTAGTCCACAAACTTGTTGCGGTACTTGAGATTGGCAAGCGGCCCCGGTGCCGCCGCGGACGACGAGAGTAGGCGGCGAAGCACGCGCTGCATTTTTCGAGTGTTTTTTTTTCTTTCCTTCTTTCTTTGTTTCTTTCCTTCTTTCTTTCCGATCAGTTCTTCTCGCGGGTGCCTCTGGCGAGGTTACTAACCGACGCTCTCCTGGTCTTAGTTTGGAGGATGAGTTCTCACGTCGCCAACAACACCGGCGCCAGCCAACAACAACCGAGCCAACAGGCCGCCGCACAGCCACACGAAAACTACACGAACGAGCCGCGCCGCAACCCCGTACTGCGTGTAAACAAGGAAAAGCCGTTCAATGCGGAGCCGCCCATGCCGTTGCTCGTTCGCAGCGGCCTCGTCACGCCCGAACAGCTCTTCCTCGTGCGCAACCACGGGCCCGTGCCGCTGTACGAGAGCCTCGGAAGCTTTTCACTGACGGTGGACGGACTTGTGCTCTCACGCCTGCGCCTGACGATGAACGAGCTGCGCGCGGGCTTTGAGCGTGTGACGGTGGTTTCGACGGTGCAGTGTGCTGGCAATAGGCGCAACGACTTTGCACGCAGTGGCCGCAAGGTCAAGGGCGTCGGGTGGGAGGCGGGCGCGATCAGCACAGGCGTGTGGGGCGGCGTGCGACTGATGGACGTGCTCAATCGCGCACACATCCTCGAAGGTGCAAAGCACGTCGTGTTTGAGGGCGACGACGACTGCTACGAGGAGCAGTGCGGCAAAGACTACACCTTCAAGTATGGTGCGTCCATCCCCATCCACAAGGCCGTGTACGTTATGTCGGGTGGAATAAATAAATAAAAATTGTTTTTTTTGCATGTACACAAATCATTCCGAATTATAGGAGCCCAATCGGAGACGTCATCCTCGCCTACGAGATGAACGGTGAGGTGCTCTCGCGCGACCGTGGCTACCCGCTTCGTGTGATCGTTCCAGGCCACATTGGTGCTCGCTCCGTCAAGTGGCTTCGTCGCATCACAGTCCAAAAGGAGGAGGCGCCGCATTTCCACCAGCAGCGCGACTACAAACTCTTTCCGCCCTCGATCGACTGGTCCAACGTTGAACCACTCTGGGCCAAGATGCCTTCGATGCAAGAGATCAACGTGCAGAGTGCCATCTGCGACCCATGTATCTCAAGGCATACCTTCTTTTTTTCAATTAAAAAAAAAAAATTTTGTATGAACAACAGTGGACGGCGCAAACGTTGGCAAGGGACCCTACAAAATACATGGGTATGCGCTGTCTGGTGGAGGTCGCCGTATCGACCGCGTCGACTTGAGCTTTGACGAGGGCAAGACGTGGGTCATGGCTGATCTTCACCGCCTCCACGATTATGGAGATGAGCCGCGACACTACGCCTGGACCCTTTGGTCGTACGATGCAAAGATTCTCCCGTCTCCGTGCAGCATTACCAGCCGTGCCTGTAAGTTTCTTGGCGTGTCATTATTTTGGTTGTTGTTTTTTTTTCACACCATTTTTTATTTTTCGCAGGGGACGCCGCAGGAAATACACAGCCGCCAGATGCGTTGTCGATTTGGAACCTTCGTGGTGTCGGCGGCAATCACTGTTGCCACATTAACATCAACACGGGACCCGCTCCCGAGGCGTCCACGGATTCGTCCCCCGACAAGCTCCTCGGCGATCTCCTCAACAAAGGCAACCAAGAGGATTCATCCGAGTATCCCTCGGACTGCGGCCCCGATTCCACTCCCTCGCGTCTCTGAAAGAAAGCCAAAAACACAGAAAGCATTTTTGCTAGGTTTAGTTTGGTCTAGGTGATTTGGATAGACGTTAACAGTTTAGAAGCGAGGCGCGCAGACTCGCTTGGATAGAGACCCTTGACGACGACGAGCTGATACTGCTTTGCCACGAGTCGGCTGGCCTCGACGCGGACGCCCCTGAGTAGGGTTACGGAGGGCCTACCGGTTCGGACGATCGGGATAGGGCGCTGTCGCAAGGCGATCTGCTTGCTCTGCGAGAAGGCGGGATCGAGGATGAGGAGGTGCGCGTCGTTTTTGTCACTGCTGCGAATGTCCACTCCGACGATCGTTCGACTATGTCCAAAGTGCTGCAAGAAGATGGGCGGCAGATCTGTGTTGGTGGCAGTTGGTGTGCTGCCGCTCTTCATCAGCGCCGACAGGGCACTTGATGGCGCCTCACCCTTGGCCTTGGGCGTGGTATAAAAGTCAGCCACAAAGTTGAACAAGTCTGGATGCGTCCCGTTGGATCCGCGCGCGACCGTAAAGTCGTACAGCTCGGCGTGGATGCCTGCCCACCGGAGAACTGTAGCGACATCGGACGCCCCGATCCACTTGCGCGTGCCGACGACGCGCTCGCCCAGCTGCTTCGAGCCCTGCTTATCGAATCCATCCTTCCATGCCAGCTCGAGGGCCTGCTGCAGCTCGTACACCGAAGGCACAGTGCCGCCTGGCTCTAGTGTTAAAAATTTGGGTGGTTACAAACAGCACCGAAAAGCGGCCGTTACTAAACTTTTGCAGCGCGCACGTCCACTTGGGATCGCCCTGCGGCAGAGACGAGAGTAGCATCTGCAGGTTGCGATAGCCGCACGTGTACGAGTCACGCTGAGCAAAGTAGACCAGTGACGGCGTGCACAGCCGCACAGTCCTGCCTGCCATGCCACCACCGAGTCTGATGATGTCGGCGATTTGCGTCGTCAGGCCAGCGACTCCCGACGTGCTGACGCTAGCCGCGCCCGGATGGTTGTTTACAGAGCTCCTCTGTTGTCCGCTGCTTGTACTGCTGTTTCCAGTCGTGACCACTGCGTCGTCCTCGCCGTCCTCCCATTCCTCAAACACCGAACTCCTTGCGTCGTCCTCGTCCCACTTGCGCTTCAAAGCCGTGACCACTTGTAGTTCCTCTTCCTCTCGCTGCAGCTGAAGCAAAATCGCCGGGTCGGTCTCTGAGCACATCGCACACGCCCGCTCCACGGCGTCGTTTTCAAACGTGCATTTCTTGCACGTCCACATTCGCGAAATAAAAAGTACGTAGGGCTCTACTCAGTAAGAACTGAAGGAGTGGTCAAAGAAATCGTCAACGAGGAGGAGGCACGTCGGACAGACACCTTTGGAGCCCAGCCAGGGGGTGACGCAATCGGTGTGGAACGGATGCATGCACGGCAGACGCCTGAGGCTGTCGCCAAGCTCAAACTCGCACCGGCAGATCTGGCACGAGGAGGCGTGGCCACCGTTGTCGACAATGATCGAGGTATACGCCGTGACCGGGAGCATGCCGATCCGCAAAGGGTGCATGCCGACCACATGCTTGACGGAGGATGAGTGACGGACTTGCAGAAAAAGCTGGTCGTCAACGCTCGTGTTGCTTGTCCTCCTGACGTCGTTTCCGTGGCTTGCCGTGGCAGCACGAGAATGCGAGGGAGGGGAGGGGGCGGCACAAACAGTGAGGAGCTCAAACTCAAACTCTATCTGCATTGTAAAAATTAATTTTTAGGATAAACACAAGGGTAACCGACCTGAAAGTTGTCGTCAAAACGAGGGTCGACATTGGCGTGGTCCAATTGTGAGCGCTTGAGCTTCCATGTCGGCTCCTTCAGGCTCTGGAAAAAGGCTGGGCAATACCCACATCAGTATCATACGAAAAAAGACACGGTATTTACAGGCATGCCATGGAATCTCGAATAGGCGAGAGGGCGGCCCGAGGGCCCGCTGATGGTAAAACACGATGGAAAATCCGCGCCGCAGAACGACTCGCCGCCTGTCCGCATCGTCGTTCAGGACAAAGTGCGTCTGCTTTTGCAGCGACCACGGGACGACGCGCACGCCTGGCTCGCCCACAAGTGAGTTGTACACGACCTCGCCGTCCTCGAGGATCATAAAGAAGAGGCGGCACTCGTACACGGGCAGCGGCGTGGTGGTCTCGCCGTAGACGCACCGCGGAAGCGACTGCAGTGTGATGCGCTTGAACCACACAGCCAGAGTTCTGTCGTCAAAGGGCTTGACCCGCCGCAGGCTGCCATAGGCACCCACAAACTCGACCAGGGACGGCAGGACACGGTATATGCTGCTGTTGGAAGCCGCCGACGCTGCCACCGCCCGCATGACCTTGAGCAGGGTCGATTGTACCTGTCATCATTCCCGGCGCCCACGTGAAAAAACTGCGTGTGAAACGTGCGCACGTACCTGCGGAGGCGTCATGTCCTGCACCTCGACCAGGATACAGGCGGCCAGGAGGGGAGCGAGCTCGCCGGGACAGTGCAGCACCGCCACCACCGCCTGCTCGGGCCGCACCAGCTGCTGCTGCTGCTGGCTGCACGTCTGGCTCTGTCCAGTTGCGGCCTCGAGCCATGAGCGGACCGACTGGGCAATGGTGCGAATGGCGTCCACACAGCGGTACGTCGCGGGGCAGGCGGCCTCGATCACGGGCACGTCAACGGCCGCGGCGGCGCGAACAAGGCTCTGCTGGTGGTTGACGGCAACGAGGAGCCACTGGCACGGCGACAGCGCGCGAACGACCTGTGCCGTCAGAACTCCCGCACCGGGCTCGGCGTCGCTCACCGTGCACAGCACCAGGCGCTCGCTGAGCTTTAGCAGCCGGCTGTGCCGTGGCACCGGTGGGGGTGCTCCCGTCACCATTGACGTGGGGACGGGTGACGTGAACAGCCGCTGAAGGGGGAGCAGCACGTCCATGTACGTACGCGCGCGCAATAAAGGGAACTCACTTTTTTTTTGGTTTTGTTTTGTTGCAACGTGAAGCCCGTTTTGTGTGCAGACGCCCATTTCGCCGCCCCCCCCCCCTCCCCTCCCCCTTTGTGTGACCTCTATATACGTGCCGTCCCCAAGTGCGTATTTCTCAGTTTCACCACCACCACCACCAGCGCCAGCACAACAACAACCGAGGCCAACACGATGGAGGCTGTCAAGGTAAAGATGCAGAAGCTGCGCGACGAGGCAGACGCCTCTGCTGAGCGTGCACTGGTGAGCGAAGACAAGGCAAAGCAGCTCCAGGACGAGAACAACAAGCTCGATGTCTTGCTCAAGGCCGCCCAGAACAAGATCAAGTCTCTTCTCGACGAGCTCGAAGCCCTCGAGGACAAGCTTGACGAGTCCAACAGAAAGTCGAGTGGTGTACGATTACACTGAGTGTTTTCGTGTTGTTAAATTGCAAACAAACAACAGTCCAGCGCAGAGGCCGAAAAGCTCGAGCATGAGAACCGATCGCTCAAGTTCAAGCTTGACCAGTCGGAGCAGCAGAACGACAAGCTTCAGGATGGTACATGCGTCCTCTTTCTTCTTTGTGGTCATCTAACCAGTCGAACACAGAACTCGCTGCCACAAAGAAGGAGCTCTCCGAGGTCATGCGCGAGCTCGAGGGCGTCTAATCTCTTGATTTTTTGTTTAGTTAATTTTGCTGATTGTGCACCATGGAAAAGCGTACAAAAAAAAATTTTTTTTTTATTTTATTTTATTTCACAATTCCTCCTCGTCGTCGTCGTCAAGGGAAAGCCCGACGTCGTCCAGGTCGAGAAGGTCCACATCCGACGAGTCGCCCGCTGCATCTAGATCGGCATCGGCAGCGCTGAGGAGGCGGTCCACGTCGTCCAAAAGGGCAGAAAGCTTGGCATCCTGAACAGGCGGTGGCGCCATCGGTTGCGCCGATGACACCTGGAGCGTAGACTTGGAAGACGTCGTGGGTGATAAGAGCTCATCCAGATCCACGTGAGCTGGAGCACGCGCTTGCTGCTTTTGTTGCGACGTCGGAGAATGGCTTTCGCTACTGGTGGCGGTCTCGAGATCGAGTGGGTCCATCGTGAGCACGAGACCTCCCTCCTTTGAGCTTGTACGCCGTTTTGCGGCGGCGGCGGCGGCGGCGGCAGCGGCAGCAGCCTTCTCGGCAGTGTCCTTGGCACCGACATTGCTCCCGCTGAGGATTTGTGAAACCGAGACTTGATCGTCGTCGTCGTCGTCGTTGCCCTGCAGGAGGACGTTCTCCATGTGGCTGGACGCGTTATCGACCTTGGCAGCAGCCTCCTTCGAGACGTAAAACGTTTGGGGAAACCGCTGGTCAAAGAAAGACTCGAGGTACGGCACGGCGAGAATGACAGCCCGGAAGGCCGCCAGCGACATGGACGCATTGTCCTTGTCCTTGTACTCGTCCACGGGCTTCTCGGCCTTCTCCTTGACCCGAACACCCACGTCTGGAAACGAGTCCGTCACAGGCGTCAGCGGGGAGTGTGTCTCGTCGCGTTTGGCTACAATCTCGTTCACCTTAAAGTTGAGGTTTGTAGAGGCATCCAGCATCTGGCCAAAAAAAAAAATACATCAATATTTTAAAATAATCAAAACGCACACCTGGAAGCTCAGCTGGATAAATTGAGACACGGCCGCAAGAGAAACGGCCTGACGAGCCTCGCCGTCATTACGGAACAGGTACAAGAGCGACTCGGACAATTGAATGACCCTAAAATGATCCCCCCTTCTCAAAAAAAAAAAAAAAAAAAAAAAGGCAGCTTGTTACTTTGCACGCGTGAGCAGACCGTTGTGGGCGGTATCGTGGATCATGTAGAAGGCGTCCATGCGCGACATGAGATCTCCGGTCGCAAGCTTTTCTAGGCCGATCGCAATGTTTTCGAGAGACAGGCTAAACTTGTGCTCGGTGTCGCAAAAGGCAAACAGGTCGTTGAGGAAGCGCAAGCCCGCCGTGCCCAGAGCCACATTGTCTGCCTTTTGCCTGAGCTCGTCCAGCGAATTTTCAAACTTTAACGACGCCGTGTCAAAGCAGGCCCACGAAGTGATCCGTGAGAGAAGGTTGTAAAACATGACCAGGTCGAGTCGGGATGACGCCTGCTGCTGGTGGATGAGCATCTCCAGTTCCTGGTGGTTTTCGCCCGTCCTTTGCAGCTCCTGGGCATTCAATTTAATTTGTATTTGGAAAAAAAAAAAATTGCAAAGGAATTTTTTACCTGTTGGCGAGAACGAAGTTGTTGCGTCGCGTAAAAACGGACACCGTGAAAGCGTTTGTAGATCACCGTCAGTTGCTGCTCAGAGAAGCGAGACTTGTCAGCCAGTGCACGAATCTGAAGTTTGCGGCTAAAATCGCCGAGAGAGTGGGCCACCTCGAGTTTGGCCTTGCTGCGCCACTCGACAATCGTGTCCTCTGTCAGCATGCCAAACTCGCGGTACGCCGTGTGCAACAGCGAGTCAAACTCGGTCAGCAGCGAACTCGAGCTCGGCGCGGGCTCCTCCTTGGGCGACGGCACCTTGCCTGCGGCCGACTTGTCGTTTGGGTGTGTCATCGTCGGAGCAAGCGTTGGGCTCGGCGGGGCTTGTACAGCGTTAGTGTTCGTCTACGTACTTGGTTTGTTTACCTTGAGGGCGTTCATGGATGGCATGGAGGCTTCCAAAATAGTTTTTGAGGATCGTCATGAGCTCTCCGTCGTCTTGTTTTTTTTTATTGAAGCGGTTCAAATACTTTGTATTTTTTTATAATTGGGGACCTACCTGTCACTTGGAAAATGGTGTCGCCGTTGTGCTTGAGAATTCCGAGGCCGATCTGGAAGAGGACACGGACTCCGTCCATCATGAAGCAATCGATGACTCGGCACGCGTAAACAAGCGGCATCGGGGTGATATACTGGGTCAGGAACCATGGGAGAAACGCGATCGAAAGCTGCAGGTTGGTGTCGGCGAAATACTTGCCCAGGCTGGGCATTTGCTGGTGGATCAGTCGCTCAAACACTTTTTGGTCCACAACCGCGCCAATCATGTTGGTGCTGTAGTAGCCTGGTAGCATGCGCTCGCAAATCGAACAGAGCACCCAGAAGGCATCCTCTTCCTCCAGGAAGAGAAGCAGAACCGACGTGAGCAGGTTCATTGCCTGGCAGTAGCCGAGCTCGGGGTTTTTGAAGGCATACGCAGTCAGCACCTTTTGTTAGAAAAGAGTTTTATAAAAGTTTAATTAGCTGAACCACAAACGGTACCCTGCGCAATGTGTCAATGCCCTCCGTGCTCTGGTAGGCTGGATGCTCGGGCAGGGAACGGTACAGGTCCTTCTCAATCTCCTCAGTTGCGATTGAGGCTTGACCAGCATGAGACGCAAGCAGTTGATGGTAGTATCCTGGACGAAGGCGACGCTCGTACGCTGCTCCAGATCTGCGAAAACACACATTAACACATGCAACGCAAAGAAAAACCGCGAAAAGGGAAGGACGAAAAAAAAAAAAATCATATCTCTGTTCTTCCCTTTTTCATTCCTCCAACTCGATCCCAAAAAGAATGGAAGAGGAGTGAAAAACAAAAAAGGTGCCAATCCTCACATCAGAAAAAGAAAAAACACAGGCAACGAAAGCAGGCATCGGGTGGGCGATGGCTCTCAGTTGACCAGAACTTTTTTCGGGGCGATGTTCATGGAGTAATGTATAATATAATCACTTTTCTTTTTTTTCGGCCCTCCCAACCCCACCCGCTTTTCTTTCTTAAAAATAAATAAAAAACACCAATACGTACGAAATGTCCCAGATTTCACCGCGCAACCTGTTTGGAATGCCATGCTTGACAAACCTACGAAACTTGGGCGAGCGTACGAGGTCCGGCCCGTGGCCAAACTCCTCAAACATTTTCATCCACTCCTTTTCCTTTTCACGCTCGTGGGCGCGATTGGTCTCGAGAAGGAAGCCATACTTGAAACCGAGGGCTCTCCGTTTGGAATCGGACACATAGTTCATGAGATTTGGCACAATCGAACGTACGGGTGCCGTCGGCTGAGGCTGTAATGTTTGTGGAGCAGCAGCAACAGCAGCCGAGGACACTGCGGCAGGAGCATCGTCTGCTTGGCTCAGCGATTCCAATGCGGGCGAGTCGACGGCGTCCGAGGGCTGCAATGATTTAAAAAGAGTGTATTTTTTAAAGAAAGAGAAATAGTCTCTTACGTACTGTGATGCTTTCGTCCATTGCTTCGCCACTGAGGGTGTCAAGACTCTCGGGCGGGAACATTTCTTCAGGATTCGGTGGTGGTGGTGCTATCGAGACGTTCTTGACAGGGGCAGATGGGAGCGCTCGCACGTCGACCATGGGCATCTCGGCAAACGATTTCATTCGCTGCTGTTCGTCCTCGCGGGCCACGGTCAGGGCCTGCTTGAGGACACCGGCAAACTCGTCGCGGCTCAGCAATGCATTGGGCAGGTTGCCGCCCAATAGTACACTGGGCACAAGTCCCTGTGGCGCCGATGCAAACTCTTTCACATCGAGCGTCCGCGTTTCCACCAGCAGCCTGTTTGGGCATCCCGACATTGTGATGGCGAGAGCATTCTCGAGGACTTTACCGGCTTTGATCTACAAGTATCAAGAATGAAATAGTTTACAAGTCGTGCGGGCAAAAACAAAAACAAAACAAAAAAAAAAACCTTTTCGAGCTTGACAATGTTGGTGAGTGCCCAGACAAACGTGATGCGGGCCTTGTCAACAAAGCAAACATAGTTTCGGGATAGAAACAAGGAACCCTGCACATAGCCGAGTGGCTTCATCCAGATTGTCACGGGAAGCTCGATGTTGACCTGGACGATTCACTTTCAAAGACGCCAGCTTTCAAAGCCCTTTTTTTAGATACGGTTTCCGAGGGGGGCAAGCGGAAGAGGGACAGGAAACGATCGTTGCGACGCTGGGCAACAAGGCCATCGCGCAAAGAAACCTGTCTTTTCGCTGCCTGGGCTGCCTGGGCTGCTGTCACTGTCGCAGCAGGAGCGTTTCCAGAGACGGCGCCAAGAGCGGGCGATGACGACGACGATTGCATGCCGCCGTCAGGCTGGGAAAGACCAGGCGCAAGCGAGTCTGATGGTGTAGACGACAGCATTCGAGCAAGCGCTTCGTTGGTAAGTTGCTCGATCACCGCAAACGTCTCGTCGCGCTCGAAAAAATTCATAAAAAAGTACTGCCCAGATTTTCGTATTTATTTAAAAAAGTGCACTATAATGACCTGTACCTCGTTGTCGTCAATCGTCACGATGCGGATGGCGTTGGCCATCATGCCACCCATCGTCTTCTCCTTCGAGAGCGACTTGATATCCTTGATCTCAATCACGAGCTTGGTTTCGGAGCCGAGGATGAAGGAATAAAAGCACAGAAAGTTCTCCGACACGTAAAGCCAGCCCTGGTGCGCAAACTTTTTCCACAGAGCGCAGGCAAAGTCTGGGGATGGGGGGTTGATTTGGTTTGGTTGGGCAAGAGAAAAAAATTTTAAAAAAAAATTCGCACGTGTCACCAATTTTTCGCTCGTGGGCAACTTGAACGTGGACTCGAATGCGCGTATGGCCGCTCGAAACTTCTCGTCGCCGTCAATTGCATCATGGTCAGCTTGACACCCAAAGTTTATCGTTTGGAAAGAGGGAAAAGAAAATAAGGTCTCTGCTTACAGTTTGACGTTGCCATTCCACGCACTTTGACGTGCAGGTACTCTTCCCGGTCGTCCATGTTTTCAATCTCGTTAAACACTTTGGTCTACGACGTATTCTCCCCCCCCGCTTAGATCACACCCCGAGCCCAATGCCGCATACCACATTGTCCTCAATCCAGACCCAGTCCTGCTCAATGTCCTCGAGTGTGTCGGCGTCGGCAATGTGGTACCAAACGCCCTTTGCCAGCGGCTTGGAGACGACTCGATAAGGCTTTTGTCTGGCATTTGAGGCGTGTTTTTCGGTCAGCGCTCGGCTACACGCTCCACGTCTGTCAACATACTTTGTGCTGTACACGTTTTGGATCGTCCCAACGAGACCCCGCAAAAACTTGTTCTTGACCTCGCCCTTTGACTTTTGGAGCACAAAGAACCTAATGGGGGCTCCGCCCTTTTTGTTTTAGCAGCGGCATGCAGCAGCAACCAATGTCCTTCGTTACCTGGACGACTTGAGGTCCGTCCAAAGCGGCGTCAGCTCGCACTCTTGCGGGACGATGAGCGGCATCTTTTTTTTCCGCCGCCGCCAATGCAAGTGTCGCTCCCTGATGGATGGGCCTTTGCCGATGAAACGCCCTCGCTGGGGACGGAGCCTTTGGCCATCACCGTCGCGTCCCTGGAGATCGCACCTACGCTGGGTGGTACCACTACGACGACGACGCGACCGATGCTGTTTATCGATTTCGACGGCACGGCCGAATCGGTTTCGGTTTCCTTCAAGACGAATGCGCGCTCGGCAGAGCTCCACATCGACGAGGACTACGTCCAGACGCTCAAGGGCACTCCTCCGACTGGTCAAGCTGGCGATTCGGCTGCATTGTTTCTTGTGCACTGCGACTGCTTGCCTTTACCATCAGTGCAAAGGCGAACTCGACGGCTCACATTCAAGTTTCTGGGACTGTCGGCATCGAGTCGCTCCTCTGTGGTCCTGACTAGCCTCAACGTACGCTTCCTGTCGCCCTCGCCTGCGCCCAACGACAATTTGAGTGCGGGTCTTCAAAAATTGCAGCCAAATCAGGTGGACATGAAGTCTGTCCGTGCCTTGCTCGGGGACACGCCCATCTCCGTGGCCGCCTCGACTTTGATGACGCAAATCGAGCATGCTCAGGCGCACCAATCGCAGCAGCTGCAACAGCACTCGACGGCCGCTCTGGCCTCCGTCGTGGGTGGGTTCCTTGGCCACCAGTCCCTGCAGGCGATCTCACCCTCACCGCCTCCGCCTCAGCCAACGGCTCCGTCAAACCCTGTAGTGCAGGCGCCGTCTGCCGCGATAGACCCTGTAGTGGTGCAATTGCTCATGGCCGAGATCGAGAGGAGGATGCAGGCACAACTCGATCGGGCGATGAGCGATCTAAAGTCTCACTTTGACCGTCGCTTTGACGAGCTTTGTACAAATCTTGTTAAAGGCAGGTAGCCTTGCAGTGAAGAGACACAGAGGACATGAATCGAAATCGAAATCGTAGATGCGAAATTAAAAAAAAAAAATTTTTTTTTTGGTCACTACGCATTGGCGTCGGCGGCCTTTTGTGCGGCCTCGAGTTCCTTGTAAGTCTTGCGGAGGCCAAAAAGACCCTACGCATGATTCGTTAGCAGGGCACATAAAAAAACTAGAAACCGTACGAAAATAAAGAGGACGAATCCTACGGCGACCGAGACCCACCCAGCAACGAGACGGATAATGCTGACGTAGTCGCTGCTATCGATGTTTGTGGACGCGAAGCCGATGGACGCGAGCGTCAGGACGCCGAGACTATTTACAAAAATAAAAAAACGTTACATCAAAGAAACAGAAACAGAAAACAAACAAGATGAGCGCAAATCCAGTGCCAATCCAGCCGTAGAGAGCCTGCAGATGCTTGAACAAGGCCTGGTTTTCGAAAATCGCAAAGGGGACGACGATCGCAAATAAGATGTTATATATGCCTATAATTAGCATTGATAAACACAGAGTCAGCATGACCCTTCTTGTCCTCCTCCTCCGTGCTCTCCCCGCTTCTCCCAAACACCACATCAAACAACCAGCGCCAGCGTGCTTCGTGCGCGAGGCTCCCCAAACGTACGCAGAATGATTTGCATGACCTCGTCGACAGAGTTGGCGCCAGGACAGATCCAGACGAGGATGATAATGTTGGCGGCAATGAGCAGGAGGCACGCTATCACGGCGCACGGCATGAGAATGAACTTGACCAGGACGCGGAAGAACTCGTTCAGCCCTTGCGCCATTGTGGAGGGGAGTGGGGTGGCAAAGCGAACGACGTGTGTGAAAAAAACAAAGTCGAGAAAATGTGTGTTTTTTTTTTTTTTCGAAAACATGCACTCGGAAAAAGCGCAGCTTCGCCTGAACACCCTCGCACGCCACCTGGACGGCAACGCGACGCTGACACGCGGTGTGGCCGCCGAGGTGTGCTTCGTGCCGCCGAGCAACCCGGGCAAGGTTCTGGAGGAAGAGCGAGCCTTGGCCACTTTCCCCACACGCCGTCTGACCTATCTCCTTGATGGAGGTGAGGAGTGGACTCTGGTACACGATCAACTAGGGTGGGGGTGGGGGGTAGGGGCGGGGGCGGGGGCGAGCGCCAACCAAACAACCGAAGAAGAACGAATCTAAACAATGTTGTGTGCAGGTCAAGGAACGCATCATGCTCGAGATCGAACGTGATCCCGTCTTCAACAACGAAGACCGCCACGACCTGACACGCCCCGAGGTTCGTCAACGCACAATGGCCAAGGTATATTTCTTTCTCTCTCCCCCCCCTTTCTTTTCGCTTTCTTTGCCAAACATGCTCTACAGGTCACCGGCCTTGTTCCCCACATTCTTGCCGACAGCGAACTTGTCTCGCGTATGCGTTTCGACATTCTCAGCCTTGTCGACCCCGGCTTTATGACGCGCGTCGGTGTGCATGTATGTTTTTTTCCCCTTACTATTGCTCCATCTGACGGCGTAGGATAAACGATGATAGTTTGGCCTGTTTTTTGGAACCGTCCGTTCGCAAGCCACCAGTGAGCAGATGAGCAAGCTTGTCGACATTGGCATGTTCAGTCTCAAGGGCATGTACGGCTGCTTTGCCATGACCGAGCTGGGGTACACCATCATTACCAAAAGAAAAAAAGCAGAAACTGACAAGGGATCGCAGTCACGGCTCCAACGTGGCGGGCATCGAGACCACTGCCACGTTCGACCCTCGATCGGACGAGTTTGTGATCCACACACCCTCTCTGACCGCCACCAAGTGGTGGATCGGCGGCGCCGCTCACAGCGCCACTCATGCGTAGGGACTTTCTTTCGTTCCCCCTTCTGCTAACAGTGAAAAACAAAACGAAAATAGCGTCGTGTTTGCTCAGCTCATCGTCGATAACAAAAAGTACGGAGTCAAGCCTTTCATTGTTCAGCTGCGCAACAACAGCGACTACAGCCTCCGCCCGGGTATCAACATTGGCGATTGCGGTGCCAAGATGGGACGTCACGGCATCGACAATGGTTGGATTCAGTTCACCAACGTCCGCATCAGTCGCGACTGGATGCTTGCGCGCCACACTCAAGTGGATGCTGATGGCACCGTGCACTTGCCCAAGCTTCAGCAGCTCGCTTACGGTGCCCTCATTGGTGGCCGCGTCCAGATGGTAGCAAACCTTGCTTTTGTTTTTTGTTGTTTTTGTTTTTTTGTTTATTTTTGTCTACAGGTCATGGACTCGGCAAACGTCGCCAAGCTCGCGCTCACCATTGCCATTCGTTACGGCTGTGTTCGTCGCCAATTTGCCTTCAAGGAGGGTGAACCGGAGAAACAGGTAAAATTTTTATTTTCCTGCAAAAAAACTAAAATCTCTTTTTTTTCTCTCTCTTTAAAGATCATCAACTACGCCTCCCACCAGTATCGCCTCATGCCCCTCCTCGCGATCGCATATGCCATGCACTTTGGTGGCATGGAGACAAACAAACAGTACCTCGCGCTCATGGAACGCCTCGATGTATGCTATTCTTTAAACAATGGGATTGTATTTATTATGACTCGGAAACGTAAGCTCGCTGGTCCGAACGACCCAGACAGCAAGGATATCGTAAACGAGCTGAAGGCTGTCCATGCCACCTCTGCTGGCCTCAAGGCTTTCTCGACGTAAGTCATTACAACTGTGCTTGCTTGTTGAACCTGTGATATATTTTTTTTTAGTTGGACGACCCTGGACCTGATCGAGCAGTGCCGCCAGACCCTCGGCGGCCATGGTTACTCGAGCTACGCAGGTCTTGCCTCTCTCTACTCGGATTTTGCCGTGCAGTGCTCGTGGGAGGGTGACAACACAATCATGATGCTCCAAAGCGGCCGCTTCCTCATCAACTGCTTCAAGGAGGCCAAGAAGGGCATTGCCCAGCCCCCCGTCGTCGGCTACCTCAACCTCCTCAAGAAACTGGACGGTCTCCACAGTACCGTCTCGCAGCCATCCTGCCTGGCCAAGGTCGATAACCTAATCGAGATCCTCGATATTGTTTGTGCCAAACTCGTCAATGCTGCGGGCGAACAGTTTGAAACTATTATTGCCAAGGGTGTCGAGCCCGACATTGCCTACGAAGAGTCTGGTAATTGAGTGTTTTTTTAATGTTTTTTTTTTTTGAAACAATAAATAAATAAAAGCCGTCAGCCTCTTGGCCTGCGCTCGTGCCCATTGCTTCAACATTCTCCTGCATCGATTTGCCGATGCCATCAAGTCGGCCAACAAGGACCTCGTCAAGCCGCTTACTCAGGTTTTATTTTATTTATTTCTTCTTACAATAATATTTTAACGTTTGTCTTTTTTTTAATTATTATCATCAAAAAAGGTTGGTATTCTCTTTGCCCTCTACACCATCCAGGAGCGTGTGGGCACGTTTGCCCTGCAACACGGCGTGCTCTCGCCCAAGCAGTTCGACCTGATTCGCCAGGAGGTGTTTGAGTACTGCAAGCTCGTC
>Ga0302233_10000412_pt1 | contig 35547 bp, 25 predicted proteins | sample II_Palsa_N3_1_FD_193516 | JGI IMG/M metagenome (GOLD analysis project Ga0302233, IMG submission 193516) | Peat permafrost microbial communities from Stordalen Mire near Abisko, Sweden - II_Palsa_N3_1 | ecosystem: Environmental > Terrestrial > Soil > Palsa > Peat permafrost | place: Sweden... | reverse complement strand
GAACTCGCGGCGAACGTTAGAGAGGTCAATCCACACGCCACTATCTTCGCGGTCTCCTCAAGGACGGGTGAAGGATTGACTACGTGGACGAAATGGCTTCAACAAGCGGTTGAAGTTCATGCCTCAGCGGCGATGGTGAGTGTCTAAGTGACTTCCGTCCTGTCACCCCATACCGAACGCCTTCGCATCGTGCTTCAAGGCGCTGTTCAGGGCGTTGGGTTTCGTCCAACGGTCTATCGCCTTGCGGAAAAGATAAGGCTTGCGGGATGGGTAAGGAACACTAGTGCAGGTTTGGAAATCGAGATTGAGGGTAATGCGGAGCAACTTGATAAGTTCGTCCTCCAACTCCGAGCGGCTACACCGGCTGCCGCAGTGATCGCGTCGGAAGAGACGTTTCGGGTTGCCCCGAGCGGGCGCTCCGGCTTCGAAATTCTTCCAAGCGTCGAGGGGGCTTCCGTTGGAAATCCAAAACTCGCCGCGATTCTTCCGGACATCGCGACCTGCTCTGAATGTCTATCTGAAGTACTTGATCCGAAGAATCGCAGATTTGGCTATCCCTTCACGAATTGCACGCAATGCGGACCACGCTACACCATCGTGTTGGACATTCCTTACGACCGTTCCAATACGACAATGAAGAAGTTCCCACTTTGTCTTTTGTGCCGACGCGAATATGGCTCTCTGCACGACCGCAGGTTTCATGCGCAACCGAATGCGTGTGCCACCTGCGGTCCGCGACTTTGGTTGTCACCAACCGGGTCCGGTTCTGCAAATCTCTTCTCCGAGATCGCAGACGCGCTCGCGCAAGGCAAGATTGTAGCGATGAAAGGCATCGGCGGATTTCAGTTGCTGGTGGACGCGCGCAACTCGGCTGCGGTAGTCCGCCTCCGCGAGCGCAAACAGCGAGATAACAAACCGTTTGCCCTGCTCATGCCATCCTTGGAATGTGTTCGACGCTACTGCGAGGTCAACACAGAAGAAGAAAACCTGCTTCGTTCTGCGGCGGCACCCATCGTCCTCCTCCAACCCAGGGATTTGGACGATCTCGCGCCTGAGGTCGCACAGCATTCTTCCTGCTTAGGCGTCATGCTGCCGTGTTCGCCCCTTCACCATCTGCTGATGGCACATCACCCATTTCCGCTTGTTGCTACGAGCGGGAATCGCGCGGGTGAGCCGATTGCAATCGACAACGACGAGGCCCTTGATCGTTTGAACGACGTTGCCGACATTTTCGTTCTCCACGACCGGCCCATCGCCCGCGCCAGTGATGATTCCGTCGTCAGACTCGCGGACCGCCCGCACATCTTGCGGAGAGCTCGCGGGTATGCTCCACTTCCGACGATTGTGCCCCATGAGCTCCGTCCGGTGCTGGCGGTTGGCGGGCACCTCAAGAGCACGGTGGCGATCGGCTTCAGCCGGCAGATCTGGCTAAGTCAACACATCGGAGATCTTGATTCGCCCGAAGCGCGTGATGCCTTCGAGCGAACTATTGAGGATCTCTGCAAGCTGTATCGATTCAAACCCGAGGTGATTGTCAGTGACCTTCACACGGATTATGCCTCGACCAGGTGGGCTCAGAACCAGGCAAAAATCGCCGGCATACCGCTGGTACAGGTCCAGCATCATCACGCCCACGTCGCCTCGTGCGCTGCTGAAAACGGTTTAAGGGCGCCCTATCTGGGTGTAGCGTGGGACGGCGCGGGCGCCGGGCTGGATGGAACGATCTGGGGAGGCGAGTTCTTCGTCTCAGACCGGAGACTCTTCGAGCGGATCGCCTCACTTCGGCCATTCGCGCTCCCCGGCGGCGAAGCTGCCATGCGTGATTGCTCCCGCCCCGCGGCCGGACTTCTCTGGAAGTCACTGGGTTCCACCACGGCTCGCCAATATATCCAGCCCCAACTCGCCGCAATGCTAGAGTGTGAGATCAATGCCCCGCAGTCTTCGAGCGTAGGCCGACTTTTCGATGCGGTGGCCTATCTGGCTGGTGCCGCGCAACAGAACCTCTTCGAAGGACAAGCCGCCATGTGTCTTGAGGGTGCGATTGGACAGACCCAAACGGACGAGGCTTACGTGATTGCCGCTGCGAACGGGATAGGCGACTGGTCCCCCCTCGTGGAAGGCGTCCAGGCCGATCAAGCGTCGGGTGTCGCTCTTGGTCTGATATCCGCGAAATTTCACAATGCTCTAGCCGACTGGATCCTTGCTGTTGCGAGCACCGCGAAGATTCGGAATGTTGTGCTCAGCGGCGGCGTCTTTCAGAACGCTTATCTCAGCCGCCGTTCTAGAAGGCTCCTTGAGGCCCATGGATTCGACGTCTTCACGCACCGCGAGGTTCCGGCAAATGACGGCGGCCTCGCTCTGGGGCAGGCTGTTCTTGCCGGAACGATGAACTGAGGAGGACCACCATGTGTCTGGCTGTGCCTGGAAAGATCGTTACCATACTCGTCGAAGAGCATCTGGGACTGCGTCGCGGAAAAGTCGACTTCGGTGGCATCCGCAAAGAAGTCTGCCTCGACTACACGCCGGAGGCGCGCGTGGGGGATTACGTGATGGTCCATGTCGGATTCGCCCTTTCGGTCGTGAACGAAGAAGAGGCGCATCGTGTCTTCGAGGCGCTCCGAGAGCTCGATCTGCTGGAGGACCTGGAGATGCAGGAGGCGGGGCAAACCCAATGAGATTCCTCGATGAATACCGGGACTACGATTCCGTTCAGCGCATGGCGCAGGAGATTCGCCGCGTAACGACCCGCCCCTGGACCATCATGGAGGTGTGCGGCGGTCAAACGTACACCATCGTCAAGAGCGGTTTGCAGGAACTGCTTCCGCCACTCATCACGCTGGTTCATGGCCCCGGCTGTCCTGTGTGCGTGACTCCGGTCGCGATGATCGACCGAGCTGTCGCCACTGCGCTCCTTCCGCATGTCATCCTCTGCTCGTTTGGCGATATGCTCCGCGTTCCGGGTTCCACGCAGAGCCTGCTCGACGCCAAGTCTCTCGGTGCCGATGTGCGCATCGTGTATTCGCCGCTCGACGCTCTGCAACTGGCTCGCTCTAATCCCACCCGCGAGGTTGTCTTCTTTGCGGTAGGCTTTGAAACCACTGCGCCGGCAAATGCCATGGCGGTATGGCAGGCAGCGCGCGAGCAGCTTGCGAATTTCTCGATGCTAGTCTCGCATGTGCTAGTGCCACCGGCGATGGAGGCTGTACTTGCATCCCCGCAATGCCAGGTCCAGGCCTTCCTCGCGGCCGGCCACGCTTGCATGGTTACCGGATACGAAGAATACTTTTCGATCAGCCAAAGATACGAGGTGCCGATTGTCGTCACAGGCTTTGAGCCCCTTGATCTCCTCCAAGGCGTGCTGATGCTGGTCACACAGCTCGAAGGCGGTCGTTCGAATGTAGAAAACCAGTACACACGCGCTGTTCAAAAGGAAGGCAATCGGCAAGCGCAGGCGCGGGTCGCTGAAGTGTTTGAGGTCATCCATCGCGCTTGGCGCGGCATCGGTGAAATTCCGGGAAGCGGACTCCGTCTGCGCGATCACTACCGCGGCATGGATGCCGAATCGAGATTTGGCTTGCAGCTTGAAGACGCTGCAGAGTCGGCCGAGTGCATCGCTGGTCTCGTGCTGCAGGGTCTGCGCCGGCCTTACGACTGCCCGGCCTTTGGCACTCGCTGCACTCCGGACATTCCCCTCGGCGCGCCGATGGTGTCATCAGAAGGCGCATGTGCCGCCTACTTCCACTTTGGAAGGAGGAAGAACGATGTCGATCCTCTCGTGTCCCTTGCCACTGCCAGCCACTGAGCGGATTCTGCTGGCCCACGGCGGTGGCGGCAGGCTTACCAATCAGCTCATCGAGGACATCTTCCTTCCGGCGTTTGCAAACACAGCCCTTCACGCGCGTCACGATGGCGCCCTGCTCGCGGTTGATGGCTCAAGGCTTGCGATGACGACCGACACCTACGTCGTGCAACCACTTGTCTTCCCTGGTGGCACCATCGGCGACCTCGCGGTCAACGGTACCGTGAACGACCTCGCGATGTGTGGTGCGCGACCGATTGCTCTTAGCGCCGGATTCGTCCTCGAAGAGGGTCTTGCGATGGAAATGCTTCGCCACGTGGTCAACTCCATGCGCGACGCGGCGCTGGCTGCCAACGTGCCTATAGTGACCGGAGACACGAAGGTTGTGGACAAGGGCAAAGGCGACGGCATCTTCATCAACACAACCGGCGTCGGCGTGATCGTCGCACCAAACTCAATCGGTCCGGAATCTGTTCGTGCTGGCGATGCCGTTCTCGTCAGTGGTGACCTTGGCGCCCATGGAATCGCGATATTGTCTGTGCGCGAGGGCCTAGAGTTTGAAGGCCCAGTAAGCAGCGATACGGCTTCTCTCTGGCCTGCCGTTGAGGCACTTCTCGAAGCCGATATCGAAATTCATTGCCTGCGCGACCTGACTCGTGGAGGCTTGTCGTCCGCGCTGAATGAGATCGCTTCAGTCGCCGGGCTTCGCATCACGGTAGAAGAAGTGCTCATCCCGGTCTCGGATATCGTACGCGGAGCCTGCGAACTGCTCGGTCTCGATCCGCTCTATGTCGCTAACGAAGGCCGATTCGCAGTCTTTGTCGCTGAGGACGATGCGGACCGAGCGCTGACGATCCTGCGCTCCCAGAGTGTCTCCACTGGCGCGGTGCAGGTCGGAAGGATCTTCGAGCATCGCTCCGGTATCGTCACGGTTCGCAGTCGGATAGGAGGTAATCGGGTGCTCGATATGATGTCCGGCGAACAGCTTCCGAGAATCTGCTGACACCCTCTTTTAGAACTCGTAGTGCATCGACAGGGTGACGATGTTCGCGTGCATGTTTCTCGGCGTGGTCAAACCAGAGGGGGGCTCTCTCAAACCTGTTGGGCCGACCAATGCAGGAGAGTCGCAGGGGAGCACAACTGATGTCAAAGACGTTGAGTTACTGCAGAAAGGTGCGCCCGAAGGACCGCCTTCGCCATAGCCGTAGTAGTTATACCCCGCCTTCCATATCCATCTTGGGCGGACCGCCCATGCAACATTGAGATAAGGAGATTGATACGCGGACTGAAGGGACCCATTGACCTGCTGCGCATTGGCGAAGAACTGGTTGCCGCTCACCGCGCTGATGCGATATCCCGCGGCTATTCTCATCTTTGCGTTCGGGGAGTAGTTAACCCCCACCGACGCATACTGCGTCGGCGCATCCATGAAGTCTTTGGTCGGGCCCCAATCCGATAGCACCGTCGTCGATCCCCGCACGAACACCCCCGGACAGATATTCGGCGCTCCACTGCTGGTCGTTGAGGCAGTGCCGGGTAGCGTCGCGGTGGCGCCGTTCAGGTAGCAGATGTTCGTCGAGATGTAAACGTCCGAATAATCGTAGTTGATATCAAACCCGTAGCGTTCGTTCGGCGCAACCGTCAGACCGACTCCTACATTTCGCGTATGGTCGACATGCTCAAGCGGTCCGTCGATCGGCGTCACGCCGGTATTGAACGTGTTGTTGTGGCGCTCCAGATCGTTGAAAGCGCCCGATAGCGTTGCCCACGGTCTGAGCTTGTACAAGGTATGAAAGCGGTAGTGTTTCGTCTGCCTTGGACCGATCGGCGTCAACGCGTTGTCGTCATAGAGCATTTCGACCGTGCCATTCATCCTCCACCGTAGTGTGGGTCGAAAGGCAGCATTGAAGATTCCGCCATTTTCATGAATCGTGACCACTAGACTAGACGGACCCGTTCCGGCTCCCTGCACGATGCTGTGGGTCCTGTAACGGTAGGTGAACGTTAGCGTGGCTCGTGACGACGCGTCCCAACTCACCGTTGCATTATTCGTCAAATACTTTTGGCCGAAGTAGCCGTAAAGCGGTGCGCCAGCGGGATTGCCCTCGATTGTGTAGTTGGCTCCAGAAACCAAAGGACCCGCGTAGTTAATGGTCTCATTGCCTGCGGTCGCTGGCGTATTCTGCGTGATGCCCGGAGTGATGTTCGCGCTGCCGGGCTGGTGAACATTGGAGAAGCCGAGCTGCTCCGAAAAGCTGACCGTCCTGGTTGCAAGCCAGGTCACACCAAGGTCCGAGCTCACCATTCGCCTTTGTGCTGCCGCGTTGCCTGTTAAGGTGTAGTTGCGAATGGTTCCATCGAGACCTTGGAAGTTCTCGTAGTAGTTGGCCAGATTGCTGTTAGCGATCGTGTACCGGAAGTCTCCATTGAGGGCGAGCTTCTTGATGCTGGAGCTTTGGAACCGGAGCATCTCCGTGGGATAGAGGATGCGCGTCGGCTGTGAGCGCAGGTAGCTAGTTGTGACATCGCAAGCCGGATTGATGATCGGGAGGCCACCGGCAGTCTGCGGTGCCGAGAGGATCGTGTAGTTGGTCGCGTTAATGTAGGCGCTGCCCATACTCGCCTTGTTGCAGGAGGCGATTGAATAGGGTGACGCTGTCGCATCCCAGTTGCCCAGCGCGGCAGGCGCGCCATTCGCCTCCTGCACCGTGAACTGGCCCGGTGCGATGGTAAAGTAGGAATCAGCCTTGTAGTGGTCAACCTGTTCTTCGAAGGTGAAGCTGGTCAGTTGAAGTGGCTTCCAGATGATCGCGGCCGTGAAGTCGTCGCTGCTGTTGCGCTGGTACTCCTTGAGCAACAGATCGGACGTGCCGATGGAGTAGCCTGGGCTCAGGCTCGGCCCTTGGAAGATGTTCTGCGAATAGCCCACTCGGAACGAGACCTTCGAGAGCGGCAGGATCGTCAGAGTGGTGTCCGTCATTCTGCGCACGGTGTTGTACAACACGGGCGATTGATAAACCTGCTGCTGCGGTAGCGATGCAGCGGTCGGCTGACCCGCAACCATGCCGTAGGGAGTTGCGATTCCTGGTGGAATACTGGGATTAGCCAGTAGGTTGTAGTCGAAGTACTGCCGGTCGCGGCGGAACGTTCCGCTGAACTCGTAGGTTTTACCTTTGAAAAAGGACAGCTTGGCAAAGTTGATGGGATCGCCACCAAAACCGTTGCCGAATGCCGTAAGCGAATCCATAAGGTTGTGCTTCGTACCCGGAAGTGCGCGCATCGAAAAGGTCTGACCGAGAATTCGAGGACCCGACTGAAGATTGACCAGGGTGTCATACATTGCGCCGCTGCCCGAAACACCGACGAGATGCCCCCCGAGATCGGCACTTTGGCGAATGAGGTATCCGTTCTCATGCACCTCCCCTGGAACCTCAGGTGCGACTGTCGTCGGAGGAGCTGAAGGCATAACTGGACTAGGCGTCGGAGAAACAACTTGGCCTGCAGCAGATCCAGCGAATCCAGCGCTGATCAACAGCCCCAAGGTGACTATCCTCCTCGCAATCCAACCGAATCTCGCGTGAAAAACTTGGTCCGTGTGCAGTCGAGAAAATCGGTCGATCTTCGTCATCTCAAGCCTCGTCTGCGGTGAAGCACTATCGGTCGAACCCGTCAATCGGCGCTCGGCGGCCGTAACATCCTCACCGTATTAAGGCGGGGTTGATGTTGGAACCGTGAATCATGGTGTGACAGCTGATGCATTGCTGCACCTCAGCCGACCCCGCGCCCATGCCATGAATCGTTCCAGCGGCAACCGGGCTGTGACATTGGTTGCACATCTGGTTGATGTTGGGAACATTCAGCAGCCGCGCGTTCTGGGAACCATGCGGTGAATGGCAAGCGAGGCAGCCTTCCGCCTTAACGGCAACGTGTTCGAAGACAAACGGACCGCGCGTCTCCGTGTGGCACTTGGTGCAGATCATGTTCTGATCGGCCGTTGACCGGAGCTGACTATTGCCGAAAGTCCCATGCGAGTCGTGGCAGTCGGTGCACTTCATCAGCCCTTCATTCACCTTGTGATGGAAGGGCTGGCTGAACGCAGGCTTCACGTCGCTGTGGCAGCTAAAGCAGAGCTGCGGTTGGGGAGCCCTGAGCAGGTTTGGGTTCCCCTCCGCAATCTCGATTGAATCTGCGCTCCATTGCAACGGATCGCCTAGGCGCGCGGTAGGCAGTTCACCGAACAGGCGCCCCAACCCCGACTTCTTCTCGTCGCTCGCCACCGGCGTTGTGGAAGCGGCCGGCTTCGCCGCGGGGACGAAACCATGGATGCTGTGACAGTTGGTGCAGCTTACACCGGCTTTCGCGTGGTCCGAGCGCAGGAAGTTTGGGTGAGCGTTCGCATGGCAGCCGAGACACGTCGCATCAATCTGCTTCGCGGACATCTTGCTCAATTGCAAAATCTTGGTAGGATCTCCGCCGGAAGCGACATGCGCCTGCCCTGGTCCGTGGCAGCTCTCACAAGTGACCCCCTTGCCGCCATGCATGAGCGCCAGCTCCGAATGAGGGTTCGAGGAGAACTTGTTCGCAAGATCCGCGTGGCATAGAGCACAAGTCTCAGAGCCGGCAAACTCTCCGGGCTTAACAGCAGGCGCCTGCAGAACCGCAGCCGGCGCTTGCACCTGTTGCGCAGCAACAGTCTGTGACCTCGAAAGCCAGGGAAGCAACGCAACCAGCACGAGGATCAGGAGCAGGCGCCGCATCAAATCTCCTAAGAAAGCTGTACAGAGATCGGGTCACCGCACCATCAGCCGGTTGGCGGACACGTTGACAGGTCTCTGTGTGCTGGTATCGTCAGCTAAGTGTCTTCGGTTCGATGGAATAAAGTTGTGCAATTTTGCTCATAAGACGAAGCAAATTCGTTGAAATTTGCGGACAAGGCTGAGAATGAGCAATATTGCTCATTCTCAGCCTTCGAAATAGGAATAGAAGCATTCGCCCGAGCCGCACCTCAACAAGGGGGCAGCAGCCGCAAGAATGAGACAAGCGTGAACTACTACCTGCTTCACACGACCTATCCGATCCTGTTTCTTTCCGTACTTGCCAGTCAGCTCTGCATCCCAGTTCCCGCCATTCTGTTTCTCATGGCTGCAGGAGCGATTGCTGGGTCAGGTCAACTCAGCTTTCCTATGGTTCTTCTAGTGTCCATTCTGGGTTGCTTGATAGGAGACATGGTGTGGTTTGAAGCTGGTCGTCTACGCGGCAAGCAGGTCCTACGGTTGCTATGCGCTCTAGCGTCTGACCCCAGCTTGTGCATTCGAAAGTCACGGAAAAGCTTCGCCAGGAGGGGGCTACCAATCCTGCTGGTCGCCAAGTTTATCCCAGGTCTGGACAGCATCATGCCCCCTCTGGCCGGGATATCAGAAGCTTCGTGGTCTAGCTTTCTGATCTATGATTTCGGCGGTGCCGGCCTCTGGTCCGGGGCCTACATCGGCGCAGGTTTTCTATTCGCCAAACAACTGGACGAGGTGGCTAGATACACTTCTATCCTTGCCAATGCGCTGATCCTGGTCTTGGGTCTCCCTCTGCTGTTCTTCTTCATATGGAAGATGGTGCAGCTTGTACGTATGATCCGGAAACTTCGACCGCTTTACATCACGCCACAACAATTGAAGGGACGGTTGGATGCAGGCGAAAAGATCGGCGTGATCGACCTCCTACGTTTCGAGGACGATCCGCAGGACGCGGTCGGGATTCCGGGGGCTATACGAGCCGATCCGGGAGAGATGCGACGCAAGAGGCACATCGTGATGCCCAAAGGGCTCGATATGGTGTTGTACTGCAACTCAGAGAATAGCTTTGTGAGCGCGCGTGTAGCCGTGGCGATGCGGAAATTGGGAATCCATCATATCCATGTACTCTCAGGTGGTTTGGTTGCTTGGAAAGCTCTTGGCTTTCCGCTGAGTACTAAGCTCGCCGACCCACGTGCAGAGATGGAGCGGCTTGGGATCGAGATATTCCCGCCCTTGAGTTCGTCCCATGCGAAAGTCGCGGCTGCTTCCGAATGAACCCATGAAAACCGCCAAGAGAAGCCCATCCGGATCCACTCATCGTTGGAGATACCAATCAGTCGAATCCTCTCGCGTGTGCGATCTTTTAAGGTCAGAATATCGCTGAGGCTTTTGACAGCTCGGACGTGGTTTGCATCAAAATGACCACTACAGGAGGGCCCTTGAGGACAAACAAAGAGTTCCCGTCGATTTTGCGCACAGATTGGTGCGACGAGAAAACACTGCTCGTAGCTCACTCAGGAGAGACACGCACGAGCTATTGGCGACCAATGGATTCGACTTGCCGCCTAAATCGAAGCATATGCCGACTCTGGCCCAGATGAGTAGGAGCCGAACCCCAAAGGCCAGACTCACCACTCCCAGTAACTTAGCCACCTATCCAGGCGTCACATTTCACCATCAAGCCGTGGCGATGAATGAGGAAGTGGCCGTTTGCCTGTCTAATCCAGAGAAAGAATCCGTGCGAAGTCTCCGAAAGGCAATGCGGCATCTTGAGGGGCAGTTCAAGCTCCTTGAGCTACTGGGCAGCTTGCCTCAGCAGACTGACCAGACCGATGCGGTTTGGGTGCAATTGAAGAAGATTCGGCATGCTTCAGGGATGGTCCGCGATCTGGACGCACACCTTGAGTTGATTCATGAAGGCCACACTGTGCAGACCAGGCTGCACAAGGACTCCCAGGATGAGTCCATTCACCGCGAATCCAAGCACCTTCTGAAGCATCTCAACAAACGTCGAAAGCGAGAGGCGATGAAGCTGGTGCACACCCTTCGTACGGGGCAAGGAGAACTGAGACTCGCGCTGGAAAATCTCGAACACGCCCTAAAGCCGTCGCACGGCCGAATCGTGACGGCAAAAAAACTAGCCATGCTCATCCAGCGGTGGTGCAGAGTCAACACCACGCTTCCCTGCCGCCCAAGGTCCGTCTCGCGGTCGAAAGATAGTCATACCGTGGACATGAAAGCAAACACAATTCTGGAAGAGACCAGACTCCATGCTTTACGCAAAGCGGCAAAACTATGTCGATACATGAATGAGTCTTTGGAAATTGACTTCGGGACAGCAAAGCGGAAAAGCATTCAGTTTAAGGCGATTCAGGACGCTGGGGGACGCTGGCACGACCTGCTGCTGTTGGAGTCGATTGCTGTGAAACGGAATGGCAAACATTCTGAATTAGCCAAGCTGTACGCCTCCCGACGGGATGCTGCCCTAGCCGACTACCGTCTTCGGATAGCGGCGTTGCCTTGAACAACCTCGCTCAATGCTTTTTGAACAGAATTGAGATAATTTATCAAAGCGAAGATGCAGGCAAGTTTCGGGGGGCGGTCTCAAGATATCGCAACCGTAATTCCGAAGTAGCTGCCTGCGGCTCAACATCTACCCCGAAAGATAGTCGGGGAAAAGGAATTACTCTACTAACTGATCGATCACTGAGAACCGATGACACGCGACGAAATTCTACAACGATTGCAGACGATTAAGGACAAAGGGAATATGGCCCTTCGGCTTCTCGAGTCGAAAACTCTGACAGCAACAGCACAAGCTGACATCCAGAGCCTAGCCCGATGGATCAAAGAATAATTACAAAGAGAATATATCCGCATGATCCCGGAGCGTGTGCAAAAGACAATGACGATATTTGAACTTAGCATCTACTCGCCCACCATCGAGGAAGCTTGGAAGGATAGTGGCATCAGTCGATTGAAGGTCGATGGGCCTCCCGATCAAAGATGGATGGAGCCGCTTGAGGCTGTCGTTTATAACGCAGGGAAGTATCTGCCTTGAATTAGCCCTGTTCACCGTAAGGCAACTGGCGTTCCTTGATATCTATGTTTTCATGAACGAGTTGGAGCAGTCGCTTCCCTATTCGCTTCCAGACGATCTGATAAATCGCGGAGGTTCCTCATCAAAACTCGAGAGGGGTCGGAGTATCCGTCGGTTCTCGATTAGAACTCAGTGGGCGCCGTAGCTGTCCTCGCAACGATCGCCCGTTCAGCCGAGTGTGAGCAATTCAGCACAGCTTCTGCGTCTTTAAGCGAAGATACTGTCCGCAGTGGCTTCATTGGATGAAGTGCACCGTCTCCATTGGGCATACTTCATAAAGGCGGCTTCTCTGATAAGCCTCATGCAACAGACAGACGCGACCTCCTGGATCGTTCTCGCAGGCGCGAAGTATCCATTGATCGGCAGGGATAACATGATGCCACAGATTTTGAAAATCATTCGAGACAGACATTCCACACGTGGGCCGTTCGACCCAGCCCGCCCCGTCACACACTCGCAACTAAAACTGATTCTAGAAGCTGCACAATGGGCTCCCACGCCTAACAATATGCAGAACTTCGAGATCGTCGTGGTGGATGAGAAGGAACGGCTTGAGGCGATTGGCAAGATTCCCGCCGATATGTCAGAGGCATATCTCCGCGAAAACTATGAACAAATCTCATTCAACGAAGCAGAGTTGCGTATCAAAAAGACCGGGATGCTTGCCAGTACGTTTCCGCCGGTCTGGACAAACCCCGAGGCTTGGAATCCCGATTCTGATTACAGATCACAGATTACTTTCCTGGGCAGGTCTGTCCTTGAAACCAAACTATTGCTTATTGTTCTGTACGACAGAAACAGGCGCGCCCCTGGTTCAGAAACAGATTCACTTGGCCACATGAGCCTTGGTTGCGTAATGGAAAATATGTGGCTCATGAGCGAATATTTAGGAATCGGGATGCACGTCCTAACTGTTTTCGGCGATAGTCCGGTCGAGCAACAAGTTCAGCACTTCTTGCAGGTTCCGGCACACATGAAGATAGCCTTTGCATGTGCCCTTGGGGTTCCTGCTGACTCTCCAAGCAACTATGTTCGCGTGCGCCGAGATATAGAAGACTTTGTCCACCACAACCAGTACGGCCGAAAAGATGTGCTGTGGGAAGCCCGTCAGTCTTGAGTCATAAGTGCGCACGGACCTGGACGCCAGAGCAGTCATTTCTTCATCATTGCTGATGCTCCTCGGTTCGATTTCATTGATCTCCCTCCGGACGACTTCTAAGTACGGAAGCCCATTGGTTGACCAATTCAAACTCCTGAGTTAAGACGAATGGTTCTCCGAGAAACATATGGTGGTCTCATTATCTAATTTTAAATTAGAGAGATACATGGCTTTCCTATTCTAATAGATGAATAGTTAGCAATCTAACGTATCCAAAATGTTAACACTACGAAGTAGTGGGCTGTGTGACCGGCCGCCCGAGTACAACCCGGAGGAAGAGATGAAGGTTGCATTTCCAAACGATGGATCTTTTGCATTTGAGTTCGTTCGCAATCTTGGCTTCATGTATTACGGCGGCTCAGATTTGGGCGAAATGATTGCTACCGCGGGACTGATCAAGGAAGGTGACGAGGAGAGCTGGTTCACAGAGTGGGACAAGTTGGGGCGTCGAATTCTGTCACGGGCCGATGCCAGTTTGGCCGCGGGCCATCTGGTAAGCGCTCGCGAAGCCTACTTGCGTGCCTCCACCTACTTTCGGACAGCCGAGTTCTATCTCCATGGCAATCCTGGGGACCCGCGTATCCTCTCAACATCCAGGGCATCGCAGAAGGCGTATGCGGAAGCGGCGGGGCTGACCGGCCCAACCTGGGAATCGGTGCAAATTCCCTATGAAGGGACCACGTTACCCGGATATTTCTACAAGGTCGACAATTCTGGCAAGCCGCGTTCCACACTTATCTTCTTTGGGGGATATGACTCGAGTGTCGAGGAGCTTTTCTACATGGGCGCCGCCGGAGCCGTACGGCGCGGCTATAACTGTCTGACCTTCGACGGCCCCGGGCAGGGAGCTCCTCTACGCGAGCAAAAGCTTCCGTTCCGTTACGATTGGGAGAAAGTGGTTACCCCCGCCGTCGACTACGCCCTCACTAGGCCGGATGTAGACGGCGATAATCTCGTACTCCAGGGCATGAGCCTGGGCGGCTTTTGGTGCGCTCGCACTGTAGCGTTCGAGCATAGATTTCGCGCAGCTGTCTTCTACGACGGCGTCTATGACTTTTATCAGGCCATTCGGGGCCTGGTACCGAAGGAAGCTATTGCCGCTCTGGACGCGGGCGATTCAGTAACCTTCGAGGAGATCGTCTACAAGCTCATGCAGAACAACACGGCACTGCGTTGGCTCGTGACAAATGGAGTCTGGACTTTCGGGGTCCCGAGTTTTATCGATTTCGTGACGAAAACCAAGCAGTACACGATGGAGGGCATCGCCGGACAGATTCAGTGTCCCTGCCTCGTTCTGCAAGGCGATGCGGACATGTTTTTCCTCGGACAGCCGCAGCAAATCTACGATGCGTTGCAAGTTCCGAAGAAGATTGTCCGATTCGGGGTCGAAGATGGGGCCGAGAATCATTGTCAATCTGGCGAGCTCTCTTACAAAGACCAGGTCGTTTTCGACTGGCTGGACGAAACCCTGAAGCTCCACGACGGCCGCAAAGGCTATTGAGATATCGGTCCTGAGGAGTCTGCTTAGCGCAAGTAATCAGTTCCCTCAACGAGTGCATCGGCGATTATTCGCTCAGCTAGATCAAATCATCCATGAAGAAACCATATGTAACTGGATGGTTGCTCTCTTCTCAGTAGATTCGTTGATCGCTTAGCGTGAATCTGTGCGTTTCTTCTAGACGCTTCCCTACATGAGGCGCAAGGCACATAGTCCTATCGGGCAGCCTGTAGACTGCATGGATGGCCACTCTCGGTTGTGGCACTCCTCCGTGCAAAGGTAACCGCGTGACGCCTTTTCTGAGTTCGACGTTTATCGATCTGGTTCCCGAGCGCAAAGCGGTCCTCGACGTGCTTCGCAAGAAGCGAATGCTTCCGTTGGCGATGGAAGACTTTGTAGCCTCCGCACGGACACCGGCCCACACCGCACTGGATTACCTACGCAAGTCCGATCTGATGTTGCTCGTGATCGGCTTCAAAGCAGGAAGTCTTCTCCACGATGGCTCTGGAGCCACCTATACCTCTGCGGAATACGACGAACTGCTCAAACTTGGAAAGAAACCGCTCGTGTTTGTGAGGCAGAAAAAGAAGAAGGGACAGCGACACGCCTCCTGGCACAATGAGGAGACCGATCCCGCAAAGAAGAAGGCCCTCGACGACTTCAAAGCCCATGTTGGAGAGCGGTTCACATGGGTTTACTTCACTACTCCGGAGAGCCTTGCCCTGGCTGTCGTTCTGGCGCTGGAAGAATGGGAGGGTGAAGGCAGGCCCGGGGCCAGAACCACCTTCGCCTCGACCTCTGACTACTTCGCGGGAAAGAACCCTGCTGGACACTTTCAGATTCTGGATTTCGGCACGACCCTCCTGGGTCGCGAGGACCAAATCTCCGCTCTCGATGACTTTGCCGCGGACCCCAATCAGCGCGTATGCATCCTGAGTGGCAGAGGCGGCATCGGCAAGAGCAAGCTCCTGTTCGACTGGGCAAACTCGCGGCCGAAAGAGGTCATCTTCCTGAAGGACGAACCCTTGTGGCACGGGGATTCGGAAAAAGAGATCCCATCGGATTGCAAGTTCGTCATCGTTGACGACGCACATCGTCAGCTCGATTTCGGGAAGATCCCGCAGCTGCTTCAGGACACCAGCGCGAACAAAAACCTTAAGCTGATCGTCGCGACCCGTCCCGGCAGCAGAGAAGGACTGTTCCACCAAATCAATAAGAAGATCGATACCAGTAAGATCTTGCGATTGCCTGATCTCGAAGAACTCACCAAGGATCAGACCCGAGCCCTCGCGGAGCAAGTGCTCGGTGAGCAATTTGGAAACTATGCTGAACATCTCGCAGCGATTGGAAGCAACAGTCCGCTGGTGATTGTCGCCGGGGGCAGGCTGATCGCCAGCCGGAAGATCGATCCATCGACGCTGACAACCTTGCAGGAGTTCCGGTCGACAATCTTTGGCAGTCTGCTTGATGAGATGGAGTTGAATGGACCGAAATTCACGATCGATCCGCCCCGGCAGGTCCTCGATCTCATAGCAGCCCTGGGGCCTGTTGACGTCGAGAAACCCGAATTCCGGGAGGCCGCGGAGAAGATGCTTGGCAGGCGGATCGATGAGATTCTCTCGACCATCGATGCCCTGGTCACCGTCGGCGTGATCACACCACGGTCGAAACCCACCCGGGTCATCCCAGACGTACTCTCAGACTTCCTGCTTGAGGTTCGCTGTCTTGATAGCGGAGGACGATCGACGCGATACGCGGACCAAGTCTACGATGCGTTCGGCGGGCCTTTCCTGAAGAGTCTCATGCGGAATCTCTCAGAGCTTGACTGGCGCCGTGGGCAGGCAAGCGACGCCAGTCTCAATCTGCTGGGGGAGATATGGGCTGACATCCATCAGCGGTTCCGCTCGGGCGACGAATACGCTCGTCACAGTATTCTGACGGATCTATCCGGCGCAGCAATCTACCAGCCCGACCACGTCATTGGGCTGGTTCGGGCGGCCATCGCTAATCCCATCACAATCGATGCGACGTCGGAGGGGAGCCACTATCGGGTAGGTCAGGGCTACGTGCTTTCGGTGCTTCCGGGTTTGCTCGAAGCGACCGCACACCATCTGGACTGGACCGCAGAATCGATCGACACCTTATGGGAGCTGGCACTGCAGGATGGGGGCGACGCTGAAAGCGCCACTGGCGCGAAAGGGGCGTTGAAACGCTTGTCGTCGTGGCATCGATTCGGCAATCCTGCCTTCAACTTTGCCATACTGCTGCAGGTGATACGACTCACCCGTCGCGGAGACGCGTTTACGACGGCATATACGCCGTTCGCTATGATCCGCCAGATCTTGGAGAAGGATGGAGAGTTCAACGAATGGCAGGATGAGATGACGATGTCCTTCGGAGGCTTTGGCTTCAACTATGCGGCCGTCGGACCTGTCCGAGAGAACGCCATTGATTATCTTGAGTTCGCATTGGAAGCCGATGGCAGACGCGCTCTTCTCGCCGTCGATACCCTGGAACATCTGCTGCATAACTATCTCAATCGGATGGGACGCCCATCCACCGAGCATGAGTTGGAATGGCAGGGCAAGGAACGCCAGCGCTGCCTCCAACTACTGACCAGTCGTTATGATCGTGCCGGGAGTTCGCAACTCAGGGCGGCGATCTTCGACGCGCTTCGTTCCGCTACTGCAGTCAACTGCCCTCAGTCCATCAGGCAGGCAGCAACTGAAGCGCTCGCCGCCATCACTGTGGATGACGAGGTGTCGGTGATCGACGCAATCCGCACCGCTGAACACGAACTTCCGGTCCTTTCGATAGACTTCAGCCATCCTGGCTGGGAAGAGTCGATCACGAAATTGATGGAAAAGGGCCGCGCGAGTTTAGAGCGCCTCATCGCATCGACGGGCAACCAAGCGCGGTTTACCATCGATCAGACCCGCGCTTGCCTCGAACTCCAGATGACTACCGGAGGATTCCACCGGTTCATGTTCGCCTTTGCTGATCGCCCGGAGTTTCTCGCTCAGATGGCGGACCAATTGATCACCCATCCGCACGTGAACGAGATGATCAGTCAACTGTCATCGGTGATGGGATCGATTCACGCTTCCGATCCAGCCGCGTTTCGCCAGCGGGCTCTTTCGGCGCTCGAAGCCGGCGCAGTGCATGTAATTCATGCCTCCGCGAACAACCTTCGAGTATTCGCGGATGCCACCGAGCAGGACATCGCCGTAATCCAGGCCTACGGGGGCTACCCTGATCCCGTAGCAAAGCGTGGCGCTATCCACGCGATTGCTTACATGGGAAAGTTTGCGGAGCTCCGTCAGAGTCTCAAAGAAGCGGCTCTGTCGATTCACGCCGAAGGAGATAAAGTCATCGCCACGGACCTTGTGGATGCCTTTGGGACCTACGGGATTCAGTTGACCAGCCTGACCCGCGAGGAAGCGGCTGCGGTGGCGACGGAGTTTCTCCCAGTAGAAGACTGGGACTATGATCAGGCCGCCATTCCAAGGTTCCTCAGTGTCTTCGTGAATCTGTTTCCGGACGAGACCTATTCCCTGCTGCTCAACCGGATCGAGAAGTCCATCCAATCGCGAGTCGCAGGTTGGACCCGTTACCGGACCTTTGGTCTGGTTCGCGGGAGCATCTCCTTCGGCGGGGTCCCCGCCGAGAAGCGGGCGCTACTTGCCAAGGACTGTGTCGACCGGGTCATGACCAGCGAATCGGCTGAGGAACTAGCTGAGCTCTATTGGGCCGTCGCTGGATATGATGCTACGGCCTACGATATGGTCCTCGCCGCAACTTCAAACATAACCGACCAGGGCGTGCGCAACCTGGTTGTCCTGATCGATAAAGCAATCCCCAACTTGCTCTTCACCAACCCTGCCTTTGCGAAAGATCTCGTTAGATCGTTCACGGGCGAACAGAGACAGCTCGTTGTGGATGCGCTTGCCTATCAAGCAAGCCACTTTGGATCGGGCGTCTACGCGGGGAGCACAGAAGACTTCATGAAAAGCAGTCAGAAGCGCCTCAAAGACGGGGCTGCTGCCTTCCCGGACGAGCCTGGCTTTGAGGACCTTACCCGGGCGCTCAGGCGCTTCGTGTAAATGCGCGATCGAATGTTGGCAGGTCAGCAACGGCTCACTAAATTGCTGACGAGGAGCAGGACGCAACTGTCCATGTACAACAAACAGACTCTCCAGGAGACGAATGCGGTCAAACAGGCTGACCCCAAGGTGATATAGTCAGCGGAAACAATCGGGCTCAAGAATTCAGATTGACCATCCGAGGTTATGGGCCGAATGATCATGATTGCTGCGTCTCAATGGAGATGGATTGCTCTTGCCATCATCGTCTTGATCACCGTTGCGGTGACGACCAGGCCCGCTTTCAAGCAGCAATCGAACATGGTCGTCATCCGGCTGCCCGGGCACCGGTGGTTTGGCGATCCGCAGCCGGCTCAAGCATACGCGTCCGAAGACCTTCCATATGCATGGCTGAGCACTGCCGTATATGGATCTCCAACCAGCACAAAGCCAGACGAGAAAGCCAAGTTCACAGATGGAAAGGCCGCCCTGGGCGACCAATGGTCCATGTGGCCTGATTTCCCCAACGCGGAACTTCAGGCCAAGATGGACCACGTTCACTTACGAGCGCAGGTCTGGGAGAAACAGTCAGATCATCTGATCGTCGTCGGGTTCGGCGGGACGGTTGCCTCAAATTTGAACGATTGGATAGCGAATACCCATTGGGCCCACCCTTTCCTCAACGATGAGTACACCGTGGCCGGAGACGAGTTCGCACGTGCCTTCGCAGAAGAGCTTGCTCGCAGGATGGAGCAGCCTGGCCCCGAGTACCGCAGTCCGGTCCATCTCCGGTCGACTGGCCATTCTCTCGGTGCAGGCCTGGCGGAGAAATTCGCTTACTCATTGCCGGCCGCCGAGTATAAAATCCCGCGCGTCGAGAAGGTATTTGCCTTCGATCCCTCTCCAGTCACGACCTTCCTGAACACCAAAGGCAACGTGCGAACGGAGAACAAGGAGGGCCTGGAGATCGATAGGATTTTCGAGCGAGGAGAAATCCTGGCAATCCTACGTGCGATAACTGCAGTCTTCCACGCGCCATCGACGGTGAATCCCAAGGTGACTCAGGTACGATACAACCTGTTTGGCGATGATCGCTTCGGCCTTACAAATCCGGTCGCGAGCCACGCGATTGATAAGCTCGCAGAGCGGCTTCAATTGGTTGCCGCCGGCAAGCCTCCTTCTTAGAAAACCGACGAAGCAACGGGATTTAGACTAAGTGGTATGCCGAAGCAAGGTATCACCTACGAGATCCTGATCGCTTCACCATCAGATGTGGTCGCAGAACGTGACATCGTCTCAGCCTGCGCTCGTGACTGGAACTCCGCGCATTCGACCTCGGGTGTTCATGTCCGGGATGTCAGATGGGAGCTGGATGCTATTCCCTCGATGGGTGAGCGAGGACAGGCTGTGATCAATCACCAGCTTGTGGACGACGCGGACATCCTAATCGGCCTTTTCAAGGCGAGGATCGGAACCCCAACCGGAATTTCGGCATCCGGCACCATCGAGGAAATTGACCGTTTCATCGCAGCTGAGAAGCCGGTGATGCTGTACTTTTCGACGGGTCCGATCCCCAACAACCACGATCCGGAGCAGTTCAGGCTGCTGAGGGATTACAAGAACCAGATCGCAAGCCGCGGGATCTACGCTGAATTTATCGATGAGAACGAACTTCGGACCAAAGTTAGCCGCAACCTTGCCGCCATGATGGTGAGGTTAAGCGCAGGTCATTCCGCCACTCAGGCTCCTCGCCCATCGGACTTGGCTCGCGTGTTTATCAGGTCACGCCTAGGTGAACGCAGCGGCGACGTGAGAACCGTCAAAGTCTCGGCCATGATTGAGAACATCTCTCCGACACGGCGGATCAGCAGCTACATGGTCGAACTGTCGGTGCCCAAGGCATGCCTCACCCACACATCAGCAATCCACATGGGCGAAGTTCGCAAGGATCAGCCATCGGATCGTCGGTACTTCCGCCGCTCGGAACACGAGCCAGGAGCTGTTGAGTACATCTTCAAGGGAGATAAGATTCCGATCTTTGCACTGGACCTCGGAGTCGACCAGTTGAAAATGGACTATCCCCAGCTCAAGGGAGACTACGAAGGAACGATGGCCGACAAGGTGGTTATCGATGCCGTGGTCGAAGGCGAGGCGTTTCACGCTGAGCGGACAGTGGCCGACATCTTTGAGAACCCGACGCAGGGGTAAGTGAAGTGCTGGGCCCACAACACGTGAGCATTTCATCCGATGCTTCCATGTCTCTCGCATTGCCGATAAGCCGGCAGACTTTGCATCCCCGGTTTCGGTTGACGGTAACGGGCCAATGCACTCATCGAGCCAGAAAGCCGAAGCGGATTACTTCCGCTAAGCGCGTTTGTCGTTACCAATGGTCTGCTCGGAGCCGCATACACGAGGGGACAAACATCCAGAGAGGAAATGGCCACTTTCTGGGACCCTTCGCCGCTTACTGCGTTTTTAAACGAGGGAGATGTAGAGTTGCGGCTGTTTTACCGCTGCTGTATGCACTCGGGTATGAACCTGAAGGCGTCGTGCCGAAGCCCTCTGTGGTATTTCGTGAGAGGCGGCGTGGGCGAAAGCCAGAGGCGGATTTTGCGTGCTACTGCGGCACACCTCATGATCGGAATAATTCACTTCTCGTCGTTGAGGCCAACGCCCCAAACGAACCTCTTGGAGGCGAAGAGGGCCAAGGGGGAATCCTACGCAGCCAATCTACATCACTCGTCAGTTCGGACACTGTGGTCACAGTCTCGTAGTGCGAAGTCTCAATGAATTCGCGATTACGGAAACTGAGCTGAAGCTCATCGCCGCTGCTGCGATCATCGGGTTTAGCAGCAATCCGAACCAAGGATACAAAACACCGGCAGCCAGAGGTACACCGAGAGCGTTGTAGATGAATGCGAAGAACAAATTCTGACGAATGTTGCCCATCGTGCGTTGGCTCAAACGTCTTGTCTTCACAATCCCGCGTAGATCGCCCTTGACCAGCGTGATTCCCCCAGTCTCCATTGCCACGTCGGTTCCTGTTCCCATTGCTATCCCCACTTGCGCCTGCGCTAACGCTGGCGCGTCATTGACGCCATCACCGGCCATCGCCACGATGGCTCCCTGTGACTGGAGCTTCTTCACGACCTCTGCCTTTCTCTCTGGCAGGACATCAGCCTCAAAATCAATCCCCAGCTTTAGGGCAACTGCGGCTGCTGTCGTGTGATTGTCACCCGTAACCATAACAACCTTGATACCTGCCTGCTTCAATTGTTGAATTGCCTCAAAGCTTGAGTCTTTGACCGGGTCGGCAACAGCAATGAGGCCAGCAAAGTGTCCATCGGAAGCTATCAGCATGACTGTCTGCCCGTCTTTCCGAAGATCTTCAGCCCGTTCGTGCATCGTTTCAGAGACCGCACCGAGGTCTTGCATAAGGGCAGCATTCCCTACGCCGACATGCTTGCCTTGCACGTTTCCAGTGACGCCCTTCCCTGTTATCGATTGAAACTCTGCGACTGTGAGCAAGTCGATGCTCTTGTTCTTTGCGCCGGCTATGATGGCAGCAGCAAGAGGATGCTCGCTTGCCTTTTCGAGACTGGCTACTGTCTGGAGAAGCTGAGTTTCATCGAAACCTTCCGCCGGAATAACCGCCATTAGGCGTGGCTTGCCCTCAGTGAGGGTTCCTGTCTTGTCAACGACGAGGGTATCTATTTTTTCAAAAACCTCCAGGGCTTCCGCATTTCGAATCAATATCCCTTCGCTGGCACCCCGGCCTGTTCCGACCATAATAGACATCGGCGTAGCCAGTCCTAGCGCACACGGGCAGGCTATGATGAGCACCGCGACTGCATTCACCAGTGCATGCGCATAGTGAGGTTGAGGACCAAAGATCGCCCAGACGGCAAACGTGATGGCAGATGCGATCAGGACTGTGGGGACGAAATACGAAGCGACCGTATCCGCAAGCCGTTGAATTGGAGCTCGCGTTCTTTGCGCCTCACTTACCATTTTCACGATCTGAGCCAGAAGGGTATCTGATCCTACGCGTTCAGCCTTCATAACGAAACTGCCGGTCCCGTTGATTGTGCCCCCGACTACCTTTGCATTGACAGTCTTCTCGACTGGAATCGACTCACCGTTAACCATCGACTCGTCCACGGAGCTACGGCCGTCGATCACAGAACCATCAGTCGGAACCTTTTCTCCGGGCCGAACTCGAATGCGGTCCCCAACCAGAATCTCACTCAGAGCGACGTCTGTTTCTTTTCCGTCTTCGGAGACGCGTCGTGCGGTCTTTGGTGTAAGCCCAAGGAGTGCCTTAATCGCGCTGCTTGTTTGGCTTCGAGCTTTCAACTCTAATACCTGACCGAGCAGCACCAGTACCGTAATCACTGCTGCCGCTTCAAAATACAGGTCAAGGTTGCCGGACATATCGCGAAAGGTAGCTGGAAAGATGCTTGGAGCAATGACGGCGGCAAGACTGTATAGATAGGCGGCACCAGCACCAATTGCGATCAGTGTGAACATATTTGGACTACGATGAACAAAAGAAGCCCATCCGCGCTCAAAGAATGGCCAACCTGCCCATAGGACCACGGGAGTCGCAAATGCACACTCAATCCACCCAAGCAACGCCCCTGACAGGAGGCGTTGAAATGGATGACCTGGCAAAACATCCGAAATCATGACGGCGATCAATGGAAGTGTGAGAACAACGCCAATCCAGAAGCGCCGCGTCATGTTAGCCAGTTCAGGATTCTTCGCGTTTTCGGTTATGTTGCGGGGTTCTAGAGCCATTCCACAAATAGGGCAACTACCTGGTTGATTGCGCACAATCTGTGGATGCATGGGACATGTGTACTCGCTGCGTTCAATCGTAGGAGAGAGAGCGAGAGGCTCAAGCGCCATTCCGCACTTTGGGCACGCTCCCGGCGTTTGCTCCCGTACCTCAGGGTGCATTGGACAGGTATATGCAAGCGCGCTGCTCTTGTTCATAGAAATTACCTCGTGACCCGCTCCAACCGGCTAGAAAGAATCACTCTATGTCCAGCGGGATCTTGTTCGAGGCTCGATGCATCGCGTATGCCAGCGCGGCCCCCCACGGCTAGAATGACTACGAAGATCAGCCGCAGAAAACGAGTTGTTGCTCTTCATTTCGAACACCTCAGTCTACGATTGCGACCGGTTGCTTTAGGGTCACCGGCCGAACCGTAGGTATGGGGAGTTTGCGGCTCTAGTGTGCAAATACACGTTCGCCGTGCACTTCGTAAGAACTATGTTCGGTTCCCGCGATGATGTCCTCAGCCTTAGCCACTGCATCCGGCGCTCCATGGACGAGCAGTACAAACTTATCGGTCTTTAGCGCCACGTCATATTGAACAACACTATCCTTGGGAATTCCGATACTCATCAGGCCGGCTCCAACCGCACTGACGCCACCCACAACGACAGCCCCTTCGAGACCTGCGACGATCCAGGCGACGAGCGGTCCAGCCACGAGAATCGGTCCCAAACCGGGAATGGCGAACATTGCTGACCCAAAAAGCAGCCCCCAGAAGCCGCCCCAGAAAGCACCGATTTTTCCCCAACGTTTCATTCGATCGCCGGCGTTGTAGTAGCCAACGACATGTTCGTCCGTGTGTGTATCCTTCCCCGCAATTGACAGGGTCTTCATGTCGACTCCTGCCTCCTGTAGTTCTTTAACTGCCTGTTCGGCCTGATCGTGTGTGTCATATGTAGCTACGACTGAATTTGTTGTGGACATTGTGCTCTCCGTTTTCTTCTGTTGAATAAATGCATGGTGATCTAGAACGAGCCTCTCGAGCGGCCGACTTCCTAATTGCGCAGCTCAGTTCGGCCAAGCAGCTCGTGCGTTCCGTCCGGCTCTTAGATCTCCGTAGTTAGAGTGTTCCATCGCGAAAGCATGCAAGACTGTGCAATCTGATACACTCGGCCGGCATTTCGCTATGTCTTGATAAAGCGCGAGTCACCATGTGGCTGGAACGAGGAGACGAATATGTCAGAAGTACTGGGTTCCTACGCCACCCCGACAGTCATTCTCCTGCCTACGGATTTCAGCGCCTCCTCAAACGCTGCGCTAGAGATGGCGACAGGTCTCGCTCAACACTGAGTGGCACCCAACAATATAGGCCGACGAACTCACGGCTCGTAGAGTGCGAGAAAGGCGGGCTACCTTCTCATCGGTTAGGGCTGGTGCTATCGGCGGGGTGCAGACTTCAAGTAAAGTGCAACATCAATGAGAGCGCTCCGACGACGCTTCTCTGATTGATGTCTTTGAAACAACTGAGTGCGAATCTCTTCGGCCGGAACGAAGACGGCCCCCTTTGGTATGGGTCCGCCCAACACTTTCAGAAGAGGCGCTACACCTCTTTTGCCGACACGAGAATGTGTTTCCGCACCCGCAGTAGGTGATGACGAACCGAGAAGCAACGCCTGTGGCTGGGGCAAGATCTCTTGAGCTAACGAACAGAAAACCAGAGACTCTGCAACTTTAGCCGTTGAAGTCTTCTTGGCGGACACATGCTCGAATTCTGAAGATCGGAGTAGAGCCGATCTATTTTCTAGCATTGTTAACCTCTCTCGAAAACGCATCACATATTGCATGACGGTACCCTACTGGCCTATTTGTGGCTGTTCTCTTCTGCACACAACGACAAAGTGGCCCGCAACCGAGGGTCACGGGAACTCCAACTCAGCTCTGACTAGAACTTTTCATTGTGCTCCTGGATCGGCGGATGGCGATCAGTTGTCTCCTCATCTGTCCTTGCATAGTCGTAATGCAACATGACGATGGATCGTGGATTGACGAGGTACTTCGGCCCCTTTACCCGCAGACCATTTGTCTCTTCAACGATATCGTCTGGAGTGGGCAGCGAAGTATCTATAAGTCGTAGCCAGCCCCCATCTGGGTTGCCGGTAACAGGAGGAAGTTCAAACTCCAATGGCATCCAATAGGCATTGATCGCAATGTATCGCACGTGGCTTACCGCGAAGTTCTGCACGGTAAAGGCAAGACTATGGGAGCTTGTGGCCCAGTCGGGCTTACCCAGCTCAACGCCATGCCATTCGATGCGGGCTCTGCTGAGATAGTCTTCGAGAGTGATCTGTCCACCTTCGGTCCCCTGATCGAAGTAGAGGCGAACGCGAATCATATGCTGCACAAATCGAAGAATGTCTGCATTTGCGGTACAAAGACTCCAGTCGAACCAACTAGCTTCATTGTCCTGGCAGTATGCGTTGTTGTTTCCGCGTTGCGTCCTGCGAACTTCATCTCCCATGAGCAGCATTGGTGTTCCAACCGAGAGCAAAGTGAGCGCAAAGAGATTCTTGATTTGTCGTATGCGGAGAAGCTCTGTATCCCCGTTGGGCGTGAGACCCTCGGCGCCGCAATTCCAGCTAAAGTTCTCATTTGGGCCATCACTATTTAGCTCGTGGTTTGCCTCGTTGTGTTTCGAGTTGTATGAGACAAGATCATTGAGGGTAAAGCCGTCGTGGCAGGTCACGAAATTGATGCTCTGCCCTGAAGGCCGACCACCCACCTTATAAAGGTCGAAGCTTCCAGTGATTCGTTCTCTGAGCTTCAAGACGGTACTCTGGTCTCCCTTAGTAAAGCTGCGGATGTCATCGCGAAATTGCCCATTCCATTCTTTCCATTTATCTTGTCCGAAGCTGCCTACCTGGTACAAACCTCCTACATCCCAAGCCTCGGCAATCAATTTGGTCCCTGCGAGGACGGGATCCGTATCGATGTCCCAAAGTATGGGAGGGTTCACCATGGGTTCACCCGACTCGTTTCGAGAAAAAATGGACGCAAGATCGAAACGAAAGCCATCAACGTGCATCTCTGAAACCCAATATCTCAAACTATCGAGAATGAGACGTTTTACGATCGAGTGGTTTGCTTTGAGGGTATTGCCGGCGCCCGTAAAGTTCGCATAGGTTGACTTATCTTTGTTCAGAATGTAATACAAACTGTTTTCCAGCCCACGGAAACAGAGCGTAGGCCCATGCTCATCCGCCTCAGCGGTATGGTTGTAAACAACGTCCAGAATCACTTCAATACCGGCACGGTGCAGTTCTCTCACCATCGTCCGAAACTCGTCCAGGCAGACCAACGGATCTTTGCAGGTACTGTAACCCGAATGAGGGGCAAAGAAGGAAATCGGACTGTAGCCCCAGTAGTTGGTGAGTCCTGCGGGGGCGTCATGGGCATCGAACTGAAAGACGGGCAACAGTTCGACCGCCGTGATGCCCAACTCCTGGAGATATGGAATCTTTTCGATAATTCCCAGATACGTACCTCGTTTGGCGATGGCGACTCCGGATGAGGGATGACTCGTAAATCCGGCCACATGCATTTCGTAAATGACTGTTTTGCGGAACCCACGGATAAGTGGTCTGTCTTCCTGCCAATCAAAGGTGCTCAAATCAGCCACCACACTCTTCATTGAAGTTGCAGCGTTATCGCCGGGCAGACAGGCTGCGGCGCGACTGTAGTTGCCTCCAACGCAGACACTCTTGCCGTAAGGATCGAGGAGTACCTTTTGACTGTCAAAGCGCTGACCGCTTGGCGGATCGGCTGGACCCATGGCACGGTATCCATAACGTTGTCCCGGTCGTATTCCTGGCACGAAAATATGCCAGTAGTGAGCGGTTCGATCTCGAATTGGATCGAAATGAATGACGCGGGACGGTTCAGCAACGCCGGCATGGTCGAAGAAGACGATCGTCATTCCGGTGGCGTTCGCGGAGAAGATACTAAAGTTCGTTCCGTCGGAGGTCACAGTCGGTCCGAGGGGATAGGGGGAGCTGAGATGGATCTTTAAAGCTGGTGAATTGTAAGAGTCAATGGACGTTTGAGGTGAGTCCATCTAACTCTCCGTTTCGAGGGCGTGATTTAATCTGATGATTCGACTGGGGATACTAGATTGCGGTTTTCCGAGGATCTCCATCATCGTTGCCATAGGATTTGCGGCGTTTCGAGCGGCACAGAACCGTTTACATGATGGGGAACGATTCGCGGGGTGTAGTCACTGGTGGGACGATCCGCGGCTATTTGGACCGAATAGGTTTGAACGCCCGCAGCGTTTTCACAGGACTTACATGCTGTCATTGCTTCAAGAGTCGATCCACCTCCGTCAACTGGGTTCGCGTAGAGCTCAACTCTTACTTCATCTGCCTTGAGGTCACCGACAAACACCTGTACTTGGAAGATATGCCGGCCATCGTGCGTCTCGATGTCTAAGGTCCCAAAGCGCACAGTGTTCCAATGTTGGGCGATGTCCTGATGCCAATTGAGCAGATCGACGCCAAGCGCACTATCTTCCTCCGCACGCTGATGGTAACCGGAAGCGGCTGGAAGATAGTGACTCTCCGTATATTCGCGGATAGCGCGACTAGCGGAAAACTCTGGGGTGAGCCGCGCCATACTCTCTCGGATACGTCCTAACCATTTGGACGGCATGCCATCTTTGTCCCGCTCATAAAACTCTGGAATGACCTCCTGCTCAAGCGTGGCATACATCGTTTCCGCCTCTGCGGCATCCCAAGCTGCATCTTCACCGTGTTCTCTGCCATCGCCGACAGCCCAGCCCACTTCGGGGGAATAGGCCTCCGCCCACCAGCCGTCACGTTCAGAGAGATTCAAGCCACCGTTGACAAGAATCTTCATCCCGCTCGTTCCGCAGGCTTCCCAGGGACGGCGCGGTGTGTTGATCCATACGTCAACTCCCTGAACCAGTTCTTGTGCCAACATCATGTCGTAATCACTCAGGAAGACAACATGGGAATGAAGTTCTGAGCGCTTAATGAAGTCATTCCACTGCTTGATCAGTGCTTGTCCAGGCAGATCCTGAGGGTGAGCTTTCCCGGCGAGAATCAGCTGCAAGGGATACTTCGGATTGGAAAGCAGACGAACCAGTCGCTCAGGGTCGTGCAGAAGAAGGTTGGGGCGTTTGTAGGTGGCAAAGCGGCGCGCGAATCCGATCGTCAGCACGTTTTCATCGAAGATGCCGCTGGTTTCCAAAGGTCTGCGACCCTCTGAGGCAAGCTGACGTGCATATCGTTTTCGCATCCGATCGATCAGCGTTTTTCGACCGTCCGTTCGCAGTTGCCGTAACTGCGCGTCGGTCAGGCGGCGAATATCATCTTCGGCCGGACGGTCCCCATGCCAGCGCTTCTTACCGCAAGCTGTGGTCCAGAGCACATCTGCCTGTTCCGAATCCCAGGTAGGTACATGAATACCGTTGGTAACAGAGCCAATCGGAACCTCCTCTTGCGGCCATCGCGGGAAGAGTGATTGAAAAATCTCTCTGCTCACTTGTCCGTGCAGCTTACTCACACCGTTAACCTGACCGCTGGCACGGACCGCAAGATAGGCCATGTTGAAGGGCTCCGAAGGATCGCTCGCGTTCCGCCTGCCCATGGCGAGCAGGCGCTCAAGCGGAATAGCAAGCTCATCCTCTGCATAGTGGCTAAGATATTTCCGAACAAGCTCGGGATCGAAGCGGTCAAACCCAGCAGCGACTGCAGTGTGCGTTGTAAAGACATTTCCAGATCGGGTAACGCTCATCGCAAGATCAAACGACTTTGAATGATCTTCCATGTAACTCCGTACCCTCTCAAGCACGGCAAACGCCGCATGACCTTCATTGAGATGACATACTTCAGGCTGCAAACCCAACGCCCGTAGCAGGCGCCAGCCGCCAATACCAAGGACGATCTCCTGCTTCAGCCGCATCTCTGCATCGCCGCCATAGAGTTCGCTGGTGATACAACGGTGAGCGGCGGTGTTGGAGAAATCGTTCGCGTCGAGTAGGTATAGCTTTGTTCTCCCAACCGACGCTTCCCAGCAGCGGAGCCAGATCTTCGATTCCGGTAGTTGAATCTGTAAGCGCAACCACTCACCATTCGGTTGCCGCAGCGGACGGATGGGCAATTGACCTGGATCATTGATCGGATAGAGCGCCTGCTGTCGTCCTTCCGCATCGAAGTCCTGGCGAAAATATCCTTGACCGTAAAGCAATCCGACTCCGACGACCGGAACACCCAGGTCGCTGGCTGCTTTCAACTGATCGCCCGCTACATTGCCAAGTCCACCGGAGTAGATCGGTAACGCCTCAGTCAACATGAATTCCATGCTGAAGTAAGCAATCGAAGTGAGGGCGACGCCTCGGTGCTTCCTCTGAAACCATGCGTCTGTCCTGTAGGATTCGCGGTTTTGGCGAAGTACAGTATCGAGACGCTGATGAAACTCGGGCTCAGCCAATGCTGCCAGAATCTTCTCTTTGGACACCGTCTGCAGAATGACCCACGGATTCTGAGTGGCTTGCCATAGATCGGGATCCAGACGTTTCCACAGTTGATCCGCTGCATGATTCCAGGACCAGTGCAGGTTGAGCGCCAGTTCAGCCAGGGCATCGACTCCAGCAATCTTCGACCAAACTGTCACAGCTTTTGGATCGCTCAATAGGCTACTCCGGCTTCGTCGCGTGAGACAGAAGCGGCTGTCGCAAATGCGTTGCCCACGATAGCCTGCGCGTCTGCCTGAATCTCCTGCAGGTGCTGTGGACCGCTAAAGCTCTCTGCATAGATCTTGTAGATCGACTCTGTACCTGAGGGACGTGCCGCGAACCACCCGTTCTTGGCGACAACTTTGACGCCACCGATGGGGTTGCCATCGCCGGGTGCATTGGTAAGAACTGTCAGAATGTCCTCGCCCGCCAGAGTGGAGACCTGGATGTCCGCTTTGGTGATTTTCTCAAGCGTCATTTTTTGCGGAATGGTTGCTGGCGCTTCTGTTCGTTGATAGATGGGATCGCCAAGCTCTTGTGCCAGTTCCAGATAAATCTGCCAGGGATCCAGCGACTTAGCGGTGATCTCCGCTGCCAATAGAGCAGCAACGATGCCGTCCTTGTCGGTGGTCCATACAGTGCCGTCGCGACGGAGGAATGAGGCGCCGGCGCTCTCTTCGCCCGCAAACCCGAGATTCCCGCGCGAGAGGCCATCCACAAAATATTTGAAACCTACCGGAACTTCGTAGAGCTTTCGACCAAGCTTTGCTGCGACACGGTCGATCATGCTGCTGCTAACTACCGTTTTGCCAACCGCTGCATGCTTGCCCCAGTCGGGACGATTTGTAAACAAATATTGGACGCAGGCCGCCAGATAGTGATTGGAGGGCAATAAACCGCCGCTCTTGGTCACAATTCCGTGCCGGTCATGATCTGTATCGCACGCGAAGGCAATGTCGAAATCGTCCTTCAATGCGATGAGAGACTGCATGGCATATTCCGAAGAAGGATCCATCCGGATCTTGCCATCCCAATCGAGGGTCATGAACCGGAAAGTCGGATCGATACCTTCATTCACGACCTTAAGATTGAGCTTGTAGCGTTCAGCAATCGGCGCCCAGTAATGCACGCCTGCACCGCCGAGTGGATCGACTCCGAACGTCATCCCGGAGTAGCTAACGGTTTCCAGATCGATGACGTTTTTAAGGTCTTCGATATAGGGGGTCAGGTAATCATGTTTGTGCGTGTGGGCGGACGAGAGAGCTTTTGCATGGGTCATACGCTTGATGCCGCTAAGCCTCACCCTAAGGAGATGATTGGCTTTCGTTTCTATCCAGGAAGTGACCTTCTCTTCCGCCGGTCCGCCATGAGGCGGGTTGTATTTGAAACCGCCCCATTCGGGAGGGTTATGGGACGGTGTGATCACAATGCCATCCGCTAGGCCCTTCTTGCTCCCGTGGTTGTGAGTGAGAATTGCATGAGATATGACAGGTGTGGGGGTGTACTCATCTCTCTCCGCCAGCATGACATCGATTCCATTTGCTGCCAGGACTTCAAGCGCACTTTGCAAGGCCGGGCGCGAGAGCGCGTGCGTATCGATCCCCAGGAAAAGTGGTCCATCAATTCCCTGCTGCTTTCGGTACAAACAGATAGCCTGCGTGATCGCCAGAATGTGCCATTCATTGAAGGACCGATCGAAGGACGAGCCCCTGTGGCCTGACGTGCCGAAAACGACGCATTGCTCCGGTTCATGAGGATCCGGCTTGTCCTCATAATAGGCAGTGATCAACTTTGGCACGTCGACGAGCTCAGAATCATTGGCGTGTTGCCCGGCTCTAGGACTTATTGTCATTTGCTTCCCCAATCATCGGCTTTATCTCGGTTTGGCTATCTGTGAACAAGCCGGCGCGTACATGTCCCTTCGCCAACGGGAGGAAGAGAGTTCGGCTCCTTGAAATCGGCGATCCATCTCCATTTCCTGATCTCCGGCATATCTTCCAAGTACTGGCGAATGTCTTCGTTATGTTCGTATAGCTTCCCGCGAACCTGTCGATAACATCTGAAGCCTAAGAATGCATCATCAGGACGAATAGATCACGTTCCTTGAAGGCGCGATCTCCTTGCGCGTCTGTAGCTCTGATATGCTGCAACACGGTGCCGGAATACTTTGGCATCTGGGCGCCAACGTTGGTGGTGCGCCTGCGGAAAGTATGATCTCGCCAAGGTCTGAAATCTGTGCAGTTTTGCTCAGGATGATGCCAGAAGGCCGCTCATTTTAGCGAGTCGTCACATCCATGACGATATCCCTCGATGAGACCACGCTGTCGGTTTGCTTTGAGAGGGGGCCTGGGCTTCTCAGCATGCCCTATTTTGCGGAGAGATCAGAGCGACTGGCTACCGCTGATTTGGCATCAAAGTCTAGAGAGGTGTCATTATGTCCGAGATCAGGAAAAACCCAACACCGTTACCGCAAAAGGCAGCCAACAAACCTTCCTCAACTGAGCACGTCATCTCGGAGCAATTGGAAAAGGACGCAAACAAGATGGCGGGCAGCGCCGGTAAAGCGGAAAATAAATATGACGAGAGCCACGATATTTTCACGAAGTAAGTCTAGTCATTCGTATCTCGCAATAGATAAGGCGATGGTCTTATCTATTGCTTGCTACGGATTGGATCCCAAGACATATACCACACCTATGTTCTTAAATTACCGATTGAGTGTGCTCGACTTCATCTTTGGGTCGCCAGTTCTGTTGGCGAGTTTTCCTCTGAAGTTCCTCAGACCTTCTGTGTTGGGGTCTCAGACGTCGCCTCTGCTTTGACCGAGCGTAGAAGCAAGAGCGGACATTGCACAAGTTTGACAACCTTCTCGGCGATCGAGCCGAAGACTATAGGGCGCCACCCAGACATACCGTGAGTCGAAAGCACAATCATATCGATCTTCTCCCGTTCGATCACCAGCATGATATTGCCAACTACATCGTTACCAATCTCGACCTTTGAACTTGCCTTGAGCCCCTTCAACACGAGAGCAGAAGTACTCTCGGTCAAGCGCTGCTCAGCATGCTTTATCGCGTCCTGAAGGAATTCCTGTTCAGGATAAAATTGCGTGGGAAACTCCACTCCCGAGACGATGGGAAGCATCGGAATAACGTGGAGAAGATAGAGTCCAGCCTGGAAGTGCCGGGCGAGTTCCGTTGCCGTCTCCAAAGCGGCGGCTGAGGATGGACTGAAATCAGTGGGCAAAAGAATCTTCGTGGGGCTGAAATGCAAACCAGTAACTTCGGGCATGATGATTTCCTCGCCACGCCACGGGAGTGGCGCATTCCTCATTCTCGCGAAACCGAAGCTGGAAGACTGTGCCCTTTTAGACATGCCGACAACATCTGCCATGCACCCTAGAGTCTAGGATTTCTTTCGCTCAGGTTCTCACTCTCAATCAGAAAAACCTGGACGCACTCAGAAGGCACATGATTGTCCAGGACCTGCGCCACAGAGCCGATTGTCTTAAGCGACCTTACCGTGTAGCGTCAGGAACGCTTTTAGGAGAACCCGTGGGTCATGATTTCCTTTGTAGACAGTCGGTGGCGTACGCTTCAGCCCGAGCAACGAGTACACCGCAGTTTGCGCAGAACGGATCGAATATTCCACTGTGAAGACCACGTCGTCCGGAAGTTCGCAGAACTGTCCGATGAAGGCGAGATTCTTTGAACGTTCGGGAATAACCTGGGGACGATCGTCTTTGGACCGACGCAGAAACTGGCTGGTGATGAAAGGCATCATGCACGGGATGCAAGTGCTGGTCTCAAGTACCTTTTTCGCCTGCGTCTCAATCCGAAGATGGCCCATTATCTCTGTCATAATCTCCCGCCCCGTGCATGCTGACATCGCCTTTTTCACGAAATTGCCGGGTTGATCGACGAAGAGCCCATATCCCCAGAAGACGTTGACGTCCTCGGGTTGCCCAATGAAGTGTGGCTGGTGAGGTAGCACGATGGACGCCAACCAGTTCGACTCTGGAAAGGTGATGAGGCCGCCCTCTCCTGGCACGTTTCCTGTGAGATCCCTGATGATGTCAAAAAAAGTCGTCTCGTGAAGAGTTGTGGTGAAGGACACCCATTTCGATTCTTCAACATGATCGGTGAAGTTAGACGGATTGCCGAACTGTGGATGACCGTCTGCGATCTTCTCCCAAAGAGTCCAGGAACCGCCGTCTGATTTGCCCTTCAGGGCCGGTGCTACGTCCATCGCGCCCAAACTGGAAGCTTCGGTCATGGAACCCAATGTGACGATGACAAAATCCTGCTTGGCCACCCGGATCTCTTCCATCTTGCCGTCATGTTCACATCGGATGCATTCCACCGCGTTTCCTTCAGCATCGTGGAAGAAACTGAGATCGGTGACGCGAGTATTGAAGCTAAACTGCACACCGCGCGATTCTAGCCATTTGCGTAGGGGCCTTACCATCGAATCGTACTGGTTGTAGACGGTTCGCATAATCCCGCCCAGGGTGTTGAAACCGGAAACCATATGAGTGAAGCGCACTAAGTAACGCTTGAACTCGATTGCGCTGTGCCAAGGCTGGAAGGCAAAGGTCGTACACCACATAAACCAAAAGTCTGTTTCAAAGAACGAGGGATCGAACTGGTCCGAAATGCTGCTACGCCCAAGCATCCCCTCGGGTTGAATCTCCAAGCGCTCAATGGTCAAGATGTGTTTTTCACTTAAGCCGAATCTGGGAGCGCTGATGCTTCGCCCGTTCCGAAAGAGGCGCGACTTGGATGAGGTTTTCATCGTCGCGTTCCACTCGAAGATCTCCTCCGTAACTGTCTTGCTTTCATCAAGCGTGGGAATCGACGAAAAGAGATCATAGGTGCAGAGATATTTGCTCTCAATCATCCGGCCGCCACGCATGATGTAGCCATCAGTATGGTTTCCAGCTGCATCGAGACTGCCCCCAATCTTGGCCGATTCCTCAAGGATCGTGATATTGGAGCCGCGAATAGCTCCGTCGCGAATTAGGAAGGTAGCGGCTGCGAGCGAGGCGATTCCACCTCCAACCAAATAGATTGCTGCGTTACTTTCAGCGGGTATCTCAGACATAGATCACACACTTCTTTCGACTGCTATCCGATGTTGTCGGCCAAAAACGAGTAGTGCTGATCACGGAAAGCGGCGCATGTCGTCGGCCTCGCGATCCACACGGTCAAGAGCAAGCCAAGACTGCCTACCGGTAAATGACCGGACAAGCACAGCTTCATTGTGGCGCGGTCGCGCAGCTATTACTGTATCCAATTGCACAGCGCGATATCTCACAGAATGGAACACTGTAGGTGCGCGGCCGGCCTTCGGGAGAGTGCGCGATAGGTTCAGCCGAGACAGAAGTCGAATTGTCAGGGGTAGCTCTACTACAGTCCCTACTCCGGCCCTGCCCGATGATGTGATGCCAATTCAGTTCCACGATGGACACTGAGGGGATAATGTTCAAAGTTGACTCAGTTGTAGCGATATATGACACGCACGACCAGGCGGAGCAGGCTGTCAAGGAACTTCAAGAGGCTGGCGTTGACATGAAGAGTCTGTCGATTGCAGCTAGGAACATGCACGGTCAGGAACAAGTCGTTGGCTACTACACTCTTGGTGATCGAATGATGCACTGGGGAAAGCTTGGAGCTTTCTGGGGAGGACTCTGGGGACTTCTGTTCGACTCTGCCCTATTTTCGATACCGGGTATCGGGCCGATTCTCCTTGCTGGGCCGTTAGTGTCCTGGATGTTGGCAGTTCTTGAAGGAGCAGTTGTGTTCGGC
>Ga0302233_10000408_pt1 | contig 35808 bp, 50 predicted proteins | sample II_Palsa_N3_1_FD_193516 | JGI IMG/M metagenome (GOLD analysis project Ga0302233, IMG submission 193516) | Peat permafrost microbial communities from Stordalen Mire near Abisko, Sweden - II_Palsa_N3_1 | ecosystem: Environmental > Terrestrial > Soil > Palsa > Peat permafrost | place: Sweden... | reverse complement strand
ATAATTATTTCTTTACCCCCCCCCCCCCCCCCCCCCCCCAAAAAAAAAAAACAATTTATTTTCTTGAAAATGAAGAAAAAAATTTTTTTTATTCAAAAAACAGAGGCCGATCAAGAGTTCACCGCCTTGAGGACGCAGCTGAACACGAACGAGCAGAGACTGTCAGACGTGGAGCACGTGATTGAGAGGATCACTCAGGACATTTCCGGTGCTGCCACTGAGCAGAAGCGTCTCCAAGAAAAGCTGGAAGACCTGGTATCTTTTTTTAAAATTTATTTGCAGAGTAGTCGTTTCTACAAAAACACTTTTTTTTTTCTTTTTTCTCAGCGCAAACAAGTCGAGAATGCAAACGAGTCTGTCCAAGCGAGCAGAGGCCGACAGGGAGAGCTGCAGGACGAGCTCAAGTCTGTCTTCACCAATCAACTGACCCCTGCGGAGCAGCAGCAGCTTCAACAGACGCGCAAAGACATTGACGAGCTGACTGAGACAATCACGAATGTGGCACAGCAGCGTGGCAATCTCGAGCTTCGCCGCGACAATCTCAATCATGAGCTCAACATTCGCATCAACCCTTCCCTCAATGAGCTCAGGACCAAGCTGAGCGACATTGACCTCGCCAGTGTGGATGCCCAACTAAAGGATGCCCAGCAGCAACAAAAAGTTCTGGCTACCAAGCTGGCCAACCTGTCTCGTTCGATTGAGGGTAAAGAGACAGTTTTTTTTAAAAATTTATACTTGCATTGACAAAGAGGATTTTGGTTTTGTTTTCAAGGGATTGACTCGGAGCAGACCAAACTCAAGACTGATACCGACAGCAAGAAGGGACAACTGAGCAAGCTGTTGAAGCGCCAAAATGAGGAAGAAAAATCAGAGCGCCAACGTACGCTCCAGCGCGAGAGCGCTCTCAATCAGCGTGCCTACCATTTCAAGAGACGCGAGGAGTTGCAGCAAAAGATCCGCGAGCTGGGCTCGCTTCCAACCGATGCGTTTGAGCGTTACCGCAACGCAGCAAAGACACAGGTACCAGAGGGGAATTTCTGAATGGTTTGTTAACACGACAAAAGGTCGAGAAACTACATTCAGAGACCCTCGAGAAACTGCAGCAGTTTAGCCACGTCAACAAGCGTGCCCTGGACCAGTACCGCCAGTTTGCTGAGAGCCGCGACGACCTGCTCAAGCGCAAGAAGGAGTTGGACGAGTCGCACCAAGTAGGAAACCGATTTTGAACAACACAGAGTTAACTTTTTCTTGTTGCAGTCGATTACAGAGCTCCTGGAGACCCTCGACCAGAAAAAGGATGAGGCCATCAACTTTACATTCAAGCAGGTGGCCAAGTACTTTTCCGACATCTTCAAGGAGCTCGTGCCGATGGGTCGCGGCGACCTCGTCATGCTGCGAAACAAGGCCAGAATTGTACTTTCCAAAAAAAAAAAAATTTTTTTTTTTCTCTGCATTAAACACTTTTTTCTCCCCTAAACAAGGACGAAGACGACGAAATGGGGGGCTCTTCATCCTCGTCTGCTGCTGCAGCCAAATCCTCCAACCTGTCGAGTGTAGACAACTACGTCGGCATCTCAGTCAAGGTGGCCTTTGGCGCAAACTCTCCGCCACAGATCATTACGCAGCTCTCTGGAGGACAAAAGACCGTTGTGGCCCTGGCTCTGATCTTTGCCATCCAGAAGACTGACCGCGGCTACTTTTACCTCTTTGACGAGATCGATGCCAACTTGGATCCGGCCTACCGCACGGCCATTGCCAGTGCGTAAACTGATACGTTTTTTTTTTTAATACAGAAAAAATTTTTTTTCATTTCAAACCCAGGCATGATCGATCGCCTGTCCAAGGACAACATCCAGTTTATCGTGTCCACGTTCTCGCCCGAGCTCCTGCAAAAGGCCAACAAGTTTTTCCATGTCGTCTCGGTCAACAAGGTCAGCCAGGTGCAGTCGTTCAGCAATCTCGACGAAGCCGAACAGTTCCTGGCTGAAGCGGCCAACGAAGCGGCCAACGAGCGTGAGATGGAGGAGAAGCGCTCCAAGGAGAGGCAGGTCCGTGAAAACGACCGCCGATCCCGCGTTCGTGATTGAGGACAGAAGACTACTGTACTAGTAGCATGTTTGTGAAACCACCCCCCCCAAAAAAAAACACTTGAAAAAAAAAATCGATGGCGTCGGTCACACTGCAGCAACCGGCTCCACCTTTGCCGGCGTTCGCTCTAGCGTCTGCACCAGGACCCGGCAACACCGCCGACGGTGCCAGCGAAGACCAGCAGCAGCCTGACTTTACCAACGTGTTTGCCTTTGTACGTTTATGAAAGCTTTTGTCCAATCAGCAAACCAAACCAACCCGCTTGCTTGTACAGACGGGCCTGACTGATGTCGAGTGGGCCAGCTACCAGTGGACGGGCCAGTCGCCCTTTGCGAGCGAGAACAAGGTGCTATCGTCGCACCTGCTGGGGAGCAGCGCGATTGCGGTACATGCTCTTGTGTGGGCCCCAAACTAATCACGCGCATACATACACTTGCAGACATTGGGGCGGCATAACCCTGTCGTCGGAGCCTTTCTCGAGCTGAGCAGACAGGGGATACTGTGCACGTGGTCTCGCCGACTCGTTCCGTCGTCCACGTCGGGCGCCGCCCAGCCGCAGCAACAACAGCCAACCACGCCGTCGTCCTCCTCCTCTGTGTCCTCGTCGCAGCAGCCGAACTCGACGCTTCCGTTCTCGCCGGCTGACCAGGTTTTGCACGAGCACGTGTGGGAGCTGTGGGTGTTTCAACAGGCAGCAACAGCGACGACATCAGCGGTCCCTTTGGCATCGTCATCGGCAGCAGGTACGGCGAATGCGGACAGCCCGATGGCAAGCAATGATGCGCCACCGACTGCGAACGACGTGCTGGGATCGCTCCCGGATGCTGTGTCTGCGTCGTTGAAACGTATGAACGCTATCACAGGCATCTTTATCTGAAAAGCCTGGACATTGGACAGTGACGTCCAAAGGGACCCTTTCTGCCGATCGCGATCGTGCCCAGGACCATTTTGTCAACGCTTTCCGTGGCTCCATCCATCGGCATTTGACAAAGCGCGGGTTCATACCGCTGGGCGCGTACTATGTCTTTCCTGAGGGGAGCAATTTGCAGCAGTCGGCCAACCTGACCGAGTCATCGACGTAATGCAATGCTCGCGTCTTCCTACTAATGAACTCCTTACAGGGTGCCAGCATGCAAGTTGAAGCTGACTTTTAGCGGTGAAAGCCTTCTGTGCCAGTTTGGGTTGTTCTTGCTTTGGGCCAAACGCTTGCATCACCACAGGCCCAACATGATCTTTCCTCTCACACCAATGGTCATGGCCGAACTCGCTGAGCTGCCTGGTAATACATCAAATAATACTAGCGAGCACAGTATAACTCAATTGATAAAAATAAAAATAAATAAAAACAGTTCTCGTCAGTCCAATGGGAACCGATGGCCGGATCCTGCGCAATGCCAGCGCGACGGCTGCCCAGGGTGTTTGGTCACTGTGGACAAACATCCTTAGTCGTTCCTTGGATTCTGATATCGCTGCTGATGGGAGTGCTTGGGATAGTGTCCCAGAGCAGTTCCCGACTTCCATCGTGTGCACCGTACAACAAACCGAGCTGGTCGTGCCTGCTTTTGGGTAAGAGACAGCGCAAAATGTTTTTTTCTCGAAAGTGAAACTGAATTATTTCATGACATGGAAGCGTGTTTATCCGCACTGCCTCACCAATTGATCAACTATTCCAGCCAGTGGATGCCTATTTAATGCGTTTCGTACATCAACAACTGGCAGAAGCCCTCAAAGCAGAGTTCCCACCGTAAGTTTTATTGTTGCCGAGCTCTTAATTCCAACCTTTTTCCCCCCCCCAAAAAAAAAAAAAGAAACATCAACACAACCGGATTATGGAATCGCGTCGACATGATGCAGAGACATGTTGACATATCAAATATGCCCGCAGTAGATTCGCCGATATCGTACGCCTTAATCTGCAAGACTAATTACTTAGGATCCTTCTTTTTTTGACAAGGGCCGCGCCTGTCCCTAGTACAGGCAGTTCCAGTTCTGGCTCGAATCAAAAACTCTCCAGCTCGACCAACTTTTTTCGACCAACGTCATTGGGCTATCCTACCCATGCCATGGACTCGGTCCTTGTGGCGTCCACCACCAGGTACACAAAAAAGTGGGAACTTTCTGTTGCCTATTTTTTTTTTTTTTATAAAAAATACATGACCCCACAGCTCCATCGCAACATCTCTTGGCACTGTCTCAGGCGCTGAAAAGGCAGCGGCGGTGCTGGCCTTGGCTGGAGCGGAAGCAGCGGCGGACGGTGACGCAGACGACAACTACGACTTTGAAGATATTCTCGACTTTTTTGACAAGAAGCCCACGGGGGGTGCCACCACTACAGCATCGTTAGCTGCTTCGGGACAAGCTCAGTTGCATCATAGTCAGCAGCAGCAACCGCTGATGCACGAAGTCGGAGCCATAGACATGGACACGAAAGGTCATCATGGTGAGGACGACGTCGACCTGCAGATGGACCTGGGGATGAGCATGGGTCTCTCAAACAGCATGGATGTGGACATGCCTGTGGACAGTTTTTTGCCCACCTGGGAGGTCCCGATCTCGTCCATGGTAACAAGTTTACGCGAGGAAAAATAACAATCTTTTTTTTTTTTTTTTTTTTTTGCAGGGAAGCATAGGCTCGTCTACACCTGTCGACAGCGCCAGCTCTTCCATCCCAATGGTCATCGCCACTCCGACCCCGACTGCACCAAATCGGGCGACATCGTTTCTCTCTGCGCCCCAAGTAGCGACAGACGTGCTCAGAAAATACAAGTACCGAGAGTGCGGAAAATTTTCTTTATTAAAAAAAACAACATTTCCCTTAGATTCAACCCTGTCGAAAAAGCCGCCATACCGGCCAGCATGCAGTACAGCGTGAATAGTGTGTCAATCGGAGCCTCGCCGTCGACTGGGGGATCGCTGAAGCGACCTGCCAGTTCATCCATTTCAGATTTTTCTTCCGATTCGTCCTCGTCAGGCTCAGACTCTGACTCGAGTGACGACTCGAGCGACTCTGACGGTGACTCTGAGGATGACGACGGGAACAACTACAACGCGAGGGAAAACCTCGAGATGAAACCACCGTCGTCGGCCAAACGAGCCAAACTCACTCCTTCTGGCAAAATTGGCAGCATAAACGCAGACTATCCGAGTAAATTTGCTGGTTCGTCGTCCGCGTTGCCAGCTATTTCACTCACGAGTGAAGTGTGTGCGACGGCGGCTTCGTTGGTAAGGTTTCCCCCCCTCTACTTCTTTGTCTTCTGAACTGCTTGTAGTTGCAGGGGCTCTCAAGTGTCGAATGGCAAGATTCTTCCTCGGATCACTGGAGTCGTCCCAATGGCACTGGTGCGTGTGTTTATTTATTTGAAAAAAAAAAAAAGAAAAAAAAATTACATTTACGAAAAATCGCAATGTCAGGCATTTCGCAACTGTCCTATCTCCCGACGACGTTTGGATGGCCTGCTGTCGTCACCAATGATGGAATTGGCACCGACTTGTCCAATCTTGCAGCGGTTACAGAAAAGTCGACGCTGGTGCGTGGAACAAGAACAAGATTTCTTCTTCTTATCATATTCTCCAAAAACAGATCGAGATCATGTTTATCCTGCGCCACCAGTCGGTCGTCAACTACCCATTCAGTGTGTTTGAGACGCCGGCATCACAACTGTACCGTTGCAAGATGACGCTCGCACTGAACCGCGATCCTACGGAGAGCAGTCGTCTGCTTAGTGCTCATCACCACGAGAACGATATTGCCAAGTGTAAGGTCTTTTTTTTTTTTTTTTTTTTGGGAATTTGCTAAGGCAAAAGCGGCAATTGACAGCGGTGCGCACGATGAGCATCCCGATATCTGGTCTACTGTTGCGATCCTTGGTAGACTTACAAGACATGCTGCGACAAGTGCTTGTGGATCTGCAAGTTGCATCCTTCCCATCAGTCAAGAGTGCCACTGCCCTTAGAGGACCACTCACCTTGCAGCAACTGAGCGAGCTCGCCGACGCGTCGGGACAGTATGAGAAGAACCGTCGTTTCCGCAAAAAGACATTGGTCTCGAACGTGTCTGTTCAAGCGCTGCAGCCGCCACAAATCGTTGTGGGCCACAAGGGCCAGTGGATCCAAGCCAATTCTTCGTAATTTGCCATCTTCAAATTTCAGTATTGGCTTCTGACCGACATGTCTATGAACAATGGCAACAGGATACTACGGTACTGGGACCGGCTGAATTTGGAACCTTTTGGCGGGCCCAAACATGTCCGCTATGTTGCCCTAGTACCACAGGCACCTGCGTTGCTCCGTGCTGCCGCGTCTTTTTTCCGCGAACTCGGGAGCACCTATGAAGTACGAGCAATCTGTCTTTTTTATTTTATTTATTCACATTTCAACAACAACAACAACAACAACAACAACAACAAAAAAAAAAATTAGATGTGCAAACTAGGTCGGAAAGAGCCCGTGGACGTGAGCCATTTTTCTCGATTAGGCGATCCCAATACTGCCCCTGGGATTGTGCAAGTGCCGCTGTCGAGTTTAGCGTCGAGCAACGCTGGCACGCCAACAGCAGCGGCTTCTGCGGCAGCTACCCCCAATTTCTCTTTCGGAGACTTGGATGGTAAGTTCCGTTCTGAACTTTTACGTCTTTCCAGCCGCCTGAAGCTTGCGAATGACAATAGGCTTGCGAGCGTACAAAGAGCATGCCCATCTGGTCGTCAAATGGCTGACCGAGTACATTCGCTCCCTACCCGACTCTGGTACGACTTTGCACGTAACGAAGAATTACGCTGATTTCAGTGATAGTCCACCTCGTGGTCTACTTTGTTGTGCCCTGCGAGACGATGGGGGAGCTTGTTGCTCTTTCTCAGTTATTTATGCAGCTAAAGCGGTACATGGACGAGATCTCCAAAACCACCCCAGGTTTGCAGCCGCAGGCAATCATCCGATCGCATTTCCAGGTATGTAAAAAAAAGGCTTTTTATTGTGTGTGTGCTGCAACTCATGGAAATTACAGATTGTGCGCTCGGAAACTGTGCTGGCTCCGTGCTCGTTCTATGGCAAGTATGACCAACAACTCAAGGAATTGTGCTTGTCGGTCTACCATCGGTGTCGCGCTCGCCTGCCCCAGCACAACAATCCTATCGAGTCTCGAATTGCAGCTGCCAACAGAAAGGGTCGAAACCCAGTTTTCCAGCTGGTCTACACGCCTGCGTTTACCCTGAGCAAGCCCAAGATTGCCGAGCGCATCAACCTCGTGCCCAGTTTGGACTTGACGTCGCTCGGTCCGCCCCCTGTCTCACAGGAGCGAGTCTTGCATGTTGCCTATGCGATCTCCGAAAAATAGTAAAGCATATGGAAACTTTTTTTTTCCCCCCCTTAAATAAAAATTATTGTTTGCTCCACAGTGGTTGGCTCGTCAGCAGTTGGATGGACGATCGAGGCGAGATTGTCGAGGTCGACGTGGCCACCCTGGGCAACGATGGTGACGTTCCAATCAACCAAACAATGCGAATTCGGTAATTGCAGCAGCAGCAATGTCAGTTTTTTTATTTTATTCATGCGAGTCCATATCAGGGCGATCAACAAAATTTGGCGACAGACGACAGCAATTGCAAACCAGGCCTCTCTGACCTGGCATATTGTCGTCACCAAGCTGGGCTCTTACTCACCTGGCGAGCTTGCAGACTGGGTGAGCGTGTCTCTTCCCACGACGTCCAACATGCGAGCGCTCAGTGTGACGGAGCCGCAGCGAACAGGCTCCACAGGAGCGGATGGTAAGCGCACGGGCGCGTTTACGTCCTTTGCAACCGTGACCTGGATGAGCATCCAAGTACACGAAGGCCTGCAACTCATCGACTCGCGCCTTCTAACTGATCGACAACTGGCGCCATCCCAAGCATCCTCTATTGAGAGCAGTGTTCCTGTGCCATCGGCCACACCTCCTCCTCCTTCTGCCATGCCTGTGGTACCAGTACTGCCCCCACTGCCTTCATTAAGCCCCGCGCCGCTATCGTTTTCACAGACTTCCTTCAACAAGTCGAACCGCCAACTCGTTCTGCTTCACCGGGTAACGATCAGTTGCAATTTGATTACTTAGATTGAAAATAACCAAAATTATTTTCAAATAGGTCTCGTTTGACACGGGCGTGCAGGCACTGTGCTCCGCTTTGCTCTTGCAATCAGAGGACGAGGGTGTCGACGGAACACGATGGGTGGACGTGGACGCCCCTTGCGCAATCGAAATCAGTCTTCACAAGCACTTGTACCGGCCGTCAAAGGAGTCTGTCGGATCCCCGTACTCTGCGTGGACATTGGATTCGACCTCGGCAGTGACTCTTTTGACCGATATTGCCAAGCAGTTCCACAATTCGACCTACCTCACATCCCCATGGGCGACCAACTCAGACCGTCTTCTACTGCCTTTTCACATGGTCATTGCAGAAAGGTTGCTCAATTTGGCAACCATGCTTCCGTCTCTCTGCAATCGATGATGCTATCTATTCAATTATTGTAAAAAAAATTTTTTTTGTTAAGAGAAAAACTGGGTACAAAAAAGAAATTCTACATCGTTTGTTGGTCCTGTCTGGAAAAAAAAAAAGAAAATTTATGGCGAACCTTTTTTTGTGCATTGCATTTTCTTTTCTTTTTCTTTTTCTTTTTTTTTTTGTGCGCAGCGGGGTTGTCTATCCGCCGAGCAAGAAGTTTTGAATTACAATGTATGCAAACAGCGTGATGGATCTGCACGATTGGTCTTGTTGAGTTTTACTTCTTTTGTTTGGAATATGCGTACACTCCCGCAATGACGAAAAACATGACCGTGTCAGAGATGCGAAGAGCCAATCGTGCGCCAGCAATAGAGCCCTGTATCCTCATGTTAGAAGCGTTCTCTCTGAAACAGGGATACCAGGATGCCAAACGGAATGGAAACAAGCAGGTGGTACAAGTTGTCAATGCTGTTCATCCCGTCCCGCCCAATGAACGTAAGCGCAATCATAAGCATGACCATCGTCATGATAAAGCAGCCTGTTCCGGCGGCAGTTCGGATCTACGCGGTTGGAAAAGAAAAGAAGAAAAAGTCATCAAGCCATTTATTCTAGTTGTCGCACCTTGGCTCCCCAGGCGTTGACAATGATGTTGGCATAAAACATGCCTCCGCCAGCTTTCAGCAGACCAGCAACAGTGCCGAGGATGGTGAAGACGAGCACAGTGATAGCTGCGCGCACCCCTTAGAAACTAGGCATAAAGAGAAGAATCGTTTACCGACGCGGGCGCCGATGTACTTGAGCGGTCTTTTGAGAATGTTTTCATCAGGGGTGAAGCGTTCAGTTAACAAGTAGAGCCAAAAGCGGAACGACGAGACTTTGTTGACGTTTTCTTCATCCTCGCCCTCTTTGCTGTCTTCATTCTCAAAGGTAATGTGCTCTTCCCCGTTAATGTTGTGGGCGAGCAATGGCGACTTCTCATTCGAGGCGACATTAATGCTCTTCTTCTTGGGAGAGGGGACGGCTACGTGCTCTTCGGCCTCCTTGAACGATCGGGCGTCGGCCAGGGTCGCTTCGTTTTGGACGGCCACATATCTTTGAGAAGGAGCATCCAAGTAAGAAAAAATATTGATATATTATTTTTATTATTGCGTGGTGGTGGTGGTACCCTTGGGTAATATCTCCCCCTTCGTCTGTGTTGCTGCGAGCCAGGAACTCCTCATGGCTGATGCCGAGTGCGTCAGCCTGGGCTTGCTGCAGCTTGTCTGTTCGCTTCTTGTTGCGGACGGCGAGGATACCTCTGCACGCGGCATTAATGACGCTGTTGCAAGCGATAGCCAAAACGTACCGCACAAAGAACTGGATCGCAATGAGCAACGGGACAAAGGACGATGCCGTTGCTAGCTTGTCCTGTGTGTTCACAGAGAGAGAAAAAAAAATTTTTTTTTTTGTCGTATTCACGCGTTAGTTTTACAAAAATGAGACCGAACGTACGTCGTTGTTGGCGATCCACTCGGACGAGGCCAGCGAAATGGCAACACCGACGACGGCGGCAAAGGCGCCAAACGTGATACCGTAGCGGAAATCGACCTATTAACAGTGGCGAGTAAGACATGGCAGGGGAAAGTACCCCACACTGTCTGATACCTTGCCGTTCATGCCGTAGATAATGGTGAGGACGGACCCGTTGCACACGTCCAGCATGACACTTATGAACAGCGCCTGGAAGACGGGCAGGCCAAAGGCCGCAAACATGAGCGGGACGATAAGGTTCCTTTTTTTTTAAAAAAAAAAGAGTGTACAATGTCGAGAGGAAGCAGGCAAACAGAAAAACAGGCTTACCACGCCGTGAAGGACATTGCTGCAGCTGCAAAGCCGGTCACAAAGCTCGCTGGTGCTGCCACCAGAGCGACGATCCACAGGTCGGTCACGCCAGCCACAGACCCCGCCGACCCGGCCGACCCAGACGACGCCGCAGTCAACAGGTCCATCTCAGTGTAGGGGGGCTATTTCGAATAATCATGTCGACGGCTGTGTTGCGTGGCTTGTTGCGCGAGGTCCGTGTGCAGGTACGCGTGCCCCCGATTTAACCCCCCGTCTCGCAACTGAACGCACTATCCTTTTCTCCTATTCTCGTCCATGCATCCGTCCGTCCACCATCTATTTGCGGGCCGACAGTTTACTCTGCGCAACGGAAGCCAACTGTGGAGGACCGCGTTGATGGACAGCTATCGAGCAAACCGACAGGAGAAGGACCAGGCTCGCGTGCAGCAGCTGCGGCGCGATGCCGAAGATCTGTACGTCTTCCTCACGAGCAATCGACGCCACGATGTAAGAACGGAAGCAGCGCCAACGATGTCTTATTCACAGCGATTTTTTTTTTTTGTAAACCAACAGGAACTGATCAAGTACTACAATGAGCCGATCCACGACAAGGACGACATGGTCGAGCGGACAGCCCGGCTCGTCGGCCTCGCCATGCCCAAGATGCCCTCCGAGTCGTCCTTTGACGAACCCCTCGAGGGTGTAGTTGCATCCGTCACAGGCGATGCTAGTAGTGCCATCCCCTTTTCAGTTCCTGATCTCCCAACGCCTGCGGGCATGTGAATCTCAAAAGAACAGCGAAACGCAGAACTTCCAAAAAAAAAAAAAAAGGCGCCACGTGGTACTGTATGACAACTACAACGCAGCTGGGCGTGTTGGGCCATGGGGTCGAGTCGGGCTCTGCGGCCGAGCGCAACTGTGCGACGAGTCGCGTGGGCGGTGTGCCGGCGTGGCTAGACCTGGGCGAACTGCCGTCACCCGCGTCGCTCCAGTGCGGCGTGTGCCAGCGTCCGATGGCCTTGCTGGCCCAAGTGTACACGCCCGAAGAGGCGCCCGACTGCTTCCACCGGCTAGTGTACGTCTTCTGCTGCAAGAGCGGTGCGTGCTACCAGCACCCCGACAAGTGGTATGCTGTTTTTTTTTTTTTTTTGAATGCAGGCCACTTGATTTGACAACACACAAAAACCAACCCAGCTTTGCTGTGCTGAGCTGCCATGTGGGCGAGGACAACGTGTGGTACGACGCCGACGGCGACCTCGTTGGTCTGCAGACGGCGACCAAGACGGCCGCCAAGCAGCTGTGCGTCGTGTGCGGCGGGCCGGCGCCCAACAAGTGTGGCAAGTGCCACGGCCCCGGGTACTGCAGCCGTGAGCACCAAAAGGCGCACTGGAACGCGATTCATCGAGACCTGTGCACCAAGGCACCCCCTACCTCCCAGACAGTGCTAGCGCAGCAACAGCAAGCCCTGCGGGTGCTGCAAATGGCTCATCTCTTCCCCTCGTACGAGATCTCGCTTGAGGAAGAGGCCCTGAGCGACGAGACAGAGAAGGATATCAACGACATGCTCGCGGCGCATAGGAAGCGAGCGGCCAACGCCAGGGACGGCATCGGATCGAGTGATGAGGAAGACGACGACGACGACGACGACGACGACGATGATGAGAAGAGCCGCCTCGAGAAAAAGGTCGCTGGCCGCAGCAGTAGCGCAAAGACCTCAAGGAAAGGCAGCGCTTGGAAATCCAACTTTGACGAGGACACAGGGAACGGTGTTTTGGGCAGCGAGGACAGCGGTGACGACGACAATAACGACGACGACGACGACGACGATGACGACGAGCCGGCCAGCGAGGTCGATCGAAGGATGGACCAGCTGCAGCTGTACAACTCTAGAGAGCGCGATGGTACTGTTTGCGTGTGTGTGGTGCCCTTTAATTTAATTTTGTTGTTGTCTTCCTTTTGCAGAGCAATTCAAGCGCAAGGTCGTGAAGAAATACGAGCGCAAGAGGAAAGACAGGATCTTCTTGGCCTACCAGCGCTTGATGGAGGCATTTCCGGAGCAGATCTTGCGCTACCCCGTTCGAGCCGTCGATAGTCCGGCCGCGGATCCTGTTTGGCTGAACGCAAACGACCAAATCACGAGCGAAAAGGTCCCTGCTTGTGCCAACTGCGGTGGCGCGCGGCAGTTTGAGTTTCAGGTATTGAAAACCAAAGGCTTTTACATCCTAATACTCCATTTTGCAGTTGACTTCACAACTCTTGAGCTTCCTCGACCTTGATCACTCCCAGGCCGATGCAATCGACTGGGGAACACTCGCGATCTACACGTGTGCAGCCCGCTGCTCTCCTTTGGCGCCGGTGAAGTATCTGCGCGAGTTTCTGTGGATGCAAAACGTCAGCGCTGACGAAGTTGTAACAAAGGGCGAGTAAGGTCACTGTAGTTTACAGTTGCTAGATTAGTTCTTAAACATAATAAGTCTCCGTGGATGGGCTCCGTTGTCGCTGCTGTTGCGTCGGGACAACAGGCGGCGAGACCGCTGGCGAATGAGAAACAGACTGGGCGGCTGGTGGCGAGGACGACATTGGCACGGCCGATCTCGAAGGCGCGGACAGCACAAGCGGTGGGAAGTGGAACGCAGCACCAGAAGAGGCTTCGGTCGGCGAGACTGGCAACGGCGTGTTGGGAAGGTCGGCCAAGAAGGCGAGCGGGTTAACGTGACGACGCGGGGCGAGGTTGCGAATGACATCACGTTGTTGCTCCATCATGTTGCTGGCGTCTTCGTCACGGACCAAGCGGACACGATGACGGCCGTGCCTGTTTCCACTGTCGTCGCGGAAGGGGTTATGCTCGCCGCTACCTTGTGCACTCAGAGGCGGCGTGGGGCTCGGCGTAGACAAAAAGGGCGACTCATCCGTGTTGGCGAGGTGAGCATGCACAGACGGGGAACGAGAAATGCTCCCCACCACAGGGTGGTGAGAGGAGCGCGCACCCGGACCAGAGTACGACATTGTCGAAGTGTGCGAAAAAGAGCGCAGCATTGGGGCCGGGCGGTTGTCAAAGTGAGCGAGAGGCGGGACATGAGCGTGCTCGCGACGGTAGTGCAGCGGAGGTGCACCATGATGATGAGGGTGTTGCTGCGGGGCGTGATGGTCATGCTCGTGGTCGTTGGGCACCGCTGGGCTCGGATGAAAATCGGCGTGCTGCTGCGGCAACTGCTGGTAGGGACGATACTCTGCAGAGTCGTGCTCGGCAGCAGACGGGCCACCGTGGCGACTCGCCTGCAAGTCTTGCATGCCAGTCATGTTGACGACCGAAGACGACTTGCGACGCAAGTCCAACACGACGACATGTGGGTCGTCGTCATCCGAATCATCTGCGTCGCTACCGCTGCTTGCGGCCTTGTTCGGTTTCCGTCGCTCCTGCCGGTGCTGGTGCTCACCGGGATGCGCCTTGAATCGCTGCTTCTTGTCGTCCTCCTTCTCGTCGTCGCTGCTGCTGCTGCTGGACTCGACATCGTCGCCGACCTTCCAGCCGCCGCCCGGTGTCCTCGTGATCACGACCGGCGAATGTGGTCGATGAACAGGCGTGGGGCTCGATGGCAAATGCTGCGGCTGCTGTTGCGTTGATGGTGGCGGAGGTGCCGTTAAAGACGCTGGGGGACTCGTCGCCGATGCCGCGATGGTGGGCGAGGCGACCGTCGTTGTGATGAGTGGAGGCAGTGTGGACGGCGACGGAGGCTGCTCGGGACGGACCGGATCTGTCTGGCTGTCCATCCGAGACAAATGAGGACGGCTCGTGGCAGAGGTGTCTGCCTGGCTGCCCATTCGTGGGAACACTGGGCGGGGGTTGACAGTCGATGGCGATACAGACGTCGCTCCTGATGGTGTGCCTGTTGAGGATGCAGAGGCGCCGGCGCCAGTGGCAGTGCTAGGAACATCACGGACAACGACAAAGGGGGCCCCGTTGTTTATGTTTTCGTCCACCTCGACGCAAATCTCAAAGTTGGCGGGCGGGATCGGCCCGAGTGTTTGCTGCGGGTGCGGCACACTCCACATATAATCATCCAGGAAGGTGACGGTGCGCTTCGGGGCCACCGAGGCGTGCATTGGTATCGAGCCCAATCGCTCTTCATTTAAAGATATGACGGACGGCGAGCGGCGGTCTCCTCTACTCTGGTGCGACAAACGTGAGCTGATGTCATCGTCATTGCTATCGCTGGATTCGTTGTAGCGAGCTTGCACTGATTGTTGCGAGTGCCCGTGCCCGTGGCCGTGACCGTGACCGTGGAGGTGATGCTGGTGGTGCTGGTGGGCAACCGCGCTAGTGTTGCTGCTGTTGCTGCTGAGAGAGTGCAGAGCAATGTCACCACCGTCACCAGAGGCAGATGTATTGGACTGGGAGACGGAGACGGTCGACCTGCTCCGGTTCAGACTGCGTCCGTCGGCGCCCAGACCATGTTGCGGGCCGAGCAGAGGAGTTTTGGATATGAGCTCTTCGTCCTCGTCGTCATCATTCCTATTGTCGTCGTCGTCATCGTCCACGCTGTGGACAGAATCCTTGAGCAGCCAGATTCGCACCGCTGGCTCGTTTGCATCTGGAAAGCCGCGCAAACGCCCGAGGATCATCAAAACGGCGAGAAAGACCTTGGACACGGGGTTCCACGCCGAGCAAAACGATGCCGCAGTTCCAGGATAGCCCATGCTCATGCCAATCGTACCGTACCCCGAGATGCACTCAAAGGCGATGGCAAAGATTGAAAAGTTGACAGGGTCCTGACGAATGTTTTGGTTCTCCGCGATGCAGATGAAGACAAACAGGGCAAACACAAAGAGCGAATCTTGCATGAGCATACCACGGGCCTGCTGATACACACTGCTCGATTTTGTCGAGGCCGAGTTTGAGTATCGAACGGCAGCAAGGACGGGAGACGAGGAACTGGAGAGAAGTCAAGTTGAGGAAGGGAAAACAAAAACAAAACAAGAAACATTTTCCCTCAAAAAAAACAAAAAAAACAAAAAAAAACAAAAAAACATACAGATACATGGTGCCCAAATACAAGGTGAGCATGCCGTAATTGAGATCGGGGATGTTGACCGTATTGGCTCCTACTTTTCGCTGTCGATGTATTTCATTAGCAACTTTGACTGTTCTGTTCTTGCACTCAAAAACAATACCGTCGAGGAGACCATGAAGAGCATGTTCATAAACTTTTCACCCGAGTTCATAAAGCCAAACACTTCCGAATTCCAATCCAGGGCAGCCATAAAGATGAACTCGATCAAGTTGACGCCAAGAACAACTAGTCGGTTCCGGGCGATTTTCAGAGGTGTCCTTCCAATAGGGGAAAAATAAAGCATACCGATTAGCAACCACATGGTGATTGCGCTCGGAAACATATGTGTGTAAATCCGACGCGAGTTCTCGAGCAAGTACTTGTACGTGATGCGGTCATAGCCAGAAGAAAATCGACTCTTGCCCCAGACAATCAACCGGAGAAAGATTGGATACATGGTATCACCCATCAAGCAGAGGAGGGCGATGACGATGAGCACAAGAGGAGACTGATAGAAATCCATAAAGTTGTTGGTGAGCGGAGTGAGGCCATTGTTTTGGAACGACGAAATGCAACTGTTCAAACAATCGTTTAGGAGCCGAATGTGAGAAAAAAATATGTATGTGCAATACACAAACGCCGCCCAGCCAAAGACGGTGCTCCGGTTTGCGTTGAGGTTAGATATGGTTGTGAGGTCGTGCGATGCCCAGAGACTGAGGACGATAAAGGCAATGAGCTGAGAGCCAAAGTAGTACCACAGCACGATTGGAACGAGCTTTCGCAGTGCATTGTACTCGAGCAGGTCTAGACGGGTCGCCCTCGTCGCATCAAATAAGCGCCAGCGCAGGATCAGCGGCACGATCGTCTGGATGACCGGGGAGCCCAGGAGCATGATCACTCCAATGACAACGTTAGTCTGCGGTGTGACCTGGCTGAGGTCGCGCACGTTGAGTCCGGCCTCGGCAAACCTAGTCGATGGGAATGTGCGCGTATGTTAGACTTCCAGCGTGGGGACGGCACATTACGCAGAGGCCGAGAGTGACAGGGCGTCAATGTACGTCAGGGAAGCATCGCACACACAAAGCACGCCCGAACCAACGAGGACTATTACGGGGGCTTAGTTTGTGGGTCACGTTTTTCTTTCGACACGTACCCACGCAGACGAGGTACACAAGGAATATCTTGAAGTACGAAGGCTTGACGAGGTCGAGCACGCGGTCGCGCCAGTGCACGCGCCGGTCGAATGACGGGAACATCGTCACCGGCATTTTATGAAGTCACACCCCTAAAGGCACTTTCGCGCCAAATTTGTTTGAAACTTGCAGCCATGGAACGAGGTAACAGGGTTGCTTGCCCCCGCGAGTCGCGCTAACCACAGGCGGGCTTTCAGGCCGTCTGTCGCAGCTACTTCGTCGCAGCCAGTTGGGGCTGGCGCCACCAACGGCACAAAGTACCTACCTGCCTTGAGTATCCTTGGTTTGTTGCACTCACCGACAGGTTTTGTTGCCAGACCGGTTCGCCAGGGCCTACGAGTTTGAGCACGTCCTTTGCGACTACGTCTGCACGGACGACGACTTGTACTACTTTGACTCGTACACCACCTACGACACGCAGACGTTTTCGTGTGCGTTCAACTGGCGGCGAGGAGACAAGGGCGGAAGAACCCTGCTGGCCGTCTCTGACGAGGAGGGCAACGTGTCCCTGCTGGACACCAGGGGCGGCCATCGAGGTGAGCAAGGTATTGTTTTAGCCCATCTCTCGTTACTCAACGCAGACCCACCCCCACGCACAAAAAAAAAAAAAAAAAAAAAAAAAACAGAGCAAGGGCGTGTGCCCTGGCAGGCGCACACAAACGCAATATTTGACGTGGCTTGGAGTTGTGACGACCAAAGGCTAGCGACAGCCTCTGGCGACCAGGTCAGTGAGTACATGAGGTTTTTACCAACTGAAAATCGTGTCACTGCAGACTGTCAAGGTGTTTGACATTGAAAGCCAGACGGCCATAGCGCAGTTGGTGGGCCACCAATGGAGCGTCAAGTCAGTGTCCTGGCACCGGACGGATCCCAATATCCTCGTTTCGTCGTCGCGAGATGGCAGCGTTATGGTCTGGGACCTGCGCTACTCGGGATCGGCCGATACCCAGCTACAGTGTACGAAGATTAACTTTTCCTTCAGGTGGTTTGAAAAATAAAAAACCAGTGACCCGACACCGACCCGTTCGCGTCATCCGAAACGGCCATGGCATTGCCCAAGTCGCGGACAGGAAGAGCGCATCAACACCAAAAGACTCTCTCCAGAGCGTCACATCTGCCCTTTTCCTTAACGACACCACAGTCGTGTCTGCAGGTGCCTCGGACGGGTACGTTTTGGATTAATTTCCTCGTGAAAAAAAAATTTTTTTTTTTAATTTAATTTCTGTGGTCCAAAAAGGACTATCAAATGCTGGGATCTGAGGGACGTTCGTGTCAACGGGAACAACAATAGCCCCAGGCCGATGGCGACGTTCAAAACTTGCGCCGATCCGTCAGGGTCACGGTCGCACGGCGTGACGTCCCTCGCGCTGGACGAGAATCGAGGCCATCTTGTTGCAAGCTGCATGAACAACTCGATCCTCATGTACTCGTGCGCCCAACCACACCGGCCTGAGCCTCTCTGTACGTTTACGGCGCCGGTATGTTTTTTTTTTTGTTTTTTTTTTGTGAAAAATGCTAAATAATTGAAAAAAATAAAAAAAATTCACTGTAGGACTTTGATTCCAAATCCTACTTTCTGCGAGCGGCATTGTCAGCTGATGCCAGCACGGTCGCATGTGGATCCAAGAACGGCAACATTTACTTGTGGCATGTGGACGAGCCATCACGATCTCCGCTCGTTCTCAGTGGTCACACCAGGGAAATCAACGGACTTGCCTTTGACAACGTGAGTCCCCACTTGGTACGTTCTTTTGTGTGTGTGTGTGTGTGTGTGTGCGTGCGTGAGAATCTGATCAAAAAATATTTTAAAAAACAAACCAATACAGCTGGCCTCGTGCTCAGATGATGCGACTGTACGTGTATGGCAGGTGGATGCGGCAAAGGCAAAGGCTTACCAGCAACCTGACCGCGATCCATTTTGGGGCGGACTGGCTAAAGCAAAAGCAGAGAAGCCCGAAACCGTTTACACAGTGTCTGAGACAGCGCGCACTTCTCGAGAGTCTCCGACGGTTCCATCGCCTCTCAAGCGGCCTTCGTCTCCCGATCACACGGCCGCAAAACTGAACAGCCACCTTGGGTACCCTCTTTCGCCCCCAGCCTCGTCGCCGCTTAAACGCATCCGCTACGAGGCAGCTCCGGCTACCACCGTAGCTATTGATGGTTTAAAGTCTGAACTCAGTGGTGTGTGGCCATCACGAGGAATCATCTTGTAGGAAAAAAAAAACACGGATATCGACCCAAAAACCGTTTTTCCCCACTCCCTAAAGATGGGCTTTGTTGGACGCGTTGACTTGGTCAAAATAGTTGTTGTAGATTTCGCCGTCATGCCGACCAAACGGCGATCGCAAGACAATGTCTGGAGCTGCAATCGCGTCAACGAGAGGAACGACATCCTGAAATAAAAGGTTTTATTTCAGAAAAACATGCAGGGAGTATCTTTGCAGACCTTGCGAACTTGAGCACAAAGATGAACAAACAATGCGCGGACATTGTCGGCCTGTAGGGCAGAAAAGTACCGCAACTGCAGCAGTGGCTCCAAGTTGTCCTTGAGGCTCGAAATGCCGTTGAGGAGGCACAGCTGCAATTAAAAATTCAGAGGAAGACAAAGTCTTTAAAAGTACACTGAGAACGGATTGCTTGAGGTTTTCCGGCATGTTTGCAGGGTGTCCTTGAAGCGATCAAACATGTAGACGGCGCAGTGCACACGGACCATGTCGACAGCGTTTGCTTGCATCGCACTTTCAACATTCTGCTTTCGTGCCTCTGCCTGTTTCATGGCTTCCGCAGTGCGACGAACCAAAAGAGCAGCCGCCATACCCAAGGCCTCGCTGATCACCGACAGATCGAGAAACCCGTTGATTTCGACAACCCTGCCGTTGCATCAATTTATTTTAGACTCGTTTTAGGAAAAGAAAAAAAAAACTTTTTTCTGTTGACGCACTTGCTTTGGAGACTGTCGAGCTTGTCGACGGAAGCGAGATAGGAAACACCGCGAGGAAGTGACTTGTTGCCTTCAAGGGCAGTGGTGTAGCATTGGACAAGGTAGCGTGCAGTCTGGAAAGTGAGGATCGTGTTGTCGCCCTCCCAAGACAGATTGACACAAAAGTCCTGGTACAGACTGGCCAGACCCGCATGCGACGAGTAGCCATGTCCACCCAACGACTGGCGGCATTGCTCCACCATATTGAGGGTGTTCCAGCTAATGCAAAAATCCTTTTTTTTTTAACAAATATAAAAAAATAAGATACTTGCATCGTACGTTCCAATGGCTTTCAGGCCACTACTGGTTGCGTGCATTTCCTTGAGTGATTCCAAAATGGCCACGTCCTGCTCGGTGCCCTTGATTGTCTGAAGCTTGGCCATCAACTCGCGATACAGGACGACTGCAGTTTAATATTGAAATATTTCTTTTGAAGTTGTTTTGCACAGTACGCATTTCGGTTGCAACAAAGTGAAGGCTGTACGCCTGAGCAAGGAACGGCATGAGCTTGGTCTGTTGCGTGACATAGTCGATGATCTAAGACATCATCGGATTAACTAAAAAATCCACGTAGAACCAAAAAGGGAACCTTGGTCTCGGGCTCGCCAGCCTTGGCGAATCCCTGACGACGCACAACAGCGTATCGGGTGGCGATAGTCACGGCATTCTTCGCCGTCTCGCTGCAGAGGTTTATGATGGAAACACGGCCCATGATCAGGGGCCCGTACGAAATTTGCGCCAGCTTTGGCAGAGTAACGGAGCCATCACGGCTCACCTTGGTGTGCTTCATCAACATTTGCGTCCTCGGAATGCGGACGTGGTCAAACTGAATCCAGCCATTGTCAATGTTGTTGCGGCCCTATTTGTATGCAAACGACCCAAAATAAAATATTTGAAAAATACAATTACACCTTACCATCTTGTGTCCACAATCGCCAATCTTGATGCCCGGCAGGGGTTCCATCGTCTTGACATCGCGAAGTTGCACCAAAAAGGTCTTGACTCCATAGTCCTTGCCATCGACGATCAGGCGTGCATACAGCGACTTTGTGCGAATTACGATAAAATAAAGTTTTAAAACGAAAGATAGCAGTGCGATTTACAGTGTGCGTTGCGGTGCTCGCTGCACCGCCGATCCACCACTTGGTGGCCTCGAGACTTGGTGTGTCGATCACAAATTCGTCTGATGCCTTGTCAAACGTTGCCGTCGTCAGCAGCCCAGCGACATTGCTTCCGTGCCTTTTTAGGACCGACGGAGGTCAGTACGTACGGTAGAGCTGGTACAAAATACATCGTACCCGATCTCGGTCATGCTGAAGCAGCCGCGCATAGGGCTCATTTGCAGAACACCTTGCTTCTTGACGCAGTCCTCCCAGAGCTCGGGGGCCGCCTGGCCTTGCACAGCGCCAATGAACAATCCGTACTGCACATCCGATGGCCCATAAATACAACAGACCAGCCATAGGATCCTACGTACGTGAACAGCCAACTTGGTACCAAGGCCAGGGTCCAGTGCGGCGATTTGAACGTTCAGCAGACGGCGCTCGTTGACATCCTTGACGCTGTTGAGCAGCTCCACGGCTCGATTGAGCTTGCCAACCGTGTGCTCACGCAGCTCCTTGAGCGACGCCTCGAATGGGAAGTGGCTCTTGAAGTAGTCGTCTTTCATCAGCATCGACATCAGCCGTTCCTTGGTCTATTCACGCTTGGGTTAGTATGGCCTTCGTTGTTCAATTATTTACAGTACCTCTGTGTTCTTCTTGCCTCCATCCAGGTAGTAGCGGAGCTCCAGCACAGGAAAGCCTCGTGCTGTGGCTGCGGCGCGTTCGAGCGCGAGCGGATTCATCATCCCTGTTGAAAAGTGTTTTTATTTTATTTTAAGAAAACGTTCCCATATGGAAGCAAGTCAATACAAAGCAGTAAAATTGCGAACGACTGATGACTACGTAGCTGTGAAAGTGAAGATGGAACGGAGAACAGAACAAAAACAAACAAGAATCGCAACGAAATGTACGAAAAAACGAAAAATATAAATTTGTGTTGGGGGGTGAAGATCGCTAGTCTATGCCGTCTCGACGTAGTTTTGAGGGAACTACAAGCATATTGTTTTTTTTTTAATAACTAGCACAAATCCCTTTTTTTTTTTTTTTTTTTTTTTTTAAAAAAAATTACCTGACCGACTTTGCCGTTGAGCTTGCCCTCCCACCATCCCGCACCGACGTCTGTGTTGGTGACTTCGATGATGTCGCCTTCCCTGATGGACAATTCTAGGTCCACGGCTGCGTCATAGTCATACAAGGCTCGGACTTTTTTTTAAAAAAAAAAGTTTTAGCATAATTTGTACGAAAAAGCCGTTACCAAAGTGGCCCTGTTTTTGCGGAGGCGAGGCAACGGGAGGAGTAAAGGCCTGCGAGAGCGAGACCGTAGAGGTGCTGCTGGAGGGGGTAGATACGTTGTTTGCCAGTGACATTGCAGCTGCGAGATCTTTGGGCATCTCGACATAGTTGGTCGGAATGACACCGATCACGCCATTGATCTCGCCCTGACGCATGCAAACATTTATTCCTAAATATCCCCGTTTACGTTGAAATGGATTACCGTCAGCCACCCGTTGCCGTCGTCGGCATCCACGACGCGGATCTTATCTCCGACTTTGGCTTCCAGTTCGCCCTCGTTGGCCTTTGCAAAGTCGTACAAGACGGTCGCGTAGGCTGTTCCAAATTAGAGAAAAGCGCAGAGTATGTAATCAGGTCAAGCAACGATCAACACCAGCCATATTACCCTTGCCGTAGGAGTCAGACTTGCGCATCGAATTCCGGTTCGGCTTTGTCGTGTTTGAGCGAACGATATGGCCGCGGGAGCTCGGTTGCACCGTTGCACTCGTTGTTACCACATGATGGCCGCATGGGGGAAGCTTGGAGGCGCAATTCTTGTGCACGGTTGCTTTGCAGTCTGTTTGGATGAAAAAAGAAAAAAAAAATTTTTTTTTTATTTAAACACAAAAAGAAAAAAAAAAAAATTACGGTACCTTGACAGACAAAGCCGCCGTTGAACATGGACAGACCCGACTTGCAGACAACACAGTTGCCCTTGCTATCTTTCTTGAAGGTGTGCTCCTTTGTCTCGACTTCACCGAGAACGCTCTCGATCAGTTGGATCTGTTTGCAATTTTTGTTTCAATAAAATAAATAAAAACTTACAGTTGCGTTTCTGTCATACCTGGGCAACCGCTTTGACCTTGAGCGACTGGATCTGTGCACGTTCGCGTTCAAATTGAATGATCTTTTCCTGCGTGTCGTGTGAGTCGCCGCGATTCAAGCCTTTTGCGAACGAGTCCAGCAGGGTGCGTGTGCCTTCAATCTCCTTGACTTTGACGGCAATGTCTGCATCAAACTTGACGACCGACTGGCGCAGCTTGAGAAGTGTGTTCAAAAGGAGAGTCTGGCCCGTTTGATGATCCAGTTGCGCCTGAAGAGCAGGGGGTTAGAAGTCGTTTAAAAAAAGAAAAGAAAAAAAAAGTTGATGCACGTACAATGTCTTGGTCGGTAAACTTGCTAAATTCTTCGTCCGGAGCCTCTTGCCATGCTTTTTTGACATCTGAAATAAACTTGGATGTGTCTGCCTGTCCACTGATTTGATCGACAACTCCCATGGCAGAGTCATTGCTGCACAAAGCAGAACAAAAATTTTTTTCACTTTTTGATTTAAAAAGTAAAACAAAAAGTCATACCACAAACGAATGTCGCCCATGCACTGGTTATCAAGATTGATGTAGTCCCTGAAGATCTCCTGGGCGCGCAGGATTGTGTGCTCGTTCAACGCTTGCAAGTTCTATTGGTTGATCAAATGTTTTTTTTTTTTTTTTTTTTTCTGAATGTCTGCCAAGCTTTGGAGGATTCTTCGTACGTTCATCAAGGTCGCAGAGTCCACATAGATGTTGTTTTTCTTGTGTGCGCTCAACGCTTGCAGTGCCAAAAGGTACTCGTTCTGGCGGTCATTCTTCACGACCATGGCATCGTTCCATTCCTTTTTGAGCTGTTGTGTTTTTTGTGTTTGATTGCGGATTTAGCGAGGAGCAGCATAAATATCAAAATAACAACAACATCAGCTGTACCTTTTCAGACTGCTCAGCAGTGTTGGCGGCCTTGTCGTAGCGAAGGTAGGCGGCTTCCATCTGGTTGCATGCCTGGCGATACGCTTGCTTTGCTTTGTCACTCTCTGCCTTGGTCAACGCCAGACTTGCCGTCAAGGACTCGGAGAAAGCAATGTGCTAAATAACAAGTAGGGAAAAAAAAAAAAAAACTGCTCAGCATAGGCACATCCAGGGAGGACGAAAAAATAAACCTTCAGTCGAGCCTCTTCCTTGCGTTTGTATTCAATCTTCAGGGGGTCCGACACAACGGCTACCAGGCGCTCGGCAAAGGTCTTGCGAAGGGCTGCCGCAGCTCCAGTCTGGTACAAAAGGTTGGCGAGCGCAGCACTGGACGAGCTCTTGGACAGGTCATAGTCGTTCTCGCTCGTTTTTTCCTTGTCCTAGTGCGTACTTGAGCATCACGACAACAGCGCTCCCATACCTCTCTGAAGGTCGTGCCGGCGCCAAACTGGCTGTACCCACTCTTGCGAACCTTGCGTTGGTAGGTTTTGACGACGCCCTCGAGCTGAAGTGCGCGGCCGTTCGTTGTTTTTGCACGTGTTAGATCTCGCGTAGCTAAGCAATCCCACCTCCTCCTCTCTCTCTCTCTCTGCCTTTCTCGCCACACAGAACCCCCTCCCCCAACACACACACGAAATACAAACCTTTGCAGCGTACTCGTTCTCGAGAGCAATACGTTCCTTCACAAAATCGCGAAAGTCTTCGAGGAAGACGATGCCATTTTGGGTGTAGTGGTCAATGTCGGGAAGCTGGTCCTGTACACACACACAAAAGGGAACTGAGTGAGACACCACACAGCACTCGTCCGCAAGCAAGGACGTACCCGCAGCTCGTCTCCAAAGCCCATGGTTGCAAGCTAAAAAAACAACAAGGAAAAAAAGTCCTGACGGATGACCGACCGACTTTGTTTTTTCCGTTGATTTGCGTGCAGCAAGTCCTGTGTTACGTTTGTGTTTAGATTTAATCGCAGTGAGCGCATGGCACGTTGACAGACAAAAAGAGGTAGGAGGGGGTGAACAACGCAAACACCTTGGGGGGTCCAAAAGCGTGGTTGAACCCAACAAGCACAGTTCGACGGACCTGGGGGGCACACACCAGCAATATGGCGTTTTAGGGGGTTGTGAGTTTCCGCCGGCGTGATGCAGGACGTCGGCACCCATCCGATGTCGCAGCAGGGGACCCCTGTCATCGTGCAGTCGCCGTTCAAGAAACCAGCGGCGATCATCGAGACGACCGATGTCGCGAGCGGGCGGCTGCAGTTTGACCAGGTTTACCTCAACGGGGTGCACGTCATGCGCAAGTTTAAAGTGCAAAACATCTCCAACACCCCCGTCAAGATCAAGCTGCGGACCAATCTCGGCAAGCAGATAAACTTTCAGCTTTCCAACGAGAACCTGGCGGACGATGGCGCGGTCGTGGACGCCGAGAACGTGAACCAGCTCTTCAATTACATCAATTATGTCGACGAGGTCGACATCCCAAGAGGACAGGCGCAAGACATCATCGTCCTGTTTATGCCGGATGCCAGGTCACCGTCTCGAGGGACGGCGTCCACTGCAAGCGCCTCCAACCCTGTCGATAAACAGGAGGAGCGCTTTGACAGCCAGGAGATCAACGGCCTTCTCTTTATCCACGCCTACCTCAGCGATGACACGAGTAGTGTACTGGCAAGCAGCACTGCCGCCACCGCTGCCGCCGGTGCAGTCGTGTCCCCAAGCAGCCAAGACTCGACCATGTCAACGCCCGCCTCTACTCCACTCGTGCCATCCGAAGCAGATGTGGTTCCTGCGACGGATCCGACCGCACCCATCGCGGCTGCCACTCCAAGGCGGCAGCTGCTCGACGAATTCCTCGATTTGTCTCGCTGTGATCAGCAGGTTTGGCGCGCATGATAATGGAATTAATTAACTGTAAAACATGTTGGCTTGGGCAGCTCACGATCAAACTGAGGGCCCGCGTTTGCCGGACGGTGATGATGTGCGACGTGAAGGAGGCCATCATGCTCGATTGCATGCGCGGTGAGTCTGTCTTCCGTCTGTTCAACGTACGGAATCTGTCAGAGATTCCGTTGCACTGGTCCGCCACAATGAATGACATCAGCACGACGTCCAGCCTGTCCAACAATCGTTTTGAGTTTACCGACGACGAGAGCGGTGCTCCTCTGGTCTGCAATCCCATTTCGAGGTAGTGGAAATATCAATTTTGTTTTTATTTTATTCTTTTTGCAACGGCAGCTATTCTCACGCGACCGTCAACCTGCAGTTCAAGCCGCTGTCGCTAGGTGAGTTTGACTATGAGATCCACCTCCAGAACAAGAACGACTACACAAACGACATCACCATCAAGTATCTTTCAGTATTATTCTCTGTTTGCAAACAGTTTCTGTTTAGGGTACGAGCGATCGTTCGAGACGGCCAACGCGACGACTTTATGCTCTCAATATCCACCGAGAAAGTGGACTTTGGAGATTGTTACACCGGCGTGGCCAAGCGCCAAGCAGTGACCCTCACAAACAACTCGAGCAAGCCCATGGAGCTTCGCCTCGGTTCTGACTTGCGAGACCAGGTGAGTCGGGAGTTGCAGAGATCGGAAATAATTTCTATTTTATTTATCTTTCAGATCGTCTTTGAACTACAACAAGAAGTCCTGGAGGAAGTGATTGTGGCGAATGAGAGCACATTCGTAGAAGAAAAAGCGGGAGCAAAAACAACTCTTGAGGACCGGAGCACTCAAATATCAAGAGCCCCATCACCTACCGTGACCGACCTTGAAGTACGTTTTTTTTTTCCCTTGCTTTCACGACCACTTACAACCACTCACTGCCCTAGACAAAACGAGCTACACTGCTGTCCCCACCAGGACAACAACAAACAACGCCACAACAGACTCAGCAACCGGCCCCGTCACTACCCACTTCAGCGACCCCTGTGCTTGCACCGAAAGGGTCCGCGTCGCCTACCAAGATCGTCGTGCCCATGCGTGTCGATGAGATGACTCTTGGACCCAACGCAAGTAAAACAGTGGACATATGGTACACGCCAGCAAAAGCCACAACTGACGACAAGGTTAAGCATTGAAAGTAAAAAAATTACACTGAACTATAATAATCCAGAGTGGCCGGCTATCAACAAGGTCCTTCTTCCTCAACATCCAGCGAAGCTCTGGGGACTCAAAGGAAAAATACCGCAAGGTTTTTCAGGGAACCGCGCGTGTGTGCACCTCTCTCATCGGTAAATATACTGGGTATGTGTACAGGCAGCTTAAATTTTATTTCCTTAGAACTGCAACCGGGAGTGGTCAACTTTGGCGATGTGGACGTGGGGCGAACAAAGACCACCGACCTCTTTATCTTGAACAAGTCAGACTTGCCTGCGAAAGTACAATTCAAGTTTATGTCCAAGATCGTGAGTGCCACGCATGACGAGCTGACCATCCCTCCTCGGCAATCTGTTCCTGTGACCTTGGAGATTGCACCTCGAAAGGTTGGTTTGCTTTACCAGTAATGTTATTCTGAAACGTCTATTTAGGCAAACCCAGATTACGAGAAGCAAATCAACGTCGTCAACAAGTATAACCACGACAATGACCAAACCCTCGACGTTCGTGCCAACAACATTGACCAGGTAGGTCGATCCTTCCCTTTTTTTTTCCTCTTGAATTGAAAACTGTTTTTTTTTTTCGCAAACCGTAGCATCATGTTGCCTTCCACTCACTGTTTTACCGTGCGTGGACGACATCGGTGTCATCGCAGCCAATTATTGACTTTGGCAACCTGGTGGCCAACACTCCTTCCATCAGTACCATGTGGATGGAAAATATCAGCGGCAACGAGCTCGTGGTGGAACTGTCCACATCCCTTCCAAACCAGTTCCAACTCTATGTCCTTCGCGAGTATTCTGCGCATGTCGTGGCAAGGCCGCCTGTCCTTGTGGCCTCTGAGCCCTCCGAGGCCCCTTCCGCAATATCTCCCGCACTTCCTCCTTTATATCCGTACACATTGGCACCAGCGGACTCTCCAATCGTTCACTTGTCTGGAAACACCGCTACCGCACCGAGCACTCCTCACGGGTCCGCCACAAAGTAAAAACAAGTTTTTCATTTCGTTTTGTGTTTTTTTTTTTTAAAAAAAAAAAATTAATAAAAACAGGTCCACATTCGCCGACTCTCCAAGGGCCGACGGAGCCAGGTATGAATTTATTATTAATTTTTTTTTTTAAAAAAAAAAATTGGTTCGGCGTACATTTTTATTTGTTCGTTCGGATAGGATTAACGGGAGCAAACCAACGACAATGGATTACCTTGACCTGGCTACACTGCGCAAGAGTGAGAGCCGCCAGAGACGCAGCATCCGAATCGCTGCGCTAAACGCAACGGCTGCCGGTCTGTCGTCGTCGTCACCGTCCACGTCTGCAGTTCTGATGGGCGTATTACCAGGCACGCCTCGTGGTACTGTGAATTTTTTTTTTGGCCAATAATAAAGAAAAGATGTGATTATTTATTTGCACAGGAAACTGGCCGGAGCACGAGGACGCAGCTAGCAAGCTCAAAAATTTATCTCAAGACGATGTGGGGAGCGTGCGATCAGACTCATCGCCCAGTAATGCAACGGTCCAGTCCCCCCCGATTGTACCGTCACCGGCCGCTTTAACTGCCGCGAGCGCGCTCCCCCCTTCGACTACATCCTCAGTTCCATACTCTGTGCTCAACCTGGTGTTTGGCTCTGGCTCCAATGGCACAAGCAGCAGCAGCAGCAGCAGCAACAGCAGCGCAAACACCGGTTCCTGGTCATCCATCGAGGGCAAGCCGTTCGAATCAGTCTTGCCCCAATTGCAGGACCGCTCTCCTGTGCCAACTTTCCCCCGCATGGACTTGGAAGAAAGCTATGTCCGCGAGCAGGTCGCCCTTCGTCGCTACATTGAGCTCTCCGAGCGCGACAGCCACCGTCTCATCCCTGTCTCGCAGGTGAGCATCCCGATCAACGGACGACTGCTCATCATCATCAAGGCAACTGCCCCGTTGTTGCAACGTGCGGTCAAGCTCAAGAAGCAGGACTCCAAGCTCTTTGTCAAGCTCGTCAAGTTTTCCCAGGACCAACCGCAGGGCAAAGCGACTGTCCCCGTCAATGAGCCATTATCCGATTCTGCGACTGTGGGCGAGAGCAACGTCGGTTCTGTCACCAGCAGCGACACCTCTGGTGCTGCCGCACCTCGCGAGGAAGCCAACGTGCCCGTTCGCGAAGTCCCAATCCAAGCCAAAGTGTGTCGATCGCAGATGGAACTGGGGCACCGGCACGTTAATTTTGGAAACATGGGCAAAGGCGAACGACGAGAAAAGACGATCGTGGTCAAGAACCTCTCTGAAGTCTCCTTGATTTACGCCATTACCAAGACTCGATCCGTTGCCTCTGGTACGTAATCGTCTCGGGGCGCTTTTTTTTTTCCTAACTCTGTCTTTGGACACAGGCGACCTTTTCATCTCTGACGGAACATTCGGAGTCATCAGGCCTTTTGGCAAGCGCGAGATCAACTTTGTGTTTACGCCTTCCATGCCAGGAGACTTTAAGGAGTTTTTCATTGTGGAAAACCTCCAAGACTACTCTGACAGGGTAAATCCAAATAGGTCTCCTTCGAACTAAGCTATACAATTTTGCCGTTTAGCAACAAATCAGCGTGAAAGCAACCATCCGCAAGTCCTCCACATTTTTTGTCAACTCGCTGTCCATCAACTTTGGAGCTGTCCTTATTAACGATCATCCTCAACAAGGCCCGCAACTGGTTATCACAAACACGTCCAAGCAGCCAAGAGCATTTGAGTGTCACGTCGACCATCCCCTCTACTATTTTGGCTTTTGCGATGCCCGCATCCAGTTTGAGCTCGACGAAGGCAGCGGCAACCGAACGTTCAGTAAGGAAATCGAGGACCAAATAGAAGGACTCGAACAAAAGATCAAGATTGCCCAGCGAAAAGGGAACCTAGACAAGGTAAAGCGTTTTAATTTTCTGTCTCATTCAACAAAAAGTGCAGGCAAGAACACTTATGGTCAAACTGGACAACTTGCGTGGAAGTAGCACGAGCGGTGGGGCTACGATCGCTCCCCTGGAGGCGCCCATTACACCCAGTCGAGGGGGATCTTCTCAGTTTGCAGTTGACGGCGGAGACGCCTTGGCTCAGCGAGACAAAGTGAAGCGTGTCGACTCATCAATCTCTATGACCCTAGAGCCACAGCAGTCGAGAACGGTCAACGTTTTTGTTCGTACGCATCTCTTGACCAAGAGTGAAATGCCGCACGAACCACAGGTAAAAAAAAAAAAAATAGAAATCGCGATTTGTTTTCTAAATAAAATAAAAAATTATAGGTCATCACTGGAACCTTCAAGGTGCATGAGAGCAAAAACGAAGATCGCGTGAAAACGATCGAGTGGTCTGCCAAAGTCTGCTTTAGCCACGAGGAGTTCGATAAGGCCAGTGAATTTGGCCTTCCAACTGGTGAAAAAATAAAAGGATTTTTTTTTCTTTGTTTTAGTATTTATTAATCTTGTCTTAAATTAGATTCTATTGCTCCCTCCCGTGTCGTTTCTCGCAGTGTTTCCCGTCGTGGATCCTTGGAAAACTCCCCTATTCGCACCGAGTTTGGAATCCGAGATCCTGGTATACTATTTTGACGACACTATAAGTAAGTAATGCAATTTATCTTCTCAAAAGTGAACAAAGGGTCTTCAAAGCTTGACAAAGAGATGGAGTTTGCCGTCGTCCCAATGCGCATGGATCTTGGCAACGTCGAGGTCAATCGCATGACCGAAGGTGAGGTCATCGTGGTCAACAACAGCAGCGAACCGATTGACTATGAGATCCTCGATGTTGAGTCTGATGCCCCGGTTTCTGACGTCGACCGGATGCTAATGCAGGGTGCGTACCTCAATTATCCTCCCCAAACACACACACACACACACACACACACACACACACACACACACACACAAAAACAAAAAAGAAGAGGAAGAAGAAGAAAACTGAAATTCTGTGCTCGCAGACAACGAAGGCGCACCGATCGCTGTAGACACAACAAGCCATGTCCAGTTTATTCTGCCCAAGCGCAAGGATCGAGTAAATCCAGGAGTGAATCAGGTCATCAAATTTAACGCTCGAACAACTGACCCGGGCCGCCAAATTCACCGATTGGCTATTCGCAACCTGAAAACAAAAGAGGATGTGCGCTGCATCATCGTCCTAAAATCCATTCAGCCAACCTACCTCGTCTTCCCTTCTCTTCTCGGAGGTGCGTCGCAGGAGCTCGATCTCGGCCAATGCTATTTTGATAGGTATGATGTCTCGAGAAACCTACTTGCTTGCAAAACTGATCAATCTTTTTTTTTTGAAAAAGCTCAAAGTCCTACGCGACCACATTTCCATTCCCGATCCAAAACCAATCGTCCAACACCCTGTACCTCTCATGCTCGTCCAATTTGATGAAGCAAGTCTTGGTGTTTGCAGACGAGGGCCTGAAGCAGCCGGTGACGGACATGGTGCTACCTCCCAACAGTTTGGTATTGCCACATCATCTATTCTGAAGTTTGCTAATCGAATCAACGTTAGCTGTCTGTGTACATTTGCCTCCAACCCTCTATCGCTCCAGAGTCGTTGCAGCAAGGTCAATGCCGCCATATCACCGGTGGCATCCGTTTCGATGTGTATACAGCACCAGCGCCTGCATCGGTGGATGCCACTGCAGATTTGAGCTCGCCAAGTGATTCCAAACGTGCACGTCTGCAAAAGGAGATTGTCAAATTTAGTGCCCTGGTCGGTCAAACCATCCTCACCTCCTCTCGACCGGTCATGCAGCCCATGAGCGAGCCTTTCCACGTTGGCCAGTGGTACCGCGGAAACGTCTCTATCGCCAACAAGTGCACTCGCTTGCCCCTGGAGTTCTCGATCGAGTGCTCCGAGTTTGTTCGCTTTGAGACCACCAAAGGTAATGTTTCTGTATTTGGTAAAAAAAGTAATTTTTATTTCCTTCTCTCCAGGCAAACTTGAAGGAAGCGAAGTCGACCCGGCCCGTGCCAAAACAACGCTGTCCTTTGAGATTTTGGTTCGATCGTATGGTCTGTGTCGTGACACGATTTCCCTTGTCAACACAACGGCAATGTCGCAGTCACTCTTGCTGAACGTATGCGTCTTTGTGGATGATCCCTTTGTCAGTGTGGAAGACGGCAGCAATCATACTTGCATGTCCCCAACCCATGCCGAGCGATTCGATGGGTAAGCATGCGAGGTTTTCTCATTTTGTCTTTTTTAATTCTCTCGTTTTTAAAGAACGCTGGTTGAGTACATCGAGGGCGCCGCGTCCGTGTCCTTCCAAAACGTGTATGTGTACGAAGACAAGGAAGGAGATTGGAAGACCGAGACGCAGCAGCGGCTGTTACGCATCGAAAACCTCTCGGACGAGCCTTTGACCATTGTTCCCTCGTCTAATCTCCCAATCGAGCTATATTGGACAGGTATGCTCTCTGTCTTGATTAGTATCTCACCTAAAAATAAAATTAATAACGTTTTCGCAGCCCCCGAAGACTGGTTGTGCGAAGTTTCAGACCCTTTGCTGGCGTTGGCAGTGCTCAAGAGCATGAATGAGGTCGCCTCGGACATGCCATCAGGACCCCAGATCGAGATCCCTCCAAAGCAGAATGCAGTTCTCGTCGTCTCAACACCAAGCATCACCCTTGATGTGGCCAAAGAACACGAAAATCAACTGCACAGTGGCCAATTCGCGCAACAAGGTAGTGAGAGAAAAAAAAAAAAACACACTTTTCTTGTTAAATTAATAAATAATAATAAAAAATTAAAAAAAGACGGTGCCCTTGTGCTCACGAGTATCCGAAAATCCTGGGGCTCTCGTGCTCGAATTTCCAAGGTGTTTTCAATTCACACCCAATACTGGTAAAGTATCCGTTGCAATAATTCTATCTCATTACCTCCCCCAAAGTGTTGCGAAAGGCCAAGCCGAGCCATCTTCACTTGACCTGGGCAAGATTGGCTTTTTCAATGCATGGGACGATGTCGAATTCAATATTACTCTGCGCAACACAAGTGCCGCGCCTCTTGTGCTTGGTGTCCCAGCTCTGCCGGGCTACCTGCTGCTGGACCCGGCCAAGTTGGACCACCTTCAATTAACATCGGATCCAAACGCGTGCACCGAGCCGTCCCGCTTGCTTACCGAGCCAACCCATCTACTCATTGACGGCGCAGTCGCGTCGTTTTCTTCTGAGCACGAGTTGCCAATGGTCTACCAGCAACGAGAGGGCGAGGTGGCCGTTCTCGTTCTGCCTCCCCAAACCCATTTCAATGTCCGTGGCTGGTTTGTCACCCGCGAGCTCGACAACCGCGTGATCCGCTCAATGTTGGAGTCTCAATCGAGTGCTCTGAGCATGGTCGAGTCCATATCGACGATGTTGCTGGCGCCTGCTGGCACGGGAGGGGCTGCCGCCGCTGCAGATGACGAGTTTTTCGGACCGTTTACGTGCTCGTTCTCTCTTCGCAACAAACATAACCCCCACAACCCAATCAACATGGAACTGCGTGGAGTCCTCACGACGTATGAACTGCGCCTCAAGCGTCTGGACGATGACAGCGGCAACCTTGTTATGCCCACTCTTCAGTTCCCTCCGTCCGCCGCAAGTAGCCTTCCGATCGCGCGATGGTTTTCGATAGAAAATGTCTCTGACCAACCAGTCACCTTTGAGGTACTGCAGGAGATATCTCCTCTTGAAGGTCTCATTCTTGGAAACAGATCACCGCGCAGCTGGACGACTGGTTGCACTCGTTTGTCACGGTCGACATTGTCTCGCGTTCGTCAAACACGCCCTTGTATGTGGTGCAACTTCGCCCACACGAGAGCATCGAGGTCAGGCTCAACCTGTTTATCGCTCCCAACCTTCGACCATCTCTTGTCGCCTCCGCACGCTTCGCCAATGCGACCCCAGAGCATTTTGGCCAAATCGTCATTCAGACGGCGCACCCAAACCCAGTCCTGTTGATGCAGTCGGACGAAAAAGTGCGAACGCTCAAGAGACTTCTCCCTGCGACACTCGACGTCTCCCTAGCGGCGGGAAGCAACAACAGCAACCCTTTAACGGCGTCCGCAACGGCAGCCGCGGACCTTGCCTCGTCTGCGAACGCCGTCAATGTCCGCCATTTCGTCCCCATTCTCGGCCAAGTCTCGGAGGCTCCACTCTTTGAGGTGCATCCGGACCATCTCGAGCTCTCGTTTGAACAAGCTGGCCTTATCTCGCCGTCTGGTTTCCCCGTTTTGCCAGAGCTGCCCAGCACTGCGGACGGCGGCGGCGTGGACGGATCAGAGATGGGCAGCGTCGTCGAATCGCGTTCATCCCGGGCCGGCTTTGGCAGCATCAATCCAAGCGAAGGGCCAACTGGAAGTATCCTTACCTCGACGGCCTCGTACTCGGCGGTGTCGATGACAGATCTGGCAGAGTCAAACCTAATGTCTCTCAACCACCATCACCGAAACCTGAACGCCGACGGTGAGACAACTGTTCGAACCGTGTTTGACTGGATGCGCCGCGCCAACAATAACAATGAGAGTGAACGTGACGCCGAAAGTGTCTCCTCGATCGTGTCCCCTCCAGCCTGTCAATCTCCCGACGAACTATCCTCGCGGCGAACGTCTTTCAGCGACGCTGGTGTCCCTGCAGTTTACACTTTGGATGAGCAGCAGCAGCAGCAGCAGCAGCAGCAACAACAGCAACAGCCGTCGCAACTACAAAGCCAGCACCGGCACGACACGTCTTTTGACTTTACCACCGTCAAGAAGCCAACGTTCACCATCCACAATGTTTCCCAGACGTTTGACGTCGTGCTCGAGATCACCATTGATCTTCCGTCCTCTCACAGCAATATCAGCTCTGACGCGAGGATCGTCCCTCTCGACGAAAACCACAGGTGACTGCATAACAATTTATTATTTATTTTATTTTAATTGTGACTATTTAGGATTACCGTGCCCAAGGGTGGTGAAGTTGAGCTGACAGTTGAATTCTCCTTGGAACTCGTCAAGCTCGCGATGGTGCAGAACGTGAGCATCCACGTGCGTGACGTGGACTCGGCCTCGCCTTCGTCTACTGTTGTCATCACGACAAGCGTTGCAATTTTCCAAGCATCCCCGATGCAGCGGCCCATGCGATCGAGACTGTTGTCTTCCTCATCGAGCCCATCGATTATGCCGCCCCTTACCCTTCCAGCAGCTGCAACGCACGCCCCTGGCTCGCTCATTGTGCCGACGGCGGCCGAGGGGCCCACTGTCCTCAATCCGCCGCCCACCCTGCACCGCTCCGAATCAGATGGCCTTCGTTCCACCTCGGCAACTCCATTCGTTCCGCCACCGTTGTCCACCAGCACATCTGCAGCTTCGATGGACGCCGCCAACTCGGCAATTGCCGGTGCTGAGCCCTCCTCATCCTCATTCCCCGTGGAAGAAACTGTGCAAGAAACTCCCGAAGCCTCGGTTGAAGACGTCCCACCAGCTGCCGTTTCCACGACATCAGCTGGCCACATCAAGTCTTCTTCTCATGGCGGTCCCCGGCTTATGTTGCGTGGGTGCACGCCTTTGACGTGCCTCGGTGGTTCCGGTGTGGAAGTACTGCCAACCTCTGGGACGACGGCTGTATCTCCGCTGTCCACAGCCCCGCCGCCAATGTTCCTCTCGTACGCCCAAATCGCCTCTGGCCGGCCGCTATCCTCTGTGCCGGCAAGATCGAGCACGCCCACGCCAGGCAGCGCGAGTGGGTCTATGGGCAGCAACCTCATGTCTCCGCTGCCGTCAGCAAGCACAGGGGCCGCAACTCAGCCACAGCAATCCTCGGAAAGGTACGAGCTCTACCTTGGGCAATTTAGCGTGAGCAACTCTCCGTCCTACCGCGAGTTTACAATTGACAACACGTCAAACGTCCCTGTTGATTTCAGGCTGTCGTACCTCCACGAGACGGACAAGGTGAAGCATATTATTTCCTGAATAAACTTTTTAAATCAAGAAAAAAAAAATTTT
>Ga0302233_10000407_pt1 | contig 35854 bp, 28 predicted proteins | sample II_Palsa_N3_1_FD_193516 | JGI IMG/M metagenome (GOLD analysis project Ga0302233, IMG submission 193516) | Peat permafrost microbial communities from Stordalen Mire near Abisko, Sweden - II_Palsa_N3_1 | ecosystem: Environmental > Terrestrial > Soil > Palsa > Peat permafrost | place: Sweden... | reverse complement strand
GTGGCGGACCTGCTCACTTCCCGTGATTGTGCGGAGCCGACAGTCCCCATTGGCAGCGCATGAGCTGGCTGTGTCATCGTTCGACACTACGGGTTGGCGAGAGACATCTCTTTGTAGAAAGTACCGCATTTTTCCATTTCAAACCCAAAAGCGGTTCCGTCGGCGAGCACGAGCATTCTTAGGCTCTTCTGGTCAAAGCATGAGCTTATTTGGAAAGACGGGGGGCGACCGGAACTCTATGGTGAGGTGGTATGCCGCTCCAAAATCTCACGATGTGCATGCGCTCTGAAGGGTAGTTAAAGATGAACAGACGAGAGATAGTTACCGGAATTGGTGTCACCGCAGCCTGGCTCGTAGCGCCCTCATCCACAAGAGCAATGGTGGAGAAGCACCTACCTGAAAACCTATTGGGCGGGGTAGGAGCATCGCAAGCTAAGGGTTCGGAGTCCATACCTCCGTTCTTAGAGCACCGCGTTCCGCGAGAAGGCCATTTCCTGTATGCCCGTGAGTACGAGGGCAAGGGACCGACGTTTGTTCTCTTGCACGGCTATCCCGACAATCTGCATATCTATGACCTGCTGATCCCAGTACTCGTTGCTGCTGGCCGTCATGTCGTAGCCTTCGATTTCCTTGGTTTTGGGGCTTCCGAGAAACCTGCTGGAATCGACTATGGTTTTAAACAGCAACTCGGAGATCTGCACGCGGTTGTCGACTTCCTCAAACTCGACAGCATTGTGCCGGTCGCTCACGATGCCGGCGGCGTGGCCGCTATCAACTTCACCTTGTCAAAACCTAAGTTGATTGCAGGGCTTGTCCTGTTGAATACCTTCTATGCAGATGCGCCGACGCTCCGTATACCAGAACTGATCGAACTGTTTTCATTACCTCAGACACGCGCCTTTGGACTAGCTATGGCTTCCGACCCCAAGCAGCTAGCTTTTCTTCTGAGGTTTCAGCAACTCCAGTTTGAAATCGGCGTGTCGCAAGCCCAGATCGACGTCATTGACAAGCTGGTACAGCCGCTCATCTTCAACAATTTTGCCCAACAGCCGAGTGCTGGACCCGCCTTCGCGGCTTTAGCTGCAGACCTTCGTCCCCAGATCGCTGTGAACAATCTGCAAGTGAGCAAGCTAGCAGAGTTGGGTATTCCGACGACTATCGTTTGGGGAAAGAGCGACGCGTATCTCAATGTCGGGGTCGCGCAGGATCTCGCCGGCCACTTCAACGGAGCGTCAGTACATCTGCTGGATGCCGGCCATTGGCCGCAACTTGATCGCCCAGAAGATGTCGGACGCTACCTCCTAACAGAGCGATAGGCGGGTCAAAGGCAGTCGCCATCGGCGTCGTTCGAATCGCAATAATCTTCCGCTGTGTTCGGTCACCATCGACAGAACAGATCTCATCGTGTTGCCGGGGATGCACTAACCTAGTCGGGATATGAATCATTTGAGCAGGAATGCAAAAGGAAGGTGGTTTTAGCGAAGAGACCTCAGCAATCTCTGTCTACGATTCGAAGTAAAGAGGCCCACAGATTTGCTAGAGGCCGTTGGATCCAGAGCTCTCCGCGTATGAACTTGAATGCCGCCGCTCCGCCTACCTCACGCGCTAGCTGGACGTCTTGCAGCTTTGTTACTTCATGCCGCGCGATTTGCGAATGGCCTTTAGGACTTCGATCAAGAGATGCCACGCAAAGGATTTCTTTCCAAAATGGAGGAGCGGCGTTCACAACCTTGCTGCAATGCCTGCTCTGCTTCTTCGGCATCTTCAATTCATCGACCGCGACTGCCGAAGATAAGCATATCTCGTTTACCCAATACTCCCACGCCGCGTGGCGCATCCAGGATGGAGCCTTCAGAGGTGTGCCGAGTCAAGTAGTCCAGACTTCGGATGGTTATCTTTGGGTGGCCACCGACGGCGGTTTGTTTCGATTTGACGGTATCCAGTTTTCCCCTTGGGTGGACCCAGTCACCGCACAACCATACACCTCGGAAGTCATCACTATACTTCCGATGGAAGACGGTGGACTGCTGTTGGGTAATGGGACCGGGCTGAAACGAATCGCGAACGGTCTCTTGAGTCCTCTGAGTGGTTCCACCGGACATATCAATTGGCTGTCTCGCAATGCGGACGGCACTGTGTGGCTTGCGCGTTCCCGCGTCAATGATTCATCCGGTTCAATCTGTAAGCTTGCTGGCGACCAACTGCAATGTATCTCCACCAAGGAGGTACCGGGTTGCCCCGGAGCTAATGCCGTCGTTGAGGACCGTTCAGGGAGACTCTGGATAGAGAGCGTGGATGCGATCTGCAGCTGGCTTGATGGGAATTCTAAAACCTTCAACATTGCAGAGCTGAAGTCGCAGCATGGTTTGCAAGGTATCACTGCCTTGGTCTCTGGAGATGACTCACTCTGGGTCGGTATGCCTCCCATTGGGATCCATCGCGGCTTGTGGAAATTCAATCAAGGGGTCTGGACGTCACCCCGCGTTATTGACTTCGATCCAGCAACCCTCAACATTTCAGCGCTATTTGTTGATCGAAAAAAGAGTCTGTGGATAGGGACGACAGACCGCGGGGTGTATCACCTGACGGAAGAACACATGGAACACTTCGGAAATGCTGATGGTCTCACGGGAGACACTGTTAAGGACATCTACGAAGACCGCGAAAATGACATTTGGGTTTCGACTACGGCCGGCCTAGATCGCTTCCATCGACGTAATGTTCTAACCTTTTCCAAGGCTGCAGGTTTACGAGGAGATCGGGTTACATCAGTCACTGCATCCCCGAATGGATCGGTCACAGTGGCCTCAGGGCAGAAGGTATTCACTTTTAGGCCGGGAGATGATGCAGCTTCCGTTAGCAATCTTTCCGTTCCGGGGCATACCACAACTTCTGTGCTGGGAGCTCATGACGGTAAACTTTGGGTGGGTGTCGACGATTCTCTCCGGGTGTACAGCAAGGGTCACTTTCGATCGATCACTTATCCAGACGGCTCCGCTTTTGGGCCTATCCGAGCACTATGCGAAGATAGGTCCGGTTGGATTTGGGCAATGCGCCCCTATGATTCCAAGCCGTACCGCATTGGACCCGATTACGTTCCAAGACCGTTAGCCAGGTACAACGAGGATGCCCTTGAAATAACCGACGACCCTGTGAATGGCGTATGGGTCAGATCGAGCAAGAGATCCCTTCTGCATGTGACAAGTGAAGGGATAGCTGTCGCTAAATATGAAATACCCAGTCGAGGCAATACCAGCCTTTCCATTGAGCGAGATGGGTCTCTATGGTTATCTCAGACAAAAGGCATGATTGTGATGACCAGCGGAAGGTGGATCTCAATGGACCGAAACAACGGTCTGCCTTGCGAAGAGATATACGCGTCAATCAGAGACAATCAACAGTCACTTTGGCTTTACGCGTCATGCGGAATTATTCGTGTGCCGAGTGGGGAGGTTTCAGCGTGGCGGCAAGATCCAAAGCGCAGGTTGCAGTATGAGCTGTTCGACGCGACCGACGGAGCGCAAACGAGCCCCCGCATTTTCACACCTAGGTTAGCTAAAACATCTGACGGTCGCTTATGGTTCGTGACATCAGATGTCCTACAGATGGTCGATCCCGGCCGAATCCAGCATAATCTCCTGCCTCCGCCGACCAAGATCGAAGCGCTCCTCGCAGACCACAAAAGCTATCCGATCGCCAAGACAATGCGCCTGCTTGCCCGCACACGAGACGTTCAGATCGACTACACGGGACTCAGCTTCGTCGCACCGCAGAAGGTGACCTTCCGATATCGGCTCCTCGGTGCGGAGAACGATTGGAGCGATGTCACCACGAGGCGTCAGGCCTTCTACATGAACCTTGGGCCTGGCACCTATACCTTTCAGGTGCAAGCTTCGAATAACGACGGTGTTTGGAATCGGTCCGGCGAATCCATCACATTTGTGATTCCGCCAACACTGATACAAACCTTGTGGTTTCGGATTCTCATTGTCGCCATTCTTCTATTGGTGCTTGTCGCCGGGATCGTCGCCCGTATGCGTTACTTGAGTGAAGCGATTCGCTCACAGCTTTCAGAACGCATGGTGGAGCGGGAGCGCATTGCGCGTGAATTGCACGATACGCTTCTGCAGGGCTTCCAAGGGCTGATCCTGCGCTTTGGTACAGCTGCAAGGCATATACCAAAAGGTGAACCCTCAAAGGCAATGATGGAGAGTGCGCTTGATCGCGCCGACGAGGTGCTCCTTGAAGGACGAAGCAGGGTGAGAGATCTGCGTGCTGATGATGTAACTTCTTCAGACCTGCTGACTGCTCTCAGCGACTTCAGTGATGAGTTGACGATTGGACAAGCCGCGGCATTCGATGTCACAAAGGTCGGCGACGAGCGCGAACTCCACCCCATTGTTCGGGAAGAGGCCTACTGGATTGGGCGTGAGGCGCTGTCAAATGCCCAGTTACATGCTTTCGCTACAGCAATCCGTCTAAGCCTGGATTTTGGTCCCAAAACGTTTGTGATGACATGCTCGGACAATGGCCGCGGGATCGAATCTGGCATTTTGGCGGCTGGTGTTCGCGAAGGCCATTGGGGGCTGAGTGGCATGAGAGAGCGCGCCGCCAAAATCGGCGGTACAGTGAGGATCACCTGCGACGGAGAGCCGGGAACACGCGTGACGCTACGCGTACCGGCAGCAGTCGCCTATCGGAAGTCCAAAGGTCAAAGCAGGGTCGAGCGACTCAAGATGCTTTTCCGGTGAATAGCGCGCAGTATGATAGCTCCAGTCGAGCGTGTTTCTCAGCGATTTTAGGACAACACTCCCATGAACACTACTCACCTCATAAGCGTGCTCAGCGTCGACGACCATCCAATCGTTCGCGAGGGCATCGCTGGGGCGGTCGACGGTGAACCTGACATGCACTTGATTGGCGAGGCCACAAATGGACTCGAAGCGGTCGCGCTCCATCGGCTTCACAGACCGGACATCACCTTGATGGATCTCCAAATGCCGGAGATGAGCGGGTTAGAAGCGCTTGAAACCATTCGCAGCGAAGCACCTTCGGCTCGCATCATCATTCTCACTACATACGACGGAGATGTTCAAGCGGTACGTGCGCTACGTGCAGGCGCACAGGGGTATCTGCTAAAGAGCATGCTCCGCAAGGACCTTCTAGCAACGATCCGCGCAGTACACAATGGAGAGCGCTGCATTCCTGCGGAAATCGCGCTGCTCATCGCGGAGCATGTTGGCGATACCGTTTTGACGACGCGAGAGATCCAGGTCCTGCGACTCGTTGCGAGTGGTCACTCGAATAAACTCACCGCAGCGCGCCTCTCTGTTTCGGAAGACACGGTCAAGAATCACATGAGTAGCATTCTCACCAAGCTCTCCGCGAACGACCGGACTCATGCCGTTACGATCGCGATGAGGCGTGGCTTCCTCGACGGATAACGTATCATTTCGTTCTCCGCATCGAGATCGAAGCCTCTCACGTCCCCTTGCGACGCTGCGGAACTTTCTTCTTGGTTACCGGAGGCTCACTTTTCAGGAGCGTATCAAAGGTTAGTCTAAAGAAATCATCGATTGGTGTCTTCTTTTGCGAATTCTTCATCAACAGCAGCGAGCCGAACCATGCCGCCATCAGGTATCTGGCAAGACTATCCGGATCATGCGACTGGGCAACTTCCCCACTCACTTGGGCTGCTCGGAGGGAAGCAGAGACCGCGGCGATCCAACGATTAAAGCTCTTTTCAATCAACTTCCCGAAGCTCTCTGGTAATGCAGAAGATTCCGCGGTTAAATTTCCCATAAGGCAGCCGAGAGAGATCTTCTGCCGCTCCTGAAACTTAAGAGCTTCCTCAAATTGGCCGCGGAGGCGGGCAATCTCCGATGGCTGAAGTTTCTTCGACCTGGGCGATCCTTGTGCGACGTCGGGTGGCGTGAACACCTTGTCGGCAACGCAAGCGTAGAGATCGAGCGCCTCAAGGCCTAAAAGTTCTTTACTCTTAAAGTAGTTGTAGAAGGTTCCCTTGGGAACGCCGACCAGATCGACTATGTCTTGTACACTCGTGCCATTGTATCCGAACTCATAGAATCGGACATAGGCTGCCTCTATGATCTTCTCGCGAGTTCCGGTGTTTGCCATGGCACTCCGTTTACAGTGCAATCATAGCGAAGCTGAGGCCACCTGTCGCTGATCTAGTGCTGGTTGGCATGAAACCGACCTGCAATTCAGGTCTGAGAGCCGAATGCACCTTGCTTAACCCCAATCCTCCACGTCTCCCTGGGTCCGAAACCGCTCGATGATTTCGAGCATTTCTCGTACCGGCGAGCCCTTATCGATGCAAGCTGAGAAGAGGACGCGCACCTCGACCGGCAACGTATAGGCTTGTCCGCTCAGGAGAACAATGGGGAATGTCGCGTTTGACGCTCGCATTCTGAGCAGCAACTCTCTGCCATTCATCTCAGGCATGTCGTAATCCACAAACGCTAGGTCGACAGCGTCGAAGTCTTGTTTCAAAGCCTCGAACGGTCGATCGGAGATGATCACGGCGTACCCGTTGCTTTCAAGAAGAGTCTGACGGAGCTGAAGGCATACAAGATCGTCATCCACACATAAGATCCGGTGTCCGGCTGATGAGGTGTTCTCTCTTCTGCGCATAGTGAGCCTCCAAATGCAAATGAATCTGTGTGCAATCGACTACCGCAACGCTAACTGACATACGCCGAAGTTCTCTTGTCGAAGCCACTCGGCTTTTAGCGGAACAGGCCCGAAAGGTATCCGTGAGGCATTAGGCTCCGATCTCCAACGACTGTTCAGCGAATCTCGGGCGGTTCGCATCGTTGGAACCTCTTGCCTGTCAATAGATTGGCTGTCGCTTGATCGTCGAATCGCGGAAAAAAGGAGGAAACACCCTAAATGACCCCCCACGAATGGGTAATTCCTTTTCATGGTTTCTGAGTACGACTGGTCGTATTATCAATTGCAGAAGCACATGAAGGCGGTAGCGGACATGAATGACAGACGCAACCCACAGCCCTACACAAACGTTCCAGGGAGCCCGCTCCCTTCAATCGCAGACAGCATGTATACCCCGCCCACATCAGAGAAGCGCAGCAGAACGGCGGTGATACCTCTATTGCCTCACGCCCGAACGACAAATGCTTCGGTTGACTACGTTCATCTGCCAAGGCTGGTCGTTACGGTCCATCTCAACCCTGTCCGCGTGCAACAACGGTGGCTGCTTGATGTTTCTTCCGATCCCAAGATCGACACTGCCGAAAACCTCAGCTTCGATGCTGACGATGCACTTTCACCTGAGGTGGCTCATGCGTGCGATTCCGTGCAGTTTCATCTTCCGCGGACAACACTCAACGACTTCACTGACGCGAACGGGCTGCCTCGACTCTCCATTGAATGCCATGGGGACCTGAGTGAGTCTCCGGTCTTTGTCCAGCTCACGAGCCTTATCATTCCCTGCATCGAGGCCCCGTCTCTCTTCTCGTCCACCTTCATGAATCATTTTGTGATGCTCTTTTGCTCACATGTGGTTCATCTTTGGAGCTCCCGCCCGAGGGACGAAGAGGTACATCGTGGCGGCCTCTCCACCTGGCAGAGGCGGCGGGCGATGGAACTCTTGTCAAAGGGAACGTACGACGATGTCAAGCTGGCGGTAATTGCCAAAGAGTGCCGCTTGTCTGTGAGCCATTTCGCGCGGTCCTTCAAGAAAAGCTTCGGACTTCCTGTCCATCGCTGGGTCATCGCTCAGCGAGTCGATCACGCTAAGCAGCTCCTTCTCAACTCCAATGAATCCCTTATAGAGATTGCCTTCCAAGCCGGATTTTGTGACCAAGCGTCCTTCAATCGAACATTCGCGAAGCTCACGGGCACCAGCCCCGGCCGCTGGCGTAGGGACTTCAAGGTGTAATCTCCCTTGTTGTGGAGTTTGCATATCGAATGACTCGCTAACGCCTGCGAGCACGTTTGATGAGTTCTTCGACAGCGAGTGTTGCGAAACCACGCGAGCCTGAATCGCGCATGAAGCGCTCCGAGACATGGAAGCTGAAGTAGATACCGCAAAGCTCGAAGACAAACTGCTCTGCGTCAAGATCCTGGCGGAAGTCGTCCATTGCGATGGCCTGGGTAACGAGCTGCCGCAGGTGAGTACACCAACGAATTCCTTCCTCTAAGAGAGAATCTCGGACGGAACCTTCACGGTCATCGAATTCGAAAAAGCCAGCTAAGAGTGGAGCGCCGCCTAACGCCGTCGGACGAGACGCCCACGCCAACCAGTTTGCGATGGTGGCTTCCAATCGAGGGAGCCCTTCGGCGACATTGAGAGCTGGGGACACAACTTCCGAGCGAAAGACACTGCCAATGTGCTTAATCAGCTCCCGGTGAAGTTGCTCTATCGATTTGAAATGTGCAAAGAGGCCACTCTTCGACATTCCTATGTGTTTTGCGAGATTCCCTAATGTCACTCCGGAAAACCCATAGATACAGACGATCTCGAATGCAGCTTGAAGTATGAGCGACCGCGTCCCCTGCTCATTGTTTCTTACAGTCATGCTCGCTCAATCCTTCATCGTTGACAGAAGGTGAACACCCTCGCAGAGGCTGCTCGATTATCTGCGCCACGGATGTCTCAATGGCAACCAGATAACGATATGGTGCCGATCAGCCGAATGCTTGGCTTATCGCGCTGAGTTTTGTCTGAAGACATCGTCAAAGAAGAAATTGTCATACACATCGCTGATGTGAGATGGCATGATAGTACGACTGGTCGTATTATTTAGATAGCCCAAGTGTTGCTTGGACTTGGGGTGACTGATGCAGGCCTATCAAGAATGCGCAGATTACATTCAACGGGTTTCCGGAGTAAAAACGGTCATACAGGGCAAATGGAGCCTGGAAATCCTATGCGCCATGCGAACCGAACCCGTTCGCCTCAGCCGACTCATGAGGCTCATTCCCCAGGCGTCGAAGAAGGCACTAAGAGCCAATCTCCGATCCTTGGAGTCCGCACGGATCGTTGTGAGAAGGGATTTGAGCGATACCTTGCTTCATGTTGAATACGACTTTGTCGATGACACGAGAGAGACAGTCTGGGCGATCTTGGATCATCTCGCCGTTTGGGGAAAGATCTTGCAAGCAAGAGCAAAGGTCCCTCCTTCGCAGGCTTGATTGGTGAACCTGACATTGCCATTCTGAGGATTGTGCAGAATCGCGTCACTCTGTCGATTGTTTCGAACAATCCTGAAGCTCATTTGCCAAGACGAGTTGAAGCCAGATTCGTAGTCTAGGAAATGACCGACGAGTTCGGCGCTCGAAAGATATAGGGAGTCCTCATGCATAAGGATCTAGACGGTAGAGTCGCGATCGTCACCGGAAGTTCCAAGGGGTTCGGCTCGGCCATCGCAAAAGCGCTGGCAGCCGAAGGGGCGTCAATAGTCGTGAATTATGTTTCAGACAAGGCCGGTGCGGAAAAGACTGTGGCCGCAATCACTGCGGCAGGCGGCATTGCGATAGCCATTCAGGGATCAGTTAGTAACCTCTCGGAGGTGAGGCGGATCTTCGAGGAGGCGATTGCGGCTTTCGGCAAGGTAGACATCCTCGTCAATAACGCAGGCGTTTACACGTTTGGTCCTCTCGCGGAGATCGAAGAGGCGGAGTACCGGAGGCAATTCGATACGAATGTCTTGGGAACACTTCTGATGTGCAAGGAAGCTTCTCTTCGCTTTGGCGACGCCGGCGGAAGCATCATCAACATCGGCACCGCCGGTACGACCCTCAATCTGCCTGGCACGGTGATGTACACGGCAACCAAAGCAGCCTCCGATTCCATCACCCATGTTCTCGCCAAAGAACTAGGCAGGCGCGGTATCCGAGTGAACTCGGTAAATCCCGGGATTGTACTGACCGAGGGCGTCAGTGCCTTGGGAATGAATTCTGAGACGGCCTTTGTGGTTGACCTTGTTACCCAAACGCCACTGGGGCGCGCTGGAACGACCCAGGACGTTGCGGATGTCGTTACGTTTCTTGCCTCTGACAAATCACGCTGGGTGACCGGGCAAATCATACAAGCCTCGGGCGGACTGCAATAAAACCAAGCAGGTCGCCGTCGCCACGGATGCGCTCTCTCTCTCAATCACGGGTCATGCTGTCTACGTCTCTAGTGGAGGGGTGACTGAGCAATTCATTCGATTCGGCAACCACTGACCCTCACCGAGTGATTGCTCCCCTAATACAAGTCAACCCGGAAACAGGAGATAACATGAAAAGCCTCAAGATACTCAGGATCGGCATAGCGGCTGGCATCGCGGTCGCAGCACTTCTTTGTACAACAGGACAAGCAGCGGCTCAAGAGTCCAAACCCAGCAAGATAGGAACAGTAGTGCTCGTTCATGGGGCATGGGCGGACGGTTCATCCTGGACAAAGGTCATCCCGCGTCTGGAGGAGAAGGGTCTCAACGTGGTGGCGGTCCAGCTTCCGCTGACGTCTCTGGCCAACGATGTTGCCACGGTTGAGCGTGCGATCGCGATTGCGCCTCCGCCGGTACTCCTCGTAGGTCATTCATATGCCGGAGTTGTCATCACGCAAGCTGGAAATGATCCAAAAGTTATTGGCTTGGTATACGTGGCGGCGTACGCACCAGACGCGGGCGAGTCTGCTGTGACGCTCAATTCCATGTATCCACCTGCCCCCATAGCTGCGGACAATTTGATTACGTCAGACTCTCTCGGAAACCTGAAGCTGCTGCCAAAAGGAATCTTGACCGACTTTGCGGAAGATCTACCTCTGAGAGAGAAGACGACGCTTATCGCGACGCAAGGCCCAACAGCCCAAGATGTGTTGGGTACACCGGTCACGGCTGCAGCATGGCGGACCAAGCCATCCTGGTTCATCATTGCAGGGCGAGATCGCATCATTCAGCCACAGTTGGAAGAGTTCATGTCAAAACGCATGAATGCCGTCACCATCACCGCTGATTCGTGCCACGTGATCATGCTGGCTAAACCAGACGAGGTCACAGACGTTATTGTTCGGGCCAGTCAATCTTTCGACAAGTAAAGAGTGCCGGTTGGAAGGCGCTGGCGCGTTGTTCAAGTGAGCTGATGCGCCAACTGGCTCACACCTGCCCTCCTCTATTCGGAAGCTGATTGTTCGACTTCTTCCTTTTCGCTGCGAAGGTACGCCAACCCCGGGAGGCTCTTTCGATCTCCTTGAGAGAAAACAATGAAGGAAAACATCACGAACCGCCCGGATCTTGAAGAGGCACTGCAGACAAAATTGATTGAAGAGCATGTTGATCAACCAAGACCTGAGAAACTCAAGCCTCTAGTAAAAGTTGACGAGACGCCCTTTCGCAAAGGCATGCGAGAGAAGGTCGAAACGGTAGAAGTATCGACATTAAAACCCAAGGGTTAGAAGTAGTCATACCGCGAGGGTCAAGGCTATCGCCGGACAGATCGACAACATAAAGGGGAGTGGCATGGGAAAGCTCGATGGAAAAGTTGCTCTGATCACCGGCGGCACGAGCGGAATTGGCTTTGCTACTGCAAGGCTCTTTGTAGCCGAGGGGGCGCAGATCTACGTAACAGGGCGCCGCAAACACAAGGTTGAAGAAGCCGTGACGAAGATCGGTAAAGGATGTATCGGCGTACAGGGAAACGTCGCAGATATGGCCGATCTCGATCGTCTCTTCAATCAAATTACAAAGGAGTTCGGAAGACTTGATATTGTCTTCGCGAACGCAGGAACGGCGGAATACGCACCCATGGGCCAGATCGACGAAGCGCATTTTGAACGAATCTTCAACGCAAGCGTGAAGGGTTTGCTTTTCAGTGTGCAGAAGGCTTTACCGCTGATGCGAGAGGGCTCGACGGTCGTCCTGACCAGTTCCGTAGTCGGGAGCAAGGGCTTCTCATCTAATTCGGTGTACGCGGCTTCCAAAGCTGCTATCCGCTCTTTCGCGCGGACTTGGACGACAGACCTCAAGGATCGCAAGATCCGTGTCAACGTCGTCAGTCCAGGGTCGATTGACACGGAGGGATTCCGCGAGTTGGTAGGGACTTCGACGGTGGGCCAGCAGCGTATGACCAACTTAGCGAAGGCAGTCCCGGTCGGCCGAACCGGCCATCCGGATGAGATCGCGAAGGCGGTCTTGTTCCTTGCCTCTGATGACAGCAGCTACATCACTGGAACTGAACTCTTTGTCGATGGTGGTCTGGGGCAGGTCTAGCATGGTCCATCGTTCGTGTTCTCTGAGGATCCTATCGGTACCCGTTTCTCCCTCGGTCGGACAACACCCTCTCGCCACTTGAGCGCCGCAGGCAGGAAAGGGGGAGTGCAGAAGGGGGAACGCCTTCTGCCGCGCCGCCGGCGAGCGAGGGCCGGTACGCAGGCTTTCCGAGGAGAACCGGTGGGTGAACGCTCAGCGCATCGAGGTATCGGGTGGAACGCTGATTTAGCAGGTCGCTAGGACCTTTGCTCGTCGCTGCCACCAGGCTGGAGGAAGCTGGGGCAGATTCAGTTTCTCCTTGACCACATGTGCCTCGAACAACGGATGCTACCTTGGTTGCAAGCAACAGCTACCGAAGGCGGTCAACGACCACATCGTGCTGGAACCGGAGCCTCGTTTCCATCTCGCTCCTCCCGGAACTACTTGCTGATGCGGGTTACGCGTGAGCTGCTGCGGAGAGCAAAGCTTCAAAGGGAGCAAGAAACTCCTCACGTGATTGCTGACCCATATCAACGACTTTGCTGCCGCCAGCCGCAACAAACGTCACATCATCGATCCCTATGACCTTGAGGATCAGCCGCAAATACATGCTCGCGATATCGCGATCGCGGATCGGCGAACCTTCCGTGTATACACCGCCCGAAGCCAGCAGGACAGTGCACTTCTTACCGTGCACCAGACCTTCGCCGCTGGCACCAAGCGTGCGGCCTTTGCGGACGATATGGTCAACGTAGGATTTTAAATTTGCCGGAATGTTGTAGTTGTACACCGGCGTGCTGATTGCGATGGAGTCCGCCGCGAGCAGTTCGTCGACGAGTTCATTCGAAACCGCCAGCACTTCTTTCATCTCAAGCGTGTGCGCTTCAATAGGGGTCAGACTCGCGCCAAGCCAGGGCAGGTTCACATACGGCAGGTTCATCTTAGCGAGATCACGTTCGACGACCTCTCCTTCGGGATGTGCGGTCTTCCAATCTGCAACGAACCTCGCGGCTAGATTCCGGGAGATGGAGTATTCCCCACGTGGGCTTGCTTGGACGATCAGGAGCTTCAGCATGTTTTCTGTCCTTTCGGCTGTCTTGCTGAGAGCGAAACTAGCTCTCTGTCGCGTTCGCGTTTTACGTGCCGCTGCCTTTTCTGCCGCGGATTAGAGTTCTGTCAGGAGCGCGTTTACGCGCGCACATCGCCCTGCTCAAACGGCAGGGGTGTCGCAGCCGTCTTATGCCACAAGAGGTAGGCAATTATGAGGACGATGAAAAATGAGAGTGGGAACAAGGCGTAGACGCGGTCACCTGTGATGACGTGCGCTGCCGTCGCACCTAGAAACTCGATGGAGAAGCCCGCGTAGGCCCATTCCTTCATCCGGGGCAGCGTGCCCGTCAGGATCGCAATGCCGCCGAAGATTTTGAATACGCCCAAAATCTTCATCAGGTACACCGGAAAGCCGAGCGCGAGCATGATCTTCACAATGCTTGCCGGACCATTGGTGAAGGCTTCAGCGAAGGCTCCCAGAGTGCCGGGAATGAACATCAGCAGCGTTAAAGTCCAGTAGAGGATCTTGTTCCGCCGGAGCGCCTTGGCAGCGGAGTTCCGCGTCAGGGCTTGCGTTGGTTGGTGTGCGGCGGTGCTAGCTGTCGTCTGCATTTGCTTGTCCTCTCATGTGCTCGCGCAATTTCTTATGCAGCGTTCGCGAGTACGAACAACCTGTTCGTAGCGCTATTATGGAGTGCATGCGAAATCCTCACAAGAAGGCACTTTCTTGAGCGAAACGAACAAATTTGTTCCTACGGAAGCGCTTGGTCCCGCAGACTGCAAAGGACTTGCCGAAGTTCTGATGAGCGTCGGCGACAAGTGGACCATCCTGGTCGTGGGCGCGCTTTCGAAAGGGCAGTTGCGCTACAACGAAATCCAGCGGCGCGTGAGCGGTATCTCCCAACGAATGCTGACGCTGACACTGAAGCGGTTGGAAGCGGACGGGATCGTAACCCGCACTCTCTTCCCGAGTGTCCCACCGCGCGTGGACTATGAGCTGACGGAATTGGGAATGACGCTCCGGGGCGCGCTCGTTCCACTTCATCGCTGGGCGGCAGGAAATAGGCAGGCCATCCTTCAGAACCGCGCTAAAGCCGGTTCATGAAGCTTTCTCTAATCTTTGCAAGTCCAGAGAAAGTTGTCTCTGCTCAGTCGGCGGCGTAGACGCAGCAAAGGGGAAAGTGCAGAAGGGGGAACGTCTTCTGCCGCGCAGCCGGCGGCCGGAAGGCCGGAAGGAAGATGGAAGTGGGTGCAGGGAGAAACCGTCGAGGTGTCTCCCTACCGCCGTTTTGTGGCGTATACAACGCAAGCAAAGGGCGGCAGGTTCGCCGCCCGTCTGCCTGTCGCAACTAAGCAGCTTTCTTCGCGACCTTGGCCGCTGGTTGCGCTGCCTTCTTCGCCTTGTCCTTCACTGCGAACTCCTGCTTCACCTTTGCGGCGATGGCTTCGGTGTCCACCTTGTAGGCGGTGGCCGCTTCTTTGAGAATTGCGGTGGGATTGGCCCGCGAAGACGCCAAGAGGATGCTTGCTTCCACTATCAGACGGGAGAGGGTGCCTTCATCGGCTCGACGAACAAAGGCAGTCAGAGTCTTGCCGATGCCTCCATCGTCCCGCTTCTGCCGGATACCATGCTGCCGTGCCAGCATCTCGACGCGGTTCTCATCCATGACGCTTACCAGCTTTTCGAGAATGAAGAGCAGGTCACGCTTCAAGAGACGAACGGGAACAGCGGCGCTCACAGCGGCGAGGACGCGGAGGCCAGTCGTACTAGCGATGGCCTGTTCCTTGCGCTGCTTCTCCTGCTCGGCCTTCCACTTCTCATCGTTGCGGCTGGTTGGCTGCTTCGGATGATGGACGGGGCAAGTGGGATTGGCACATACCTTGTGGATGGTGCCAACGTCCGAGCCCTCGGTGATGATTGCCTCGGTCGTGAACTTGCACACCTTGAACTCGGGCCGCTTCGCGTCGTCCTTCGATTTCGGCTTATCGTCGCGAATCGCAGTGTACCTGTTCCTTGGCAATACGGGGCTTCCATCTTTCTGTGCGCCATAGGCCGTGCTGATCTGAACCAGTTCCGGCTTCGCGGCAACGGTCTGCGCGACGTGCGCTGAGACTTTGGCAGCGTAGCAATTGGGGTCGGTGCATCGGTCACCCTGTCTTCCGAGGTCATCGCCGAACAGTAGCTTGTTGTGGCCTGTCCGCTGGGGGCAATCGGCACAACTGCCAGCGGTCGGGACAAGCTGCGCGTCGCGCTTGTTGAACGGCGCATCTTTCAGGACTAACAGGATATTGCTGTCAATCCAGAATTGCAGGTTGCGGACGGGCAGCAGGATACGGGCGGGCTTCGATCCGCCGTTATAGACATCTTTGAAACAGGCTTGGAGCGCGGCTTCCTGCTGGTCGGCGGGCAGCTTCGCCAACAGCAGAGCATGGCCTACACCGATTTCATCGGCATAGAACGCATCGACCGCTGCCGGTACAAGGTCGGCCAACTTCAGCCTCGAAGCCACGAAGACGGGAGATTTGCCCACCTTCGCTGCGATCTGCTCGATGCTGTACTTCGGCTCTTCCAAGTCCAGCAAAGCGCGGAATCCCTGCGCCTCCTCCATCGGGTGGATTTCGGACCTGACAAGGTTCTCCACCAATTGAGCCTCTAACGCGGCTGCGTCGGAGAGATGAACGATGCGGACGGGCACGGTCGGAACCCCGGCCATCTGCGCGGCGCGGTAACGCCGTGCTCCAGCGATGATCTCGAAGCCATTCTCAGTGAGGGGACGAACCAACAAGGGCGAGAGTACGCCCTGGGTACGGATGGACGATGCAAGTTCCTTCAAGGCAACTTCTTCGAAGGTGCGGCGCGGGTTGGTCTTGGACTCACTCAGCAAAGCGAGTGTTACGTTGCGGTATTCGGTGGCGTTGACGATCTGCGTTTCCATGATGGTGTGCTCCTTTCGAGCGGTTGAGGGATGAACAGTAGCGGAGCAGAAACATGCTGGGCGTTCCGCTCCAAGGGAGCGGACTAGCCACGAATGCACTTGTCCGTAAAAGCCTCGACAAAGCCCTGCAAGCGCAGGTTGTTGTCCCATGTCTTGGCGAATCGCTGGTGCTCCTCGTGAAGCTGCACAAGATGCACGTAGTTGCCGCGCACGATGTTACGGCTCCACTGCTCGACGCCCAGATAATCGTTGCGAAAATAGAACGCGGACAGGTGCGGGACTCCGGCCATACCAAGCTCGAAGCACATCTCCGGGTCGCGCATGAGGTCGCCGTTCTGTTCGCCATAGTGAGCAACGGAAAGCGCGGGGAGTCCAATCGGGCCGGACTCGTCGATCGCCTCGATGACAAGCTCCATGTACGGGACGTTGTCGATCTTGAGATAGAGGCCGGGGTGCCACCCTCCGGCCATCTTGAGGATTTGAAGGATGGTTTGCATTACGCCACCCGCGCCAGTTCTGCATCGGGCATCGTCTCGGTCGCGGACGGTTCCAATGCGGCAAGGATGACAGCGGAGGTCTGCTGAATGACCTCCAGCGACTCAATCAGCAATGATGCGTTGCCATGATAGAGACTGATGTAATCGGCACTCGCGGTTCCGGCTTCCAGTCCTACGGCTTTGCCGACAACAAACGCAATGGCCTCGGCCTCCGTTTCGCGCACCACCTTGGTAGTGGTGGTTCGCCGCTCGGCCTTATGCAACATTTCATGCGCCAGCTCATGGAGCAAGGTGGCGAAGGTTTCGGCCTTCGATTGTCCGGGCAGAATGGCGATGCGTCCGCCGTAGCTCATGCCAAGCGCAGGAGCGATCTTCTCGCTATAGACAAGCTCGATGCCCTGACGCTCGATGAACGAAACGAGACGGTCGTGATTCTCGCCTACGTCGCCGTATACCTCGCGCATGGCGGGAAGCTCCACGCCTTCGGTCTGCTCCACATCGAAGACATAGGCATTTCGGAAGCCAACAAGGGCGCGGGTATTTTGCTTGGTGATGTCCTTCTCGGCCTCTTCATCCTTCTTGCGCTTGATCCCGATGATGGGAGCCAGAATGCGGATGCCTTTCTCGCCTTTCTTTACGCGGCGTCCTAGCTGGTTCCACGCATACATCCCCGCTACTTTCGTCGCTGTCGGGCGCTGTCTTGCAATTTCCAAGACGTTGCCGAAGGAATACGAATGAAAGCAGCTCATCGCATTCAGGTAAGCGGTGAGTGCATCCGAGTGTCCGGCCTCTAGCTGCTCGATGAGGCTCTGGACATTGGCGGCGATCATCTCTTTCGCTGTTTGCCGTGGCTGCGGCTGTTTGGGGTTTTGCGTGGACGGGGTGACGGTGATGGCGGTGGCTGTGCTGTTCATGGGGTGCTTCCTCCTTGGCGGTTGCCGTTGCTTTTCATGCCTTGCGTGGCATGTACCTACATGCCGAACGCCTCCTGGCGAAGGCGGGGCGGCAAAGCGCAAGGGGAGGGGTATCTCCCATCCGGAGCAAAGCGGAGGACGAGCGAAGCGAAGGTCTGCACAAGCGCAGCGCGGAAGACTGTTGGGAAACCCCTTGCGCTGCGCCAGGGCAGAGCCCTCAGCAAGGTTTGGTTTCCTTATTCGTGCGCGTCAGCGCACATGAATTCCAGGGTCGCGTTGCGGCAGGAACAGGCCGCTGTGGTGGGAAGCGGAGAATGCGCAGCAGTCGCAGCGCGGGAGGAGACCCCTCCCGTGGATGGCGATTGCCATAGGCATTGGGTATGACCGATGATGGAGGTGGGACGGGTACGCACCGTCCTGGGGTGTCGAAACCCCGATAGACAAAGAGCGCCGCCGGGCGCTCTGAGCAACTCCCTAGACCTTTTGGCGTCGGGGAGCCTGTGGCGTATGTCCAGGCCCCTAAAGCTAAAGGCCACAGGAGCCTGTCTATCGGCTTTCGAACTCCCCGACCTCGGGTTATAGGGCTGTTTGCGGGGGCGCACCGCAGACGTTTTCGCCTCCCCATCCGATTGAGGAGTTATGCTGATCCCGCATACTATTTCCCGGAAATGGTTCTTACCGGTCTTCACGGGACCGGTATTTGTATTGCCTCTGGTTAAGCAATGGAGGCACGGCTTTGTGCGCATGACAATTCCATGTGCGAAACCGACGGGGTATCCGCGATGAGCGCCATTCGCGAACTGACCTTCGCCCCGAAAGGTGGAGGGCGGCTGCCGCTGCCGGACCGGTGCAGCCTTGATCTTTCCTGTTTTGAAGAACCCGAGGTACAAGACGCGCTGGCCGTTGCCATCGAAGAAATACTCTACGTTGTCACGTTTTCCGGGATTGAGTTGCAGGCACTGGACGGCGTGACCGTCACTTCGGACTGCCGTGTGGCTGCATGCGCCCTGCAAGACCTTCCCCAGGACCAAGTTCCGTTAGAGATGAACCCACAGCCGGAGGTCATGGAGATGGCACGGACGGCTGCGGTCCGCCGCGAGGGAGACCTTCGTTTCCATATCGTGTTGCGCCGCGGTCTCGCGTTATCGACACTCTCTCTGGAGCCGGCGATGCAGCGGTTGGCGCTCGGTTGCATCGCCCATGAAGCCGCGCATGTGGAGCACGAGAGCCATCTGTACCGGATGTTTCCTGACAGCTATGGAAAGCCGCTGGAGTGTGGCAACCGGTCGCGTCAGACCTTTTTGAAGGCCATGGATGTCTGGAGCGAATATGCCGCGTGCCGGTCTTCGGGGATGTTTCGCCCGGAAGCGGTGGAGGAGTTTGAAGGGATTCTCTGCCGGGCAATCGAAGACAGCTCTGCAGCGGCATTGGAACAGATCAAGGCACATCGCGAAGGGCGCGGCGCCGGCGATGTGTTTCGCGAACTTCAGCAAATCTTCGGGGACGTATTCATCTGCGCAGGTTACCTGCTCGGCCACGTCCACGGGATGGAACGAAATCTGAAAGATCACACCGAGCGCCTGCACGAGGTCTTTCAAAAGAATCCGGAGGTGAAAGATCTCATAACGCGTCTCGAACGCATCCTGCACGAACTTTGGCTGCAGGAGTTCGTCTGGGAATCGATCGAAGTATTTGCGCCTATCTACGAGCTGATCTGCGAGATGATGGCCCAGTGCGGACTCGTCTTTGGCAGACACGAAGAGGAATGGCGCATCGTGATGTATGAGAAGCCCGAAGCAGGCGAAGCTGCTAGAAAAGCTCTGCAACGGTGGACCGATCCGGTCGATGAACCGGGAGCGTAAGCAATGGTAACGTTCGCCTCTAGGCGAATAGACGGCGAACATGGCAGAATGGTGTGTAGGTTACGGAGTCCTGCATGTCCAAACCGGATCAACTCGAAGTTGCCATGGAGAAGCTGTTTGCCGAAGATGAGGGCCTACCGTGTCCGGTCGGAACGGAACTCCTACGAAACTTCGCTGAAACACGTCCGCTCGACTTCGCGTTTCTCAAACCACACAATCTGATCGATCTAAACAACTCGGCCTTCGAGGGCATTCCCGAATGGGACGCTTTCGCTCAGCATTATGCGGAATGCGAGCTGTGCAATGCCTGAATCGAGCGAGATGAAGTCAACGCTCCACGCGTTGGGCCCTCGCAAGATCGTCCACGTCGACATGGACGCGTTCTATGCTTCTGTCGAACAACGAGACGACCCAAGCCTTCGCGGACGCCCTGTCGTTGTGGCCTGGAAAGGAAAGCGCTCGGTGGTTTGCGCCGCTTCGTATGAGGCGCGTCGCTTCGGTGTCAGGTCAGCAATGCCCGCAGTGAGTGCGGAGAGACTCTGCCCGGAAGCGGTCTTCGTTCCTCCAGACTTCGTCCGCTATAAAGCAGTGTCGCAGGCGGTGCGGGAGATCTTTCAGAGGCACACCGATGCGATCGAACCACTCTCCCTGGACGAAGCGTATCTCGACGTCACCGAGAACAAGACAGGTCTGCCGACCGCGACCGTGGTGGCGAAGACGATCCGCAGGCAGATTTGGGAAGAGCTGAATCTCACGGCATCGGCAGGCGTTGCTCCAAACAAGTTCCTGGCGAAGATCGCATCGGACTGGCGTAAGCCGAACGGTCAATTTGTGATTCAGCCACACGAGGCGCAACTATTCTTACTCACGCTGCCGGTGGGTCGCATTCCAGGTGTTGGCAAGGTCACTGAGGCGCGGATGGCCCGCGCCGGGATCAAACTGGTCGGCGACATTTACGCGATGGATCTTCGGACACTGGAACAGGAGTTTGGCGACTACGCCCACCGGCTGCATGAGCTGGCTCGCGGGATCGACCACAATCCAGTGATCTCGAATCGGGTTCGCAAACAAGTCTCTGCGGAAGATACGTTCGAAGACGACATCCCCCTGCCTGAATGCGTGCCGCATATCCAGCAGTTGGCAGAGAAGGTCTGGAAGGCATCGAAGGAAAATGCGCGCGGGGCGAAGACTGTCGTTCTTAAGCTGAAGACGAAGCAGTTTCAATCCATGACGCGCAGCCTGACAACGAGTCAGCCAGTTTCGAGTTGTGAGGTGTTGGTCGAAACCGCGTTGGGATTGTGCGAGCGCGTCGCTTTGCCGAGGGAGCAGCTATATCGCTTAGTGGGCGTGGGACTGAGCAACTTTCAATTCGAGCAAGAGGGCAAACAGAATCAAGCAACGGAAGATGTTCCGATACTGATGGCTGAGATGCTGCTTGAATCGCTCTAAGAGCGGCGGCCGATCGACGAGTGTTCGTGGGAACACGAAAGTGGCGGGTTCCCTTTCACGCTGCGATCTGATGAACGTAGTGCGGCAGTTCCTTATCCGAAAGGATGTGTTCAAGCCGCTGTTTGCTCAACGCAAGCGGTGACAGCCACTCGGAAAGGTACTGTTCCTGGATCGTTATGATGGTGCGCTGGTGTCCGGTTGCCGCGACTTCGGGTGTTGGCTCGTCGGTGATGGCCGCAAACGAATCGAGGCTGGGTTTGCCCGGCTGCGTCCAGTGATCCCAAAGACACGCGACCAGCATGTCTCGCTCGGGCTTTGGATCAAACTCGAGAACAAGATTCTTTTCCTTCTCGTCGGGAGCAAGTTCGCGGTGCTGGTACATATGCTCGGGGACATTCTCGTAGAAGCCGCTGATGACCATGACAGCATGGCTACGTCCATAGACGGCACGCCAGTACTCATCCAGGCTGTCTCTTCGCGCGTTGTAGATGCCGGGAAACCGCTTCTCCACGTCCGCGGGCTTGCCAGAGAGGCGGCAGGTATAACGCATCGGTTTGATGACGATGCGGCCTTCTTCCGCGATGAGTACAGGAGCAAAGCTGAGCGGAAAGATGCGTGCATCTTCGTTGTTGGGCTCTATCCGACGAAGGTCGGCAAGACGATCAAGGTAGTCCTGCGCTTTCTTCGTGCCGATCCGAATATCCTCGCGAGCCTTCTTGGTCTCGCGCTTCGCGAGTGATTCCTCCGCCTCGGCGACGCGGCGGCGCTGTGCGAACACTTCCTGCTCCCACTCGTCGCGCTTTGCTTTGAGGTATTGACCGATGTATGCGGCGGTGCGACGCTCGACATCGGTTTCCGGGTGCTGGAAGTTGCGCTGGAGGTCACGGGAGGCACGAATATCCTCTCCTTCCGCTCGTCGCCGATACAGCTCTTCGAACGCTGCCCAATCGACTTCGGCCTCATAGCGACGGGAGAGGTGCTTGAGATTCTGCCGAACTCGGGCTGAGAAGCACATAGACCTCTATTCTAGGCTTTTGCTGGTATTTTCTGCGATTCTGAGGCCACTCAGTTAGGTCTCCCGGACGACCTTGCGAGGATCTTTGTCGTCGCGTAGAGCGACGAACTTCGTGTGCCGCAGATGGTCGGCGCCTGTCCATTCGAGGAAGTCGATCCGGGCGACAGCTTCCGGGCGAAGCCAGATGCAATCTTTCATCTTGTCGGCAGTCAAACCCTGCCCCCAGCGGCCTGCCTGCTTTTCAGGCAGGTTTGCAAAAGGACATTTCGTTGTCGTAAGGTCTTTGATCTTTGCGAAGATTTCTCTGCGTGTGGCGGGGATGAAGCCGGCGCGAACACGCGCCGCGTAGCGGAGTTCTTTGCCTACGTAAAAGCCGACGATCAGCGCATCAAGACCATGCGTTCCCGGTGTGTACCCACCCACGACGAACTCCTGACCGAGATTGATCCGGTGTTTCGACCAGACTCCCGTTCTCATGCCGGGCTGGTACACGCCGTCGGTGCGTTTGGCTACGATTCCTTCCAAACCGTGGGAACGGACGAAGCTGAGCATCTGGGACGCTGTCTGATCGGAAACCTCCGACAGCGCGAGATGCTCAGAGGGCTTGATGACGGATTGTAGGATTCTGCGGCGTTCGGACAGCGGAAGCAAGGTGAGGTCTTGGCCGTTGTGAACGAGGACGTCAAAGGCGTAGTACGTGATATGGGACTCGGCAGAGCGAAAATTCTGAAGCAGGTTGAAGTTCGGACGGCCGTCCGGCCCCATCGCAACCAACTCCCCGTCGATCACGGTATCTTCCGGCAACGAGTTGAGAGCGGAAACGATGTAAGGAAACTTCTGATTCAGGACGTTCCTACGGCGTGAATACAGCGTCGTTTCACCACCGGCCCGGACAGCTTCAAGCCGGTAGCCATCGAGCTTGAGTTCGTAGGTCCACTCTGGGCCCTCCGGCAGCTTGGTCACGGGGAGGCAATCCATCGTGTCAATGAACTCTGCCTTCCGACGGGATATGGCTCTCTTCACCATCTGCTTGTCCGGCTCGCAAAACTCGTCATTACGGAAACCTCTTCAGCCGTCTGATGCACTCGGACGGATGGTAAATGGCCATCTCGGCAGGACATCGCCGCCAGCTAACTTCAGTCATGGAGTTCAGCGGCTGGCGTACGGCAGGCTTCTGAAAAGAATTCTGGCTTTCGTTTCAACAAGATAGGTAACATCTGCACCATAAAGAGTGCGTGACCGTTTGACACGACCAGAGCAAGATAGGCGAAGATAAGGCGAAGCTACTTCGCCATGGCATCCTCCTCCACAATTCGTGTCCGAGTCGAGTCGGCTCTTGCGAATAGGTTCCCCTCTGCGCTGACGCCCCCCGCACGCTTGGTGCGCCCGGTCGTCCCGACCGGAATTGACCCCTTGGACGAACTTGTTCAAGGCGGCTTCCCGGTTGGAGCGATGACCGAACTGGTCGGGGACGTGTGCTCTGGGCGAATGTCTCTCGCTCTCTCGTTCCTGTCACAAGTGACGGCAGCGGAAAAGGTGTGTGCGTGGATTGATGCCTCAAACACCTTCAACCCAGCGGCGGCATCTGCAGCGGGAGTCGATCTCCGGCGTCTCCTGTGGGTGCGCTGTGGCGTGAACGAGACGGTGTCCGAACAGGAGACGCGCAAGTTCATACTGCCCTCCGAATGCTTCACTCCGAAACCGGTGCTGAAAGGACTCCACGGCGGGGGGCACGGAACGCATCCGCGTAACGAAGTGAAAGGCCTTTCCGCAGCCGTAGGCAAGTTCCTCAGTGATGAGACGGTGAGGGCTCGCTGCGCGGAACCTATCTCGAAGCCGCGACCTACGCCGCAGACGTTTGAACCAAACCTGAAGCCCTCCTCGACCAGTGTGCGCACGTACAAGCGCGGACGATCTTATGACGCAGTGGAACAAGCGCTGCGCAGCGCAGACCTTCTCATCCAAACGGGTGGCTTCAGTGCGATCATTCTCGACTTTGGAGAAATTGCAAGCGAGGTCGTGTCTCGCATTGACCTATCGACCTGGCACCGATATCGCGTAGCTGCGGAACAGACGCAGGCAAGCATCGTTCTGCTTTCGCAATACGCCTGTGCAAAGAGCAGCTCAGAACTGCAACTACGGCTATCGCCTTTGGAAGACACCAACGAAGAGCGGACGGTCTTTACCGGACTGAGTGCTCACGTTGAAGTGCTGCGCCAGCGTTTCACGCAAACGCCCAGCAATGTCGTTCCGATGCGAAAGCCTCCGCAAAGTGTCCGCGAAGCGCGCTGGACGCATCGTGCAAGCTGGGTGGGGCCGCGATGACTCGTCTGCCGGAGCTATACGCCTGCGTTTATGTCCGGGAACTTCCCGCACAGGCTCTTCTCCGTCTTCGACCCGAACTCCAGGACAAGCCGTGCGTCGTGCTCGAAGGCGAGCCACCGTCGGAATCAGTGTGCGCGTTGAATACGCGAGCACGACTTCGCGGTCTCCGTCATGGAATGACGAAAGTAGAAGTCGAGACCTTTGAGAACGTAATGGTGCTCCAGCGGTCGCCGAAGACAGAAGCGGCCGTTCGCACGATTCTCTTGGAATGCGCGGGCGCTTTCTCCCCTCGCATCGAAGATCGAAGCATAGACGGGCTCTTTGTATGTGTCCTGGATGCAGCCGGGACAGAAGGCCTGTTTGGGCCGCCGTTGATGTTGGCGAAGCAAATCCGGCAGCGTCTCCGTTCTGTGGGCATCGTAGGCTCGGTCACGATTAGTGCGAACGTGCATACCGCAGTGTGCCTAGCCAGAGGGCTCAGTGGTGGTGTGCCGGCACGTGTTGTGCCTCGCGGTGAAGAGGCCAAGGCTCTTGCGCCGCTGCCGGTGAAGGTCTTGGGTATCACCGAAGCTCAGGATGAAACGTTCCGCACCTGGGGCATCCGGTCGGTCGCGGCGGTAGCGGCATTGCCGGAACGATCGCTCATCTCTCGACTAGGGCAAGATGCGAAGCGGCTTTTGCAACTAGCGCACGGCAAGCATCCGCATCTGCTACAGCCGATCGACGTGCCCTTTGTGCTCGAAGAGCAAGCGGAGCTTGATTCACCGCTAGATGAGTTGGAGTCTTTGCTGTTCGGGCTCTCGACGATGCTTGAACAGCTTATCGTTCGAACTCGTTCCCGTGTTCTTGCGCTAGCTTCTGTCACGATTACACTTCGACTCGATGGCGGAGGCTCGCACGAACGCACCGTGAATCCGCGTGTGCCGACGAACGAAAAGAAGCTGTGGCTCAAGCTGTTACAACTCGATCTCGAAGGCCATCCGCCGAATGCTTCGATTCTCGGAGTTCATCTTCATGCGGAGCCTGGTGCAACCAGCAAAGTACAACTCGGCCTTTTCTCACCGCAACTCCCTGAGGCGGGAAGGCTCGACGTGACGCTGGCGAAGATCACAGCGATTGTCGGTGAAGGCAACGCCGGTATGGCAGTGCTCGACGACACACGACGTGCCGGTGATTTTCATATCGAGCCTTTCTCGATCACCACGGCAGAGCCTCCTTCCGCTGCGGCAGCATCGCCCATGTGTCTCCGCCTGCTTCGCCCAGCGGAGCGAACGAGAATTGAGATTCATCGAGGCCAGCCCTGCGCCGTCTACTTTCGCTCCCGCTGCTACATCGTCGAACGGGTCTACGGTCCATGGCTCAAGGGAGGAGATTGGTGGAACGAATCGATCTGGGGCAACGAGCAGTGGGACGTCATCGGTAAGACGACGGACAGTGCAACTCTGGCCTGTCGTCTATCGCATGACTTCATCTTGAAAGACTGGAGGGTGGCGGGACTCTATGACTGAGAGCTATATCGAACTCCACGCCAACAGCGCTTTCTCATTTCTGGAGGGCGGCTCGCAGCCCGAAGCCGTTGCGGAACGTGCCTACGCTCTTGGAATGCCAGCAATCGCGATGATGGACCGCAATGGCTTCTACGGCTCGGCACGGTTTCACAAGATTGCGTCCGAAAACGGCATCAAGGCACACGTCGGAGCGGAGGTTTCCGTTACCGGCCTGGGTAATCGCATCACGCCTCCCGTGTGGCTGCCACATCAGCACCTTGTTGAACCAGCACGTCTACCTCTACTTTGCGAAACCCGCGAAGGCTACCAAAATCTTTGCCAACTGATGACGCGTTTCAAGATGCGTGAGACTACAAAGCAGGAGGGGTCCGCAAAGCTCGGCGACTTCGAAGAGTACAGTCGTGGCTTGGTATGCCTGACCGGCGGCGAGGAAGGGCCTCTTGCTGCCGCGCTCATGAACGGCGGTGAAGCCGCCGGCCGTGCGTCCGTGGAAAGACTCGTGCGGGTCTTTGGACAGAACAACGTCTACGTGGAGGTCCAGCGTCATCGTGAGAGAACGCAGGAGTGGAGAAATCAAGCGGCATTGCGTATCGCGCGATCGCTGCATTTACCGGTGCTCGCGACCAACGGCGTTCGCTATGCAACGCGGTACGACCGCGAGATTGCCGACCTCTTCACGGTCATACGCAATCACACGCAACTTGATCGCGCGGGACGCCTGCTCGCCCTCAATAATCAAAGGCATCTGCGCGCCGCTGACAAGATGGTGCCGCTGTTTCGCGAGATTCCGGGCGCCGTCGAAAACACGGTCGAGCTCTCCTCGCGCTTGGGCTTTCAGCTCTCCGACCTCGGCTATGAGTTCCCACGCTATCCGGTGCCTGACGGCGAGACGATGGATTCGTTTCTAGCTAAACGGGTAGCCGAAGGCGTCACCCAGCGTTATGGGCCGAAGCGAGACGCTGGCCTTCTCGAACGCGCAAAGAAACAGGTTGCTCATGAACTCAAGCTGATTGCGAAGCTCGGGTTCGCCGGATACTTCCTCATCGTCTGGGACATCGTTGAATACTGCAAGAAGTACGGCATCTTGATCCAAGGTCGCGGAAGCGCAGCAAATTCTGCTGTCTGTTATGCGCTCGAAATCACCGCAATTGATCCGGTTGGCATGGAACTGCTGTTCGAGCGCTTTCTCTCCGAAAACCGCTGTGAATGGCCAGACATTGATCTTGATCTGCCTTCTGAGGAGAAGCGTGAGCAAGCCATCCAGTATGTCTATCAACGCTACGGGCAACTAGGCGCGGCGATGACTGCGAACGTCATCACGTATCGCGGCAAGTCCGCAGCTCGTGAGGTTGGCAAAGCCCTGGGTTTTGATCCTGAGTCTCTTCAGCGGCTATCTGGCTTGGTCGCGAATTATGAGTGGAAGGGACCGAACGATACGATGGCGCGTTCGTTTCAGAACGCGGGCTTTGATGTGCAGCATCCACGCATAGCTAAGTACCTAGAACTCTGTATGCGGATACAGGACTTCCCACGGCACCTCGGGCAGCACTCGGGCGGCATGGTGATTTGCCAAGGCCAGCTCGACAAAGTCGTCCCTCTGGAGCGGGCGTCGATGCCAGGCCGAACCGTTGTGCAATGGGATAAAGAGGACTGCGCTAACCTCGGCATCATCAAAGTGGATCTCCTGGGGCTCGGCATGATGGCCGTGCTCAAGGACTGCCTCACGCTCGTCCCTGAGCACTATGGCGAAACTCTTGATCTCGCACAACTGCCGGAAGATGAAGGGGTCTATCGAACCCTGCAACTCGCCGACACCATCGGCATGTTCCAAGTAGAGAGCCAAGCGCAAAAATCATCCTTACCCAAGAATCGCCCGGAAAAGTTTTACGATCTCGTTGTGCAGGTTGCAATCATTCGACCAGGGCCGATCGTTGGCAAGATGATGCACCCTTACATGCGTCGTCGCCAGAAGCAGGAAGAGGTGACCTATCCGCACCCTTCTTTGGAATCGACGCTCAAGCGCACCTTGGGCGTTCCGCTCTTTCAAGAACAACTGTTGCGGATGGCAATGGTGGTCGCCAACTTCTCAGGATCGGAAGCAGAAGAGCTCCGCCGCGCCGTGGGAATGCGGCGCTCCTGGGAACGCATGAAAAACCTCGAAGGACGGTTGCGTGCCGGGATGACAGCGAACGGTCTGGATGTGGCAACACAAGAGACGATCATTCAAAACATCAGCTCATTTGCACTTTACGGGTTTCCGGAGAGTCACGCTGCCAGCTTCGCGCTGATCGCGTATGCCTCGGCTTATATCAAGGTCAAATACCTCGCAGCGTTTACGTGCGCCATATTGAATAACCAGCCGATGGGCTTCTACAGTCCCGCCGTTCTCATTGAAGATGCGCGTCGGCATGGATTGCGCGTAAAGCCTATCGACATACAAGTGTCCGATTGGCCGTGCACGGTTGAACACGAAGACGACCAGTCGCTATCGCTTCGTCTTGGACTCGGCTACGTGAGAGGGTTACGCGGTCAGTGTGCGGAAGCGATTGTCAGAAGCCGTGTGCTCAACCGGTTCACGTCGGTTGATAATCTCGTGCTGCGCGTGCCGCAACTCAACCGAAAGGAACTGGCTCTCCTCGCGAATATCGGCGCACTCAACACGCTCGATGGTGTGGAACACCGTCGCGATGCTCTGTGGCAGGTCGAACGTGCGGGAAAGCCGGAAGGACCGCTCCTCCTGCAGCAAAGCCAATGGCTACGTGAGGAGACGAGCGAATCGCCCTTGGCCACAATGACCCCAGAAGAGCGGCTGGTCGCAGACTACGCGGTCAGCAGTGTCACCACCGGCCCGCATCCGATGTGGTTCCGAAGGCAGGAATTGCATCGCAAGGGATATCTACGAGCGGCTGATCTTGCAAGCTGTCCCGATGGGGCGTGGGTAAAAACGGCAGGGCTTGCTTTCGTCAAACAACGTCCCGGCACAGCCTCGGGTGTTGTCTTCATTGGCGTAGCGGATGAAACAGGCGATTTCAGAATCTTCGTTGCGCCTGACTTCTTCGAGAAAAATCGTCGCGTGATTCAGCAGGCAAAGTTCATTGGAGTGGAAGGACCGATCCAGAAGGAAGGACCAATCATTCATGTCATGGCGCGTTCACTCTATGAGGTATCTGTAGAGAGCCCTGCTGGCCGTCTCAAGGTGGAGTCACATGACTTCCACTAAACCGGGCGGTCAAGTCGGCGGCTACCGGAAGGAGGTCGATCAGCAGAAACTCGGGCCTGCACTCGTCATTACGGCTGGGCTCATTCTCGGTATGCGGACCATACGCTGGGAGGCGACGCATAGCGATGGACTGGCGGGTGAGGAATGGGAGAAGGAGGTTGAGCATAGTGCCCGCGTTGCGAAGCGAATGCTTACCTTTCTGACGACTAGATATCCCGACCTTTTCCAGTCAAAACAAGTTCCTTGGTACGTCGCGAACGATGATGATTCACCACGTTAGTGAAGACTCCATGAAATCTCTATGTTTGCGTCACAATGTGCCCAACTTAAGAGCCACGGAAACACGAATGAAGGGCCGCCTATCTAAACCAGCCGGTAGAACTCGGCCGCTGGTGACGGAAGTCAGACTGGCTTGCTCGTTTGCAGACTAAGCAAATCCGACCGTAGCCCCCCTTTCCGCCAGCAAGGTTCTTGTCAAAGAACGCTTGCAAGTCCTTTACGGTCGAGCACTTTGAACATTCCTTCGCGCTCTTGTCCTGCAGCTTCTTAACCGTTGAGCTGATCGCGTCGAGCGCAATCGCCCGGACCTGAACATCCGCTGTGTTTACGAGCTTCTCGATACGATTCGAAAGCGTGGCGATGGGGTCGGCGCCGACGTTAAATCGGTTAAGTCTCAGAAACTTATATCCGTAGCTTTCCAATACCTTCTGCCGCTCAACGTCGCTGTGACTCATGTACTGGTCGAAATTGCCTGCGTGAACCTTCTCGTGCTCGTTGAAATGGAACTCGAAGCCGTCATACTCGATGATGATCTGCACCGGTCTTCCGCCCTTAGTCGGTACGCTCAGAAGAAAATCAGCCTTCCATGACGGATGAACATAGGTCGGGTCCAACTGCTTCAGATAATCGCCTACAGGAAACTGAGCGATGAGCTCTATGGATTGCCCGTGGAGCTGGAAGAGTCGCGTGGCCTTCAGCCATTCGAGAACCTGGCGCTCCATCGGTGAGCTTTTGTCTGTCTCATCGGCTGTCGCGATCCCCTTTGCGGAAAGTATCGACTGATAGTGGTGCAGTACACGCCCGATGCTGCCTCTATATTCCTCGATAGGCTTGGAGAGCACAAAGCACATCTTCTCTTGCGCACGACTGAATCCCACATTCAGGCGCTGCATGCGAAGCTTGTCTTGAACATCGGCGTCGGCTTGTTCGAGAGAAACCGGGAAGATCCAGCTCAACCGATCGCTGTGCTCAGAGGCTACGAGGCTGTAGAAGATGATTCCTCGCTCCTCACCCTGACAGGAATCGAAAGTCATGACTTTGAGCCGCAGCTTTGATTCAAACTCAGCGCCTTTGCTATCAGCGGAAAAGAGCTTCTGGAGCGCGATCTGTTGCTGACGGAAGGGCGTAATCACCCCGACGCTCAATGGTTTTGGCTGATCCGCAAGGATACGTAGCTGTTCGAGGATATAGTCGCCCTCCGCGAGATTCACGTTCTCATCCTCAGCTTCGGCATCAACGCGGACGAATTCAATGACATCCTCTATCGGGCACCCGCGAATCTTTACCGCCTGGAGTGTTCCTCCATAGAAGTATTGTGACGAGAATGAAATAAGTTCGAGGTAGCCGCGGAAGTGTTTGCGCAGCATCGTCTTGTAATTGGCGCAGTAATCGACAAATTCGAGGACGGACTTCTTCACGTCAAACATCGCGAGCCGTTGAAGTCGGCCGGCATCTTTTGTAACTTTTTTTGTGAATAACCGATTGATGTCGCTCAGACTTTGCTGATTCAGTTCATTGCTAGCCTGCGACGATTTCACGTTCGAGAACTGCTTGTTGTCACCAAGTACAACGAGTTTCTTTGCACGCAGTATGGCTGGAAAGGCCTGCGCGATAGATACTTGCGACGCTTCGTCGATGACCACTATATCGAAGAGCGCCGGCAAAAGAGGCATGTATTCTGCAAACTCACGGATGGACGCGATGATAACCGGAAAGGCCGAGCGTAATAGGTCGAAACGGTCTTCGGGGAACTTCTGACGCGCCTTGATGACGGCAGCCAGTGATTTGGCTTCGGCCTTATGCTCCTGCACAAAGGTCAGGAACCGGCTGTCAATCTCACTCGCCATCTGGGTCGAATAAAGCTGTTCTATCCTCGTTCTGCTGGCAACGAAATCCATCTCCGGCAGGGTGCCGAATTCAAACGTAAGCGTCTGAAACCCGGCGGCAAATCGCATCGCCTTCAAGAGAAACCGTGCATATTCGCCGATCGATTCGAAGTGCGAATCCCTAAAGAGGAGGTTTTCAGGGAAACGGTCTTTGAATAGGTTGCCGAATTCCCGAAGCACTGGGCCGAGCGAGCCGATACCGGCGCCGCTATCATCGCTGAGAATGATTCCGACTACGGAGTTCGCCTGCCCCTGAGTTCCAACCCTGCAGCGACCTTCAATGTTTGTCAGAAGTCCGGCCGTCTCCCGGATCTGCGGCACTTCGGAGGGCAACTGAAACGGTGCCCTTGGAGAGAACTCGGCGTTGAGCTGTTGTGCGATCTGCGCGAGTGCGGCACCGCGAAACAGATAGCCAATGATGGGGCGGCGAAGTTTCTCAATTTGATCGGCACGAGCACTGAGCCGAGGACCGTCTTCAACAGTTAGGTGGTGGAAACGTTTGAGCGGAGCGCAATTCACTTCCTTGCACAGTTTCAGCGTGAACTCGTAGACCTCCGATTTCCGCCTGATTTGCCTGATATCGGCATCATGCACTTCTTCAAGCAACACAGTGAGGAGCTTTTCGGGTTCCGAGCTGAGGCCCGCGATTGCGTCTGCGAGTTTCGAATCGCCATTTCGAGCCAGAGCTGCACAGATGTCAGAGGCTGCTCCAGCCGATAGAGCTTCAAGTTCGGACTCCCAACGGTGGACTTCGGCGATGCGACCCATTTGGATTTCGGAAAGTGCGTCGGCGGTCTGACGCAATTCGGCCTTCAGGCTGGCGACGGCCGCCGTTAGTTCACTCTTGGTGGCGGCCTCTTTGCTTCGTGACGCGCGGTTATAGTCGGAAATTTGCTGAACGGTAGAGCCCTGCAACAAGCGTCTGAAGTTGTTGCCTTCTTTACCCAATCTCAGAATCGGGTTCGGAAAATCAAGACCAGAAGGGCGAACACTTGCGAGGGTCTGCTCAAGCTTGTCTTCGACCACATCAAGAGCTTCTTTCTTGTCGGAGAGGAGCAACACGCTCTTCTTGGAAAGGATTGCGTCGAATGCGATGGCTGAAATGGTATGGGATTTGCCGGTCCCGGGCGGTCCCTCAACCGATACAAACCGGCAGTTTGGCTGCTTCAGCGCGGCGATGATCTTCGATTGTTCCTCATTGACTGGAATCGGGGAGGCATGCACCAGTCGCTCTGAAATCTTCAGAGCGTCCCAATCATCTCCAACCAGTCTGTCGACTGACACCGGATCTTCCATCACAACGGCCTTGATCATGCTCTCGAAAAGGTCAAGCATTGGGCCGCCGTTACCGCGCGCGGCGGTGAGCAGTTCTTCGTAATCATTCAGCAGCGACTCGTCGCTCTTGTCATAGACTGCCAGATGCAAGGAGCTTTCCAGCGAATAGTTGGGATTTTCCTCACGCGTCGTCTGTTCCGAAGAGATTTCAAACTCAGGCGAAAGCCGTAGCGCGGATAGGACCTGAGTCGTGGGAATCTTCAACAAACTCTGAATCGTCTCATCGCCGGTCGCATAAAGGATACGTTCGCTTATCGGAGAGCGAGCTTCCGCCCGTGCATTCGTCTCCTGAAGGATGTAATCGACAGCGCGCTTGTAGACCAGTACCTGAGGCTTAAGGCTGATACGGTATTTTGTGGTCGCTTCTTCCTGATCAATTGAAAGCGGGATATAGAAAAGGGGAAATGTATTCTTGCGGTATTGGAGCACACCCAGATAAAGATAAAGCTCTGAGTTTTCGCGCGATTTCATCGACGAGACTAATTGGTGCACATCTACGTAGGCATCGGCCGTTGCGAACGTCTCGAAATAGTTAATGAGAAGAGTCTGTGAGTGCTCTCGCGTAAACAGCCTCGTTAGCACATCCCACAGATCGTCCGTCTTACCGACGGAGGCCATCGTAAAAAGAGCTGTCGAAAAGTCATCGTTGAGAGGCTGCAGCAGGATGTTCGTTAGCTCACCTTCGAGATCATAGGTGACGTCAAGAAGCGCCTGGGCATCCCTACGCAACACCGGCTCAAGGCTGGCAAGGAGTGGATGAATCACTCTTTCGCAAATCTCCAGCGCCGCCGACCGAAACATCTCTGTCACCCAGGTGTCGGCGTACTCCGACTCTGCCCTGGTGGACTCGGCGCACCCGACAATCTGCTGACGGACGAGAGCATAGATCTCCTCGGGAACTCCTCTGACTGCCTTTATGACCGCATCGCGGAATCGGTCTGTCAACGTGGTGGTGTATGCCCGCCGAGACACATTTATCGGCTCCAAATCCGGAGCGGGCTGGGATAGTGCAGCCCAAAACGCCGCGTTAAGCGGTGCATATCGAGAGAGGCTGAGCCCCACGCGAAGGCCACCCTCACGCTGAAGCTGAAGCCTTCGGCCGGGTGTCTGCTGTTTCTTGAAGTCAGTCTCGAGATAATTCAGGAAATAGCTGGAGACGCTCTTGGTTAGTTCCCGGACGGTTGCTGAATCCATTGGCGTTTGGCTCGATTGCAGATAAGGAATTGTCTCACTCTAGCATTCCAGCCCATATGGCTGGCACCCGCTTGCTCGGGATCGTTGGCGGCACCAGACAGGGGTCTTAGTGCGCACGTTTGGCGAGACGGAACAAAAGTGTAAAAGGACCGCTGCTCGGAAGGTTCAACGCCAAGTGGGTTTATCATTATCTCTCGCTCAGAAGTGACCCTGCACAATGAAAATTGTTCCACATCACGTAGTCCTTCGTCTCGCCGTGACTGGCGGTTTCTTAGCCGGTGCTCACCTCGAATTTGCGGACGGCTTGAACTGTCTGATCGGAGGCCGGGGGGCTGGCAAGACGACGGCCCTCGAATTCCTCCGTTTCGGCTTGGGACTTATGCCGGACCCGAAGACGAATCCGCAGCGGCACCGTGGAATCGACGCTCTGGTTAAATCCAACCTGGGAGGCGGTCGACTCGAGATTGAGCTCCGGACTAAGACTGATATGCAATACACAGCCACACGCGGCGCTCAGGAAGGCGTTCAGGTTCTGAATGAGGTGGGAACCCCTGTCGCCATCTCTCTCGATCGCGATCAGATATTCTCGGCCGACGTCTTCAGCCAAAACGAAATCGAAGAGATTGCATCGAGCCCGAAAGCGCAGTTGGAACTCCTCGACCGTTTTCAGGAGCAGGACACAAAGGCAATTGAGCGTGAACTGGAGCAACTCCAGCGCGAGTTGGAACAATCGACTGCGGATTTGCGTCATGTGGACCAGGAGGTGGACGACGCCCGCGTCAAAGCATCAGAGCTGCCTGTATTGCAGGAAAAACTCAAAGGCCTTGCTGAACTGGCCGGGCCTGATGCCGCCCGGATCAACACGGCCCATAGCGCCAAAGGTCAGCGAGCCCGCGAGGAGAAGGTTCCCGGACTCATCAGGCTGGCAACTGAAAAGCTGCTGCGGGAGATGGCGGCCGCCCAGGCGTCGTTTCGCACCGGTGTCGAAGCCCAGCTCGACTCCCAGATTGTTAGGGGTGCGAACGGAGAGCTTTTGAGCGCGCTGCGAGCCGAACTGGGGTCGTTCATTGAGGATCTCGCGAAGGCTGTCGAATCGATTGAGAAGAAGGCTCAGACCATTCAGGATCGCATCGAGATTCACGCGGCTGCGCTCGCCGAGCGGCATGCACTGCAGGAGGCAGAGTACCGCACCATCGTTGCCACCTCGGTCGAGCAGGGAGAACGCGCTGCCGAAAGGCAGGCTCTCCAGGCCTTGCTCACCAATGCCGAATCTGCCGCGAAGGAACAGCAAGGAAAAGAGAAGCAGCGGGCAGAGCTGCTGAAGGCCCGCGGGGCGTTGCTAAAGCGCGGATCTGAACTGCGCGATCAACGCTTCGCGCTCCGCAAGAAGATAGCAGAACGCTTATCCAGCGAATTTCCCAGCATTCGTGTAACGGTCGAGCAGTCCGCGGACCTCGAAGAGTATCAGCAGCTCGTCACCGATGCCCTCAAAGGCGCCGGCGTTAAACAAGGCGCCGTTGCAGAGCGATTGTGCCCCATCTTTCTGCCCGAGGAACTGGCCGCCATTGTTGCTAAGGACGATTTGTCCCTGTTTGTCAGACGTTCGAGCTTTGACGAAGATCGTTCGAGGAAGATTCTCTATGCGCTACGCAATGGAGGTGCCCACTACGACGTTGAGACGGTCGCGTTAGAGGACCGGCCTTCCATCGAACTCCTCGATGGAGCGACTTTCAAAGAGTCCACGCATCTCTCCACCGGCCAGAGATGCACCACCATCCTCCCAATCCTGCTGACCCAGAGTGAACGCCCGCTTCTGATCGATCAGCCAGAAGACAACCTCGATAACGCCTTCGTGTTCCAGACCATCGTACGAGCACTAAAGGCGATCAAAGGCGCCCGCCAAGTCATCTTTGTGACCCACAATCCGAACATCCCGGTGCTGGGAGAGGCGGAGCGCGTCTTCGTCTTCTCCTCCGACGGACAGCACTCCGTTCTCAAGCAGGTTGGCAGTGTGGATGAATGCCGAGTGCAAATCGAGAACATCCTCGAAGGGGGCCGTGAAGCATTTCTCTTGAGAAAAGAACGCTATGGCCACTGAAGACCCGGAATTGTTAGTTGCTCTCGAATCGCCGGACTGGTCCGTTGTCCTCGGGGCAGTCGCGCGAGCGG